>Ga0302252_1000047_pt1 | contig 171875 bp, 120 predicted proteins | sample AAG_RA_Leu_MG_FD_193511 | JGI IMG/M metagenome (GOLD analysis project Ga0302252, IMG submission 193511) | Enriched activated sludge microbial communities from anaerobic digester in WTTP, New Holstein, Wisconsin, United States - AAG_RA_Leu | ecosystem: Engineered > Bioreactor > Anaerobic >... | reverse complement strand
GGCAACGTCAGATACTTCCCGCACTGCATGGTGTCAGAGAGGCACCGGAAATCGATATTCAACTTCCAGCAGGTCTCTTACGACATCCACGAATGGGATTACGCTTCAGGCTCGTGGACAGGCATACAGTCGCAGAAGATGAGAGACGGCGAGCTGTCTCCTGTCATATCACTGGAAGATTCGACGGCTCAGCTGATCTCTTACAGAGGGTGCATGAAGCTCATCGCAGGAACGGCAAAATCGGCGATCACGAAGTTTCCGAAGCTCAGGGAGCCTGTTGACTTCGTCAGGAAGAAGATTGCAGGAGCTTCTCAGAAGAGCATCCAGAGAGGCCCGGCGGACAGGGAGGCTATTTGCAGGGAAAACGCAAGGCGCAGGGCCAGCGCGAGCTACGTATACGGGAAGGCCTGCAGGGATTGCGATCTGCAGAGTATCTGCGACGGGTTCCAGAGAGGATACGCCGACATATTCGGAACAGATGAGGCTCAGCCGATAAAGGTCGGAGGCAGGGTGGACGACCCGCTGTATTTCATATCCAGCCAGGATAAGGTTGTCGAGCAGGAAGACTATGACTGGGCCTTGTGAGCGTATGCTCAGGCCCCTGACTCTCCGCTTTCCTTCGGCCCGCAGCTTCCCCTCAGCCAGTCGCCGACGCTCCTTCTCAGAGACAGATATCCGGAAGCTCCGAGCAATCTGACGAGTGCTCCGATCAGAAGGCGCTCAGGCGCAGCCGTAGCAGCGCCTCCCCTGCCTGGCACGAAGGCTACGAGATCCTGCACATGGCGCTCAATCAGCTTCTTCTGATCCTCTGACGATGGCGGTATTGCCTCCAGGGTATTCTCCAGCTTCCTGACTAGCAGGTTTCTGAGGAGGTTGTAATCGCCGGCCTCTGCTGCCAGCGCCCGCAGGTCATCCACACAAGCGCTTCCAGGCCCGTCACAGCGGAACAAATCTATCCGGGCGGAGAGCTCCTTTAACGCCTTCAGGTGTGGATAGCCGCTCCATGGACCCTTCTCGAGCCTTTCCAGCCTGCCGCTTTCAATCCATTCAGACTCGAAAAGCTTTCTGTCACCTGTATAGAGCGCTTCTATCTCAGGCGAAAACCTGGTAAGCGTGGCGCCTGACAGGTGAGTCACCTCCACATCAGGCGTGCATATAACCTTGTGGCCGGCCTCCCACAACTCCAGGCCGTGCACATGATCGAAGAAGTATTTCCTGTATCTGTCATCCATCCTGATGGAGCCGGCTTTTCTCCTGTCGAGCAGCACGAGGGCGCTGCAATATGTGTGAACCTCCCTCGCCGCCCTGGGGCGATCGATCAGATGCTCCCCGCGCCGGCTCTCTGATGTGACATATATTCCGGAATAGGATAACAGCCCGTGCCTGTCCCTGTGAACAGGAGTCACTGCTGCAGTGGTGTCATCAAAAGCTGCGAGAAGTCCCTCCAGCCAGTCCGGCGCGACGTGGACGTCATCGTCCATGTAAGCCACATAATCTGTCTCTATGGACCTGGCGCTCCTGTTCATCTCTCCGGGATGGCTGAAACCGGCGCTCCCTGAGTTGTCCAGGACCATCAGCTCCGCTCCGGCCGTGTGTCTCTTGATCCTGTCCAGGCACCGTGCTGCAAACGGCCGCCTGAGATCTGACGTGACCACTACGATTGTGACCTTTGCGGCTTTTCCGCTCCCCATCTCTCACCCGATCTCCTTTCAGGCCCTGCAGTCTGCAGGGGAAATCAGCTGCGCTTTCTGAGTATAACAGAAAGAGCATAAACTATCAATGCGCTCCGGAGCGGCAGGACATGAAAGGAGCAGTTGCCTTTCCGGACAATCTGATAAGAGGAGCACGGCACTGTATAAGCGAAAGAGTTCTTAATAATAGAAAAGGAGGCCGGCAGGCTCGATGACAGGCAGACGGTTTGTCATACTCGATCGCGACGGGACGATCATACAGGAAAGGAACTATCTCGCCGATCCGGCCGGAGTGGAATTTCTGCCTGGCTCGATCGAAGGACTGCAGGTGATGAGAGATTGCGGAATGGGCCTCGTGGTGATAAGCAATCAGTCTGGAATCGGGAGAGGATATTTCACCGAATCGGATCTTATGAATGTGCACACCAGAATAGAGGATCTGCTCAGCGAGGCAGGCGTCATCCTTGACGGGATCTACTTCTGCCCTCACTCGCCGGAAGATCGCTGCAGCTGCAGGAAACCGGAGCCTGGCCTGCTGCTCTGCGCCGCTGAAGATCTGGGCTTCATACCGGAGGAATGTATCGTAATCGGCGACAAGGCATGCGACATAGAGCTGGGGAGGCGAGCCGGAGCGATTACAATACTCGTCAGGACAGGATATGGCGCCAGCACTGAAAGAGACGGGAAGGCACAGCCTGATTTCGTGGCAGACAGCCTGCTGGAAGCGGCCGAATATATGAAGAGACTGCCAGCCCAGGGAGGCATCGGTGAAAATCGGCTTTGACCTGCGATCGCTCCAGTCAGGAACCCCTCCCTGGGGGATCGGCGTCTACACGTCGCAGCTCCTCGCCCATCTCGCAGAGCTCGACAATGATAATGAATACAGGTTTATCTCATACATCGGCAGGGGCTTCGACATATCGCTGTCTTTCCCGGAAGGCTTCAGGCACAGCATCATCGGAGTCCCCTGCTTTGACAGGCAGCTCAACATATTCAGAGACCGCCTGTTCCTGAGATCAGAGCTCGCCGGGCACAGGCTGGACATAACCCACTTCCCGAGCCCGTTCCACCTTTCTCTCGACTTCGACATGGGCAGCCGGAACAGGCACAACATAATCACCGTCTTCGATCTGACGCCTCATTTTTTTCGGGACGAGGTATTCACTGGAAAAAGAAAGGCTCTGATACCCTTTTACAGATTTCTGCAGCGCTCCCTGTCAGAAGTGGGCTCCATCATAGCCATATCAGACAATACAAAGAGAGATCTATGCGGGATCTTCTCGATTCCGGAGAGCCGGGTTACTGTGACACATCTCGGCGTAAGCAGTGAGTTCACCCCCTGCCGCGATGAATCGCGCCTGAACGCCCTGAGAAATAAATACGGCCTCCCTGAGCGATACCTGCTCTATATCGGGAATTTCTTCCCATTCAAGAACATCGAAAGACTTTTCGATGCAATTTCACTTCTCGAGAGCAGGAACGGCATAGACACTCCGATTGTGATAGGAGGCCATATCCACCCCTTCTTCAGGGATTCATTGATGAAAAGCATAGCGAAGAGAAAGATTGAAGGGAGAGTAATGCTGCTGGGATTCGTGGAGGCAGGCGAGCTTCCGCTCCTCTACTCCGGAGCCTGGATCTTTGTATATCCCTCTCTTTACGAGGGCTTCGGGCTCCCCCCGCTGGAAGCCCTGGCCTGCGGAACGGCAGTGGCGTGCTCGTCCACATCTTCACTTCCTGAAGTGGTGGGAGATGCGGCGCTGCTGTTCGATCCGCTCTCGCCTGACGATATCGCGCTGAAAATAGCAGAGCTGCACGAAGACGGCGCTCTGCGGGAAAAGCTGGAAAGAAGGGGGCTCGCGAGGGCCGAGGGCTTCACATGGGCAAAATGCGCGGAAAAGACATTGGAGCTATACAGGAGCGTCTCGCGAGAAAGCTGAGCGCCAGGCTGCAGCTTACTTCTGAGCCTCGTTCAGGAGCTTTTCGAGATCGGGCTCCACATATTTCTGATAGCAGTCCGGACAGATGCTGTGGCTGAACTGCGCCATCGAGTGGGTCGATATGTAATTCTCCAGCAGCTGCCAGTAGTTGCCGTCATCCCGGATCTTCTTGCAGTATGAGCAGATTGGCAGGATGCCCTGTAGCGTCTTTATGTGGTTCAGCGCTTCCTGAAGCTCTTTGACCTGCTTTGCCAGCGCGGCCTGAAGAGAAACAATGCGCTCTCCCACCTTGATCCTGGCCTTCAGCTCCTCGCGATCGAAGGGCTTCGTTATATAATCGTCAGCCCCTGCGTCAAATGCGGTTACTATGTCTTCCTTGAAGCTCTTGCTCGTCAGCAGGATCACGTAGTGGTTGATCTCTGACTTCTGCTTTGCCCTTATCAGAGAGCAGATCTCCCGGCCATCCTTGCCCGGCATCATCCAGTCCAGTATCACCAGAGGGGGCGCATCTTCCTTCTGCAGGACTTCCCATGCCTCCACCCCGTCCGAGGTCACTATGACTTCATATCCCCATTGCAGAAGGAGAATCTCCAGGATCCTCCTGGATGTGAAATCATCTTCCGCAATCAGTATCTTCATCAGTCGCCACCTTCATTCAGAATTCCGACTGGCACCCCGGCACACCGCCTGATACCGGATAATCCGATCGCCGCAATCTCTCGGCAGATGCACTGTCATCTCTTAAAAGATCTATCGACTAACGGCGCATTTTTTTAACTCTCGAAAAGGTTTCTGCCAGGCATCCGCAGAGAAGGCCTGATGCTGCAGCGAAGACTTTTATCAGGGCTTCTTACCCACAGGGATGACCGCTGCCGGCTCTTCATCAGACGGCAGACTGAAGAAGCTCTTCACCTTCTCAGGCACGAACCCGCCCACATAAGTCCCGCCCATGGACAGAGAGACGGCCTCCAGGAAGAGGTTCTGCGCCGCAAGTCCCACTTCAGCGTAGACAAAAGGCTTTCCCGTTTCGCCGGTTTTTGCCGTGACTCTCTCATGAACACAGGTTATCAGAAAGATCACAGGCGCACCCTTTATCCACTGCTGCCTGGATACTGCACTGTCCACAAAGGCGGCCCGTCTGTCACCTTCCGCGATCCTGCCGAGCTGATGCCCTTTTGAGAAATATCTGTAGACGCCCGGCGACAGGCCGCTAACATTGCCTGCCATGACGTAAAGCTCAAGCGGATACGATGCCATTGCCGACGGAGCCGTGCGGTGTCCCTTGTCATCGCTCTGGCCCTGGCAGGCCCAGAGGAGCATTGAAAGCTCTTCCATCGTGATCGCCGAGCTCTTGAACTGTCTCAGCGAGCGCCTCTCTGACATAGCCCTGTTCAGAGGGAAACTCCCCTTCAATGACGGCGCCGGAAGAGTAACAGTCTTCGGTGAGGACGGCTGCTCCGCCGAAGCGGATAAAGCCGCCTGGAACATAAAGAAGGATATCAGCACTGTGAGAATCAAAGCAGTCTTTGTCAAAACAATACCTCCTCCGGATTCGAATAACAGGCCTCCATGAATCTGACAGCCGCCTCAAGGCATTTCAGCAGGCCCCGGGATCTTTCCGCTTTTTATCAGCCCTATTATGATCAGGACAAGGAGCATCAGGCAGGGAAGGACGTTCAGGATGATCCCCACTATCGCTGTGGTCTTTATTCTATTCTGGATGAAAAGTCCTATCAGTCCCAGGATGCCGCCGATTATGAATATGGGGAATGCCAGAAGCATTCCGCATCCGCACAGCGCCATTGAAGGGTCGGACTGGCCCTTTCCCTGCGAAACCAGGATGACAGCGCCTGTGAGGGACACCAGAGCAAGAAGTCCCGCCACAACTGCTGTGATTATACTTGCGATCCCAACCTCGCTGTGCTTCTTTGGCGTCACGGATATTGAAACAGGGCTCCCGGCCTTCGAAAGCATCGTGTTCCCGCAGTAGCTGCAGAACTCGGCGACATCAGGGTTTGAGTGGCCGCACTTTTCGCAGTCCAACGATGCACCTCCCGGTATACATATTAACAAAGTCAGAATTGTACAATTTATTAAAAAAACCTTCTCATCGTATGGTAACGGCCAAAATAACCACCATCATAAAACGGTGGTTATTCTGCCAGCCAGGTGTTTTTCTCATGGCGTTACTTATGTTCCTGAGTATAAAATAGTCTGAACTTGCAGAAGGATTCTCGTCAGGAGGCCTGAACTCTTCAACTACTATCAACATCAGAGAGCGGGCCCGATCATGGATGATTCACTTTTGTCGGCCATGCCGTCAATGAAGCAGTTCACACATCTGCTGCCGATGATAAGGAGCTATGTCGATGCTCCTGAGAAGCGGTTCCTCGGGGTAATATTCGACCTCGATGACACTCTCGCTCCGGAGGCGGCCTTCGCATGCTCAGGTTTCAGGGCAGTCTCGCAATATGTAGCCGATTCAAACGGCCTGAGGGTCGAAAGTGTTTTCGAGATTATAAACACCCTTTTTACAGAGGGAGAGAGAATGCATATCTTTGACAAGGCCCTGGAGATACTCAACCTGCCGAGGCACCAGACCGAGGTGCAGAAGCTTGTGGAAATATACAGAAACCACGAGCCTGAAGGCTCATACATGCCTTACCCTGACAGCGAGCCGGTGCTCTGGCTGTTCAGTTCGCTGGTGTTCTGCGGACTTATCACAGACGGCGCCGTCAGGACGCAGACCAGGAAGCTCGAGTTCCTGGGACTGCAGCAGTATTTTGACGATGTGATAATAAACGAGGACAGGCGCCTCTTCAAGCCGGACCGCACCTCCTACCTTTCGATGATGTCCAGGTGGGGAACAGACCCTTCATCGATAATCGTTCTGGGAGACAACAGCTCGAAGGATTTCATAACGCCAAGAGAGCTGGGGATGACAGCAGTGAAGATAAAGAGAGGCGGATTCTATGACAGCAGAACGGGCCCTGAGTGTGAGCAGCCCCACTACACGGTCCGGGATATGCAGGGCTTTCTGAAGGTCGTTCTGACCCTCGAGGGTTTTGCCTCCTTCACGATAGGGAAGACGCACTGATTGATGAGCTCTGTTTTTGCTGAAACAGAGCCGAAGCACGGGGCTCGCATTGCCAGGTATTACTGTAGTGATCAAGTGGTCGAGGGGCCGAGGGGAAGAAATTCTCTTTCAATCCCTCGATCCATTGAACCCTGGATCTCTCGATCCCTGAACACATTGGAAAAGTTGATCCGATGGAGGCTGCTGATACCTGGATAATTAGAGCAATATATGATACACTGTAAGTAAGGAGCCTGTCCGGACGGACAGATCCGACAGTTCTGAGGTGGGCAGATGGATGAAAGATATCTCGACATAATAAACACTGCGCAGAACACAGAGGTTCTGAGGCCTCCAAAGGGCCTTCTCGCGACATTCGGCTCTACAAAAATCCACTACTATGTGCTGACAGATCCGATTTACAAGGGTATAATAGATAACTCGGACGACACGATCCTCAGGGAGGGATTTCTGACCGCCGAGAGGCCGAGAATCATCACGCCTTATTATATGAAGAACATGTTCGAGGGCTTCGAGCATGGAGACGAATATTCCCAGTCGCTCCAGGAGACCTTCGGAGCCTTCGATCCAGGGATACTTTACAGGTACAAAAACGACAGCATGGAAATGTCTGTTATAACCACGCCCTTCGACGAAGTCTTCCAAAGGATAAACGACGATCTCGAAAAGGAAGACGACCCTTATTCCACAATAATCAAAGGCGACAGAAAGCTCTGGGATCTCTCTCTGATGATCTTCATCTACGGCTTCACAGGGACATCCCTTCAGAGGAACATCTCAGATCTGCATTCAAGGGGGCTTCTGACAGTGGATCGCTCGGGAGTGCCGAAAGAGAGCCGCCTGTATATAGAGAGCCTTTTCAGAGAGGTGAAGGGCGGCAGTCTCGATCCTGCCGTGCTGAAAAAAGAGCTTGATGCCTGGGGGATCTTCGGCGAGTACGAAGACAGATTCCTCGATCTGTTCCGCAAAAACAGATGACCGGGGGCGTCATGCACCTGTCACGACTTTACACAGCCTTCACCGGTCTCCTTTTTTCTGCGCGGACTTCTCTTCTTCTTTATGGTCACGCTCCTGGACAGCAGAATTCTCGAAAGAGCTACGGTCAGGTCGTCCATGACCGATTCCTCTTCTGATGTCAGATCCTGCCGGCGGTTCTTAATCTTCTCTATCAGCTCGCTGTTGTCGCACAGGACTCTGGCGAGCTGGGAGATGCCTCTGGCTGAATCTATAAGAAGAGCCATTTTCTGGCCATCCGTCATGGACGGCGCCTTTTCCATGGCGTGAAGCCTGACTCTGAAGGTATACACCCTTTTGATTATCGGGCAGGTGTCTATGAGCGGCGGGAAGTTGTCTATCGTTATCTCCCTGGGGATCCTCGACAGATCGCTCTTTTCGTCCAGTCCGAGCGAAAATGTCTTCTGAGCCAGCTCGATCAGCTCGATGCAGCGGCTGTACGGGAACTTCTCATCAGCGTGCTTTTTCTGGGCTCTCCTGAAATCCATCTCTACCTCGACGACGAAAATCCGGCCTTACGCCCACTCCAATTCACCATGCGATAATCCAAATCCTCCGTAACCTGTACCCTGTACCCCGTACCCTGTACCCCCTGTTTTTTGAAATGCCTTCCACCGGCTTTCCCGGTAAAATTATTACAATCTATGACATTATCTTAATAGTCTGTTAACAATTTGTTAACATCATTATGAAATAATATAGACAGAGAGATTAAAAATGAAAGGATGTGTTTTATGAAAAATCTTATCTATGTGGTAATGTTAGCCTTCCTGTGCCTGGTGCTTCTGCCCGGCGCTGCTGATGCAGGAACAGGTTACAAGATCCAGAAGAAGGACACGACCAGCACGACATCGACAAATGGCGGCACAATCAACTACGGAACAGTGTGGGGCAACACGGACTCCAACGTGTTCAACTATGCATGGACAGACGGCCTCCTCATCAACTCGGCGATTATGGATTATCTCCAGTCAGTATATGGCACAGGCCCGATAGCCCAGCTCCTTGGCCAGCTCTCACCCCAGGTGACTTCAGAGCTCTTCATCAACACCACTGCAGGCGGAATGTCCGGCTGGAACGGTGAATACGGCGAGGATGACACCCATTACACACAGCAGGATCTCGTTGACATGGCATGGGGTCTTTCAATCGGCGAAAGAGGCGGAGTATACTCATACAGCAGCAGCAGCGTGACAGTTGGCGTATCGATGGATGTAACGACCTCGACGACATCAGTCGGCCACAAGATCGTCACAACGACAACGAATACAACCCACAACTATAACTACACAATGGCAAATCTCTCGGCGAAGAGATGGGTCAGCCCGATAGTTCTCGACATGGTCGGCAGCGGCAAGCTCGAGGCTTCAAACGGCCAGTACCTCCCGCACAAGACTATGAGCCTGAAGAACGCGATGTTCGTAGACATCTATGACAACGGCTTCCCAGTGGCGATGGAGTGGGTTGGCCCGAACGACGGTCTCCTCGTGGCCCCGAAGGCCGATGGCTCGATTGACGCCACATGCCTCTTCGGAACAACAGGCGGATTCGACAACGGATTCGACAAGCTTTCTATCCTCGACAAGAACAACGACAGACAGATTTCAGGCGACGAGCTCGCCGGCCTCTGCATATGGCAGGACAAGAACCAGAACGGCTCAGCCGACAAAGATGAGCTCACAACTCTCAATGACGCCGGAATCACATCACTGTCGCTGAACCAGAAGAGCTTCGTCAGTTCGTTCGTCAGAAACGGCAAAGCCTTCAAGATGTGGGATTGGTGGCCGAGCTGCATGGACGCCACAGTCGTCAGCGCAAAGTAGAAGATATCACAACATGATTCGATGAGAGAAGGTGCTTCGGCACCTTCTCTTTTTCTATCCGGAATACTTTTGTCATTTCCTGAATATCTCTATTACTACACTCAGATCGAGAACATCGACATTGATCAGATTATGTCGAAACATCAGTTCCTTAAAGGATTTCAAGTTTCAGGTATTGAATTTCTATGATAAAAGACAAAACTGCACTATATAAATGGGAGGCACACTCATGAGTATCGGAACAAGACTTCTCATTCTGTTTTCCCTGCTTCTTTTCCTTGTCTCAATCTGCACGCCGGCAGATGCCGATGTCAGGCTGAACAGGACTTTCCTGACCTCCAAGAAGATAAACCTCAAGCGCTTCACGATGCTGGGGCTGTCAGGTGACGGAACCATCATGACCGCTCAGGAAAAAGTCAGCGATCTGAAGCTGATCCAGCAGGGCCTGGTATACAAGTTCTGGATAATCGAGTTCCAGGGCGATGACAGGGAGAAGGTCAAGTTCAGCGAGATACTGCTCCCGATCACCGAGTTCCAGCAGACAAAGATCTCGAGCGACGGAAAGCTGGTTCTGATAACAGGAAACAGGGGGACGAAGTTCCTTCTGATAGACGTGCCCACCAAAAAGATGTCGGTCATCTTTGAGCACAAGAAGGGACAGCCCGGCTTCAAATCTGAAATCGGCCTCATATCATGGTTTGTCGACAGATTCTGCACCTGGGGGTATTTTTACAACGCCAAAAATGAGAGCACCGGGTTCGGAATGACGACAGTCGACCTGTCGAAGAGCGGCCTCTCGATGTTCAGCCTGGCGCAGAGCACAGTCGAATTCGAGAAGAGCTACCATGCCTGGTATACAGAGTGGGTATCCCCGACTCAGTGCTATTTCATCTACAAGAAGAAAGGCACAAAGAAAGATACAATCTGTTTCTTTGACAAGGGCTCGGTGAAGGAGATAGACAATACTCCGCATGTGGTCTCCGAAGCTTCCGCGGCAAACAGAATTGTCTACTGCGCCACCAGGGATGGAAACAAGATGGAGACCCTGGTCAAAGACGCAGTCCTCGGCAAGTCGTGGGTGATAAGCAAGGACGGCAAGCCGTACACCTACATGTTCATAGCGAGAGACAAAGGCGATACAGTGATAGTCTCTTACGTGGATATCAAGAAGAACAGCATGTCCTGCTTCTACGGAAAGGAGCAGGAGGACTTCAAGCTGAAGCCGATCACGGCATTGCAGAAGAAGCCGATGTGCATGCTCAGGCTGGCGGCATACGGCAACGTATATGCGACGTTCGACGGGAACGAGATAAACTGGGCGAAGCTTGAGCAGAAATAGGCTGAGTCCTGACTCATCCGGACAGGCAGCCGAATAGGAGGGAGCCATGGCCAGGAAGGAAATGAACAGCGCTGATTCACAGATGGATGTGCACCCCTCCACGTCATCGGACAGACGTGTTGCAAAGCGCGAAGTCCTGATAGTGAGGAAGATGGTCCTCGCCGAGATAATAATAGGCGATCTCGATCTCCCGAGGATCCACTACATCTATATCAACGACATAAGCAAAACAGGGATAAACCTCTCGTCAGACATTCAGTTCTCGAAGAAGAAGAACGTCAAGATGAAGCTCTTTCTCAAAGAGCCGATATCAGTGGAGCTTCAGCTCATCTGGAAAAAAGAGATCGGGATGAATAATTACGCGAGCGGAATGGAGTTTGTCAAGGATTCCGGCATAAATGAGACAGGCGTTCCCAGCCTGATGCGGTGGGTCGAGCCTTACTTCGAAAAAGCATCTTTCCTCATCAATTCAACACTTTTCGTAGAGACCGATCTTGCAGAGCCGTATCATCAGATGTACATCTACACCGTAAATGTGAGCCAGGGAAGGATGGAGCTGATGAACAGCGTCGCCATCCCGGAAGAGAGGCCCTTTGCTCTGACCTTCAGCCTCAGGCACGGCATACCTGCGATCACGACGAGGGGGCAGGTCATTCACCAGATGGAGATGGCGGCAGATGGAGGCCTCCCTGTACAGGCGCGCAATTACTCAATCTGCATCGAATTTCTCGATCAGGAGCCGGTGAGGAAGCATCTGATGGAAGCTCTCTGTGAAAAGCCTCCTGCAGACTATCAGACTTAGCGGAGCAATTCCGCTGAGCGTTTTGATGATGGAAGGATATGACGATATCAAGAATCACGAGATCTCTGGGAATATTCTATCACCGCGCTCTGGCGAGGAAGAGGTTTCTCGACGCGTGCGGCACAGCCATCCCCAACAAGAAGGAAGACGGCGGCGTGCTGCTGCTTTCATTCGACTGCGACAACGATGAAGACATGAAGGCTCTCCCTGAGCTTACAAGACTTCTCACCTACTTCGGTTTTTCGGCATCATTCGCCCTCTGCGGAGACCTCGCTCGCTCTTATGAAAGCCAGACCCGCGATCTTATATCGCAGGGCTTCGAGATAGTCAACCATGGCTATTCGAGGCACTGTGCCAGGAGCAGGAGCGGCCTGTGGGAGAGCAGCCTTTCATACAGGGACCTCGCCGACGAGTCGATCCGCCGCGAGATAGTCGACTGCCACCGCCTGTTCGGCTCAGTGTTCAACGTGCATCCCAGGGGCTTCAGAACTCCCCATTTCGGGACCTTCCAGAAAGTCGAGGATCTGGACAGGATATACGATGTGCTGGCCAATCTCGGCTATACATACTCGACATCGACCTGCGGCTTTGCATACCCATACGCCTTTCACAGGCAGAGAAGGCTCTTCGAGATCCCCCTCACCCCCTGCCCCTGGCACGACAGGACTCCCTTCGACTCGTGGCATATAATAAAGGCTCCAGGCAGGGAACATCGGTCATCTGACCTCTGGAGGCTCTTCTCGAATATGGTTAAATGGCTCGAGCAGGACGTCAAGCGCTTTCTAATCAATCTGTACTTCGATCCGTCCCATGTGCTTGGCGAGCCTGAGATATTCAACAGATTCCTCGGAATCTGCCGCGAGAGAAAGCTTCGCTGCATGTCATACAGCGATTTTCTGAGAGGCGAACTGGACAGGGGAGGCCCTCTCGAGAGTATCAGCTACGCCGCTGTCTCCGACTCAATCCGCAACAGAGGCAAATCATCGCCTCAATGATTAAGATCCTTCTCATTTCACATTCGTATCCGCCTCTTCTGACTTCAAACTCAATCCAGGTGGGGCGCTGGACAGATGAGGCCTCGAAGAGCGGCGACATCAGCTTTTCTGTTATCACAGTCTCTCCCAGGCATACGGCAGAGCAGGCAGGCCTGCCCGGTAATGCAGGGAGCCCCGGGCTTACAGTGCACCGGACCTTTTCTCTCGAGAAGCTGTTCATCGCAACAAGGCTCAAGGGGCTTATAGGGAGGCTGAATCCATCGGCCCTTTCGAAGCCGGACTTCCAGTCACTGTGGATCCCCTTTGCAGAGGCTGAAACGGCAAAGCTGACAGCAGGCGCGAAGTTCGACCTCGTGATGAGCTGCTCGCACTATATCACAAATCATCTGATAGCGCTCAAGCTGAAGAAAAAGACAGGCATCAGATGGATCGCCTGCTTCAGCGACCCATGGACTGAAAGCATCTACTTCAGGGAGGCAGGAGCAGGCCAGGGCGCCTGGGCGAAAAGAATAGAAAGAGAGATAGTCGACATTGCCGACGCGATAACCGTTCCAAGCAGGGAGATGGGCTCACTTTTCTCGCGAAATCACGGCGGCGGGATGGAATCAAAGCTCCACGAGATCCCGCACTGCTATGACAGAGCTTTGATCGACAGCATTGAGCCTGAGCGAGACAGCGCAGAATCGAATGAGATCAGAGTCGTCCACACAGGCAGCTTCTACGGGAAGCGCACTCCCCTTCCCTTTCTGGACGCCCTCGCTGCGCTCCGGGGCAGCAGCTTTTTCGGCAGGCTGAGATGCCTCTTCGTCGGCGCTGACAGAGCGCATTACGGCAAAGCCGTCAGAGATCGCGGTCTCGATGACTGCGTTAATTTCACAGAGCGCGTATCTTATCACAGAAGCATCTCGCATATGAAAAGCGCCAGGCTCCTGCTGCTGATTGACGCCCCATGCAGCGGCAGCGACAGCGTATTCTTCCCGTCCAAGCTGGCCGACTATCTCGGGACAGGCCTGCCGATAGCAGGCCTTACGCCGGCCGGGAGCTGCTCAGACCGGATACTGACTGCGTCAGGCCATCGCTCGGCCGACATAAACAGCAGGGAAGAATCTGCGGTGAAGCTCGGACAAATCTTTGCAGATATCGACAATGCCGCTCCCTGCGTACCTCCTGGCCAGTATTCCATTAAAAGCGTGACAGCGCAATGGACGGCGCTGATACGCGAGATGGCCGGCAGGCGCTGAAAGGTTATTACACATATGAAAATGAGGCTTACAGTTTTAATCGTAACCTTGTTGATGGCCATTCTGCTGTTGCAGGGCTGCAGATCAGCCGCGGTGAAGCAGGAAGGCAGGCACATGCCGGATGCCGGCTCAGCCGAAAGTCATACACCTGCAGACACTATTAAAGAGCGCAGGTCCACAGGCACGCCATCTGCGTCTCCTTCACAACAGAGGATCTGTGACATGAAACACATCGAAAAACTGATCAAAAATGCTGGCCAGAGCTTTCCCGGAATATTCGGAGCCTGTTTCATGGACATCAGAGGAGGACAACGGTGCGGCGTCAACGAGGACAAGCCCTTCCAGGCGGCAAGCGTGGTCAAGGTACCGATCATGTACGAGCTTTTTCGCCAGAGCAGCGAAGGCCTGCTTGACATCGGAGAGACATTGAAGGTCAACGAGGCCGATTTCGTAGGCGGAGGAGGAGTCATAAAGGATCAGAAGGAAAGCAGGTCTTACAGCCTGAGAGAACTGACAGAGCTGATGATCACAAAAAGCGACAATACTGCTACCGATCTGCTGCTCAAGCGCCTCGGCATGGAATCTATCAACGATACGATGAAAAAAGCCGGCCTCAGAGACACGTCGGTTAAACGGCTCATTTTTGATTTCGACGCGATGGACAGGGGGCAGGACAATCTCACGACCCCTCTCGACACGACGAATCTGCTGCTCGCTATCTACGAAGGGAGGCCGAGCGTTGAGTCGTCGAGGGAGATGCTCTCGATAATGAAATCAGTCGAGCGGCGCGATATGATCCCTGCAGGCCTTCCCGGCGGCATTGAAGTAGCGCATAAAACTGGAGAGCTCTCCGGAGTGCTGCTCGACGCCGCCATAGTGTGCCTCCGCGACGATCCGTATATCCTGTGTCTGATGGGACAGGATATTGCTGACAGGGAAACCGCGATAACGACATTTGCCACCCTATCCGGCAGGATCTATGCGATCATGAAATGATATCGCCGTGGAAGGTTTCCGGCCGGCCATACAGAAAAGAATAGCTGTATTAAAGCTTCTCTGAAGATCCTGACAGAGAGAAGCCTGGAAAGACGGAAGAAATGCCTGCACGATACTCTGAAATGAGGTGAAAAGAGATATCATGAAGAGTTACGATGAGATAAACGAAAGGATAAGAAAGGGAAAGGCAGTCGTGCTGACCGCCGAGGAGGTCACAGGATACGTAGACGAGCACGGCGCGAAAAAAACGGCGCAGGACGTGGACGTGGTGACGACCGGAACATTCGGCGCGATGTGCTCGTCAGGCGCATTCATAAACTTCGGCCACGCCGACCCTCCCATCAGGATGTCCAAAGTCTGGCTCAACGACGTGCCTGTCTTCGCCGGCCTCGCCGCCGTCGACGCCTACATCGGGGCGACAGAGCCATCGGACACGCAGGGTATAGCCTATGGCGGAGGGCATGTCATAGAGGATCTGATAGCCGGAAACAAGGTGCATCTGATCGCCACCGCAAGGCCGACAGACTGCTATCCCAGGAGGCGCATAGACACGTTCATAGATCTGGCCTCCGTGAACCAGGCATACCTGTACAATCCGAGAAACGCCTACCAGAACTACTCTGTAGCGCTGAACTCATCTGGAAGGACTCTGTATACATACATGGGAAAGCTCCTCCCCTACATGGGCAACGCCACGTATTCCACGTCAGGCCCTCTGAGCCCGCTGCTGAACGACCCGAACCTCCGCACGATCGGGATGGGGACGAGGATATTCCTGGGCGGCTCTACGGGATACGTCGTATGGGAGGGCACGCAGCACAACCCCGGAAAGATCAGGAACGAAAAGGAGATCCCGATAGGACCGGGCGCCACGATAGCCGTAACAGGCGATCTGCGCGGCATGAGCACCGAGTTCATAAGAGGCGCCACCTTCCACAACTACGGCTCCACCCTTTACGTGGGAATCGGTATCCCGATACCAATGCTCGACGAGGATATGGCCCGGTTCGCCGCCGTCAGGGATGACGATATCCTCGTACCTGTCTTCGACTACAGCATAGAGAAGAGAAACAGGCCGGAGCTCGGGAAGGTGACATACCGCCAGCTACAGAGCGGCTCGATCCAGATAAAGGGCAGAACGATAAAGACCGCGCCTCTTTCAAGCTATAAGAAGGCGCGCCAGATAGCGTCGATCCTGAAGGAATGGATCGTCAGGGGCGAGTTTCTGCTCAATGAGCCTGCCGTTCCGCTCCCGTCGGAAAGGTCGCCAAAATCTCTCGAAATCAGGGGAAGGGAGGAATAGACATGAAGCGCCAGAGGTTTATCCTTACATTTCCTCCGCAGCTCATCGAGGATCCCCTCACATATGTGCTCGTGAAGGACTACGACCTCAAATTCAACATACTGAACGCCAGAATCACGCCAAACGAAGAGGGCAAGCTCGTGCTGGAGCTGACAGGCGAAGAGGATAACATGGAGAAGGCCATCCTGTTCGTACGCGACAGGGGCGTGCAGGTTGAGGTTATCTCTAAGGACATCAGGAGAGACGACTTGCAGTGCATCCACTGCGGCGCCTGCACGGCAGTCTGCCCCTCAGGGGCGCTGCATCTCGACAGGGATGACTTCGAGGTCAAGCTCGACAAGGAAAAGTGCATAATGTGCACTCTCTGCGTCAACGCCTGCCCTGTAAATGTGATCAAGGTAGAGATTTGACGTGTTCAGGGAGAGGGATTACCGCCGGGATCTGTATACCGGTGCCATGGAGGTATATGAAGTAAAAGAAGGCGAGTCTGATCTCTTCATCCGTACATCGGCGCGCCTCTGCGATGAAGCGCTGAAAGCTCTCAGAGAGGCCAGGGCGCAGATCGGCGCCTATATAAGGGAGAACCCTCTCTTTCAGACATCGCTGACTCCGCTTCCATCCGATCCGGAGGCGCCTGATATCGTGCAGGACATGCTCGCCTCATCGGCGATGGCCGGTGTGGGCCCGATGGCGGCCGTGGCAGGAGCTTTGGCGGCTCACGTCGGCTCGAGCCTTCTGAGGTTCTGTGATGAGGTGATAGTCGAAAACGGCGGGGATATTTTCATGTGCTCGCCATCTGCGCAGACAGTCGGTATATTCACCGACAACGCCCACTTCGCCGCAAAGCTGAAATTGAAGATATCTCCTGAGGATATGCCATGCGGAGTCTGCACGTCATCTGGCGTGATAGGCCCTTCCCTCAGCTTCGGCAAAGCCGACGCCGTGACGGTGATCTCGAGCTCTGCGTCCCTCGCCGACGCGGCAGCTACAGCGCTGGGAAATATCGTGAAGACGGAAGACGACATAGAAAAGGCACTCGAGCGTGCCCAGGCGATCGAAGGCGTGACAGGAACAGTCATCGTGATAAACCGCCGTATGGGCGCCTGGGGCCCTGCCGTCGAGCTCACCTGAAATAACGCGCTCTCTGTCAGTCTTCCCTGCCGATCTTGACGTAGATGCTCGAGCCGGGCGACTTCTGCTTCAGCGCCGCCTTCCTTATTATAAGCTCGGTGAGCTGGTGATGGCGCTGCAGTGCCATCGAAATGGAGCCTGGAGGGGCTGCTGAAGTATCGTAGCTGAACTTCCCCTGCCTCGTCCGCACCTCGACATCTGATACGACATGCACGCCCTGATGCTCTTTCTTTACCCTGAACGCGAGCGACTCCACTTCATCCCACGAGGCCCTCACCCTCTGGCCCTTTTCAAAATATGTGATCCCTGTCTCCTTGACAATGATCCTCACGTCGGCGCGGCGCTTCAGCTCCCTGTACAGCAGCGCCGGCGCGGCGGAGGCGAAGGGAAGTATCCCCAGCAGCAGCATATCCACCGCCCAGACAGGGTTTATTGCCATCAGCAGGATGTCCACGCCTGCGATCAATGCTCCTGCAGCCGCGTAAGTTGCCGAATACGGGTGGGCTCTGCCGTAGTCGAAGACCTGGTCCTGCAAAACCGGCTCCTCCCTGGCTAGAAGGGCTTCCTTGAATTCGCGTGCGCCGGCCCATCTTTCATCCGGACTTGTATTTACAGCCTTGCTGATTGCGGCTTCAGTCCGCCTCGAGATTCTGTCGTTCAGCGAGCAGATCGGAGGGAAGACGAACGGGTTCGAGCCGGGATCTCTCCTGGAGAGCAGAAAATGCATGGTGGCTCCAAGGCTGAATATGTCCGAGCGCGCGTCGGTCTGGCTCTTTCCATACTGCTCAGGAGGCGAGAAGCCAGGCATTCCCATGATGATAGTATCCTGGGCCTTCCCTGCCTGGTACATTCTGGCTATGCCGAAATCGAGCAGTTTAACCGACCCGTCATCGGTGATCAGCACGTTAGAAGGCTTCAGATCTCGGTACACGATCGCCTTGCCGTGGATGTAGATCAGGCAGTCGCAGATCTGAACCGCCCAGTTGACGACCTCGTCCTCCCTGAACTCTCTGTTTTCCTCGAAAAGGGACAGCAGATCGCGCCCCTCGACATAATCCTCGACGAGGAACTCCCTGCCGTCCTCGATGAAATAGTCCACGACCTTGACGAGGACCGGATGGGTGAGCTGCGACAGGATCTCGGCTTCTTTTCTGAACTGGGCCTGTATTATCTTCTGCTCCTCCTGATCCTCGGAGATGACCTGCAGCTCCTTGAGCGCCCAGCGCCCTGACAGGCGCAGATCGTCCACCTCATAGACAGTGCTCATGCCGCCCCGGCCGATGACGCGCCTGACCCTGTATCTGCCGCTGTTGATGAGAGTCTCCGGAGCAAGTGGCTCCCTCATAACATATGGGCTCCTTTTACCGATGGTGCAGAATAACTTCAATTTCCTGCAGCAAAACCCTTCACGCCCTGATATCCGGGCAGCGCCGACAGATGATCGGGTCAATCGGAGAGAGGAAGTGTCATTCAGTTCATCGAATCGAGACTCAGTGCCGACCTGGCGCATCGGAGAAAAGAAATGGCATCCAGTGAAGAAGGAACGGGCAGAATCCCATCAGGCAGGATCATTGCCGTCACAGCCGCATCTGTCTTTGTATTCACATTTATCGTCTATCTCCTCACATTGACGCCATCGCTCTCGTCGCAGAGCGACAGCGGGGAGCTGGTCAGCGCCGCCGCGACGCTTGGAATCGCCCACCCTCCCGGCTATCCGACATACACGATCCTCGGATATCTCTTCTCCAGCCTCCCGCTCAAGGGCGACTCTGCATTCAGAATGAATCTGATGTCGGCGTTCTTCTCGTCATGCACCATAGCGCTGCTCTTTATGCTCGGAGCCCTCATCTTCGAGAGCTTCGCGGCGGCCATATCTGTCTCGCTGCTCTTCGCATTTTCTCTCGAGTTCTGGAAGCTCTCGCTGTCCGCCGAGGTTTTCTCCCTCCATATGTTTTTCGTGGCACTCATCGTATATCTTCTCTTCAGATGGAGAAACGACAGCGCCCTTGATGACGGGAGGCACCTCTCCATGTATCTCTTCTTCTTCGTATCAGGTCTTTCACTGTCTCATCATCACACCGTTCTCTTCCTGGCACCGGCCTGCCTCTTCATAATAATCAGGGAGAAGATGTACAGGCCGCTCAGGAACCTGAAGACATCGCTGATATGCCTGCTGCTGCTGTCCGCAGGCCTCATACCGTATATCTATCTGCCGCTTCGGAGCGCTGCCCACCCGAGGATGGGATGGGAAGACGCGGGCACGCTCGAGGGATTCAGGAGGATGGTGACAAGGGCCGGATACGGAACGTTCTCGCTGGCTACCGTATCAGGTGAGTCCAGATCCTTCCAGGCCGCTCTGGTCCAGGCAGCCGAGTATGTCAAGGTGCTTGCGGCTCAGTTCGGTAGCTGGCTCTTCGTGGTGCCGGGATGCATCGGCATAGTCTGCTCGGCCATTCGCAGAAGAGCATATTTATTCTTCTTCCTGTATATCTTCCTCGTCTATGGCATCGTATTTCTGCTGATAGCCCGATTCCCTCACGGAGAGGGATACATGGCCGTGCTGTCGAGATTCTTTCTGCCATCGTTCATGGCGTTCGCAGTTTTCATCGGAATGGCTCTGGATCCCGTGAGCGGCCTGCTGAAGGAAAGGCTTCAGAAAGGCAGGCTCATACCGGTATTCAATGTGATGGTCATCGCGCTGCCGGTTATCACGCTTCTTGTCAACTACCCTCTGTCGGACAGGCACGACAATTACATAGCCCGCGACTACGGGAGAAACCTTCTGAAAGGTCTCGATGAAAAGGCCATTATCATAGTGCTGGGCGACATTCACTCAGGAGCGGCTCTCTACTCACAGGAGATAGAAAAGAAAAGGCCGGACGTGACAGTTCTGCTGGAGGGACTGCTGACCTCCAGGTGGTACGTCGAGAAAAAAGCCGCCGAGAGCCCTGATCTGGCGTTCTTGCTCGACGATCAACGGAGGATGAACAGGAGGCTGTTGATCCTGAGCATAATCCTGCACGAGAAGGGGCAGAGGCCTGTCTATATCAACCACCCTGTCGACGATCCTGACATACAGGCAGAGTGCGAAGGGCTGGCCTGGAGAGTCACGACAGGGGAAAAAGAGCCATTTAACGCCGCAAGGCTCGATAAGATGCTGAACGAGACATACAGCTGCCCAGGCACCGGGAACCTGGCAAAACTGGACTACTTCTCGAGAGAGCTGCTCAGGATGTACTCTTACTCATTCTGCTGCCTGGGATCAAAACAGGCAGAGCAGAACGACAGCAAAAAGGCGATGGCGAGCCTCGAGAGAGCTCTGGCGCTCGATCAGACCAACGACCGGGCCATGTATCTGCTCGGCACGCTTCAGATCAGGGAGAACATGCTCGACGAAGCGGAAAAGACATTTTTGACGCTCAGGAAGAGCGCAGAAGACTCGAGAGAGGTATACACGAACCTTGCGATAATATATGCGAGAAAAGGAGAGTCCGGAAAGGCCAAGGAGGCGCTTCGCAGGGCTCAGCAGCTCGGCGGAGTCAAAGAGTAGAGCTCCGGTAAATCTTGTCTGTGAAGCGCCGAACAGGAGATCGACCTTTTATGTTGAAGACTGTCTGAGAGATTCAGAGGGAGAACTGTTGAATTCATGGAAGACCTGGAAAAAAGCTATCTGGCCAGAATTCAGATGTCCATCGAGAGCTTCGGCCAGATCCAGAGGGATTTCATACTGGAGAAGAACGGCGTAGTCACAATCATCAACTTCATCAAGAACGTTGAAGGGAGCCATCCCGCGCTCGGACTTAAAGATCCCGTCATGCAGAAGGGAAAGAAGGCCGCCCTTTCGATGATCGGGAACCTCGAAGACGAGCTGTGCCGCCTCAGGGAGATGGAGCCTCCTCTGATATGGAAGAAGTTTCATGACCTGCTTCTAAGCTCGCTCGAGCTTCAGATCGAGGGCTATGGTGAGATGGTGAAGGTTTTTGAAGACAACGACATACGCCATATCGGGAGGGGACGGGATATTGTCAGCAAGGGAATGTCGCTCCTCGAAGGAGGATCGCAGGTCATCCAGGGTGGCTCGTAAAAAGACGCTATCTGCGGATGAAAATGCCCCTTTCGCGCCAGGCCGGACCTTGATCCTAACCTTCGAATCTCTTGCGCTTGGCGGTGATGCCGTGGCCAGAAGCGAGGGCTTCGTCTTCTTCGTTCCGTACGGCGCCCCGGGTGATACTGCCGAAGTAGAGATAACGGAAGTAAAGAAGAGCTACGGCAGGGGAATCATAACAAAAATCCTGAATCCATCGCCCTCCCGCATAACTCCGCGGTGCCCGCATTATCTCCGGTGCGGAGGATGCCACTACCAGCACATCGACTACGCTTCGCAGACATCGGCCAAGAAGAAGCACGTCGAGGACTCCCTCGCAAGAATATCCCGCCTGTCAGATATCAATGTATCAGACACAATCGCCATGTCGGAGCCTTGGAATTACAGGGCCAAGACACAGGCTGTAATAGGCTGCAGGACAGGAACAGGAGCTCCGGTCATGGGCTTCTATCAGCGCCAGTCTCACAACTTCATCGCCATGAGCGAATGCATGATCCAGAGAGAGCTCAACAACAGGATACTGAATGAGGCTGAAGCGCTCCTTCCCCGATACGGATGGAGCGTCTACAACGAGCGAAGTCATCAGGGCTCGCTGCGGCACTGCGTGGTTCGCAGCAACAGGGCCGGGACAGAAGCGCTCGTCACTCTGGTCTCGAAAGACAGAGATCTCCCCCGCTTTGACCATTTCTGCGACGCGCTTGCAGAAGAAGTCCCTGAAATCAGGGGGATAGTTCTCAATCACAACCCGGCGAGAACGAACGTGATACTCGGAGAAGAGTGCGGAACCGCATGGGGGCGCGACTACATTCACGAAGAGGCGTCAGGGATCGTCTACAGAATATCGCCGCTCTCCTTTTTTCAGGTCAATCCGGAAGGATTAGATGCCCTGTTTCTTGTAATTAGCGAATATGCAGCAATTCACAGAGAGGCTTCCCTGCTCGACGCCTACTGCGGAGTCGGCGTATTTTCGCTGTACCTGGCAGGAAAGGTTCGATCCGTGCTGGGCGTGGACGAAGTGAAGAAGGCGATCCAGGACGCCCGCACTAACGCCAGGCTTAACGGCATCGACAACGCTAAGTTCCTCGAATCAGGGAGCAGCGAGGCCCTGAGGAATTTCCGGGAGGAAGGAAGGCATTTCGACTGCGCACTGCTCGATCCTCCCAGGAAAGGAGCTGAAGCGGAAGTCCTGGAGAGCCTGATGGCCATGAAAGTGCCGCATCTCGTGTACGTGTCGTGCAACCCTGCGACAATGGCCAGGGATCTCGAAGCTCTTTCAGCGCGGTACAGCGTAAAGGCGGTGCGGCCGATTGATATGTTTCCGCAGACCTGTCAGGTTGAGACTGTCGTCTCTTTAGAGTATGAAGGAGGAGACTGATGCCCTTACTTTTCGATGATATAAGCAACAAGGTACAGAGTGAGGCCAAGAGAATCAGCACAGACTACAGCTATTTTCACGTGGGCGTCGAGCATCTGACACTGGCGATAATAGACTACGACGAGAGAGTGTCCGCAGCCTTGACAAAGCTCGGAATAGACAGAAAGACTCTGCGATCGAAGATTCTGGAGGTGGCAGGGAGCGGTGATCGGGAGAGCTCGCCGCCGGGAGTCCTGATCGAAAGCCCTCGGTATAAAAAGGTGCTGAAAGACTGCGAGAAAGTCGCGCTGTCGACTAAGGCCTTCAGGATTGAGCCGATACACATCCTGATTACGATACTGAGAGAGAAGACAGGCGTTCCGCTGATAGCTCTCCGGGAGCTCTTCCTCGACCCGAAGGAGATAGAGAACGCCCTGCTCACAGTGCTGGCCGGAGGCGAGGTCCATGACAAGAGGGAGCCTGAGCAGAGGGATGAAAAAGGCCTGACAAAGAAGACGCCGAAGCTGCTCGCGCAGTTCTCGAGAGACCTTATAGAGATCGCAAAATCGGGCAAGATGGATCCGGTTATTGGAAGAAACGATGAAGTGCGGCGGGTGCTGCAGATCATCACGAGGAAGAACAAGAACAACCCGGTGCTCATTGGAGAGGCCGGAGTCGGCAAGACTGCAGTCGTATTCGGCCTTGCGCAGCGCATAGCAGAAGGCAAGGTGCCTGAGATGCTGCAGAACAAGCGCCTGCTGGACCTCAGCCTGTCGTCGATGGTTGCAGGCGCGAAGCACAGAGGAGAGTTCGAGGAGCGCCTGCAGGCCATCATCAAGGAGGTAGCTGAAAACCCCGACATCATCCTGTTCATAGACGAAATCCATACGCTGGTGGGCGCAGGCGACTCGAAGGGAGGAATGGACGCAGGGAACATACTGAAGCCCATGCTGGCACGCGGAGAGTTCCCTGTGATAGGTGCCACGACCACAGACGAATACCACAAGTCGATTGAAGCCGATCCGGCGCTGGAGAGGCGCTTTCAGCCGGTCCTCGTGAGCGAGCCCTCTGAAGAGGACACTCTGGCGATTCTGAAAGGGCTCCAGGATAGATACGAGAAGCATCACGGAGTCAAGTTCACAGACAAGGCGCTGCTGGCGGCGGTGAAGCTCTCTGTGCGGTATCTTCCGGACAGGAACCTTCCTGACAAGGCCATAGACCTGATTGACGAATCAGCGGCCAAGATCAAGATGCGCTCTGTATCAATCTCCGATTCGAACACTCTCGCGATAGAGGTGACAGAGGACGTGGTGGCCGAGGTGGTCTCGCTGTGGACAGGCATCCCTGTCTCGAAGCTGACCTCCGAGGAGAAGGAGCGCCTGCTCCAGATGGAGGAATACCTGACAAGGCGCGTCATCGGCCAGAATGAAGCCATCAAGATAGTCTCGCAGACGATAAGGATGGTCAGGATGGGGCTGGGGAACCCGAACCGCCCGAGCGGCATATTCCTGTTCCTGGGACCGACAGGAGTCGGCAAGACCGAGCTGGCGAAGACGCTTGCCGACTTCCTGTTCGGCAGCGAGAAGGAGATGGTGCGCCTCGATATGTCCGAGTTCATGGAGAAGCATGCCATCTCAAGGCTGATAGGCTCGCCGCCTGGCTACGTCGGACATGAGGAGGAGGGCCAGCTCACGAAGGCGGTTCGCACGAAGCCTTACTCGGTAGTGTTGCTCGACGAGATCGAGAAGGCCCACCCTGAGGTATTCGACCTCTTCCTGCAGGTCTTTGACGACGGAAGGCTCACAGATTCTAAGGGCAGGACTGTCAACTTCACCAACTCGATAATAATACTGACTTCCAACATAGGCACCAGCAAGGTAGATGAAAACGGGAACACCATCCTGATAGACACGGACAACCCGGCCACCAGGGAAGGCATATTCCAGGAGCTCAGGAAGTCATTCAGGCCCGAGTTCCTGAACAGGATAGACGAAATAATAATCTTCAACCCGCTCGGCAGGGAGAGCCTGAATCAGATAATAACGCTGTCAGTGGCAGAGATCCTGAAGCGCATCAAGGATAAGGGGATCGCGCTGGCATTCGACCAGAGCGCCTTTGATCTCTTTCTCAGGATGGGATACAACCCGGCTTACGGCGCCCGCCCGCTCAAGAGAGCGATTCAGACCCATCTTTCGAAGCCTCTCGCTGAGAAGATGCTGACCCTCGGAGAAGGCTTCAGCGGGACTGTAAAGGTAAGCGCCCTCCCGGACGCAGAGAATCTGGATTTCGAGATAATACCGGGTACCCCTGTCGAAGACAGGCTGCAGGCCATCGCAGACCAGACCTCTACAGGCCGGCCCCCTGCAGGCCAGGCCGCCACAGGCAGGATCGGAGGCTCGGATAGAAGGAACGTTGATGACACGATGGTAGGAGGTCCCGATGAGGATAAGCATTGAAGTAGCCAGCGGACCCACTGATGGAGAGCTCTTCTCCTTCAAGAGCTCTTTCGGCATAGGCAGGGACAAGTCAAACGAGCTGGCCCTGCCTCTCGATCGCTTCATATCGAGAAGGCACGCCAGGATCCTGGCTGCCGAGCCGGAGTGCTTCCTGGAAGATCTGGGGAGCACAAATGGAACCTTTGTAAATAATGAGAGGCTCCATGGAAGGATTGTTCTCAAGAATGGTCAAATCTTTCGAGTAGGCCGCACATGGCTTCAAATTGAGTGGTAGGGGGCGTTTCATGATAAGTGCCACCATTGGGAGATATCACATCATACAGGAGCTCGGCAGGGGCGGAATGGGAATCGTCTACAAAGGGCACGATCCCATCCTGGACAGGCCTGTCGCAATCAAGATTTTATCTCAGCAGCTCGTCCAGAACGCCGAGGCTAAAGACCGGTTCATCAGAGAGGCACAGGCGGCGGCGCGCCTCAACCACCCCAATATATCCGGAATATTCGACATCAGCGAGCACGAAGGGATCTACTATATCGTATTCGAGTTCATATCAGGCAAGAGCCTCGACAAGCTCATCAAGGAGAAGAAGTTCTATCCATACAAGGATGCACTCAAGATATTTCTCCCGGCCTGCCAGGCTCTCGACTATGCCCATCAGCACGGTATCGTCCACCGCGATGTCAAGCCCGGAAATATACTCGTGTCCGAAGAGGGCAATGTCAAAGTATCTGATTTCGGAATAGCATGGGTCGAGGCTGCGCACACGATTACACAGCCAGGCGAGATAATAGGCTCGTTCTTCTACTTCTCTCCCGAGCAGGCCAGAGGCGAGAAGGTGGACAGGCGCGCCGACATATACTCGCTGGGCATCATGCTGTACGAGATGCTGACAGGAAGGCTGCCTTTCCAGGCAGACAACCCAGCGGCGCTGATACAGATGCACCTGACCGCCGAGCCCGATCCTCCGACCATGCTGAACGCGAACATCCCGAGGAAGCTTGAAGAGGCTCTGCTGAAGGCCATGAGGAAGGACCCGGCGGACCGCTTCCAGTCAGTAAAAGATATGATAACAGAGCTGACCCTTGAGGAGATGCCTGTCGACCTGTACAAGACATCGATCTCCCCGTCTGAAGCAGCTCTCCACAACATACTGGGAAACAACTACTACAAGCAGGGCAAGCTGGACCTGGCCATCCTTGAATGGGAGAAGGCGACTGTGCTCGACCCTTACAACGCCCTCACTCACAACAACCTCGGCACGGCCTACGACGGCCTCGGGAACCTGGAAAACGCCGTGACCGAGTACGGAAGGGCAGTCGATCTGAACCCGAACAACTTCGTGGCCCACTACAACCTCGGTTCGGCATATTACAGAAAGGGCGATATCGAGAACTCGATCGAGGAATACAGGAAGGTCACGGTCCTGAACCCCAAATTCGCGCCGGCATATTACAACCTGGGAAACGGGTTCTACAAGCTCGGCAAGATCGACCAGGCCATAGAGGAATGGCAGAAGGCGCTGATTCTGAATCCGCAGTTCGCAGAGGTCCACTACAACCTCGGGAACGCTTATCATAAGAAGGGCAAGAGAGACGAAGCGCTGTCCTACTGGGAGAAAGCCCTCGAGCTCGATCCGCAGTTCGCAATCGCCCAGTTCAACATCGGGAGCAGAGAGATGGAGAAGGGCAACAGGGAGATCGCCGTCGAGATGTGGAACAAGGCCCTCGAGATCAACCCAGACTTCGCCGAGGCGCACTATAACATAGGAAACTTCCAGTACAGCAGCGGCAACATAGATCTCGCCATCGAATCGTGGGAGAGGGCGACGAAGGCCAAGTTCGGATTCTGGAAGGCCCACTACAACCTTGGAAACGCATACTATCATAAACAGAACTATGACGAATCGATCTCGCAGTGGCAGAAGACGATCCAGTTCAGGGCCGACTACTGGCAGGCCCACTGGAACCTCGGGAACACGTATTACTTCGACAAATCGCTGTTCGAGCCTGCCATCGGGGAATGGCAGGCTGTCACGCATATCAACCCGAATCACTGGCAGGCATACTACAACCTCGGAGAAGCATATGTGAACGAGGGAAAAATAGAGCTGGCGATCCTGGAATGGGACAAGGTGACTGTCCTGAACCCGAAATTCTGGCACGTCTATCATAACATGGGATGTCTCTACTATAAAAAGGGTAAACTGGAGCAGGCCATAGCCTACTGGACTAAAGCAGTGGCGCTGATGCTGTTCTCATTTTAGCGAGGAGGAGCCATGAGCATTGAGGGCCAGGGAGAAAGGACGCCCAGGATCCTGATCGTAGATGACCATCCGCATAACATAACGCTTCTCAGGACTTACCTGAAGTCGACCTGTTATGAGATCATAGAGGCCTCAGACGGCCCTGAAGCTCTTCTAAAGGCGCGCAGCGAATCGCCTGATCTGATACTTCTCGATGTGGTCCTGCCTGGAATGGACGGCTACGAAGTATGCACTGAGCTCAAAAGAAACGAGATTACCGAGTGCATCCCCGTCCTGATGATGACAGCGCTTTCAGATATCAAGGACAAGCTGAAGGCGCTCGACCTGGGCGCTGACGACTTTCTGTCGAAGCCGTTCAACCAGGTGGAGCTGATCTCCCGGGTCCGCTCGCTGATACGGATCAAGAGGCTCATCGAGAGAGTGAGGCTGAAAGAGCGCGAGCAGATGGAGATGGCCATCTCCCTCGAAAAGGAGCGGATCCTCCTCGAACAGGAGAAGAAGGTGCACCACATATTCAGGGACATCCTTCTCGCCATCACTCAGAACAAGCTCCACCTCCTCCTCGAGCCGTCTGAGCTCAAGCTGTTCAACGAGGCTGAGAAGATAGGCGAGATCGAGATGAAGGTGCCGCAGGATATGGTCATCGCGAGAAAGACCATAGAGAAATGGATGACCGACATAGGCGTGGAGCGGAGCAGGCGCTTCAACATGATAGTCTGCGTCTCCGAAGCCGCCACCAACGTGATAAAGCACGCCGGAACGGGGAAGGTGTCTTATTTCCTGCTCGGGAACAGGATCCAGGTATGGGTGGAAGACCAGGGCAAGGGGATCGACTTCTCCGAGCTGCCAAAGACAACTCTGCTGAAAGGATATTCTTCAAAGGTATCTCTCGGCATGGGCTTTACGATAATGCTCGAGCTGATGGACAAGGTGTATCTTCTCACAAGCCCTAAGGGGACCCTGGTTATAATAGAGATGGGCCTCGAGAAGCCTGACGAATCAGCTACTCTGTCATTTCTGAATACAATGGATCTTGAAGCAATGTGCTTCCAGGCCGAAATAAACACGGACTTGAAAATAACAGGGTGATCCTGCAGGTAACCCTTCAATATTCGCACACTCGCCTTTACAAAGCTCACAGCCAGGCCGCACCAACACAGATGCCAGATTTTCTTCAAAATGCGATGATATGAGTATCTGAAAGGATAGTAATGAATAAGCAGTGGAAGATCCTGGTAGTCGATGATCAGGTCGACAACCTCAAGATACTGGAATTGAGAATCCGCTCGCTCGGCTATTCGGTCATACTCGCCCAGAGCGGCTTTGAAGCTCTCGAGATAGCCAAGCGCGAAATCCCCGATGTCGTGCTTCTGGACATCAGAATGCCAGACATAGACGGGTTCGAAGTGTGCCGCAGGCTCAAGCAGGACGAGCACCTGAAAGATATCCCGATTATCTTCCTTACCGCCCTCTCAGATGAGAAGGCCCTCGTGCAGGGCCTCGAGCTGGGCGCCCAGGACTACATAGTAAAGCCCTTCGAAGTCCAGGAGCTGACTGCGAGAGTAAATGTTGCGCTGAGGCTGCGGGGACTGCAGACAAAGCTCATGGAGGAGAACAACAGGCTCGAGGCCATTCTCGAGAACATACCTGAGGCCATCTTCTCAGTCAGTCCTGACGGCTCAATCCTGCTGTGGAACAGAGGCGCAGAGAATCTGACCGGGTATCTCTTCGAAGAAGTAAAGGATAGAGACTGCAGGGAGATAATCAGGCTCTTCGATGAAAAAAAGCAGGCCGTCACCGCGCTCAACACCCTCAATTTCACGCTTGAGAGCAAGGACGGAAAGACTCTTGAAAAGGACGAGCTGTTCCTTCAGAACAGGGAGAGAAAGCTGATACCCGTCTCGATCTCTTTCTCGCCTGTAGAGAGCGAAGGCGCTGTCGCCTCCGTTGTTGTGACGATCCAGGATATCTCCAGACAGAAGGAGATCGAGAAGATGAAGGAAGATCTCCTTGTCACGATCAGTCACGATCTGAAAACCCCTCTCTCGGCAATACGCGGCTTCATTGAGATGCTGCTGTCGCCCAAATTCACGAGCGATCAGGAGAAGCAGACGGCAATCCTGAAGAAGATCAAGACAGCCAGCGTCTCACTGCTGAAGCTGATTAACAACCTGCTCTTTCTCTACAAGGCCGGCTCTGGATACGCCAGGATCATCCGCTCCGACTTCTCGCTGGGAACTCTGACCGAGGAAGTCGCGGACACATTCCTCGCCCTCGCTCAGGAAAAGAGAATCGAGCTCAGGAACGGCATCACTGCGGACACGATAGTCTACGCCGACAGGGAGAAGATCGAAGAGGTTTTTTACAATCTGATCAGCAATGCAATCAAGTTCACCGACGAAGGCGGAAGAGTCGATATAGAGACCCGCACCGAGAAAGAAAAGGTGATTATATCCGTCTCCGATACCGGACGGGGAATCCCTGAAAAGGACAGGAAGAAGATTTTTCAGAAGTTCTACCAGACTAGAGACTCGAGGAACGGGCATGGATTGGGGCTCTACATATGCGACACGATAATCAAAGGACACGGGAGCAGGATTATCGTCGAGAGCACTGAAGGCGTGGGAAGCCGCTTCACGTTCACTCTCAAGAAGGGGAAAATCCCGCCTCTCGAGCAGATCGTAGAAAGAGATCGGAAAGCTGCCAGACAGGATCACTAGGATATCTCGCTGAAAACGATGCTCGGCTCGAGACATGCATCCTTTCCACGGATTCTGTCATCAAATGAGTATGCATACAGCAGGTGAATGCACATGAATCAGTCAAGCGCATATTTAGAAAGAATATAAAACAAAGAGTGTAAAAAGGGGGAGATGGAGATAATACAGAGGTGGAGATGAATTCAGAAATTCTGTATATCACTTGAAGATGAACCTCTGAATTGTGTTACACTCCCTATCTCCTCTATCCCAACCTCTCCTTTATTACACCATAAGAAATCTTAATTGTCCTTAATTCAGCAACATTGATGCAAAAGCTGAATTTGGAACAAAAATATGCAGACAGAGAAAGGAAGTGCAAAGATGATCGGAAAAAAGATGGAAGAAGCAATCAACAGGCAGATAAACGCCGAGATATACTCGGCCTATCTCTACTTTTCCATGGAGGCGTTCTTCGAGGCCATGGGCCTCAAGGGCTTTGCCAACTGGATGAGGGTGCAGACTCAGGAAGAGCTGTTCCACGCGTCCAAATTCTATGACTATCTGAACGCCAGAGATGGCAGAGTCATCTTGAAAGCAATAGAGGCGCCTCCTGTAGAGTGGAAGTCACCTCTCGAGGTATTCGAAGAGGCTTACAAGCACGAAGTGAAAGTGACCGGACTGATACACGACCTCGTCACACTGGCCCTGGAGGAAAAGGATCACGCAAGCCACCAGATGCTGGGCTGGTTTGTAAACGAGCAGGTCGAGGAAGAGGCCAATGCAAGCCAGATAGCTTCTGAGCTGAAGCTGATAGGCGACGACAAGAAAGCGCTGCTGATGATTGATCGAGAGCTGGCCGCCAGAGTGTATACACCGCCTGCTGTAGCAGGCGCGCAGCCGTGAGTGGGTTTTCAGGGGGGCCGGAAGGCCCCTCTTCTCATATCAGCGGGGGAGCCTCACTATTGCCTTCATGGACTCGAGAGGAGTGTTTTCTATGGAGAGTGAGCCGCCGTAGAGCTCTGCGATCCTCTTCACGATGATAAGACCCAGCCCTGTGCCCTGCTGCTCGAACACGGCCCTGTCGAACTGAATGAAAGCTCCGATGGATTTTACCTGCTCATCTGTCATCCCGTGCCCTGAGTTGTATACGACGAGCTCCATGAAGCCGTTGCAGGCCCTGGTGGTGACCTTGACCTGCGATTTGGGCTTCGAGTATTTAAAGGCGTTGTCGAGCAGCTCTTCGACTATCTTTGTGAAATGGCTGTCTTTGACGGTGCAGGACAGTTCTTCCAGCTCGAGGTGGAGATCATCGCGGCGCCTGTCCCGGTCGGCTCTCGCCTCCGAGATCACTGTCACAAGGGAGCTGGTCGTTTCAGATCTGAAGCTCCTGTAGTACGAGCTTAGCCGACTGTCCCTCACGGCTATCTCAAGCTCGGCATAGCACAGATAGTTTTCTACGAGCCTGTTCAGCCGCGTCGAAGACGAGTATATCAGCTCATAAAGGTTTTTCAGCTCTTCCCTGCCATAAGAGTCTGCCTGTTCGACGAGAAGGGAAGACGCTCCGAGTATGCCGTTCAGAGCCGTTCTGACTTCGTGCGGGAGGGAAAGGGCGATGCATGTGCAGAGCCTGTCAATGTCCTGCTGGATTCTCTGCTTAATCGCGTCATTTTTCGCCACGCGCGCCCTGACCGATTTGAGCAGTGTGTTAAAAGTGAAAGGCTTCGTGATATAATCATCGGCGCCGCCTTCCATGCCCTTGCGGACATCGGACACCTCGGCCTTGGCTGTCAGGAATATGAAAGGGATGGCTGCTGTGGAAGGATTGCTGTGCAGTTCTTCAAGAACTTCGTAGCCGTCTATTCCCGGCATCATGATGTCGCATATTATCAGATCCGGATGATTAGATATCGCCAGTTCTATGCCGTCCCTTCCGTTGGAGGCATTTCTGACGACGAAGCCTTCGATGGTTAGCATATCAACGATATTGTTGCGAAGCATTGCATCGTCTTCTATTACAAGTACTTCTGTCACTTTTGTTACCTCTCTGGCAGAATCGCTTGCTGTCATCTGAAGATAGTTGTTTTCACGGTCTGTGACGAGAGCCAGGCTCTCTATAAAGAATATATTGTATTTCAGTTACCGAATTTCCTGTAAAGATACAAGATTTTTCGCATGCCCCGGCCTGTGCGGCAGGCATAAAATCTCCGACCCTGAAGGAGATTCGAATGGAGCATGGAGAATTAACTGGAGATAGAGATGTGGAGGTGCCTGAATGTATAAAAAGATAGCCTTGATGCGTTATTTTCTTTTCATGCTTCTGATTTTCTCACTGTCAATGGTTTTCGTATATTCCACCACCATGACCTGCCTTGCTAAATACTGCCCGCAATGCGGCACATACAATAACGATTCCAACTCGTTCTGCACGAAATGCGGAGCCGATATCAAGAATACGACCTCAGGGAAGAGCAGGATAGGCGTGCTCTTCGTTGCGAGCGTCTATCCCTATTCGGACGCCCGCTTCACGATCTATCACAAGGGCGCCATAACACCGTTCATCGTATGGAACTCGGAAGGAAAGTACGAAATCGGGGAAGTCAACCTCCCAGTGATGTCCGACATAGAGTTCATTCCGGTCCTGGAGAGGGAAATGCCCAATCCGTCTTCTGTCCCTTACATATCCAAGCGGTACAACATCCAGAAGCTCATGACCCTGAACCTGAATTCGAGGAAGATAGAGCGGGCGCCTCTCTTCTCGTCGCAGAAGCAGGAGATCTTCCTGGATGTCATCACCTATGTATGCCCGAGCGGTGAAGTCATTCAGGAAAAGCGCTACAAGGGCTCGATAGACGGCTGGCCTGACATAACGCCGAACCAGACGAAGCAGGCAGCCAATGGAGTATGGCAGCAGTTCGTTCCTAATATATATGGACTACTCAGACGCTAATTAAAAAGGAGTGATTTTTGTGGCAAAGACTGAAAAACGGGTCGTAGGAATAATGGACCCAAACTACTTTTCTTTCCTGTCAACGCTGGAAAGACTTTTCAGGCATATCGATCCTAAAGTGGAGTATAACGGCAACGTTTATGAGATATCCACGAAGAGGATGAAGTGCAGACCTTACAACACGCTCGGAGCCGACACCGAGACCTGCGTGATAATGAACAGAGGCGCGCATTGGAATCCTCACCGCAACAGCTTTTTCGAGATAGTATCGAGAAAGGTACACCTCATCTACAACATGTTCTCGTTCAAGGCAATCGACAAGAACGCAGGTTACGGGCACATGCACGATCTGGGGCTCAAGATCCCGCCTACATGGGCGATCCCGCAGAAAGACTACTCGAAGATGTTCGAGGAATCGAAGTCAAACCTGCAGCCCGACCTGATCTTCGAAGACCACGAGCTCTTCGACCTCGAGCAGATCGGGAACGAAGTCGGCTACCCTGCATATCTGAAGCCCCAGTCAGGCGGCGGGTGGATAGGCGTAACGAAAGTGAACGACTACAAAGAGCTGAAGGAGGCGTATGACAAGTCGGAAGACAAACCCATGAACCTCCAGAAGGCAGTGGAATACAAGGAGTTCTGCCGCTCGGTCGGCATAGGCCCGCAGATCATGCCGATGCACTACAACGCAAAGGCCGAGTTCTCTCACGACAGATACATGCGCTCAGAAACGCAGGCGATAGAGTTCAACTTCATCACGCCGGAGCAGCAGAAGGAAGTCCGTCAGATCACGAAGCTCATCAACGCTTTCTACGGATGGGATCACAACTCGTGCGAGTCCCTGGTGATGGAGAACGGCGACATCTTCATAATCGATTACATCAACGCCTATCCTGACAGCTCATTCGTGTCACTGCACTTCTACTTCCCGGAGGTAGTGAAGTCAATGGTCAAATGGCTGATCTTCTGCGCCGTCGAAGGCCGCGGAGACGCCCACGACTTCATGAAGCACTGGCCTGCATTCTACAAGGTCATGGAGGATTCGAAGAAGAAGGGCTGGAGCTACAGCGAGACACTCGACAGATACGAAGCCATCGCCGACGAGTATTTCGACACGGCCCGCTTCGAAGAGTTCTGCCAGACCTGCCTCGCAGATTTCGACGAAAAAGCGCTCGAGTTCTTCGCGTCAGAGGAGTTCGAGAAGATCATCGAAGAGGAGGTTTCACGCCACTTCAAGATCCCACAGGAGAGACCTGCCAAGGTGGAGCACTACAGAGGCATTCACAACTTCTGGCTTCACTGTGAGAAGGAAAGGCTGGCGGCGAAGAAGGAGCCGGCAGTGGCCGCCGCTGGCACTGCGAAGAAGAAAGCCAAGAAGGAAGATAAATAACCTGAAAGGAGTATGCCATGAAATACTCGACACTTGAAGAGTCTCCAGTTGCCGGGCTTCATCCCGCGCTCTTCTGGAAGCACTTTTACGAGATCACCAGGATCCCCCGCGCCTCTGGAAACGAAAAGGGCGTAGGCGATTACCTGGTAAGCGTCGCGGAGCGGCTGGGACTTCCGCATAAAAGGGATGAAGCAGGTAATGTGCTTATATCCAAGCCCGGCACAAAGGGCCATGAGAATGCCGGGACAGTCGTGCTGCAGTCGCACCAGGACATGGTATGTGAAAAGAACAAGGACGTGGTCTTCGATTTTGCGAAAGACCCCATAAAGCTGATTCGCGACGGGGATTATATCAAGGCGGACGGAACGAGCCTCGGCGCCGATAACGGCGCAGGCATCGCGGCGAGCCTCGCGGTGCTTGAGAGCACCGACCTCGAGCACCCGCCCATCGAGTGCCTCTTCACAACTGACGAAGAGACAGGGATGACAGGCGCGAAAAACATGAAGAGCGACTTCCTGAAAGGAAAGGTGCTCCTCAACCTGGACTCTGAAGAGGAAGGCGATATCTATGTGGGATGCGCCGGCGGGGCCGACAACGTGCTCGCCCTGAAGGTGACGAAAGCTGAGCTTCCTGCCGGAACACAGTGCGCGGACATAAAGCTGTCAGGCCTCAAGGGCGGCCATTCAGGTCTCGACATACATGAAGGACGGGGCAACGCCATCAAGATGCTGGCCAGGTTCCTGTGGAACACAGCCGATTCGCTGGGGCTCTCGCTCGCCTCGTTTACAGGCGGCAGCAAACGGAACGCCATACCGAGAGAGGCCGAAGTCACAGTTGCGGTGCCTGAGGCAAAGATGGCGGAGCTGGAGAAGGAAGCCGCGAAATGGGAGAAGATATTCAAGGAGGAGCTCTATCCGCTGGAAGATCAGATGAAGCTGAAGGTGGAGAAGATCGGAGCTGTAGAAAAGGTGCTCTCGAAAGAGAGCGCATCCAAGCTTCTCGATCTCATCGCAGTGCTCCCGCACGGCGTGCTGGCGATGAGCCGCACGCTCCCCAACCTCGTTGAGACATCGACAAACGTGGCGATAATAAGGGCCGAAGGCGATGAGATATTAATAGATCTGAGCCACAGAAGCTCTTCGGCCAGCTCTCTGCTGAGCGTCAGCCAGAGGACCGAATCGCTGGCAAGGCTCTGCAATCTGGGAATCAAAGCAGGCTCGGGCTATCCGGGATGGCAGCCCAACATGAGCTCGAAGGTTCTGAACCTGTCGAGGGAGACATACAAGGAGCTTTTCGGCAAAGACGTGCACATAAAGGCGATCCATGCAGGCCTCGAATGCGGCCTCATCGGCGAGAAATACCCGGGCATGGATATGATATCGTTCGGGCCGACATTGCGGAACGTCCATTCACCTGACGAGGTGATCTACTACCCGTCTGTAGAGTTCTTCTGGAAGTTCCTGGTCCATCTTCTCAAAAAGCTCGCCTGAGCATTACGGGGCGGGGTTCAACCCCGCCCTTTTTCATTCTCCTTCACCTGCCGCTGATACTGCCGAGAAAGTCGAGGGAGAGGCTGTTGAAGAGAGGGGCCATCTCTATGTGCAGGAGATGGCTCGAACAGGGCCCGCCGAAGCAGTGGAAGAAGGCGCCCGGGATCAGATCAGCCACTTTCCTGCCGTAATCCCTGTGGACGAGGATGTCGCCTTCTCCTGAGATCACCATCACAGGGAGGTTAAGAGCTCCCAGCCTGTCAGAGGCGTCGTGGCGGCCGACGGCGTGCCAGTGTCCCATCAGGCCCTTCAGGGATGGCTCCGCTCCGCTCTCATTTACCGCCAAGTCATAATAGCTCTCCAGAAACTGAGGCTGCCTGTCAAGAAGCGCCGGGCTGAAGGCGATGGCGTAGCAGAAAAAGTAGTAGTCGCGCAGTGACGCCCTCGAGAGAAGTATCCTCATATTGTTGCAGATCTGCTTTATCCTCATGTCGCTCGTGGCCCATGTGACCACGAGCTGCAGGGACATAACCCTGCCGCTCTCTGCGAGAGCCACTTCCTGGGCAACGGCCGAGCCGAGAGACTGGCCGAGCAGATGAGCGCGCCTGATGGACAGGCCATCCATCATGTCGAGCACGTCCTGCGCCATCAACGCGGGGGTGTACATCTCATCGGAATCTGGGCATGTCGAGCGCCCGACGCCCCTCGCGTCAAAGGTGATCACCCTCTGGCGCTTCGACAGCTCGGGCACCTGCAGTATCCATGCAGTATGGTCCGCTCCGGCGCCTGATATCAGGATCAGAGGCTCACCTCTCCCCTGCTCTTCGTAATACAGTGATATCCCGCTTTTCAATTCGATGAATGGCATGGCAGTATCTTTCGCTTCTTCGCGCTGCACGTCCTTCCGGAAGGATTTTGCGCTGCGCCAATGAAATCTATCAGGGATGGCATTTCATGCGGCGTCATGACAGGAGGCGGTACCCGATGGAGCACTTTCTGAGAATGTTTGAAGGCGATGGATCCCGTGAGCAGGGGAAAGAAGAGCCTCCGCTGCAGCAGACGCAGCCTCAGGGCACGTGGGAGTACGAGATGCCTCTCCCGCAGGAGCAGGGCTCCCCTGCGCCGCAGGGAGGCGCAGGACTCCCCGGAGCTCAGCCGTCCGAGCCTTCCTTCGCGATACCGGGTGGAATCCCTAAAGAGGCGCTCGAAATCCAGGAATCGACAGTAGAGGGATATTTCCAGAACCTCGGCTGGCAGTCCGAGAAGCTCGACCAGGGCCTCTGGATATTGAAGTTCAGAGGAGGCGCAAAAGACTACGATATCTTTGTGGAGCTGAACTCGCCCCACCTGGTGCTGGTGATTCCGGTGCTGGAGCGCGTCAGGGACAGCTGCAGGGAAAAGCTGTGGTACCACCTGCTCAGGATGAACTACCTGTCCAGCCAGGCCAGATTCGGCCTCAACAAGCGGGACGAGGTGCTGCTTACCATAGAGATTCCTCTCGCCACCATATCTTACAGCGAATTTCAGAAGGGGCTCCAGTACATCTGTTCGATCACCGATGATGCGTATCCTGAGCTGCTGTTCCTGTCACAGAGGCCTGAAGCGCAGTCCAGCTTCACCAGGGAGGCAGAGCCTCCGCCTGCACAGCCTCAATCTCCCGGCATGTCCGAGCCTTGATCAGGATATCTTCAGAGCTCGGCTCCAGTTTTCCCAACTATTTCAGGGATCTAGAGATGGAAAGAGAATTTCTTCCACTCGATCCTTCGACTACTTGACCACTGCATCATTTCAGAGATCAGAAGATTTCTACCTTCCCTGGATCCCTCGGCCACTCGACCACCTGATCACTTCAGTTCTACCTGGAATATTATATCTGATGAGCATCAGTAGTACTTTGACGGCGGGCTCCTGTCGTACCTGAAGTGCCCCACTATCATCCATCTCGTCAGCACATCATCTTCGGTGCACCGAGGCGGAAAGTTGTGTATTACAAGCGGAACTCCCCTGGGAGTCCTGACATCTGAGATGATTCCGCAGTGATCGGCTACTCCGTCCCGGACGATCGACCAGAACACAACATCGCCGGCCTTCCACTCTGAAAGAGTCAGCGCGTTGACAGCCGTGGGTTTCCTGCTGGCATATCTGCTGTACCAGACGATGAGATTCGGGCACCACCGGTAATCGATATTCCTGTCTCTTATGTTCGGATAACCTGCCGGATTCCTGCTGATATCGCTGTCAATCTCAGACTGGAGATTCACTCCGGCTTTCAGGAATGCGTAATACAGCACGTCTGTGCAGGCGCCTCTGCCCTTTGGAGGCGGCCCGCCTGAGTAGTAGCCGGCATCATAGATATTGCCGACACACTTCCTGGCGCCGCTTACAATCGCACTGCTGTTTTCTGCAGGAAAAGCGCGTCCTGAAAGGCCAAGGCAGACAGAAAGCGCGGCGAGAGCCAGCATTGCTGCTGCAATGCATCGAGAGCCGGCTGAACATTTCGATTTGTTGCTTGAAATATCTCTCATCTGGATTTGAACACAATATCCGGGATCAGGACTTCCGATGTCGAAGGTGATATGGCTATCCCGCCGCGCACACACTCACCGTGCCCCTCGAGCGACGCTTTGACGCTCAGAGTCTTCGGGATGGAGAGCACTGAAAGATCCTTCACCGCCATTATATATCTTCCTTCCCGGTCCAGCACAATCTCGCCGTCTTTTCTGCATATCGTCAGGGGGATATCGAGCATCTCTACTGTCATCCTGAGCCCCTTTACACACTTTCCTGCAGGCGAATCGCATAATGAAGCGCCTGGCGGCAGCTCTATCCTCCCCCGGATCTCAACGGAAAAAGTCTTGAAATTGCCACCGGGAGGCGGAAGTGAAGGCGCAGGCCTCAGGATCAGAGATATCACGAGAAGAGCGGCTATGACGAGTCCTGCCAGGCAGGCCCAGTTTACGACCTTTTTCCTGAGCTCTTCCTGCTCATATGCTGAATACACTCTCTTTGAGCTCTTCATCTGTCTCACACCTGTATTGTCAACAGGCCCGTCACCACGTCGGGGCCCCCTCGAATTCGCCTGAGTTGGTGAGATTCACCGGATTGCTTCCATCTATATTCATCCTGTATATATCCGCTCCCCTGTAAAAGACTATTCCGCTCCCGGATGTCGATACGGAGGGATCTGCCTCGTAGTCGCCCGACTTGGTGAGGTTCCTTACGTTGCTTCCATCCCTGTTCATTATGTATATCTCACCGTTGCCATCCCTGTGCGATCTGAAGAGAATGGATGAACTGTCGGGAGTCCAGTACGGCTCGAAGTTGTTCTGGCCTGAAGGGCATTTGGTAAGGTTCTCGGCGCCTGTGCCGTCAGGGTTCATGATCCATATGTTGAAGGCATTGCCCCTCAGAGAGCTGAAAGCGATCTTGGTGCCATCAGGCGACCACACCGGGTCGCAGTCCTGCTGTCACGTATCTGTGATCTGTTTCACATCTGTGCCGTCAGAGTTCATCGTGAATATGTCTATCGTGGTATTCCCGTCAACTATCTTCTCTCTGCCAAAGGCAATCTTCGAGCCGTCAGGGGAGAAACAGGGCTCCCTTTCATTGGTCGGGTTGTGCGTCAGATTCGTCTGGCCTGTCCCGTCTATGTTCATCAAGAATACATTGAGCATTCCATCCCTGCTCGATACAAAGGTGACCTTTGTCCCGTCATACGAGATGAACGGGTTCGCGTTGCAGAAGCTGTCGTTTGTGACGTTCCTCAAGTCTGTCCCGTCGGGATTCATCGAATATATGTTTTCTACATCGTTTCTTACCGATTCAAAGAAAACTCTGCGGCCGCCGAGCACTTCAACTGTTTTTCTGCACTGATCACTGCTGTTCGTGCTTTCGGCTGTGAGAGAAATGGAAAACTGAGTGCCGGCTGCTGCACCTGGCGGGGCATACCACTCAAGCATGCCGTAGTATTTCCCGCTTGTCGCCCTGTATTCCATCGGGCACTTGACTGAGCCGGAGGCAAAACTCCCTCCTGTCGCCGTGCCGTAAAGTGTCATTGGCTCGCCGTGAGAGGAGTGTGCCGTGACCTCGAGAGAGAGATGTCCACCCGGCATCACAGTGGCATCCACACCTGTCGATGCAGGATAACACAGGCTGTTGAGCTTTGGCGTTATTGAGACAGAATCGATTTTAGTACAGTTAAAACCCGGACCTGACACACAAACGTCAATCACTTCCTTTCCCGGCCCCTGAGGCGGCGCGCTGCTGAACAGTACAGGCGTAGCAGCCTTTACTCCCTCTGACAGCTCAATCTCTCCGAGCGGTGTCACAGTGACTGTATAGACAGGATTCCACACTTTCGTCAGCCTGAAGAACCTGTTGAGGCAGGCAGTTGAGCCCAGTACGGCGCCGGGAGGAGCTGATGTGCTGTCATATGTAAAAAATTTTCCAACGACAATGTGATATGCATTGTCAAAATGCGGCATGTTCCTGTTCGTCACAACACTGCCTTCAGGTGTGAAAAGAAATGTATAGGCATCAGCGATATTTGCCCATGTCTCGATTTCATATCCTGAGTCGTTATAGTGCCTTCCTATCGGGGCCGAGCTCGTTGTGAGAGTGCAGTCCTGCAGGGCTCCTGCATCCAGATCCCATACTCCCACGAAGAGCGAGACATCCCTGTAAAGCTGCGGATAATAGACCTTGGCTAATGTCGTATCCTCCCTGTAGCCCTCTTTCATGTAATATTTCACGGCATGCCCGTTCTGCAGGGAGCCATTCGGGATAATAAGCGCCGCAGGAAGCCTTGTTGAAATGGCGCGCTGCCTGAGATATCTGAGATCGTCGACGAGCTTCATCGCCGCGGATTTCGCATCCGTTTTTTCCCTGGAAGTCTTTGCAAGCTGAGGCGATGCCAGTATCATGATAAGCACCGCGATGGACATCGCCACGAGAAGCTCTATGAACGAAAAGCCCTGTGATGACCTCGATCTTTTTATCCTTTTCACTTCATACCCCCTGAAGCCTGTTTTAAAGGCTCCTGTCTCATATGTTTCCGCAGTCTCTCATATCAACTATGCGGTACAGATAAGGGTTATCTGACGGCCCGCACCTGCTTTTCGCTGAAGTGTCGAGTATCGCGGTTATTCTGTGCCTGGCTGCGACCTGGCCTGCCTTATCCTTCATGATTCCCACAGAAGTTATCGTCACCTTCCTGTCGTACTTCGAAGGCTTTTCAGGCTCATTACAGCTCGAATCGACAGTGACGGTGAACTCACCGACAGGCTCGGAGTCTCCGGGAAACTGGAGGATCTCGCTGTATGAATACAGCACATCGTCGTTTCCACCTCTCGGAGGAAAATCAATGTCCTTCAGCAGTTTCAGCCTCGCGTCTTCTATGCCTGAGATGGCTATCTGTTTCGCGATGAGAGCCTGTTTCATCATCATCGAACTTCTGGCCTGAGTCATCTTCATGCCCAGGATGGTCATTCCCATCGTGAACATCAGCACGAGGAGAAGAAGAACCAATATGATTACCGAGCCATGTTGTGATCTCTTACCTTTCATATCGATCCTCTTCAAAAGCCTGATTTAAGGCAGACATCCCTGCTCAGCGTATATATCCTGTTCGATTCATTCAGCGACATCTTCAGAGTATACGAAAGCTGGTGCTGGCGCTCGATTGAAAAGCCGGCCACATCGTGGGAGGCCTGGGTCACGGTCGTGCTCGAGGACTTCTTTACCTCCCTGTAAAGTATGCCTGAATCCAGGTAGTACCGTATCATTACGCCTTCTCTCGAGCCCAGCTTTGAGTCTGGCAAATCAGGATCATATCTCCAGAAAGATATTTCACCTTTCATGCTTCCATCGGAATCAGGATCGTATACCTTCAGCGATTCTTCCAGCTCGCCTGCCATCATGTCCATCACCATTTTCATGCTGGCGATATTCCTGTCTTTTCTCTCCTGATATTGCACAACCATGTAATACCGGGAGATCAGATCGGCAAACACCGTGAGAAGGCACGACACAACAAAGAGAGATACCATCACCTCGATCAGCGTTGCCCCTCTTTTCCGGAATCTTCTGAACATCTTTCTCCTCACTACTTGTGCATCAGAACGGTCTGCATGGTCGTGCCCAGATCCTTGCCGGCATATCTTGCAATACAGTATACCTTACAGTATCCATCCATCGCCGTGGTGGTCCCGTCAGGAAGCCTGACCTCGTTTGTCAGAGTGGCCTTGTTCGCATAGTTCAGCAGCGTACCATTGGCAGTCATAGTCTTTATATACCATCTGTACGAGATGTCTTTCACAGAATCTCCGTTTGCATCTACTGACTGCGGAGCGGTGAATATGTGAGACTCACCGGGACCAAGCTCTATGATTTCTGAGGTTATGGCAGTGCATATAGTGCCCTCTCTTACCGGCTCTCCGATGACAGAGACCACCGAAAATTCTCTGGGAAGAGCGCCTGATACCCACGATACTACCACTTTGACTATCTTTGCGGAGCAGGACATCTGGTGATATGGCTGCACATTGCTGGAAGGGCTCTTCAGCTCGCGATCTTCAACTAGTGTCGCGATCCGGAACTTTGAGTATTCAGAGTCCACGAAGGTCTTGTCATCCCAGATCGCCCAGTCTCCCTTGACAAAGTTGTAAGCGCCACTCTGCTTCCTGTATGCCCAGCTTCTTATCTCGTCCAGCTTTTTCTGCGCTATCACGGAGGCCATCGCCTCGTCGCCGATATTGCCGGAGTATGATATGCCCAGGTGGAACATCCTGAAGACGGTGAGGCATCCGAACGTCAGGATCGTCAAAGCTATGATCACTTCGATGAGGCTGAGCCCCCTTCCGTTCGCGGCGCGCTTTGACGGAAGATCGGTGGAGCCGTATCCACGATGAACAGTTCTCAGGTATTTCATGCGCTGCGGTCCCTCCTGCCCGGGAAAAGGAGCGGCATCTGATGCCGGTAATGCTGCCTGCCTGAGCCTGGAAATCTGCTGTGAAGTCGTGGTAGATGGATATATGGATATTGCAGCTGTCAAATAGAGTCAAGACCAGAAAAATTATACCACATATGACAGTCGATCACAAGAACAGTTTATAGCACAAAACGATGCAGGTATCGCCTGGAGCGAGGTCGAAAATGAGCAAAAAGAGGATGTGGTGGGAAATTCATGGGCTTTTTCAGCTACAAGGTGCGGGACAGGCAGGGCAGAGTCAGGGAGGGCGTAATCGAAGCTGCCGGTGAAGACAGGATAATAGAAAAGATGGGGCTCCAGAAGCTCACCGTAGTCCACATCCACCGCCTGAACGCCGTTGAAAGCCTCTGCGCCCTCGTCAGCTCGCGGATCGTCCACAAAGAAAAGATCGAACGGGACATCGCACAGGGCGTTCTGAAGCCCAGGCAGGAAATCTCCCCTCGGGACGCGCTCAAAGAGCTGGCCCGCAGGACAAGGCGCCGCAGAGGAACGGACAGGACAGCCATCGCCAACTTCACGAGAGAGCTGGCGGTGCTGCTGAAGGCCGGCATTCCCATCGACAGGGCGCTTACCATAGTGGCTGAGTCAGAGAGCGATAACCCTGAAATGAAGACTCTCCTCATCAATATGAAGCAGGACCTTCAGAGCGGAGTACCGCTTGTCCAGGCCTTTTCCAGACACCGCGCCGTTTTTCCCTCCGAGTACATTGGAATCCTGAAAGTGGGCATGGAGACAGGCAAGATTGCCGAAGCTCTCGAGTCGCTCGCCGAAGACCTGGACAGGGAAGATCGCCTTTACAGGAGGCTCAGGGCCGCCCTCACCTACCCGGCCTTTGTCTTCGGAACAGCCGTCACGTGCAACATGGCAATATTTCTCTATGTATTCCCTCAGATAGCGTCGATATTCCAGGGCATGAAGCTGAATCTGCCGCTGTGCACAAAAGTGATGCTTTTCAGCCTCGGAACAGTGAGAAATCAATACTTTCTTGCAGGAGCCGCAGCTGTGCTGATCATCGCATACCTGCAGGCCCGCTACTACTTCCGGACGCCTGTGGGGAGATACAATATCGGCGCCCTGAAGTTCCTCTTTCCGCTGATAGGGTCGCTGAACAGAAAACTTTTTGCCGAAAAGCTCTGCAGGGTTCTCGCAATGTTCTACAGGTACAATATCCCCATATCAACGACTCTATTGACGGTGAGGGAGATCTTCGATGATCCCTATCTCAGAGACACCATATTCGACGGGGTCTATGAGCAGGTGACTGCCGGCGTTGATCTCGATGTGGCTTTTCGTTGCAGCCCCAACATTCCCAGACTCGTCACGACCCTTACTCATGTCGGCATCCAGACAGGAGACATGACAGGAAGCCTTTCAAGAGCGGCTCAGATATTCGAACTGGAGATCGATCAGACCCTGCAGAGGCTCGTGGTCCTGATAGAGCCGTTTATCGTGTCATTTCTCGGATTTTTCATACTTTTCGCGATCCTGTCAATATTTCTGCCGCTGTACCAGGTGATAGCCAATTTAGGAACATAAGCCGGAAAGGAAAAAATAAAGAGTGAATCATCAGACAGAAGAAAACAGCAAAGGACTCATCAAAGGTCTCGATCTCACAAGCGCGACAACCATAGTGGTAGGATCCATGATCGGCTCTGGAATATTCATTGCGCCGTCACTGATGGCCGGATATGTCAAGAGCCCGGGCATGATACTGTTGCTCTGGATAATCGGCGGGCTGTTTACAGTATTCGGGGCGATGAGCTACAGCGAGCTGTGCGCCTCCATGCCGAAGGCCGGAGGGCAGTACGTGTTCCTGAAAGAGGCCTATTCTCCTGCCATTGGTTTCCTTTACGGGTGGACCGTATTCCTCGTCATTCAGACAGGCTTCATCGCAGCCGTGGCCGTGGCGTTCGCCAAATACCTGGGCGTGTTCATACCATGCCTGTCCGAGAATGTAATCCTCTTCTCGATGCCGCTCTTTGGCAAGACATTCGCCATCAACTCAGCCCAGATTGTTGGAATGATAAGCATAGCGGTCCTTACGGCGATCAACTGCTTCGGGATCAAGACAGGAGCTATAGTGCAGAACATCTTCACATTCCTGAAGGTCGGAGCGGTGCTGGTGCTGGTCGTGCTGGGATTTGCATCTTCAAAGGGAAGCGCTGCAAACATGACTCCCTTCTTTTCGACTGCCATGCCTGATGGAGTAACGCTGGGACTGTTTGCGGCGCTCGCCGTGGCGCTCTCGAAGGCGCTTTTCGCCTACGATGCCTGGAACACTGTCACATTCACTGCTGAAGAGGTGTGCGAGCCCCATACGAATCTGCCGAAAGCGCTCATCCTGGGCTCGATCATAACGACGATTGTCTACACGAGCGCCACTGCAGTCTATTTCTACCTCGTCCCTGTTGACAGGGCCGCCTCGGTGCCTGACAACAGGATAGCCGCTGAAGCGGCGCAAATTCTGTTCGGAAATGCCGGGCTGTATTTTATCTCGGCGGCAGTACTCATCTCCACGTTCGGATGCAATAACGGGCTGATCCTGGGAGGACCCAGGGTATACTATGCGATGGCGAAGGACGGACTCTTCTTCAAGAACCTGGCGCACCTCCACCCTGTCTACAGAACGCCTGTACATGCCCTCATCCTTCAGGGAGTATGGTCATGCGTCCTCACCCTGACAGGCTCGTACAGCGATCTTCTGACCTATATCGCTTTCGCATCGGTTCTCTTCAACGCCATGACGATCGTGAGCCTCTACATAATGAGACGGAAGCACCCAAACATGGAGAGGCCACACATGGCGATGGGGTACCCTGTAGTACCTGCCCTGTATCTCCTTATAGCGGCGGCCTTTCTGATTTTCATTCTTCAGGGAGACTTCTGGAACTCCATAAGAGGGCTGTGCATAATAATAATCGGAATCCCGGTATACTTCTACTTCAACAGGAACAACAAGACATCACAACTGTCGGCTGCAGACGACCCAGGACAGGAAGCCTGATGAGCCTGCAGAAGCATGAGAAGGTCAGAAGAACTATGAAAAGGAGGTTACAATGGCCTTTGACTACCTTTCGATCTCCATAATGGCCGCCAGGGCGGCCGGCTCGATAATACTGGAGCATCTGGGCGAAGCAGGCGAGATACGGCACAAGGGAAAGACCGACCTTGTAACTGAGACCGACATTCTCTGCGAGAAGACAATCTACCGCATCCTCAGCGACGCATTTCCGGATATAGGATTCCTGAGCGAGGAAGGTACATCGGACCACCTGAGCGGAGACATGATGTGGGTCGTCGATCCTCTCGACGGGACTACGAACTTCGCCCATTCCTATCCACACGTCGCAATATCGATCGCACTCACAAGGGAGGGAGCTCCTGATGTGGCCGTGGTATACAACCCCTTTCTGAAAGAGCTCTTTCACGCAGAGCTGGGAAAAGGAGCATATCTCAACGGGAACAGGATATACGTTTCGAATGTGGACTCTCTGAAAGATGCACTTCTCGCGACAGGATTTCCATACAGGATATGCGAAAAGCCTGAGCTCCCACTCGAAGTCTTCTGCGCCATAGTGCCGAAGGCGCAGGGAATCAGGAGGGCAGGCGCTGCAGCGCTCGATCTCTGCTATGTAGCCTCAGGGAGAGTGGATGGGTTCTGGGAGCTTGGCCTCAAGCCCTGGGACACTGCCGCCGGGGCTCTTCTCATAAGAGAGGCAGGCGGAGAGATCACAGACGGCGCCGGGAGCCCATATTCATCAGGAGATGCTTTTCTGCTGGCCAGCAACGGAAAGCTCCACGAAGAGCTCCTGTCATTCACATCGAAGACGGCCACTGCCGAGAAGATCAGGCAGTGGTGTGAGCCATAAGTAACAGGAATAATGGAGGAACGGCTGTGTCTATCTCAGAGTTGGTAATTCTTTTAATCATAGCTTCTGTCTCAGGCTCTGTGGGAGCCCGCCTTGTCGGTTCGTCGAAGCTGGGCTGCCTGGGATCGATAGCGCTGGGCTTCATTGGAAGCTGCATCGGTCAGCTCATAGCCAGAAAATACAATCTCCCAGTCATCTTTTCGATTCCACTGGGAGATCAGTCTTTTCCAGTAATCTGGGCAGTCCTGGGCTCTGCCATCTTCGTGGCAGTGCTGAGCATTCTGGGCCTCAGGCGCCAGTGAGCCTCTCTAGATCCCGAGAGAGCCTTCGCCCTGCGGGTTGGCTGATATGACCTTATTCAGCTCAGCCTCAACCGCTTCCTGCGTCGGAGCATCGCCTTCCGGCATGCAGCGCTTTATCTCCCTCATGGCATACTGAGACACCTCGAAGCAGTAGTACATCGTGTTGTTGGCCTTCTCCACGAGCTTGAGGCCTTTTCTGAGATGATCCTCATCGGGATCGACGAGATACATGCGCAGCTCTTCGAGCGCGCTCGAAAAAACCTCTATTCCTTCCCTGAACGAGGTCATCGGGCGGCTCATGACGTACCGGCCGCTTTCAGGCATGTTCTCATCGTTCATCTTGTTCTCAATCGCCAGGATGCCCTTGTACATCTCATCGAGCATCTTCGAGGCGTTGCTGAGCACCTGATCATACTCTTCCTTGGTCAGATTTCCGCAAAGGAGATCACCAGTCATCCTCATGAGCTGGAGCAGATACAGTCTGTTTTCCGGTGTTCCTATCGGGTATTCACATTTCTTGCACTTATCCTGCTCGCCCGGGTCGCGCTCACCACATCTCAAGCACCACATATGCCGTCTCCTCTTTACATTAAATTGATGCGGCAGCCCACATCTTTATAGCACTATATAGTTCTTCACTAGCCTGCATCAATTCCTTTTTCCCGGCACTGCCTGCAACTATTTTATTGAAAAATACCTGAGAGGCATGATATGCGTCTCACGGCCTGAATCCAATACATATTAATCAGTCAAGAGCATTTCTGGAAAGAATGCAGAGCATGGAGTGTAATAAGGTGGAGATGGAGATAATGGTGAGACAGGGAGGTATCAGGTTTCAATCTTACCTTATCTCATGTAAGCGGCATTGGCCTGAATCAGGGTACAAGAAAAGAGGCCCCCGAAAGGGCCCCTGGCCTTTATGAATATCTATTGACGGAGGTTATGCTGTTCTGGGCATCGGGAACATCTGGTTGCCCATCGGGCTCACGTTCAGATTTGCATTCTGGAACGCGTTCAGATATTTATCGAGCGTGCCGTGCTGCTGCAATTTGTTCCCATCGTTGCCATATACTGCAGTCTGCTTCGTATCTATGCCCTGGAGATTCATCTGGCCTCCTGGGAGTGTTATACGGACCTTGTTGACCACGCCGTCCGGCTTGTCGGCGCACATCATCACCTTTGAGCCGTCCTGCAGTGAGAACACTGCGTTCTTCGTCTTGAAGTCCTGGCTTGATCCATCAGGGTTCTTGATATGCGGATCTCCCCATACCTTCCAGTCTCTGGCCTTGTCGGCCGTCTTGGACTCGCCTGAATGTGCCGCAGCCGAGGCTGCCACGCCGTCGCTTCCTGCTGCCGAGGCTGCCGAATCCGCGTTGCCCCATGCCGCCGCCTTCGCCCAGGCTGTGCCCTGTGTTGCACCTGAGGCAGCCAGACCGAAGCCGTCTGCCATATCTTTCTGGCCGCCGCCCGGCTCGTGAATCTTGACAGTGTCGCCCTGCCAGTTAACCGTGCATCCGCCTGGCGTGGTGAAAGTCTGGCCTTTCTCCAGTTCGACAGTTCCCTGTCCGTTCTGCTGCTGGTTTGGATCCATCGGATTCTGCTGCTGCTGCTGCTGCATCTGATCCATCGGGTTCTGCTGCTGCATGCCCATCTGCTGCATCATCTGCATCATCATCTGCATCATCTGCATCATCATCTGCATCATTCCGTTGTTTCCACCCATACCGCCCATACCGGACATGCCGGACATGCCGTTGAACCCGCCGAAGCCGGGAACCATACCCATTCCGTTGTTCATTCCAAAGTTGCCGTAATTGCCGCCAAACGACGGCATTGAATTCATTCCGCCTCTGTCATAGAGTCCATCGGAGAACTGAGCGCCATCCTGGCCAAAGCTGAATGGTGTCATCCTCGATCTCTGCATGGCCATCTGCATCGCTATCTGCTCGGCCTGCATCTGATCCTGCTGCTGCATCTGGGCCATCGCCATCATGCTGGAAGATCCGCCACCGCCTACACCATAAAACATATCTCTTACCTCCTATTTATTAATTCTTTTCGAATTCTTAATCCGGAAAACTTTTTCCTCAACACCTACTTTATCACGCAAAGGTGGCGCATGGTAAAGAGGCACATGTTAAAGATTTGTTAACTGGATTTAAATTTTTTGAATAAATTTTTTACAGAATCTTAACAATTAACTCTCTATAATAGATGCAGAAATTCTGATCAATATCCTGTATCGTAATACATTGACCCGGGGGAACTGTGCGACTGTGTTTATTTTGAGCGTTGGTATAGGATTTTCACTGGCCATGTAGAATCTACCCCTCAATGAAGCGGTGCAGTTCCCACAACCATTCCAGACTATCCTGTAACATCATTCTGTCACTTCTGTTCATTGTCCTCATGCTAATGCCATTTCGGAGCTCGCACGGTGCAGAGATATTCTCCCTGATGGCCACAAGGGGCCTTCCGTCTCTCGGCATATACAACCTTCAGTTCTTCCATACGTATGTAAACAAGGATCCGCACATAACGAAGGGCTATGAGCTTCTCGTGAACTTCCAGTTCAAGGAGGCCCTGGACGAGCTCGACATAGTGATAAAGACCTGTCATGAAAACCCCCTGCTCCTCTCTGAAGCTCACACCTTCTCAGGTTACTGCTATCTCAACATATATTCAAAAGAGAAGTCAGGCCTCGCAATCAGGCACCTCACAAAGGCCATTGCTCTGAATCCGAAGAATGAGCTGGCCTACTTCTTTCTGGCAAATGAGTATTTCATCGAAGGCAACATGGAAAAGGTCAAAGAGTGCCTGATCGAAGCCATCAGGTTACACCCCAAGTTCATCGCCGCGCTCAGGATGCTCGCCGAGACTTACAAGGACGAGGGAAAGGGACAACTGGCGGTAACGTACTACAAGAAGATAGTTGATCTTATCCCCAGCTCGGGATATTACAGGTTCCAGCTCTACCGGGTCTACTTCCAGCAGGGCCAGTACAAGGAGGCCGAGGAGCAGCTCAGGAAGCTCATAGAGGTGGAGCCGAACTTCACGCTGAACTACTCGCGGCTCGGCGAGGTATACTTGAAGCAGAAGAAGTACGACAAGGCGCTCGCCGTCTTCAGCAAGCTTACCACAATAGACAATGACTCGTATCTCGGCTTCCTGGGAAGGGCCCAGGTCTATCTTGCCATGGGAAAGCTCAGAGACGCGCGCCGGGAGATAAAGGAGGCATATAAAAACTCTTCCAACAGCAAGGAAGTGCGCGACGTGCTGAACGAGATCAACACTGTCGAGCGCGAGAACAGGACTAAGTTCCTGTATTCGTCGCTTACGTTCAGCGTGATAATAATCCTCTTCGCGGCTTCGAGCTTCTCGATCTATTCGGCTCACAGGAGGAAGTACATCCTGTCTGTAATCTCCAGTTTCAACGAGCACATAGATCAGATATATGAGATGGGCGAGCTGGCGGTGTTTCTGCTCGAGTTCTTCTCGAAGGTCTTCTCTATAGAGACAGGCATGCTGCTGCTGCACAACCGGCAGAACAACACTCTTTCCGTGCTGATTTCGAGAGGCCTCGGAGAGAAGGAGCACGATCCCTTCCAGATTGTGACTGGCAACGAAGTATCCAACTGGTTGATGCGCGAGTCCAAGTCGGTCATGACCATCAAGGATCTGGAGCGCTCGAAGCTCTTCGACGAGTCTTTCCCGAGCCTCGTGGAGCGCCTCAAGAAGAAGAGGATGACCTATCTTATCCCGCTGAAGGAAAAGAATTCGTGCATCGGCTTCATCGTTCTCGGCAGCAGCAGCGAGCGCGACTCGATAGTCTTCAAGCACGACCTCCTGATGCCTCTCTCGACGCTGGCCGCCCAGTCGATGCAGACTCTCTTCCTTTTCGAATCATCGATCGTCGACGAGCTGACAGGCCTTTACAACAAGCGGTATTTCTTCCAGTCAATCGCCCTGGAGCTGAAGCGGGCTGACAGGTACAAGCAGCCATGCTCGCTGTGCACATTCGACATAGATGACTTCAAGAAGCTGAACGACACATACGGCCACACGCAGGGCGACACGATACTGAAAGAGCTCGGGATTCTGGTCAAGCACAACATCAGAGAGGGGATTGACGTTGCCACCAGAACAGGCGGCGAGGAGTTCAACCTGATACTGCCTGCCACCAACAACGAACTGGCCTTCACCGTGGCCGAGCGGATAAGGACGGCTGTATACGATCACAGCTTCAGGGGCTTCGACAGGCCTGTCAAGGTATCGATATCTCTAGGCATAGCGACCTACCCTGATCACGCCCAGAGTGAATCAGAGCTGATCAGCAATGCCGACAAGGCTCTCTACCTCGCCAAGAGAACGGGAAAGAACAGGGTCAAGAAAGCCGATGAAGTGGAAAAAGGCAAGCAGAAGAAGACATTCAAGGCAGAGCCTGTACTGGAGAACAGGTTCGACCATCTGAACATCAAGGACGAAAAGACAGGGCTCTACAACTTCTCTTACTTCTCGCTCAGGATCAAGGAGGAGACGAAGAGATCAGACAGGTACAAGTTCCCCTGCTCACTTGTGCTGATAAGGTTCAACGCCTCGCTGAAGGACGACAGCTCCGAGCAGGCTCTGCAGCAGATCGCGGTGATAATCAAGTCCAACCTGAGGGAAGGCATAGACACCCCCACGACGATCAGCGACGACACCCTCGGGATCATCCTCCCGGAGACGGCGCGCGAAAACGCCATGTTTCTTGCAGAGCGGCTCCATCAGCTGATAGATAAAAAGAATCTGCAGATTGAGGGAGACAAGAGACTAACGTCGGCGATAGGGATCTCCTCCTATCCTCTCTGCGCAGGCTCGGCTTCGGAGCTGGTGGAGAGCGCCACGAAGGCGGCCCAGAAGGCGGAGAAGATGCAGGAGTCCGCATGCTTCGCCCCTCCCCTGTCGCAGGAGAACGATTAATCAGCCGGCGGCATGAATCTGACTGTGAATGCCGTTCCTGCGCTTCTGTCCAGCTCGATGTCACCACCTATCTGGCAGACGAGATCATTGACCAGCTGCAGACCAAGGGTAGACGGGCTTCTGAAATCCAGAGAGCCGGGTATTCCGACGCCGTAGTCCCTTATGGTCATACAGACGGCTCCATCGCTTTCACGGGCAATTTTTAAGAGAAGCTCTCCTTCCCTGTCGTCAGGAAATGCGTATTTCATCGAGTTGGTTATCAGCTCGTTGACGATGATTCCCAGAGGAATAGCTGTCTCAATGCTGAACGATATCTTCTCAACCTCCACAATGCACCTTATATTTCTTTTTACGTATGATCTCGAGAGCAGCTTCATCATATCGTTCAGATACTCTCCGAAATCTATCCTGGTAAGGCTTTGGGAATGATATAGCTTTTCATGAACGAGCGCCATGGACTTGATCCTGCCCTGCGCCGTGGTCAGTGCCTCTTTGAGGTTCAGATCGGCTGAGGCTCTGGACTGCAGATGAAGGAGGCTCGAGATCAATTGCATGTTGTTCTTGACCCTGTGGTACATCTCCTTGAGCAGCGTCTCCTTTTCCTTCAACGACGCCCTCAGCTGCTCTTCGGCCTTTCTGCGCTCCGTTATATCCTCGGAGATTCCGAGCAGATACTTCGGATTTCCATCATCATCGAGAATGGGAATCTTTTTCGTGTGCAGGATTCTCACGCCCCTGCACCTTGTCTCGAGGGGCTCTTCAGGTATATCTATCAGAGTTCCTCCCGACAGGACCTCCCTGTCCTTCCTGTTGAAGAAGTCCGCCTCATCAGACGGAAAGAAGTCGTGATCGTTCTTTCCCTGCAATTCTGTCCTGTCGTAGCCGAGAAGCTCCTCTCCTGCCCTGTTGAACCTTACGAAGCGAAGCTCTTTCGCCTCTTTTACAAAAATCATGTCCGGAATGTTCTCAACTATGCTCTTCAGGAAGCCCTCACTGTCATTGAGAGCCTCTTCAGCAGCTTTTCGCTCGGCAATTTCAGCAGTGAGCATTGCATTTGCCTTTTCGAGGAGTTCAGTGCGCTCTTTTACGAGCATTTCGAGCCTGCTGCTGTATCTCTGGAAATCCCCGTTCTGCTGCATCTGTCTGGCTGCGTCGTAGACGAGGCAGAAGAGGAACGTCCTTCCTTTCAGAATGAAAGGCATGGAATGCACTTCCACATTTCCTGTCTCACCTGAAGCGAGGCGGTGGGTCAGAATCTGAGTTCTCCGCCGGTCATGGAGCAGCTCTGAGCACCAGGCTGAAGGCGACTGATCTATGGCGCTGATATTGATGCCTTTCAGAGCCTCAGAGGTGAAGCCGTAAAGCTCACAGGCCGCTGAGTTGGCACAGACAATTCTGCAGGTGCCGGGCTCGATCACGAGCACTGCGTCAGTATGGCAGGCGCAGATCTGGCTCAGCAGCTCGTCATCTTCCGCCGGAATGACGGGCTCCGAGGGATTCTTTTTCTCCATGACCCCTCCAGAAGGACTGTAAAGTGTTCTGCATCACCGGCGAGGTCGGAGGCAATTCTGATGATGACCGCCAGCTGATATGACATACGAAATAAATTCTTTGGGCCGGAGCATAATCCTCCCAGCTTCAGCCCTGCGGCCGGCTATCCTTCCGAGTAAATTTCGACAATGCGCCACCTCAGATTTCTTGTGCTGAAAGACAGTCTGTATGTCGACGCCCCTGAGGATATGGCATAGTAGTACAGCCAGTCAGCTCCTTCATTGACCCTGTGGACCAGGTTGATCCTGTCGACTGAATAGCGGCGGTGATGCCAGAGAAAGGCCATAATCCTCATTCCCTTTTCGCTGAACGATACAAGAGCATCTACAGGCTCGTCAACCTTTTCAAACACTTTCTGTCACACCTCTCTGCCATTGCTATACCCTCTTCTATTATAGGATACTAAAGTATCCTTGTCAATCAGCAAAACCTGTGCAGTTTGGATACAGTTTCCATGTATTTCAGGGATCGAGAGATCCAGGGATCAAGGGATCGAGGGAATGAAAGAGATTGCTTCCACTTGGCCGCTGCGGCATCTCAGAGATCAGAAGATTGCTTCCTTCACTTGACCACTCGATCACTTGACCACTCGACCACTTGACCACTCGGCCACTTGAACACTTGACCACTCGGCCACTTGAACACTTGATCACTTCAGCGCTGCCTGGAAATATCTGATCAGAATAACCTGCGTACATCAGAAAACCCCCTTGCGGGGGCCATCACTGCTCAGGATGCCTGTGCCGTATTGATTCTATCTGTTGGCGCTCAGCGCCGTGCAGAGGTATATCTCCACAGCCAGCAGAATTCCGAAAATTGCGATCATTATATACACTGTCATATCCTCCGGTGCCGCTCTCATCAGAGACCTGATCATCTCCTGTTCTTCACATCCATATTCTATAAAGCCCGGCAGTTAAAGTAAACACCGTTTTATTTAACATTTTGTAAACAGATAACCGGCACGATGCATAATCAAGCCGCAACCAGTGGATTTGTGCCTGCAAGATGCATCGCGGCAGTGTACGTCCCGGATATCAGGGAAGGATTATTCACCTGTACACAGAAAAATAGTCGTCAATCATCTGGCACCGCCTTCCACACAGGCATGCCATTGCGGCGGACTGTGAGCGAGGTAATCGATGTTCTGCGAAATTTGCGGCAAAAAGGCAAGATATGACGCGCTCTTCTGTGAAGCCTGCGGGAACAGGCTGGAATCACCAGAGGAAGGCGGAAGCACGGCCAGGCTTGCAGGGGCGGCGACATCCGGCCTCGATGCCGGGCCTCAAATTGAAGACCGGGCCATCCCGGAGAAGAGCGCAGAGCCGAAGGAAGCGCCTCGAGGTGAGGCCTCCAGGCCGGCAGTTGTCTCTGATGATCCGATGCATAAAGCCGCGGAAATGGCTGAACCGCAGAAAGCAGCAGAGAAGCCGGAGATAAAGGGCGCGCCTGGTCATCATCCTGCATATCCTGACCGCTTTGCCGCCGGAGTGCTGAGCGGAATAGTGATAGCCCTGTTCATAGTGCTGCTTGCAGTGGGAGGAGCGTCTGTGCTGTGGTGGATCAACCGCCAGAAGCCGGTTTCAGATCAGCCGTCGCCTGCGCTGACTGCATCGACAGAGGTCACCGTCACCGTTATGCCCACTCCGTACGAGCAGCCTGGACAGAGCTCTCCCTGGAGTTCGCCGACAGGCGGGTCTGACGTGATTACGCCTGTCTTTACCGACACTCCTCTGCAGGCTCCTTCAGAGACACAGGGAGGCATTGTCCCTCCTGCTTTCCCACAAGGGACGCCGGCAGCGCCGGCTGATGAAAAGGTCGGGATAGAAGCGACGGTCAGGCAGAACGCTCCTATCCGGGTCGATTACATTGCCATAGAGGTGAAAGACGACTGGGCATTCGTGGACGCCTGCGAGAACGATGAGCAGGGCAGACCCAGCACGGCCACCATGATTCTTCTCAGGAAGATCGACGGTGCATGGCAGATGCTCTGCCACGGCGATTCATTCGGCGAAGAGTGGCAGAAGTATGTGCAGCAGATGCCGCCTGATGTCAAGAGCGCACACGACAGATGGAATTCCGGCCACATCTGAGACGGCTTCGGGCTAATGATCGACTGCCGCTCAGGAGGCAGTGGCAGACCCTTCATATTCAGAGAGGATACAGCAATGAACAGTTCATTCTTTTCGGAAAAGGATTTTACATCACAGTTCCTGCAGGCCTGCGAGATCATCGAGCCGCATATCACATCGCTGCAGCTGAACTCCCGCGAGCTCAAGGTGGGATTCGCGTCGCTTCTGAAGGACTACATCAGGAGCTGCGGCTTCGACGAGACCAGGAAACTGGAACTGGATCAGATAGTTGAATTTGCCGGTTTCATCGAAGAGAGGTTCGACGAGCTCCAGATGATGGCTCCTTTCGTGGAGACGCTCAGGAGGAGCATGGCCAGGATAATCGATGCCTATTCAGGCAGATGCGTCTTCATCGGGGATCACAACCACATCTACCAGCCTGACAGGTTTGACAAGGGCTTCGCCGATTTCATACACGGCAAGGTGAGCAGGGAATGCTACGAAAAGATGTCCCGGCTTTACAGATTCTATTCGGTGGACATAGGCCCCACGCTTGCCGAGTGGTTCAGGATCAGGCGGCCGGACATATTCGGCGATCTCCTCAGATCGAACGCACAGGAGCCGCTGATGGCCCAGTCTTATACCCATCGGATCCTTCCGCTGATAAAGGAGGAGGAGGATCTCCGCGCAGAGATCATGGCTGGCCTCATCTATCATTCGAGGACGTTCAGGCAGTCTGACAGCAGCGGATTCCCCATCGGGCTCTGGCTCCCTGAATGCTGCATAAGCAGGAAGACCGCTGAAGTGCTGCAGCAGAACGAGGTCGATTTCGTGATACTCAGGAGAGATCAGTCGCAGTTTCTGGTCGATCCGGGGCAGGTATACCGCCTCGGGACGGGCGCGAGCGGCATGAAGCCTCTCTATGCTTTCTACTATCACCCGTTCAGCAAGGAGTTCTCGTTCGACAAGTGGACCACAGACAGCCCTGCGCAGACATTGAGCCACATACTCTCGTTCGCTTCGAGAGACAGCTACTATCTGCTCGCCCACGACGGCGAGCTGGTGCATCACCGCTTCGAGCACTGCGGAGTCGATGTGACAGGCTTCTTCAGAGAGCTGCCTATGGAGATTTACAGGAGAAATAACCCGTTCGCAGTGCTGATCACGCCTGCCAAATACCTGCAGTTCCTGCATATAAGGGCTTTCATAACCGGGAAGGAGCTGGACCTCCCTGTCGCAATGCTCCCTGATTTCCCGACATCGTGGTCCTGCGGGGGATACGCGCTCAAGAGCTTTGACGACGTAAAGGGATACGGAGAGGATTCCCTGAAGGAAAAGGACAGAGACGCCATGCTGGAGGTCTACGGGGAGTTTCTCGTGCTCCGGGATCTGCAGCGCTCCAACAACGATCCGGTTCCTGAAGAGACCTGGAAACTGATGGTAAAGATGAAAAGAGAGGAACTGGAAGAGCGGTTTCCCGAAGAGTCATTTGGAGATGCCGAGAAGGCAGAGATAACAGCCGATCTGAGGCGCGGCGTCAATATCTGCTACGACAACAGGCGCTACGCGGACATGAAGATCGGAGGGGCGGGGCGATGGGCCTACGGGAGCCTCGATTCAGGGGACTCGGTGTACCAGACGTATCTCTTCACCGCCGCGTCATTGCTGGAGGAGCAGGTCCACAGACTGATATGCGGAAAAACTGACGGCTTATTCAAGGATCGGGCTCATGCCAAGGCTTTCTTCACGGCCATGAACATGGAGAGCCTCGACAATCTCGACGGCACGCCTGAAGAGCGGCTCAGGCTCCTTCACGAGAAGTACTCGAAGACCGTTACGCCGAGGGAAGCGGCTCTGTTCAAGTCGAAAGACGAATTCTTCAGAGAGTTCCTTACAGACCCGGAGTCGGTCGATGAAGAGACGAGGCGGGAGATCTGGAAGCTTCTCAGGCTCTGGTCCATTGTCAGGACGGCCAAGACATCGTGCGCTTATTTCTTCGATGATTTCAACAACCACGTCGCCGAAGACGCAGCCCTCAGGATAGCCGAGGTCATTCACTGCCTCGAAGATGTCTACAGGGAACGGATCGCCAGGGAGATATATGAAAGCCTGAAGCAGACCTGCAGCAGGTACCGCGTCGTTCGAGGGCAGGGCCCGGAGGTCAGCGCCTATGAAGTGGCGATGCGCCACCTTAACATCCTCAGGATACAGCACTACATAACGAAGTGCGAGGGGATCACGCTCGCAGAGTTCAACAGCTTCCTGAAGGACAACCAGTATTCTCTCCCCCACCCTGAAGGCAGCAGCCGCGAATACTACAGGGCCTTCGTCAACGAAGCCCTCGTCGGATTCACATCTGTGGAGGGCGTTGAGATGCTCATCGCCAGGCTTTCCCGCGACGCCGCCCGCCTTGCCAGGAATATGACACTGACAGTCGAGAAGCGGGACCTCGAGACAGGAGAGATCATAAACAGACTGCATCTGGAGGCCAGGCACGATCAGCTCATTGCAGAGAAGCCTTTCATCGCGTCTGAAGTGGATCAGAATATCTATCTCTCGATAAAGATTGAAGAGAAGGAGATCCACCAGGTGTCGCATTTTGTAATAGACAGCGTGATGCCCGTCCTGCCTGATTATGGCGTAGACACGAAGACTGTCGAGACCATTTATGTGAACAGGGACAGGATACTGCTCGACTATGCCGAGCCCTATTCGAGAAGCCGCAGGAAAGGCCCGTCGAGAAACGCCGATGCGGTAATGCTCAAGAAGGGCATGAACATCGAGGAGCTGGCCTCCACGAAGCTCAACCTGCGCTTCCTCACAAAGGAGTTGCAGAGCCTGGTCGACGACAGCCCCGGCCTCGATGAGGTAAACCGCCTGTGGATGGAAAAGCTCCCCACCCACTTCGAGCACCTGATGGAGAACGGCAGGATAAAGCAGTTCATTTACGGCGGCAACGGCAATATCGGCCTGCTGAAAAGGATTGAAAAGAATCCGGCCGCCCTTGCCGAGATACTCGAGGGAGGACTCAGAGAGCTGCAGAGCTCGAGCATTGCCGTGAGCCTGGAGCTCGTAAAGGCTTTCATACTGCAGAGAGTCTTCCTGTTCCACGATCATCAGATGGGCAAGTACGAGATAGAGCAGAGGGTAAAGAACAACCGCAAGATCTCCATGAAAGAGGCTGTGACTGAATACTGCCAGAAGGAGAAGATCCCTTATGAGAAGGAGATGCTGTCGTTCAAGCTCTGGAAGTACAGAAACGAGGAGATAAGGCGCTACTCACAGCTTTCACGCGATCTCGAGAAGCTGAAGAGGCTTCTGCACCAGAACCTCACTGTCAAGAAGGGAGATAACGGCGAAGCCTGCTTTACTGTGATCACCCACCCGATACTGTACTTCCACGGCGCGGCGAACGAAGCGAACAACGAGCCTTTCTATCCCGACAATGAGGTCGTCCCCAGGATTGCCGAGAGCCATCCCGACAAGGGGCTCAGCATGTGCTTTTTCCCGGGAAGCGTCGCCTTTCCCGATCAATACAGCTATCTGAAGAAGATACGAAGATATTTCCTCGAGAAGTTCGGGCTCAGAGACATCACCGGAGCGCTCTTCGCCACAGGAGACAGAGACGAGATAGACAGGACGAGGGAGAAGGATCAGCAGATAATCGTGCTTCCCTCCCTGGAGAGCGATGAAAGCCTTCGCTATTTCGCCCACGAGCGGCACCGGGAGATATCTTCGCGCCACATGGAGTATCAGTTCGAGCCGGAAAGGCTGGCTCTCAGGAACCTGATGGATGAATGCGACATAGTTTATCTCGGCGGTGGCAACTCGTTCCTTCTGAACCTGAGGCTTCAGGAGCTGACCCTGCCTCCGTATGAAGGCGGAGAAGGGGCGCAGCCGCTTTCGTTCAAGGACGCTCTCAGGTTTTTCATATACCGGGGAGGTCTTCTGATGACCCTGTCTGCCGGAACTCTGGTCTCGAGCACGAGAATGATGAACTTCAAAGTCAAGCAGATGTCGCTGTCCAACGACTTTGAAGGCCTCAACCTGATCAGGGGCGTCATGCAGGTCCATTTCGAAGAGTACGGGCTGATGGAGCATCTCCATGAGATCAGGACCAGATACCCTGAACTGCCTGTTCTGGGTATAGATACGCTGACTGCCCTGATAGACGGGGTGACATTGAAGATAACAACGTCAAACGGAGGAGGCTCGAAGAACGGCTGGAGCCCTGACAGGATCAGGAATGTAGAGTGCATCGACGAGCATCTCACGGTGATGGGCTCAAAGACTTTGACGCTGCGCGATCACAGGGGCATCTCTTTCTTTGTCGACGGGCAGACGCTGCCGCTCGCCGCTTCATTCTTCAACTGCTGAGGCAGGAAAGTAAGTGAGTCAAGAGTTCGATGGATCGAAAGATCTGATGATTTCTTCCTTCCCTTGACCCCTTGATCCCTCGGCCACTTGACCTTTTTGCCTTGGCGGCTCAGAGCTTTTTCAGATCTTCCTTCAGCTCTCGCTGGATCTCTTCCAGACCTGTGAGGGAAAGTCCCGTATTGAATGCATTCCTCGCATCGTCCTTCCTGTCGAGCGCCTGGTATGCTTTTCCAAGATATCTGTACATCTTCGACAGATATACGTTCGCGAGCTGATTCCCTTTCGCTATCTGTTTCAGGCCGGATATGGACTTCTGGATCTCCTCGACTGCCTCTTCGTATTTCTCTTCCACGACGAGAGAGCAAGCCAGCAGGCCCTCGAGGAAAGGCCGGATCGTTTTCGAATCCTCATCTCCGATGGCGTCTTCCAGCAGTCTCCTGGCTTCATCGATTCGCTCGGGCTTGAAATCGACGAAGAGCATCGCCAGATCTCCCATGAGGCTTATCCTCATTGGCGCAGGCAGATCTTCCATAAGAGCCTCCCGGAGCGCGTTCTCTGAAGCGTTGTAATCCTTTCTCTTCCTGGCGATTGTCGACTTCATCTGGCACAGGACCCATTTCGGGAGCCTGTTCTCTCTCTCGAGCATGGAGTAAACGCTCCGCGCCTCCTCGACCTGCTCTGACTCGAGAAGCATCTCCATATGGCTCATCCAGTAGTGATCGGCCGGCAGAAAGTATCTCCACATATGGAAGTGGCGGAGCGCTGCGTCAGGCTTTCCCTTTACTCGAAGAGAGATGAGGTTGTTGAAATACGCATACATCAGCGATCCCGTCACGCCGAAGACACAGACATATGTCCACCATGCGTTTCTGAGCTTCGAAAGAGGCTCGACAGCCGAGAACAATGTGAAAACGATGAGGCAGGCCAGCAGAGGCGGTATGAACAGTCTATACATTTAACTCTCCCTGTATTGTTCCATAGAGCATCGGTAGTCTTTCGACCTGCATCGCCGGTCATCCTGTAATGATAATCACACTTCCAGAAGATCTCAATCGGATCCCATATCACCTTGCAGTGATCAAGTGGTCGAGGGATCCAGGGAAGGAAGAAATCTTCTGCTCTCTAAGATGCCGCAGTGGTCGCGTGGCTGAGTGGAAGAAATTCTCTTTCAATCACTCGATCCCTGAAAAACATGGTAAAGCCTGAACTGAACAATGACTCGAAACGCTGGTCTGACCAGAAGTTAACAAATTTGTTACATATTCAGAATCTCAATCATATTGCCTTTTTTGTTAGATCGTTTTATCATGGAGATGTCCCGGACTCAGTCGAGTGAATACCATCAAATCTGCAGATAAGGATAAACACCAATGGATGCAATAAATTCATCTCCTCTGTCAGGAATCACTAACAGGGCGCTGCCTGCGGCAAGAGCTGCATCGGAAAAGCCCGATCAGGCCGCGATAAGCGACAGCTTCACACCGTCATCCGAAGGAAACTCCACAAAGGTCTGCGGCACGATTGGAGCAGCCATAGGGGCAGGGATAGGAAATCTGGCAGCGCTGCCGGTTCTTGGAGCAGTCAAGGCCGCAGCACTTGGAGGAGCGCTTCTCGGTCCGGCAGGAGCGATCATAGGCGGCATAATCGGCGCCGGAGCAGGCATATTCATCGAAGGCAAACTGCATCCCGGCAGAATTCTGGGAGGTCTCATCGGAGGCGCCGCAGGCATGGGCGTCGGCAAGGTTCTCGACAAACTCGGCCACAAGCCTTCACAGGCCCTGGCAGAAGAAACCAAAGGCTTCTCTTACAAAACTCTGTTTCATAAGCTCATGGATCCGAAATTCACGAGCCACAAGAAGATTTCGAGTGAAGAAGTCAAGGATATAATGGCAAAGCTGCAGCCGGGCGATCTCCTCATCGGAAACAACGACAACGGCTTCACCTTCGAGATGGTGCAGAAGATGATAGGCTCGACAGGCAACTGGACTCACATCGCGATTCAGGGTAAGGACGACACGGTCATGGAGGTCATGATCCCCAATATGACCGACAGGAGCGAGAATCGCGGCGAAGACTTCATGACAGTGCTGAACAGGCCATACATGGAGAACAAGACTGAAGACATGCTGATGAGAAATCACCACGTCATCGTGCTCAGGCCGAACTACAAGGACAAGGAGAGTATCGAGAAGGTCTTCAAGGCAGGCAGAGAATACAGCAACGTATCTTACGACATGCTGTTCAACCTCAAATCTGATGACAAGCACTACTGCACCGAGTTTGCATACAAAGTGCTCAGAAAGGCGGCTCCTGAAATAGATCTCAAGCCTTCCAGCTTCCTCGGATACAAGTACATCTCAGCCGACGACTTCATAGAGTCACCAGACGTGAAGGTCGTGCACGACACGGGCAGCAACTTCTGGCACAACTATCTGAGCAAGTACGACTGATCGCGCGTTATTCGAAGCAGGCAATGGAAGCCCGGGCGCAGAAAGCTCCGGGCTTTCTTTCTGTAGTAACCGTTCTTTTTTGAAATAAAGGAGAGGCGGGGATGGAAGAGAAAGGGAGAGTAAAACAATTGAGAGGTCCGTCTTTAAATAAATTAACTGCTTATTCTGAATCCCTCCCCATATCCCCGTTATCTCCATCTCCCCATTTTTACACTCCGTGTCTGGTATTCGTCCTTTAAAATACTTGACTGATTCATGGGCATTGGGAACGGACGGAAGATTGAGGAAGGGAGTCATGGCAATGAAACCGGCGATGACAGGCAGAGGCCGTATTCTGCTTATTGCAATGCTGATAATGTGCATCACCTGTTCCTGCTCGAGGACCGGCGGAGCTACTCACAGTGCGAAGACGGCTCAACCTGAAAGCCGGGCCGGCGCCGTTGAATCACCGGATGAGAGTGAAAGCCTGGCCGATGAGAGCGGGGACCCTTTATGGAACGGCCTGTGCAAGGCGATTTCAGACGGTAATGAAGACAAGGTGAAAGCCATACTGGCGTCGAGGCCTGAGTTCATAAACAGAAAGGACGAGACAGGCCTGACGATACTGCACCGCGCAGTGATAGCCAACCAGAGCGACGTGACGCGCTTCCTGATCGAAAAGGGGATGGACCTGAACGCACAGGACAGCGCAGGGATGACGCCGCTTCACTTTGCCGCGAAGAAGGGAAATCTTGAGGCGATGAGAGCCCTTCTCGACCACCACGCTTACGTTAATGTGACAGACAGTTCAGGCCAGACACCTCTCGCCTACGCTCAGCAGGGAGGATTCAGGGATGTCGTGGCGCTGCTGAAGGAGAGGCGCGGAAGGATTCCTGAGAGCACCGGAGCTGAAAGCACGACCGGCCCGCCTGCGGAGCCCGCCGTCAACGAACCTGAATGAACAGGCGTATTCAGGTATGAGCTTCTTACGGCAGCTCTTCAGGAGATCCCGGCTCGAGGATCGCTCTCTGTTCAGCAAGCGACTCTCTTACAGATCCGGCGTCGAGCTCTTTCGGCTCCTTCCCATCTTTCAGCGCAATCGCAAGAGCCGTTCCGGCCGCTTCGCCCATCGCCATGCACGTGGCCTGAACCCTTGCCGATGCATGGGCCTCGAATGCCGACGACAGGCATTTCCCGGCCACCATCAGGTTGTCAATGCCTTCAGGCATCAGGCATCGGAGAGGGATGCCGTAGAATCCTCCCCCGCCAAGCGTCACGGTTTCTATTCCGGCGCCGCTCGGTGAATGTATGTCCACCGGGAACCCTCCCAGCGCGATCTCATCGGGGAATCGCCTCCCTGATATCACGTCGTCTGCGCTCAGCGTGTAGAGCCCCTTAATCCTCCTGACTTCCCTGATTCCCAGATACGGAGCCACATTCGAGATTGACGCCCGGCTGAAGCCCGGCACTTTCGCTGTCAGAAATGAGAAGATCTCCCTGACCTGCCTGGATGCTTCCAGATACGAAGCCGTAAGAATGTCCGGGTCGAGAGGATTGAACCCGTTTATCCTCGTCGAGTTAACGGCGACTTCACCAGGCCTCATGGTCTGGTAGAAGAGGATCCTGTCCCTCGGGATTGACAGCCCTGCCTCCCTCCACAGGCTGAAGAATCCCGATACTCCGATCGCCGGCGAGGAATGGAGGCGGTCAAAGAGAGTCTCGTGATGGAACTCATCCCTGTTGGCGGCCATGTATTCACGGACGCAATTCAGATCGACGTTGTCCATAGAGAAGATGAGCGTCGCAGGCATCAGGGCGCCGTCCCTGCCCTGCCTGTAAGAAGCACCGGCAGCCGATGCCAGCCCGCCTGAGCCCGACGCGTCGAGGAAGAGCGGAGCCCTGGCCGTGAAGGGAATACCGCAGTGAAATCCCCTTATCTCCGTTATCCTCGAGCGCTGTACGGAGACATCGGTGAAAAGCGCGCCGACGATGCAGTGGACACCTGCCTCATCAAGCATCTGCCGCAATAACATTCCCATCGAATCAGGGTCGAAAGGAGTCACGGAATACGCGACACCTACAGTGTCTCGTATATGCCCGCAGCTTCCGCCGGACACTCTGAGTCTCTCGACAATTTTTTCTGCGATCCCGCCAACTATCCTTTGGCCGCCAATGCCGTGAAAGGTTAGCATTGAGTGCACTCTCGCCGCAACGGCCATACCGCCGACCATGGGTGTCTTCTCGAGCAGCAGAACTCTCTCCACGCCCAGCCGTTTTGCTGCAAGCGCAGCCGTTGAGCCTGCCAGACCCCCTCCGACGATCACGATGTCACAATGATATTCTCTGCTCATGAATCCCTCACATTCTCCTGCCCATCAATCAGTCAAGTGTGATTTCCAGAGACGGACACTAAATTCGGGGTGTAACAATGGGGAGACGGAGAGAATGGTGAGATGAGGAGGAATACCGAATATATCCAATATCCTACTCATTAACAGATTTCTCAAAGATTCTCTCTCCCTCTCTCCACTTTCCCCAACTCTCCCTTTTACACCAGAAAAACTGGGTTTTACCTATACTCAGTATAATTGACACTGAACCGGGATATGATACACAAGCTGCTCTTAAGTCCTTAAGGCGGAAGGCCGGTTATCTTCGCCGGAAGAGCTCGATATCCTCTGCCGATACCTGGTCTTCCAGCCACCCACAGCAAAGCATGAGCGGGATTGGGAGGAGAGGTCTGCTCTTTACCGAATACAGATGAAGATCGTGGAAAAGGGGGGCAGGCCATGAATTGCGATTACTGCAGCGGCGAGTTCGATGAAAAGGAGCTCGGGAAGTTCAAGGACAAACGAGTCTGCCTGAGCTGCGCGACAAACAGGAGCATACCGGCGGATTTTGAAGAGTTTCTCAGCGATACTCCTCTCGGCGAGGAGATCAAAGAGGACAGGAAGGCCCAGAAAAGCTCCGGAGAAAAGAAAAAGGATGATGGCAACACGCTGATCACATTTGCCATAAGCCTGGTGCTAGCAGCGTCTACAGGACTCTACTGGCTGCAACAGGTGAACCACTCCCTCACCCGCCCGAGCTATGTGTTCCTGATTGAAGGCTTTCTGGCAGGCCTCTTCTGCAGAGTGCTGCAGAAAGGCAGAGGCGGCAACTATCAGAATATTGCAGCCGTCATGGTGATGGCTTCGTTCTTCTTTCCGCAGATGTTACTGCTGCAGTCAAACCCAGATATGGCGCAGCTCGAGGGGATGACCGTATTCATGATGAACATCTTCAGGGATTTCGCCTGGCTGATAGGCGGTGTCTTCTCGGCCTACTTCTTCCTGATGCCTGCGAAACAGAAGAAGAAGAGCGAGTGATTTATCTTCAGCTTGCACATGCCCGCCGATCTTCAGGCCGCTATCAATCCACAGAGAGGTTGAGCCATTGAAAGAACTGAGAGAAAACCCCCTCTTTGCCGACGGCATAAGAGCGATCCGTCACGGGAGCTTTGAAAGCGCCGCTTCTTTCTTTCAGCGGATTCTGATTTCTGATCCGGAAGGCGAATCGAAAGCGGCGGCATCATATTTTCTCGGCAGGTCCAGAACCTTCAGCGGGGATCTCGAAGGAGCGGCTGAAGCCTTCTCACAAGCCGTGAACATCGCGCCACCCGGATCGCCGCTCAGGCTGTATTGCATGAGCGAACGCGCTCTGCTGCAGATCAAGAAGGGCGACAGGGATGGAGCAGCCTCGCTTCTCGAGCTCACTGCTGCTGCTTTTTCCGAAATGAGCTCTGTGATGCCAGTCACTAAAGGCAGAGAACAGGATTCCGGCAGCGCCTTCAGCGGGGCCTGGGCGCTTTATCTTCACTACAAAGGCATCTACGAGGTACGCTTCGGGGACTGGCGAGCCGGAGCGAAGCTGCTGCAGGAGGCCCTCGACATCTTCTCCGGGACAGGATTCAGGGATGAGTCTGCCGCGGTATGTGACAGCCTCGGCCAGCACAGCTTCGAGAGAGGCGATCTCGAAGAGGCTCTCTATTCGTTCAGAGAATCCCTCGCGCTGAAAGAGGAGACTGGAGACCGATACGGACGCGCCATCACATGGGGGAACCTCGGCAGGGCGTACCTGGCGATGGCCGACTATGACAAGGCACTTCATTACTTCGGGAAAGATCTCGAATACACGAAGTCCACAGGAGATCTCTATGGCGAGATGGTGATGCTGAACAACACAGGTCGCGCAAAGACTCTGGCCGGCGACCTGGAGGGAGGGAAAAAGGCACTCGAGGAAAGCCTCGAGATGGCCCGCTCGAAGGGCAGCGAGCTCTGGAAGACACTGAATATGAAGGATCTCGCCCATGCCTCGCTGCTCGGCCGTGAAACAGCCGACGCAGGGCGTTATCTCGATTCGATAAGGGATTTCGTCAGCAAGAAAGGGAACAGAAGCCTGAAAGCAGAGATGTGCCTGCTCGAGTCTGAGCTCTGCTCGCAGAAGGGCGAGTCTGAAATGGCGCTGGAGCTGTGCAGCGATGCCGCGTCGATTTATGGCGCGCTGGAGCTTCCTCACGAGATGGTCCGCACTGACATGAAGCTCGGAGCCATTTATCTCGAAAGAGGAGACAGGGAGAAAGCGCTGCAGGTCTTTGAGGAATCGCTAGAGCAGGCCGAGCGTCTGAAGGCGCCCTGGCTCGTTTCGGCGTTCGAGAAGCTCATTCATTCAGTGGGAGAGGAAGAGTGGATAAGAGTCAGGCTCAGGCGGTATCTCGGCAGGGAGGTCCTGGACGAAGTGCTTGCAGGCGCTGAGCAGTCGGCGCTCGGAGGGAACCGCCAGAAGGTCACGGTCCTTGTGTCTGATATAAGAGGCTATACAGAATACTCGGAGAACCGCAGCCCTGAGGAGATAGTGGCGATGCTGAACGAGTATTTCTCACTGATGGTGGATGTGATAGTCGAGCAGAAAGGCACGATAGACAAGTTCATAGGCGACGCGATAATGTCATACTTTGGCGCCCCCATAACATACGGCGACGATTCTGCCAAAGCGCTCAGGGCGGCGCAATGCATGATGGAGGCTCTCGAGAAATACAACAGGATCAGGGCTCAGAAGGGCGAGGCGCCTATCAGGATGGGAATCGGCATCGCCACAGGAGAGGCTGTCGTGGGCAACATCGGCTCATACAGCAGGCGGGACTTCACCGTAGTAGGGCATACAGTCTCGAAGGCGTTCGGTCTCTGCAGCACCGCCCAGGCCGGCCAGATACTCGCCTCGCCTTCCACATGGGAGGAAAACTGTGAAGGTCCTTTCAGCGGGCGGTGGAAATGTCATGAGATAAAGGGCGACAAAGCCTGCGAGCTTCTCTGGGCTCCCGGCCATTCACACTTGTGAAGGATTTTACAGGCCCCCTGATAGAATATTAATCATAATGATGAAAACAGCTGTCTGCCTCAAAGCCGTCTGGATCGTGCTGATCCTGTCGCTGATTGCCGTCACGTCGGCCTTCGCGATGGATCTGGACTGCCTGACCCAGGGCTGCCATCACGACGAATGCAGCAACGTGGCCTGCCACAGCGAGCGGAACTTCTGCTCCCAGACGACGCAGACAGACTTCCACGACTCCCCGTCGATCGGCCTTTCTGAATCTGTCACTCCAGCCGGCCCGGGTTTTCTGGCCTTCACTTCCAGAGAAGAGCCTGATATCAATCCACGGCTAGACAGGGAGCTTACTTCATCACTCCGCGCGCCTCCGGACAGAGTACTCTGAAGAGAACTCAACTATTGCCGGAGGTGCGTAAATGCGCAGAACCCTCTCATTCGTTCTTTTTATTGCTTTTATTCTGATATATCTTTCAAAGGCAGCGCTGTCCGGAGAAGAGAAGCCCTCGCCTCTCACGCTCAGGCAGAGCATCGACGCCGCCATCTCGCTGAACCCGAGGCTGGCTTCGTACCGCCATCTCTTCAACGCCTCGAAGGAGACGCTGTCTGGCGCAGGAGCGCAGCCTAATCCCACGGTCACGCTTGCGACCATCAGGGGAACCGCTCCTGAGGATTCGAACATACTGAGCCAGAATTTCGAGCTTTTCAGCCGGCCCCGCCTCAGGAGGGACGTGGCATTTGCCGCGATGAACACTGAAGAGCAGCGCCTCAGGAGTGAAGCTCTGACCCTCGTGTCACAGGTCTCAATCTGCTATATTGAGGCTCTGAAAACACAGAGCCTCACCAGGATCGAAGAGAACAACCTGAAGACAGCCAGGGAGTTCCTCGCCGTCTCTGAGAAACAGTACAATGTCGGTGAAATCCCGCTGTTCCAGGTACTTCAGTTCAGGATTGAGTGCTCTAAGGCCGAGAGCGAGCTGCAGGCCGCAATGCTCGATGAGAAAAAGGCTCTGCTTGCGCTGTCGAGGCTCATCAACAGGGAGATTCCGGCAGGCTCATCGCTGAAAGACTGCCTCCCTGCTCAGAAGGAAAAGCTCCCGCCAGTCGAGGCGCTCAGGGAGAAGGCCCTCTCGCTGCGTCCCGAGCTGATTCAGTCCCAGTGGGAGCGAAGAGGGAAAGCCGCCGAGAAAGGCCTCGTGAGGGCCGAGCAGGAGCCTGATCTGATCCTGTCGGCATACAGGGCGGAGCTGAACAGCGACGCCAAACAGGGCTTAAGGCTGTCGATCGCGGTGCCGCTGCTGGACTGGGGGAGCGTAAGAAGCCAGGCCAGGGCCGTTGAAGAGAAGGAAAAGGCCGCCGAGAAGAGCATCGACGATACGAAATTGCAGATAACGCTCGAAGTCGACGAGGCTTACGCCAGGGTGCAGAGCCTGGACAATCAGCTCAGCATATACAGCTCTGACGTCATGAAAGAGCAGGAGCGGCTCATGTCCATGATACAGAGAGGCTATGAAGCCGGCCTCTACACATACATGGAAGTTCTGCAGACCAGGCAGTCCCAGAGGGAGATGCAGAAAAAGCTCTGCGAAACCTCTGCTGAATACAAAAAGGCTTTGGTAAGCCTCGAAAGGGCAGTAGGCGAAGAGCTCTTCGTCAAAGAGGAGGTACAGGGCAGATGACGCGTTTTAAAAGCAATTATGGATACATTATAGCGATACTGCTGCTATGCATGCTTGCAATCGGCTGCACAAAGCCATCGGCCGAAAAGAGCGGCGAAGAGGGAGCAGAAAAGCCCGCTGAAGGCGGGGAGCAGGCCATAACACTCAATGAAGATCAGATTAAGGCTGCAGGCATAGTGGTTTCGCCCATGCGGCTGAGGGCAGTCGATGAGCGAATCGAGATCACAGGTGAACTGGAGCCTGTCTCCACAATGGAGGCAAGGGTCACTTCGAGACTGACCGGCAAGGTCGTCTCGCTGCCGGTTCAGGAAGGCACGTGGGTACACAGCGGCTCTCCAGTTGCAGTGCTGGAGAGCACGGAGCTCGCCCAGGCCGACCAGGCCTATCACAAGGCAAAAGCCGAGCTGGACATCTCTGCGAAGAGCCTCGCCAGGGTGAGAGATATGGCAAAGCTGGGAATGTTCAGCAAATCAGCGATAGAAAATGCAAAGAACGACGCGGCAGAGGCGCGGGCGTCGCTTGAAGGCGCCAGGGCGAGCCTTGATCTGGCTCAGAAGAGCCACGACAGGGTAAAGGATCTGTACAGCTCAGGCATCGCCGCGAGAAAGGATCTCGAGAAGGCCGAGGCGGATCTTTCGAAGGCGAAGGCAGATGAAAAAAGCGCCAGGATCAGATATGAATCAGCCACATCGAGGCTTTCCAGGGAAGAGCAGAACTACAGGCAGAGCCAAGGGGCGTCGAAGGAGGTCTTCGACGCCGAGCTGGCATACAGGCAGGCCGAAGCCGAGTACGAGTCAGCTGTCAGAAGCTTCGAGATACTGGGAGTCAGCGAGAGCAACCACGGCAGGACTTTTACGGTGACCTCGCCTCTCGACGGGGAGGTTTCGGTCCTCTCAATCAGTCAGGGAGAGGCTGTCATCCCGACTACGCCGCTTATGACAATAGTTGACACAAGGACGCTCTGGCTCCAGATAAACATCTACGAAAAGGATCTGAGCAGGGTAAAAGTCGGGTCGGCAGTCAGCTTCACGGTCAGCGCCCTTCCAGGAAGGACCTTCAAGAGCAGGGTCTCTTTCATCAGCCCGGTAATGGATGAGAAAACAAGAAATGTAAAGGCCCGCGTGCAGGTCGCAAACTATGACGGGAGCCTCAAACTGCACATGCCTGTGAGGGGCTGGATCAGCGCCGGATCAAACAGGCAGGCACTGATGGTTCCCAACAGCGCCATAATCAAGCTCGGAAAGGATACCCTCGTATTCATCGAAAAAGACAAACCGGGCACCTACGCTCCCTGCCCTGTCACGCTCGGAGTACAGCTGCCTGATCTCGCAGAACTGAAGGAAGGTGTCAAGGCAGGTGACCGCGTCGTGGTCAAAGGCGGCTTCTACCTGAAGAGCGAATCGCAGAAAGCCTCGATGGGCGAAGGCGAATGAGGAAGGAGAGCAACTAATGCTTGACAGAATAATAACGATCTGTCTTTCACAGCGGGTATTCATCCTCATCATCGCGATAACGATCCTGATGACAGGCGTATACTCCGCTTTAACGATGTCCACCGATGCCTTTCCGGACGTGACAGGCATACAGGTTGAAGTCATAAGCACATTGCCCGGCACTTCTCCTCTCGAGATGGAGAGATATGTCACAATGCCGATAGAGAAGGCCATGCGAGGCCTTCCGAGGCTCACGTCACTGCGCTCTGTATCCAGATCGGGCATTTCTGTGATAAACGTGGTCTTCAACGACAGGACCAATATTTACTTTGCCAGGTCGCAGGTGCTCGAGCGCATGATCGAATTCAGAGAAAGCCTTCCGGAGGGGACGGAGACAGCGCTCGGCCCTCTCTCGACAGCGATGGGAGGCATCTATCAGTACTATCTGAAGGAAGAAGCCCCAAATCCCTCTCTGTCTGAAGTGGAGCGCCTCACCAATCTTCGGACTCTGCAGGACTGGGTCGTGGGCCCGCTGCTGAAGGGAGTGCCGGGAGTGAACGAGGTCGATCCTTTCGGTGGCTACATCAAGGAGTATCACATCGTAATGCACCCTGAGAAGCTGGTCAACTACGGGATATCTGTCAGGGAAGTGTACGACGCGGTTCTGAGGAATAACAGCAGCGGCGGTGGAGGCTTCCTGGAGGAGGGCACCGAGCAGTACATTGTCCGCAGTGTCGGAAGGGCTGAGAGCTCGGAGGATCTCAGCAATATAGTCCTCTCGTGGAAGGGAGGCGCCAGGACGACTATCGGAGACGTGGCCGACGTGATCGAGGGTCAGGCTGTAAGGCGCGGCGCAGGAGTGATGAACGGCACAGGCGAGATCGTAGGCGGCAGCGTTATGATGCTCCGCGGCTCGAACAGCCGGGAAGTCGTGCAGGCTGTCAAGCGCACCGTGGAAGAGATCAACAGCAGCAGTGTACTCCCTTCCGGCACGACGATTGTGCCTTTCTATGACAGGTCATTCATAATCAGAGAGGCCAGTGAGACGCTCGGCAAGGCGCTGATTGAGGGAATAGTTCTGATCGTGATCATTATTTTCTTCTTTCTGAGGAGCCTCAGGGGAGCATATGTGATAATATCGGCTCTCCTGCTGTCGATAGCCATATCGGCCGTGATAATGAAGCTCACAGGACTGACTGCAAATCTGATGACGCTTGGAGGCCTCATCATATCTCTCGGTATGATAGTCGACTCGGCGATTATCCAGACTGAAAACGTACAGCGGCACCTGAGCGGCGTCGACAGGGGCGATGTCAAGCTTTTCACGGTGCTCAGGGCGGTGCTGGAAGTCAGGAAGCCCAGCATCTTCGGCGAGCTGATAATTGCTCTGACCTTTCTCCCCCTCCTCGCGCTGGAGGGCATGGAGGGAAAAATGTTCTCGCCGCTCGCCGTTGCAGTGTTCATAATGCTGATCGCCTCTCTGCTCCTCTCGATCTTCGTAATACCTGTGGTGTGCTTCTACCTGCTGAAGCCCGGAGCGGACAAGGCTTCCCGCCTGTTCGAGCTGATGAAGTCCCTCTATGCGAAGGTTCTTGAAAAGGCTCTTCTTCACGGCCAGGCAGTAATAGCCACCGCACTGATAATGCTGATTCTCAGCATTGCAGCGCTGACGAGCCTGGGCACTGAATTCATGCCGATCATGGACGAGGCGGCGTTCGACATGGACACGATTGTCATCCCAGGCACGCCGCTGGAAAAATCCATTGAGATAAACCTCAAACTGCAGAAGATAATCAAGACGTTCCCGGAGATAGACAACGTTGTGGCCAAGCTGGGATGGTCCGGAATAGGACTGGAGGCGCAGTCGAACAGTGCAGGCGCGTCGACAGGAACGCTAAAGCCGAAGAAATACTGGAAGAAGGCCCGCACCAGGGAAGAGCTCGTGGACAAGATAAGAGATGCGATAGCGGCAGTGCCCGGCGTCGTCAACTCGTTCAGCCAGCCGATTCAGTGCAGGATAGACGAGCTCGTCGCAGGGACGAAATCGCAGGTCGTGATAAAGCTCTTCGGCGACGATCTGGAGGTGTTGAGCCAGAAAGGCGAAGAGATAGGCAAGGTTCTCTGCGGGATAAAAGGCACGAAAGATCTCGTCGTCGAGCAGGTGGCAGGGCAGCAGTACATAGTGGTGAAGGGCAACCGCGGAAAGGCTGCCCAGTATGGGATCAACACAGGCGACATACAGGATCTCGTCGAGATGGCCGTAGGCGGCAAGACGGCAGGCACTTTCTACGAAGGCTCGCGCCATAACAGAATTGTGCTGAAGTTTGACGAGCGCAGCAGAAAGAACGTCAACTCCCTTCAGAACCTTCCTGTGGACGTTCCTGAGCAGAAGATAAAGCTGCCTCTGAACCAGGTCGCCGATATCGTCTTCGAGGAAGGGCCTGTTCAGATAAGCCATGAGGCGGGACGCCGGAAGATCCTTATCCAGTGCAACATCCACGGCAGGGACATAGGCGGATATGTCGCCGAGTGCAAAAAGAAGATAGCCGCGAATGTAAAGCTTCCTTCCGGATACTTTCTTGAGTGGGGCGGGCAGTTCGAGAACCAGCAGAAAGCTTTCAGAAAGCTCGCCATCATAGTACCTGTCACCATAGCAGTGATCTTCCTGCTGCTCTTTGCCACGTTCGGCTCCTTGTCTCTGGCGGCTCTCGTGATCCTCACGCTCCCGCTGGCACTCATCGGAGGCATACTGGCTCTCTTCATATCGGGCTCATACCTGTCTGTCCCTGCCTCGATAGGCTTCATAACCCTCTTCGGGATCGCCGTGCTGAACGGAGTCGTGCTGGTGAGCTATATCAACCAGCTCAGGGAGGAGGGAACGGATCTCCGTGAGGCCATAATAAACGGGTGCACCACGAGGCTGAGGCCGGTCCTTATGACTGCAAGCATCGCAATTTTCAGCCTTGTCCCGCTGCTCTTCGCCACAGGCCCGGGCTCGGAGATACAGCGCCCTCTGGCTACAGTGGTGGTAGGCGGGCTTATCACGTCCACGCTGATGTCCATAATAGTGCTCCCTGTGCTGTATTTCAGATACATAAAAGAGGCGCATATAAGCAGCAGGGATGGCGAACCCGAGACATCTCCACCAGAGGTGTAATATATTATAATGTATAGGCATTGGGAGAAAGAAGGATTATTGCGAGGTCAGTCTAGAAAGAGGAGAACCGAAAGGATGGATTGGAGATGAAGCTTGGATTTCCAAATAATCCCCGCCGGAACCTGCTGAGGGAGATTGAATGGATCGGAGAGCACGGCTTCGATTTCATCGATCTGTTCCTGGAAGAGGACGCGGCTGTGCCTGAAAAGATCAACGTGCAGTCAGTGAAGAAACTGCTCAGGAAGCACGGCCTCGGCACTGTCGGGCACACGGCCTGGTACCTGCCGATCGGCTCTCCATCGAGGACGCTCAGAGATGCTGCAGTCGCCGAGGCGGAGCGGTATATGGAAGTCTTCGGTGACCTCGGGGTGCAGCGCATGACCATCCACGCGAACTGGCCGAGAGGGCTCTTCTCCGCGCAGGAGGGAGTGGATTTCCAGATAGAGACCCTGCTCAGGCTCGTAAGACTCGGAAGAGACCACGGCGTGCAGATCATGTACGAACCCATCGACTCTGAATATGACAGCATAAAAAATGTCTCGGCCATCCTGGACAGGGTCCAGGAATTGTTGCTGCACCTGGACCTGGGCCACGCCAATCTGAACGGCTGCACACCCGAGATGTTCATCCGCGAGTTCCAGGGCAGGATATCCCACGTGCACCTGCACGACAACTTCGGCAGGGCCGATCTGCACCTTCCGCCGGGATGCGGAGCAATAGACTGGAGGAAGACTCTGAAAGCCCTGAAATCATGCTACGACGGCACGATAACGATTGAGGTGTTCTCCAGGGACAAGGACTACATAGTGCTGGCCCGCGAAAAGATCCGCTCCCTCTGGGACGGCGCCTGATCTCCCCTCCCACCTGCCCCAACACTATCTCCGGCGATCTGTTAACAATTTTGTAATAGATTTTTTACGTCGCCGGAGTTATAATAAAATCAGCTCGATATAAGGCGTGGGAGAGGTTCATTATCGATGATTAACAGCAATCAGCCGCCACTGTCATACCCCATGCACATGCAGATCCCAACGTCGCTCGGAAGCGGCTTTTCAGCCATGGACATCACCCCTCCCGCAGATATCTCCGCCAAGGATCTCTTCATAGAAACATACAAGCCAAAGGAACAAAAGGCTCCGGCTCCCCAAAAGCCTGATGTCCCTGCAAATGACGATGAATCCCATTCAAAGCCGCCGCCTGCAGGTGAAGAGGAAGAGGCTGAGAGAGAACCCGCTGATATCAAGCCTGATGATCAGCTCGTCAAGATAACAATCCTGCATACAAACGATATTCACGGCCAGGAAGACAAGCTGCCGGCCATGACAAATACTCTCAGCGTCCTCAAGAAGGAGAATCCCGATTCGATCATCGTCGATTCAGGAGATATTGCGTACAGCGCAAAGGCCATAGAAGGCGACAGATACGCTCCAGTGGTGGATTATCTGAACAAGAACGGCTATTATGCGGTAGTTCCCGGCAACCATGACTTCCAGGACGGCAAGGAAGGGCTCATGCACCAGTTCATAAGCAAGCTCGAGCCGGAAGTTCTCTGCGCCAACGTTCTCGAAAAGGAAACGGGGCACCTTCTTCCAGGCACGAGATCGCGCATGATCAAGGAGATCAACGGCGTAAAGGTGGCCTTCATAGGCGTAACAACAACGAAAATGGCCACGAACGAAAGGCCTGATACAGGCAGCGACCTGATCGTATTCGGAGAAGCCGAGACTCTGCAGCGCGAAGTGGCGCAGGCGAAGGCTGAAGGCGCCCAGGTCTTCGTGGCGATAATGCACAAGGGCTTCAGCGATGTCAAGGAAGTCAAGGGGATCGCCAGGAAGGTTCCAGAGATAGATCTGATGATCCTCGGCCACGACCACGCCCTCGACAGGACATCGATCCGGACAGGCGAATATCCACACAGGACATATATCGTAGAGGCTGGCTCATACGGCAACAACGTCGGAAGCGTAAACCTCTATGTCGATCCCGAATCGAAGCAGGTCGTGAAGGCCCAGATGAAATCGGTCCCCTCCGCGAAGTACACCGTTACCTCAGAAACCTAGGAAACAGCCTGTTCCCCCCCCATATCCACAACATGCCATGCTCTGTTTTCCATGCTGTTAAAGCCTGCCATCCCGGCTCATATGAAAAAGCCGCGGAATGATCCGCGGCATCAGGCCCAGTATCTTAAGATTCATAGAGTCTTACTTGACGACTCCGGCTCCCTGCTGGCCTGCAAGCTCGGTTTCCTTCTTTGCTATGTCTTCGGGCTTCATCCCTTCGTATCCGTATGTCTGCTGGAAGCCGGCTGTCTGCTGGTTGTACTTGTCTATGAGACCCTTGTCATTGCATACTCCATTGTTGATGCTGGCGATATCGTCAGGGCTCATCTGTGAATAGTCTGAAAACCGGGCTATGCTGTAGCCGTTGTCGTGCACGTATTTGAGGTTGCTCCTCTTGTCATATTCGTCATTCGCGTCCTGCTGATTGTCATAATCGAACGAGTCAACGCTGTTGGGATCGAGCTGATCCTGCGGGAAATCAGGGCTGAATACCTGGGAATACTGATTGCTGTACTTGTCATCTGTGAACGGATTCGGCCCGTAAAGGCTGGAGGATATGTCCACTCTGTCCTGTGTATAATCGCTCCAGTAATCGCCTGAAGCTGACTGCTGCGTATTCTGTGCCTGGCTCTCGTAAGCGCTCTTCCCTGTCTGGGCTGTCTGTATCTGTGAGTATCCATTTCCTCTTATTGTGTCTATCATGTCAGCTTCTCCTTTTCTGTATGTCTTTCTTGATTAAAATTATATCATCCCTGCCGGCGTCAGGTGTTGCCGTTTGTTTACACGTGTTAACAGATTGTTGACATCGTGTTAACTATTTCAGATAAATTTCAGATGCTGATAATCCGGAAATACGCGCGAAGCGCCTGCTCCTCCAGGGAAGGGCAGGCGCTCCTGTCAGATTTGATGCCGAATCATTCAGTTTCCGGGATCGACGATCGAGCCCATGAACAGCACTGAGCTGTCTCTGGAATCGACTATCGCGAAGAAGAACGGGCGGTCAACGAGCATCCTGAAGGTGCCTGGCTCCATCAGCGCAACAGTGCACTTCATCTCAGTGGATGTAACCGCCGCAGCCTCGGTCCCCTGTTCGTTCACATCTACGAATGTCTTGTGCTTCACTCTGCTTATGTACAGCTTTTCCCGGCTGATCCCGCTGAAATCGGCTCTGGCAGGGTCGAATGCCGAGGTCATCCCAAGGGATTTCAGCGAGTTGTTCAGATCTGTCTCATATTCGCATTTGAACCTCGGGATTGTGACATTCCCCTCGCGCTCTGCGAACTTTGACATCCACTGCTTCCATGCAGCCGCATTCAGCCTGCCCTGCAGATCCTTCAGTGAAGAGGCCTGATCAGGGAGGAAGACTATCATCGAGAGCCTCCTGTTTCCGTATGGCAGCTTTACAGCCTGGAAAGTGTCCCCCTTCAGATACTGATATTTCCCCTGCTGAGTCATCATCGGGTGCTTTTTGACCTTGTCGGCTGAGACGTGGAAATCGAGTAACTTCGTCAGCTTCGTGTCAAACTTTGCAGCCCACTGACCCTTGAAATAGATGGCGTTGATCACGTACATCACGGCGTTTTCAGGAACAGAGTCGATTATCTTCTGAATCTTTCCCTTCGTGCTGCTGCTGACCCATCCATTCATCGCAACAGCGGTCATCTGATCGCTCACCTCTGCCGCGAAGCTGTCCTTCACTCTCTTTATGAACTGCCCGTTGAACGGAACTCCTTTCCTGCACCATACGGAGTTGGCCACAGTCAGCTCGACTGATGGATCGGCAGTCTTGAGATTTCCGGCGAGAGTCCTGCACATGCTGTTTATGTCGTCTACAGTGACGCCGCTCATCTTCAGCACCGAGGCAATCTGAGAGGCAGTATCGCTGTCGGCGCCGTTCAACACCATCGAAAGGCAGATCGCGATGCTGACAGGGGAGATGAAGAGGTTCCCGCTGCCTGCTTTTGAGAGCTCGCCGTAGATATTGAATCCGAAATCCGTAAATGAGTCTGACGCGGATCTGTCGGCCCTGGCAGGCGGTGGCGCGGCATGGACATTCGGGACAGATATCCCTGTCAGGAAGACCAGCAGAAGCAATAGGCCGATTGTTCTCATATTCATTTTTTTCCCCTCCTTTTATATGACTGACTTGTCAGTCGCCATGAATACATTATATCCATGCCGCCTATTCCCTCTCCAACCATGCCTAACATCTCAGCCCTCCGGAGCGCGCTTGTAAAAGGGCCTCTCATGTGGTACAATTCGTTTCATCAAACCCGCCCAAGGAGAGACCTCATGACAGAAAAAAGGCAGATCAGTGAGGCGCTGGAGAGGACGTCGGCGCTTCTCTCGATAGACGATGTCCTGACCGAAGAAGAGCGGATGATCCGCGACGTCGTTCGGAAGTTCGTGTCGAGGGAGATACTCCCCGGGGCGGCCAGGCACTTCGAGGAAGGCACATTTCCAGTCGAGCTGGCCAGGAGGATCGGCAGCGAGCTGGCCCTGTTCGGATGCACTCTCCCTTCAGAATTTGGAGGCTCTGAGGCCTCTCACACCGCATACGGGCTCGCTAACATGGAGCTCGAGTACGGGGGCAGCGCGTGGAGGAGCCTTCTTTCTGTGCAGAGCGGGCTCGTGATGTTTCCCATATTCGAATACGGCACTGAAGAGCAGAAGAGGCGGTGGCTGCCTGAACTGGCAGCCGGAAAGGCCTTCGGCTGCTTCGGTCTCACCGAGCCGGGCTCAGGCTCTGATCCGGGCTCCATGTCCACCACATTGAAAAAGAAAGGCCTGGACTGGGTTCTCTGCGGCTCCAAGGCGTGGATAACAAACGGCAGCCTGGCCGATATCGCCGTCGTATGGGCCAGAGACGACGAAGGCGCGGTGAGAGGCGTTCTCGTGGAAAAGGGAGCCGAGGGGTTCACCGCCACAGACGAGAAGCACAAGTTTTCACTTCGCGGAGCCGTCACCTCGAGCCTGTCGTTTGATCGTGTGCTGATCCCTGAATCGAATGTGCTCCCAGGCGCAACAGGCCTGGCGGCAGCTCTTCGATGCCTCAATCAGGCCCGGTTCGGCATCGCATGGGGCGCTCTGGGTTCAGCGGCTTTCACTTTCCGTGAAGCCGTCTGCTACTCTCTCGAGCGCGAGCAGTTCGGCGCTCCAATAGCATCTTACCAGCTCCAGCAGGAGAAACTGGCGTGGATGCTCACGGAGATAACGAAAGGCCAGCTGCTGGCCCTCAGGATGGCGAGGCTCAAAGAGGCGGGAAAGCTCAACCACGCCTTCATCTCCATCGCTAAGAGAAACAACGTCTCAATTGCGAGAGACTGCGCCAGAATGGCCCGGGAGATCCACGGAGCTTACGGCATCTCAGGAGAGTATCCTGTCTGGCGGCATCTCGCCGACCTGGAAAGCGTGCTGACATATGAAGGGACGCATGACATCCACACCCTGATTATCGGAGAGGCAATCACGGGAATACCGGCATACCGCAGGGAGGCGCCTGGGCATGAGTGAGAGGCTTTTCACAGACGGAGCCTCTCTGATCGCCTCCGGCGCATTGAAGGCGGGAGTCGATTTCTTCGCAGGCTACCCTATAACTCCTGCATCATCGATCTATTCGGCGATGGTCAGGGCAGGCGTTGCAGTCTCGGCGCCTGACGAGATTACTGTAATGCAGTATCTGACAGGCGCTTCGATAAACGGCTGCAGGGCTATGACGGCGACTTCAGGGCCGGGCTATCTTCTGATGGCCGAAGGGCTAGGCGCGGCGCTCGCGATGGAGATTCCTCTGACTGTCGTGCTCGTCCAGCGGCTTGGCCCCGCCACCGGTTCTGCGACAAAGAACGCCCAGGGAGACGTGCTGATGGCAGAGCACATAATCTCAGGTGGATTCCCACTGCCTGTCCTCTGCCCTTCGTCGCTCGAAGACTGCCATGAGATGGCTTTCCACACTGTCAACTGTGCGGAAGCCCTCAGGACGCCCGCAGTGCTGCTGACTGAAAAAGACATGGTCTTGAGGAAGCGATCTGTGGATCCCTCCCTGCTGAGAGAGCCTGACATCCTGCATAGACGGCGCCATGCAGGGCCGCCGGAGCAGTTCCTGCCATACGGCAGCCTCGATGACAGGGGCGTTCCAGCCTTCATGCCGCTGGACGGATCGCATGTGCAGGTAAGGTATACCGCGTCAACGCACGATGAGAAGGCGATACTGCGCAATTTCAGCGAAACGGTGAGGTCCGTGACAGAGAGGCTCTTCAACAAAGGCGATCTGTCGATGTTTCCCGAGTCCGTGAAGTCTCTCTCTCCCGGAGCCGAAATACTGATCGTTTCATACGGCTTCACTTGCTATGCCGCAGGAGCCGCCGCCGCCCTGCTGACCCGAAGCGGAACTGCCGCGTCGTTCCTCGGCATCAGGACTCTCTTCCCGGTCCTCAGGGATGATCTGGGCTCAGCTCTTTCAGATGTCAAGAGCGTGTTTATCGTTGAAGAGAACCATACAGGCCTCTACAGGAAGGCGCTTCTGGCGGAAGGCCTGTTCGGTGGCTGCGCCGTCCATTCAATAGCCGCGATGGGCAGGACCTTGACATCGGCAGAGATCGCCGCGGTTATAAGCGGAAAGGAGGCAGGAAGACTGTGAACAGCTTTGAATGCGCATTGCCTGATCCCTGGTGTCCAGGCTGCGGACATCACACTCTTGTAAAAGAGCTGCAGAGCGCGCTGTCCAGGCACTTCGAGCCTCACAGGACAGTCCTTGTGACAGATATCGGGTGCATAGGCATGGCCGACAATCAGTTCACCTGCCACACTGTGCACGGCCTTCACGGGCGTTCTCCGGCTCTTGCATCGGCCATTGCGATGACAGGCCGGGAGGGATTCAAGATCGTAGCCCTGATGGGCGACGGCGGAGCCTCGATAGGGCTATCGCACATACTCGAGGCGGCGCGGCTCAACGTCGATATGACGCTTATAATAAGCAACAATCAGAACTACGGCATGACCGGCGGACAGCATTCCGCATATACTCTCCCTGGAATCGTGACTGCCACGACAGATGCCGGATACGACGGGAGACCTTTTGACATTATCTCCCTGGCGGCTACCCTCGGAGTGATGCGTGCCAGAACGTCAACCGGAAGCAGCGGGCTCGGCCTTGTCCTGGAGCGCTCCCTTCTGCACAGAGGGTTCTCTGTTGTGGAGGTTCTGAGCCTCTGCACAACCTATTCGGCAAAGATGAACAGAGAAACACTGTCACCGGCCGGACTCGAAGACTCGTTCGGCTCTGCAGGGCTCTCATCAGGACTCCACGAGGCCTCACCCGGCATGAAGCCTTTCGTATTCAGCCCTGAAGTCCGGCATCCGAATCTGAAGAGCATTGAAGTGAAATATGTCAGCCCGCTGAAGCAGCCTGTCAGAATAATGCTTGCAGGCTCGGCAGGACAGGGAATCCAGAGCTCTGCGGGGCTTTTCTGCAGCGCCGCAGTGATATCAGGGCTCGAGGTCGACATGTGCGGAGACTATCCCGTAACTGTGGGAAAGGGATTTTCAGCGGCATCGATGGCTCTTTCTCCGGACGTTGACGGGCTGTCTTCATCGGCTGATTATACGACAGTCCTCATCACATCGCAGGACGGATACAGTTACTGCAGAAGCTTCATTGGAGGCAGAGCCGCCGTGGTGCTCGAGAGATCGCTCGAAGGTGAGGTCTCGATTCCAGGATGCTCCTTTGCCGGTTTTTCACTGCATGGGAGGCGCAATACGGGATTCGCCGCCATTGCCTGGCTGGCTTCAAACAGTTCGATCCTCGCCTCTGAAGCGCTGCACGAGATGGTTGCCGCCCTTCCTGCCGGAGCGAGGAGAGAATCTCTGATGCGGATCGTTTCTGAAAGCCTGTGAGAATGCTCAGCAGCCCTTCCCGGAGATCCCTTTCAGCGGCCTGCAGGCGACAGAGCGAAGGTATCGATGGATTCCAGCTCTTCACCGATGTCATAGGAGCCTATGAAAGTCTTGCTTATGAATCCGTTGACCATGTTGCAGGTCGGGGCTGCAGCGACGACCTGATGTCCGGTCCTTCCGGTCAGCTTCTGAAGCTGGACTGCCGCCCTGAAGAACTCGCCTCCTGAATCATATCTCCCATCGCCGCCGTCAGCATCTGCTCCCCGCGGATATCTGTCCGTGATGATGCCGAAGCCCATGCGCACAGCTCCCGCCCGGACTTCCTTGACGTGCTTCTGATCCTCCAGGTATCTCCGCAGTCTGTTCAGGATTTCAAATGAGCACTCGACTGCCCTCGTCGCATGGTTCTTCGTCGAGCCGGCCTGATTGAAGACGGCCCATCTTCCTGTGTCGAGCCTTATGTCCCTGCTCAGCAGCAGCTTCCCTCCTGAACTGGACACAACCTCCCTGATGATCGACTCAAAATCCCGCTCTATGACGTTCCTCTCGTCGAGCGTGAAGGCATTTGAAAAATCGAGATAGTCCTGGTGATCGAGGAACAGGACTGTCATCCCGCCGTCTGAGTTTATCACGTCAATGGGAAGGAGGGCGGACACGCCTTCATTGCTGACACGCGCAATAATCGATTTTACCACAGGGCTTTCGGAGATGTTCATTATTACCACGAAGAGCGTCACAATGGTGAGGATTACACCAAGGACAAGGAGATCAGTATTCTGGTTCGAGTGTGCATATACCGAAAGAGCGATCCCTGCAAACAGCAGCCCGTAGATGAGAAGACGCTCGAAAAGGTTGCCGGTGGATGTCCTGGGGCCCCGGCTCTTCTTCTCCGGTTTCTGTTTTATCGTGAGCCGCTCATCTCCACCTTCCCCGATCTGCAAATCCCTGTCGGACGCGGAATCATCTCCGCTCCCCTTTTCACGCTTCTCGAGGCTCTTTTTAATCATCCTGGAGAGTGGACTCTCTTCATGCCTGCGCTGCTGCTCCCGATCAGAAGGGCGGTCGTCCCTGGCAGTGTAGCACCTGTCGGTCCTGCAGGTAAAACGGTGCAGCATATTCCTTCCCTCCACCACTATCAGCGAGTCCCCGTAATTGAGCGGGCGGAAGAGCATGTGCTCTTTGAAGGAGGCCACCTTCTTTACGAGGCCCGAGGACTTCTCGAGGGCAATCAGGCTGCCGTCCTCGGTCCCGACGAGAATGAGGCAGTCATGCACCATGGGCGGAGTCATTATGCGCGATCTGAGATCAGTCTTCCATCTGACTTTCTGATCCCTTGTCGAGAGCGAGAGAGCGCCGCCCTCGCAGGAGCAAAGATAGATCTCGCTCTCTCCGCAGACAGGCGGCCCGATCAGATGTCTCGAGCCGAAGCTGTGCTTCCACATCAGTTTCTGGCTCTTCTGATGGATCGAGAACACATAGGGAGTGGTGCTGGCCAGGATGATCTCGACTCCCATTATCTGAGGCTCGAAGAGGTCTCCTTTCGGAGCCCCGATGTTGTCTCCCTCACCCCACATTGCATATCTGAGCGCATCGAGGGCGTTCACCTCCCCGATCTGCTCACCTGTCTCGTTATCGAACTGCAGAATTCTGCCTGACTCGGTCACGACGATGAGGGTTCTCTCCACGACGAGCGGGCGCACATTGACAGCCTCACCGAGCAGTTTGTTCCAGAGCATCAGTTCATCAGGAATCGAGATGCAGTATAGAACATTGTCATCTCCGCCTATGTACATCCTGTCGTCCGCTATACAGGGCGGCGAATTGAACTTGAAGCAGACATTGAATTTCTGCAGAAGCTGTCCATCCTGACTGCTCACGACATATACCACGCCGTGCTCATCGACTGCTATTACCACATTGCCGCAGTCGTGAGGCTCGAATTCTATCACATAAGTGCAGGGTATCTCCCATGACTTCTGAAGGCTCTCCGCATCTATCCCAATCAGCCTCGAATCGTCTGTGGCGCAGACTATCGTCCTTCCGGAAAGAACCGGCTGAGCCGAGAGCGCAGTCTCTCCGTCGAAATGCCTTGCAGGCTCGCTGTGAGCAGGGATCGGAGCCGCGGCAGCCTCATCAGCCGGCGCCTCACTGCCGCCGGTCTCAGGTCCGGCCTCCTTCCTGTCGATATCGCCACCGGCATCCGCCGTGATCTCAGGCTTTTCCTTCGGGGCTGCATCGTCCTTCTTTATTTCCGCGACGACTGTTTTAGGAGCCTCATCCTTTCTGGGCTGCCCGTCCTTGAAGCACAGCGAGCCCTTCCAGAGAGGCGAGTCAACCTCTGCAGAACCGAGGTCCTTCTTCTGATAGAGGAAGCCTGCGTATTCATCGTTCTTCCTCTCACCGATTACATGGCGGTAGAGAGAGCCCACGGCGTCTGTCAGATAGAGCAGATCCTCATATAAGGCGAGAATCTTTGCAGGTTTCAGCTGCTCACCGTTCACCTCTGCCGGCGAGCCGGTCCCGGCACTGAGCCTTACCAGCACATTATCGCTCCGCTGGACCAGCACGGTATCCTTCTCGACGAGCAGACTGACGAGTGAAGGAGCCACTCCGCTGAAGCTCCAGATCTCCGCACCGGTCTTGAGATCAATGCACTTTACCTCTGCCGCGCCTGTGAGAAGACAGATCCTGTTCGAGCCAAGGCTCTGAATATTGAGGACATTGATGTCTATCGGGCGCTGCCACTCGACATTGCCGGTATCGGTCCTTATTGACATTATCGTGCCTTTCCCGTCTTCGCATACAAAGTACTGTGCGACAATCACGCCTGCCCTGATGGAGGTTGTGCAGATCCTCCGCTCCCACGTCCTGTCGAGAGTCTGTGGTGAGAAAGCCCTGATAACTCCATCTGCAGTCTGCAGAATCATGACAGCCTGGGACGACCAGATTGGCGAGGTTATCTTTGCCTCCACCTTTCTGGACTGCACAGCCGAGCCCAGAACCCTGTCGACGGCGAAAACGCAGTTGTCCCGGCTGGCAAATACAATGGTATCTCCTACGATCTGAGGTGTTCCGAGAATCCATCCGGGAGCGCTGAACTCCCATTTAATGTCTCCATCCAGGCAGTACATGGCCCTGACTTTCCTGTCCAGGCAGCCGACGAACAGTGTGTCATCGTGAAAGGCAGGCGGCTCCTTGATCCAGTCGCCTGTCCTGTGATACCAGAGAAGCTCTCCTGTCACCGCATTGAGCGCAAAGAATCTGTTCTCCTCTCCTCCGACGTAGAGGATGTCCCTGTGGAAGACAGGCGGAGTCATCAATCCCTTGACGCCTGACAGCACTGCGCCGCCTGCCCGCCTTCCTGAGCCTTCACTCCCTGCTTCACCGAAGTGCAGAAAATCTGAGACTCCGGTTTTCCGGCCGTCGTCTTCCTTCCTGCCCTCACATATTGAGACTGAATCGATGCCAAGACTGAACAGCAGATACAGCGAGGCCTTCATCGATCTGGCGTGAGCTCCGGGCTCCGTGATCTGCCCGCTGTCCAGCAGGATCTCGGCACTGCGGAACGGCTCCATTCTGCTGTAAAGGTCACCGAGGGAGAGCGGAACGGAGGATGCGGAGAAGGCGCTCTTCTGAAGGAGATTGGGAGCGGAAAGCGCCGTCAAATCCGTTATCTGAAGGCAGTCTTTTCCATGTGAAGGCCCGCCGCCGTGTCTCTCGCCTCTCTGCCCGCTCCCTGCCATTCCGTGCAGGTATATGGAGAGCGCTGTCAGAGATGGATAGAGGCTCACGGCTTTTTCCGCGCCGCCTGATCCCTGGCGGCCTCCTGATTCGGCCATGTGGAACGGGAAGAAGGTGAGCGCTCCATCAGGACATACAAACAGTGTGGATATGCCCTTCAGCTCGTTTTCAAACGGCGATGTCAGCTCCCTGTAGAGCTGCTGAGCCTCGCCGGTCTTCCATCTCCTGGGGGCAGTCTGCGATATTGCCGATTCGCCCCATGCCCTGGTCATCTGGCATACTCTGTCCTCCGCCTCAGACGGTAAGAGATCGAGAATCGCGCATTTGATGTGCTCCTTTGATATAAAGCCTGCATAGATGGACTGAGGAGTTACATGGAAAGACAGCGCGGCTGATCCGTCGCCGAGTTTTGACTGTATCGCCGAAGGCTCGAGAGGAAGAGCCGCTCTCGTTATGTTCATCGACGGAGAGAGGAGGCAGAGCGCCTGAAGCTCTTTCTGGAAATCGCCGAAAAGGGCTGTTACGGCCTTGCCCTTCTGGCTGAAAAGCGAGTGATCGAGGATGTCGTTCAAAGCCGGCTGAGAGCTGGCAAGCTGGGGATTTTCGGCCCTGTATCGCCCGTATTTGAATATGGAGCCTATCATGTTCCTGTATTCGAAAGCCACTGCATTGAGCCGCCGCTCAATCCCGGTCATGGCCTTCTGCGTCTTCGCCCCTGCGCCTCTCTGTGGCAGCCTCGACCACAGAGGCAGCTCGTAGAGCTCAGAGATCCTTGCCTTCTCGAGAGTCTCCAGAAACTTCGTCACGTCTCCGCTGTCGCAGCATAGCCTGAGAAACCGGTCTACAGGCGAGGGCTCTCCCGATACGGAGATCCTGAGGCCTGCCTTCCCGAACAGATAGAGCTCCAGGGGAAGGATATCGTCGATATAAGAGGACAGCGCCTCTCTCATCGCCTCGTGCTTGCTGTCTCCAATCTTTGGATTCCCGAATCTCATCTCCAGCTCGAGCAGCTTGTAGTCATGTCTCAGCACAGGGTCGGTTTCCATGAGAGGATCGAAACAGATATCTTCGATAACCGTCTCAGCCAGATGCCTCTCATCAGACATGAGCATAAGCCTGGCAGAGATTAGACTTCCCCACAGGTAGAGGAATTCAGGTATAAGGCCGTCCATGGTGTCCCTGAACAGGGCGACGGCCCTCAGCGATTCATCGCGGTTGCCGAGGCCCTTCATCGCGCAGGCTTTCAGAATCATCAGTTCCGACGCGAGAACGTTGTTGGATGTCCGGAGAGCCTCTTCGCAGTATCTGCCGGCAAGTTCTGAAAGGCGCCTGGCGTCTTTTCTTCTGCAGAGCTCTTCCAATAGTGATATGTTCACGTCCATACCCCAATCCCGTCACATTTCATGATTGAATTCGGATCATGTCGGATTTTTTTTATAACCGGGACGAAAAAAACATGAAAAACATGGGATTTCAGAGATCAAATAATTACTGAGCGTTTCTGCTGAAGGGTTACGAACTGCTCCGTCGAAAAAATCCACTATGAAAAAGAAAACCGAAACAGCCTCGACAAGTGGAAAGGCGTTCAGATCGGGCTTTGTCGCCATCATCGGCAGGACAAATGTCGGAAAATCAACGCTCGTCAACGCAATTACAGGAGACAAGGTGGCCATCGTGTCGCCCAAGCCTCAGACTACCCGCCACAGGATCCTGGGCGTCAAGAACGGAGAGGGCTACCAGATAGTATTTGTCGACACGCCTGGCATACACAGGCCCGCTCACGATTTCGATCGAATGATGGATAAGATCTCGAAGAGCGAGGCGCATGATGCAGATATAATCGTTTACGTGGCAGACGCATATATGCGGCCAGATGACGAGGACAGGAGAGCCTGCGCAATGCTCGGCGCCGGAAGGGATGAAAAGAAGTCAGCGTTTCTTGTATTGAACAAGATCGACCGCGTCAAGCCCGACAGAATTCCGGACATAGAGAGACAGTATTCATCTCTCGCTGATTTCAAATCGATCTTCCAAACTTGCGCCTTGACGGGAAAAGGCCTCTCAGGCCTCGAGAAAGCGCTGGTAAAGATACTTCCGGAAGGCCCTCAATATTTCCCGGAGGACATGGTCTCAGATCAGAACCCTGAGATGATAGTCGCCGAAGCGGTGAGGGAGAAGATACTCGAGCAGCTTCACCAGGAAGTCCCTCACGGAATCTTCGTGCTGACCGAGGAGCTGAGGGAAGGCATCAAGGAGGGCGATCTCTATGCCAGGGTCACCATTTACGTCGAGCGGGCCAGCCACAAAAGGATAGTGATTGGAAAGGGCGGCAGCATGCTGAAGGAAATAGGCAGCGCCGCGCGGAAAGAGCTAGCGAAGCGCATGGGGAATGAAGTGTTTCTCGATCTCTGGGTCAAAGTCAAGGAGAAGTGGAAGGACAGAAAAGATCTTCTCAAATCATGGGGTTATGAATAGAGGGAGGAGCCATGAAAAAGGACTATTACGACAACTGGCTGGATTATCTCGACGAAGAGGAGAAAAGAGTCTATGAAGAGGTGCAGGCATGGGAGAACAGGCCCAGGCATCTGTCTAACCCGCTGAGATGGCTGTCCCTTTCATTTGCATCGAATGCGGCGAAGCTTCCTGAGCAGTACTCGGCTCCCCTTGTGGATACGGTGAAGAAAGTGCTCACTGTGCTGAGGGACACGGCCATTACGACAATAAACACGGATTCGATATCGTACAAAGTCTCGCTGAAATGCGGAAAGGCCATCCAGGACGGCGTGACAGATGAGCATCTGCCTATCACGATCCTGGACGAGGCATCCAGGGAGTGCATAGCCTTCAACGTAGGCACTTCCACTGTGGAAGGGGCGCTATGCGGCGCCGGCGGAATCCACGGAATCGTGATCGACATACCTGTTCTGTATACACTGCTTTACAGGCTGATAGGAGAGGTGGCGATATGCTACGGATACGATCTCGGCTCTATTGAAGAGAAGATGTATGTGATGAAGGTGCTCGAACTGGGCCATCTCACCGACGATTCATCCCGGCAGGGGACGATAGCTGAACTGCACGTGTTGCACACCGCCGTCCGGGGAGGAATCTCGCCAAACTTCGTGGCTGGAAAGACTGCCCTGCAGGCCATGAATTCACTGTGCGAGAGAATCGGAATCAGCTATGCTCGCAGAAAGCTCGCCGCCATAGTGGCCGTGGTGGGAGGAGTGACAGGATCTGCGGCTAACTACCTGCTGGCCAGGGAAGTGGGACAGGCAGCTTATCACACATACAGAAAGCGCTTCATAATGGACAGGGCGATGGCCAGGAGGCTCAACCGCCTCTAGGTCCGGGCCGGCCTCCATCTTTTTCTGACAGCATCTCGGCTATGCCGGGATATCCCAGATTTTTTGCCACAGACAGAGCAGTCTCATCACTGCCGTTCCTCTGCGACAGATCGGCTCCGGCGTCTATCAGGAGGCGTACTATCGATTGATGGCCATACTTGGATGCGAGAATAAGGGGAGTGTCCATCGAGATCGCCTCTCTCCCGTCTATGTCACATCCCGCCTCGATGAGCATCGAAGCTATGCCGGTGCGCCCGTATTTTGCGGCATCGTGAAGAGGAGTGCTTCCGTCCCTGTTCGCCGAGTTTACAGAGACCTTTTCCGCTATCAGCCGCTTCACTATCCGCTCATGCCCCATAACAGCCGCAAGATGAAGAGGCGTGTTGCAGTATCTGTTCCTTTCGTCCACAGGAGCCCCGCTCGAGATCAGGAAAGCCGCCATGTCTTCGAGGCCGAGCCAGCATGCATGGTGAAGCGCTGTCTGTCCGAAGTTGTCCTTCTGGGAAAGCAGGCTCCGGTCGGCCTCCACGAGAGCTCTCACCAGGTCGGGCCTGTTCTCCTTGACTGCTCTGTGAATCTCATAGTCATCTCTAGTCACGTGCGTTGTTCTTTTCCAGAATCACTATGATCTCTCTGTACCCCTTCTTCTTGGCTATCGAGAGAGGCGTGCCGCCGTCTTTCAGGGCCAGGTTGACCTGCGCTCCCTTTTCGATCAGCGCCTCGACTGCGCCTTTTTTTCCCTGCATCACAGCCAGCACGAGCGGCGTGTTTCCTTCCTCATCCACGGCGTTGACAGGCGAGCCGGCGTCCAGAAAGTATCTCACCATGTTGTCCTTTCCATAGTAAGCCGCATAGTGAAGCGGGATCCGCCCGTAGTTGTCCCTGGCGGTGACATTCCCGCCCCTGCCGATAAGGATCTTCGCAACCTCTTCCTTTGTGGCGCAGTGAAGAGGCTCCTGGCCGTCCTTATCCTTCGCGTGCACCTGCGCGCCCTTGCGGATCAGGAAAGACGTCACTTCGACGCCGCCGCCCAGCGACGCCCAGTGGAGCGGGGTCCTCCCCTCGCCCAGATCGCCTGTGTTGAGAAGTTCGGGGTTTTCCTTCAGAAACCGCTCAACGCTCTTCAGGTCGCCTTTCTGCGCCGCCTGATGGATCTCACCCGCCCCGGCCGGGACTGCGGAAAAAAGGAACAGGCAGCATATCAGAAGAGCTGTCTTTGCATATAATGTCATATCATCCTCCTGTAAACGGGACGGGCGCCGGCTCTTACCGGCCCGCCTCTGATTTCCTGATTCGCGGGGAGCCCCTGCGTTTTTTCCTCTTAACCTTCCACCAGTATGTCTCTGCCGTCTCTGCAGACTTCTTCATGCCAATTCTGCCCAGGACCCGGCAGGAGGCCGCGTTGTCCTTCTGCACTTCTGCGGTAACAGCGTTTACATCAGGCTGCGTGAAGGCCCATTCGAGAAGGCTGCTCAGCGCCTCTGTCATATAGCCCCTTTTCTGATAGTCCCTCTGCAGCACGTAGCCTATCTGAACGTCGCCGTTCACATCAGGAGGGCCGTGAAAGCAGATGCCGCCGATTATCCTGTTCTCTGACTTCTCGACAATCTCCCAGTTCGTGTTCCACACGTATTCGGCTTCATTGCTTCTGACAAGCTCGATCATTGCCTCGAGGGCCTCCTGGACAGCTCTTTCGGCGTCGGCGTCCATGACTGCGAAGGTTGTGCAAAGGCCCAGGGCTTTCTCCATCACAAATCTACCGTCCCTGCAAAGGATCAGGTGGAAGAGATCGAGAGGGATGAGGCGGAGCCGAGCCGTGTCTATGTGGAACAGACGTTCTGTCTTTTCATTGTTCTTCATGATTGTCCGTGAAACGCCGAAAACACTCCCTTCAGCTGTGCGGATCGCTCTGATGCTATGGCTTCGTTGCAGTCTTCGCATACTCGAGGACGCCCTTCAGGCCGCTCTTCGCCTCGACTCCCAGAAAGAGCTTCAGCCCTTTCCCGTAGTCCTCATCGTCCAGAGTCAAAAGGTATGCCGCTTTCTGCCTGGCGCCGAGCAACATCAGAACCTTGTATTCGCACCATGTGGCGAAGCCCTCCCTGATAGTCCGATCCTGAGGAGGCGCATAAGTCGACTGCCAGGCATGGGCCAGCTCGTGAGCCATGTCGCCTGTCGCATCGATCCTTTCCTGGCCGGCGATTATCCAGATCTCTTCAGGTCCATAGGGCTGATAGTAGCCGCCGACCATTATGCTTCTGCCTCCCGCGCTTATATACTGAACCTGAACTTCTTCCCTGGGGCGCACCTTCAGCAGTATCTCCCGCGGGATCTCCACGCCTATCGACGCGAGCAGTCTCTTTGCCTCCCTGAAGCAGACCAGCCCTTCCTCGTCGTTGTTGATTGGCGTCGCCTGGCAGGCCTGCGCTCCAAGGCATACAATAAACGCCGCCAGTACAATCATCATAAAAAAGGATCCACGATGAGTTGACATGCATTTTCCCCCTCTCTGCACCATCTGTATAAACTTTGAGAGATCCGGACTTTTTCCTCTGTTCATGCCGGCGATGCCGGCACAATGGCCCGGCATGCCGCAGAGGTTTGTGATTCTCTCTGGAGAATAATGAATCACTGAGGTGAAAGATGGATCTCATTGAAGAAGGACAGTTCTACAGCATTGAGTATCTCTTCAGCTTCGGAGCGGAAAAGCCTCCGCTGATCTATGCCATTCTGCTCGACAGGAAGACGCTCATCGCCCAGCCTCAGTGCTGGAGCGGCGAGCTGCCCTGGACCCTCCTCGCATACAGGCAGTGCTCTGTATGCCCTCTCGACGCGGCAAAGGTGAGGAACTGTCCGATAGCCTTCAACATATCAGGCCTGGTCGAGAGCTTCGGCGACATGATTTCGTACGATGAAGTGGATGTCACAGTCAGGGTGGAAGAGCGCTCGTATATGAAGCGCGCCAGCGTTCAGCATGGCCTCCGGTCGATTCTGGGCATCTATATGGCATCGAGCGGATGCCCGCGTATGGAGGTGCTGAAACCTATGGTGCGGTTCCATCTCCCGTTCGCGTCCATGGAGGAGACCATATACCGGCATGCTTCTACGTACCTTCTGAGCCAGTATTATCAACACATAGACGGAAAGAGCCCTGACATGGATCTGAAGGAGCTGAAGAAGAAGCACGATCTGATAGACCAGGTGAACAGGGGCATGTGCAGGAGAATAGAGGAAATTGCGCAGGGCGACGCAAACAGGAACGCCCTCGTGCTGCTGAATGCGATAGGCCAGATCCTGAAATACGACATAGAGGAAAAGCTCAACAGGATGAGATACCTCTTTATACCTGCCAGTGAATGATCCCACGCGCACAGCAGAGAGGCCTGCAGACATCGAGCTCTGCAGGCCTCTTTTATTTCATGCGCTTTTTACGGCTATGCCTTTGCCGCTCCGAGGATCGCCTTGATATCCTCCTCGGCCGTGGTGCTCGGCATTATGTTGAACTTTTCAACGAGCACGCCCAGCACGGCAGGCGATACGAAAGCCGGGAGGCTCGGGCCGAGCCTTATGTTCCTGAGCCCCAGATGAAGGAGCGTGAGGAGGATCGCAACGGCTTTCTGCTCATACCAGGATATTATCAGCGACAGCGGCAGGTCGTTCACTCCGCAGTTGAACGCATTCGCGAGCGCTACCGCTATCTGGACTGCAGAGTAGGCATCGTTGCACTGCCCGATGTCGAGGAGCCTGGGAATCCCGCCTATCGTGCCGAAATCCAGCTTGTTGAATCTGTATTTGCCGCAGGCGAGAGTCAGGATCACACTGTCTTTCGGCAGCGACTCTGCAAATTCAGTGTAGTAGTTGCGTCCGGGCTTCGCGCCGTCGCAGCCGCCTATCAGGAAGAAGTGCTTTATCGCGCCGCTCTTTACCGCATCGATAACTGTGCCTGCCACGCTCATCACGGCATTTCGGCCGAATCCGACAGTTATTGACTTATCAGGGCCGTCCTCGGCAAAGCCTTCGGCTTTCAGCGCAGCCTCGATGACCGGCGCGAAGTTCTTGTCTGCGATATGGGTCACTCCAGGCCACGCCACGAGCCCGGTGGTGAAGATCCTGTCCTTGTAGGAATCTTTGGGCTTCTGGATGCAGTTTGTCGTCATCAGTATGGCGCCCGGGAATTTATCGAACTCGTCGCGCTGATTCTGCCAGGCACCGCCATAGTTGCCGACCAGGTGCTTAAACTTTTTCAGCTCGGGATAGGCGTGGGTCGGGAGCATCTCGCCGTGCGTGTAGATGTTTATCCCCTTCCCTTCAGTCTGCTCGAGCAGCATGTGCAGATCCTTCAGATCGTGGCCTGAGACCAGGATCGCCTTCCCCTTGAGAGGCTCGACCCTCACCGTTGTGGGGACAGGATGGCCGTACGTCTCTGTATTCCCCTTGTCGAGCAATTCCATGACCTTCAGATTCACCTCGCCGCAGCGCAGGCACATCGGCACCAGCTCGTCCACCGTGCGGCTCTCCTTTGCCAGGAAGTTGAGCGCTTCGTGGAAGAAAGCGAATACAGCCTCGTCCTTCTGGCCCAGTATCTGCGCGTGATCTGCGTAAGCCGCCATGCCTTTCAGGCCGTAAGTCAGGAGCTCTTCCAGGCCTGTTATGTCAAGGCCGCTTGCTTCCATTCTCTTTTGAATGCCTATCTCGACGCCCTGCGCCTGGAGCCCCTCGAAGGTGTCGGCAGGAACCCACAGTGCCGGACCGCTTACAGGTTCGGGAGTCTTCCCTGCCTTGCTGCAGGCCTCCTCGTATTTCTTTCTGGCCTTCTCTTTCAGCTCGTATGAGCGCCTGACAAGCGTCTCTATCCTGTGCGCGTCGAAGTTTACGTTAGTCACGGTGGTGAATAGGCCTTCGAGCGTGAAGAGGTTGATCTCGTCGTCACTGATCCCCATCTCTCTCAATCTGTGAGAATAGACAGCCAGGCCCTTCAGCGAATAGATCAGCATATCCTGGATAACCGCAGTAGTCCCTTCCTTTCCGCACACCCCCTGTATCGTGCAGCCTGTTCCTTTTGCAGTCTGTTCACACTGGTAGCAAAACATATCGGTCTCTCCTTTTCTTATTTTAGTATTTCGGTATTTATTTACCTCTTTACTAGATTACCAGATTTTCCCCAATCTGTCAAGAGGCAAAAATGGGGACAGACTCTTTTATTAACAATTGAGAGCCAGACCCGGCATAATCGAGTCTCGTCGAACTCAGACGGATGCAGATAATGCGGCAGGCAGCAGATGACCGCCTGTAAAGCCTCACTTTGATCCTTCCCTGGAGATATGTCAGTCTGCATAACCTGCTTCCTTTATTGCAGAAACAGGCCATTTCTGATATAATGCCGTGGGGGGAAACGAATCCACTTAAAACCCTGCAGAAAATCTCTCCAAATCATAATCGCAAGGAGAGGCTATGATATCTGCAAAGTACGACGCTTTCAGGAAATCGGTCAAGAAGAATCTCGGCATCTTCAAGAAGCGCAGGAAGATAACAGAAGAGCAGCTCGATCAGTTCACCGCAAATTTACTCGCCGACCATTCGTATGATGTTGCAGGCAAAGTATACTGCCGGGACTGCTTTGCATACGTTCACAGGCTCGAAAAAGGCCTCGGCCAGCTGGTCGCCATCCAGGTGAACTCCTTCGGAGAGGGAGTCTTCAACGAATCGATCACCCGCTTCTGCACGCCGATCCTTATGACTGTGAGGGCGCATGACAAACACAGATATAACCTCCACGATCTCAAAAACGCGCTGGTCTCTATCGATGAATTCTATCTTGGCAGGCATTACTGCGGGAGCAAGGGGCCGCTTTGCGACAGGGACGCCTTTATAGGCCCGGCTCAGAAGCTGCTGAGCGATCCGCAGGATATGAATATAATCCCTCATAAGCTCGTGTACAAGCTCATGAACGCCAACTATCTCTGCCATCACATTGCCGAGACAACAGCCTGCGCATTCGGCGCGCTCCACAACTTCTGGCAGCACGGGAATGAGATGAGCTTTATGTCCTCTGGCTCAGCATACAATGAAAAGAAGAAAACCCTTCATGTCGATGTAATCAGCGACTATTCAGGGAAAAAAGTGACAAACAGATTTATCGTTCCGAACTATCAGAAGGTGGGAGACGACGTAAGCAGCTTTTCCGAAGGATACGGCATCCTCGAATGGGACGTCATCATCGACGGGGAGAAGGAGAAGTTCATCCTGCCGTCAGGGTATCAGAAGGCCCAGCTCAGGAAATACTCGCACGATACCAATATTGTTACGAGCCAGCACCTCATCGAGTTCATCCTCGAGGACTATTACAGATTGATCAATATCTTCGTCATCGCCAGCACCTACCAGACGCTCGAGTATCTCTCGAGGGCGATGATAGCCAGGAGAGAGAAGCGGATGGACGAGTTCTCGGCCTATATGAAAACGGCCACATTCTGCATGGGATACTGCCCGGAAAGAGATCTTGAAGGCCTGCTGAAGAAGAAGGAAGAGCGCTTCCCTGATTTCAAGAAGGAATTTGCCTGCTCGATGTTCTTCAGGCCGCCGGTGCTGAAATAGCTGACAACGGCACGACGCCGGGAGGCCTCAAAGTACGCTGCTGTCATAAGGTAAAGGCCATCCCGGCCCGGGCCGAGCGCTTCGGCACTGCCGCAAAGCTGGAGATATTAAGAAATTGTTACAAATCATTATTATCGGCAGAGAAATGTACACAATATTTACATAGTTGTGCTTTCGATTTATAACAGAGGTCTGATATAATCAATCTGAAAGCTATACGGTAGGAGGACAGGACCATGGGAGACATCACCATTTCCGGATCACCGCAGAGAATACAGCAGCCTCAGAGCGCCAGCGCGCCGGCTCCCGCAGCTCCTCCTCCGCCTCCTCCCAGAACAGAGCCGACACCGGCCGAGAGCACGCGGCTTTCAGCCGAGACAAGCGGAACAGCGCCTGAGGAGCAGAAAAGCCCCGGGACGGCATCGCACTTCGCCCAGGCGTTCGGCTCGGCGGCGATGAAGGCGCTCGGGATAACCGGTGAAGGCGGACTGGGCGAAAAGGTCCATCACCTGAAGGAGAAAACAGACAAAACAACGGCCCGGGCCGAAAAATACAAGGACGGCGTGCCTGAAAAAGACATGGAAAAGCTGAAGAACGCCGCCCAGGGAGGCCCGTTCAAGAAAGCTGCGGCGGCGGCGATGATGGGCACCGATATCAAGGGACTTCCCGATGCCATCAAACACACGGAACAGTGGAACAGCCTCCCCCAGGGGGCTCGCAACGCCGCGGTGACAGGCCTCAAAATCGGCGACAAAGTCCTCGGAGCGATAGATGGCGTAATCCATCCGGACTGAATCGATCTCCGCATTAAATCTGCACAGCGTTGATGCTCATCGGATGCTCAGAGCCCGGCTTCTATGCGCATGACAGCATATATGCCAGTGTGGGAAAAATGGAACCGATGTTTCATCACAGCATCTTGCCATTTTACTCTGAAATAGCTATAATGAAATTAAGTAGTTACTCTGGAGCATTTTATGAGGACAATCACGGCGAAGGACTTGAAAAACAGAACAGGGGCGGCTCTCCGGCTCATAAAAGCAGGCGAGAGGATTCTGATAACTGTAAGAGGGAAGCCCCAGGCGCTCCTGATCCCTGCAGAAGAGAACATAGATGAACCTGTAATGAGAGAGATGCAGGACGCCTGGAATGATATCGAAAAAACGCTGCAAAACTCAGAGCCTCAATTTTCCACATGGAAGGAAGCCGTTCAGTGGTCAAGAAGAAAAGCCTGATTTTTATAGATACCAACGTTTTTGTTATTGACCTGAGATATAAAAACGATTCCTCTTTTGGATCAAACAGGGCGTTTCTGGATTACTCAGCCGCAGAAAAAAATGGAGTCACAGGGATTATCAATCTCCTCGAGGTTTGCGGTATACTGTCGTATAACCTCAATGACAGGCAGTTGCTCGAGTTGTTTCATTATTTTCCCGTGAAATACGGTGTGGAAGTTGTCCCGTCAGTCTCGCATCATGGACCTTTTCCACCCCTCCCTCTGGAAGGAATTCTCACTTTGATAATAAAGAAAATGAGCTTTGGCGATGCGTTGATCCTGTCTAATGCAGAGTATTCTGCCGCACAGGCCGAATATTTCATCTCCTGGGATGCTTCGCACTTCAAGGATAAGACAGATATGGAGACAATGACACCCGAGGAGTTCATGCGCTCAATTCCATCCAGGTTTTCTTGAATTCAGGCAGTGCTTTATATTCCCTCATCACATTTTTCAGTGGACATGATCTTTCCTGCACATATCATATCCAGAAATATTCTTTGAGAAGTGAGAGCACCGGGATACACATTTACATCAGTCAAGAGAGGCGATAAGCAGATTCCGGGCCATAAGTGATTTCAGATCGACTCTGTTGCATTTTGATATCACATCATTGTATACTTGTATCATGTGCAGAATGGGGGTGATTCCTTGGCAGGCCGGAATAAAAAAGTAATCGAAACCGGCCGGAAATCTGCCGGAAAACAGGATTCCAAAGCCAGTACTGCAGTAACACAGAGCACCTTCTCTTCCCCTTCTGAACAGGATGAAGCGAAAACAGAGCATAATGCCCGTGAATTCAAAATACGCAGCGTTGAAGTAGAAAAGGCCCATGAAGCTGAGCCTGCAGAAGAAATAGCAGAACACCTCAACCATTCCGCTCTGGCCGGGGATATTGAAGAACAGCTCGAAAAGGCAGGATGCCTCGATCTTCTGGCAATAGATGTAATGAGCATTGAATTGGGAAGAGAGCTCCTGCTGGATCCCCAAGATGGAGCGAAACTGAAGAAACAGTGCGACACGGTTCGCCGCCACATCGAGTCAGAAATGGGCATCATAGTGCCTGAAGTGATGTTCAGAAACAACTGCAGGCTCAAGTCGAACGCCTACTCAATCTATATCAGAGAGATCGAAGCAGCGCGGGGAGAATTGATTGCAGGCTCCATACTGGCCATTGGCCCTGAAGAAAAGCTGATGAGACTGCCTGGCGAGGTAAACACGCATCGTAAAAATGGCCTGCCGGGAAAATGGATTTCAGAGAGCATCAGGAGTAAGGCAGAACGGCTCGGCTGCCTGATTATCGAACCTGCCGGCATCATTGCCAGTCATCTCGGAGATGTATGCCGCAGACACGCCTCAGAGTTTCTGGGTTACCAGGAGGTTCACGCGCTTCTCGAAAGATGCAGGAAGAAACACCCTGAAGCAGTTAAAAGAGTCTGTCCCGCCCTTCTCCCGATCCGAACAATCAGGAAAATCCTGCAGAACCTCGTGAGGGAATCAGTATCGGTTAGCAATCTCGTAACTATTCTGGAGGCCCTGGCCATAAACGCCGGTGAAACACAGAATGTGGAGAAGCTCACTGAATATGCAAGAACAGCGCTGTCGAAAGAGATTTGCAGAGACCACATGGACAGCAGGGGCGAGATTTATGCAATCACGCTCGACCAGGATACAGAGAATAACCTCTCCTCAATGCTCATAGAAGAAAACGGGGAGACATTCATCGACGGGGATAACGATGAAGTCCGGGCATTCTTGTGTGCTCTGGGCGAGAAAGCGGCGATCTGCAGCAAAAATATGTCTCTCCCGATTATAGTCTGTTCGCCTGCGCTCCGTCCTGCGCTTTGGAAGCTCGCTTTGAAATCACATCCTGACATTGTGGTTCTCTCCCGTGGCGAGATCGCTTCTGGTGTAAAAGTAATAGATTGGCTGGAAAAGGAAGAGGATACAGACGATTCACCGGAATCAGGCATCCAGCTGGGAAAATGGCCTGCCTCATACAGGGAAGTGATTGAATGGCTGAAAAAGGAAGAGGAGAAAGAAACGCTCGTTGCCGTGGTATTTGACATCAGGCTCGAGAAATGGCTCGCATCCTTTGTTATTTACGATGGCGGAAAGTATGATATAAAACTCGATGAATATGCATGCGAGATTATCATCAGCGCCATCGAAAAGGGAATCGGAGCGATCGAGGGCTCGGCTGGCTCGATACCTATACTCCTCAGCTCGATCATGTACTATGTCATCAGCAGCTCGGAAGGCGGCGGCAGGCTCAGAGGAAAGCTGCAGGAGCGGTTTCCGACGCTCCGTTTCTCATTCAGGGACGAGCTCTCGTCGTTCAAAACCCTTTATCGTAATCTGATAAATATAAGCGTTAACGAAGAGATGCTGGGATATCACCAAAAACCGACGGCGCAGCTTGATGAATGGCTGACACGGATCGTGGACAAAAAAGCGGTCATTGCGCTCACAACCGACATAAAGCTGGAAAAATGGCTCGCATCCTTCGTCTTCTATAACGGCGAGAGGTATGACATAAAGTTCGATGAAGAAGCCGAAGAGACTTTAATCAGGGCCATCGAGAAGGGATTTGATATGATTGAGAGCCGGGAAGACTCTATACCCATATTCACAAGCACGATCCTGTATTTCATCATCTACAGCTCGGAGGGTGGCGTCAAACTCAATAAAAAGATACAGGAGCGGTTCCCCAGGGTCTTTTTCTCGTTTAGAGACGGGCACTCGTTCTTTAATACGTTCATAAGCAGCATTGGAAGAATTTGCATCGATGCGAAGCCGCCATTACTTGAACCTGACTCGACGGCTTCATCCTGAAAAGTATAGTTGCTCCGGTGAACAGGTTAAATGGACGTGAGCTGATTTACCATATTTGAAATGCATCTGAGATGGAGGGTATGATATGGCAATCCGCAATAAAAGAGCTCCTGCAAAACGGAAGACACCTGGCATCACAGAGGATCCAGATTCAGCCGATATCGTGGATGAATACTTCAGGAATCTATATTCCACGGCCTGTGCGAAGGCTCGGGATGAAATAATCCGGAAGATTGAGGAAGCGGAAAAGAGCATCTCTGATGGGAAAGTAATCGACTTGAAAAAGTTGCTCAACGACATCAACGAGGAGATCATCATCCGAGTGATGATTGAAAAAGCGATGGAAAACAGCAGCACGACGGAACGTCTGGCGTCAAAGCCGATTAATCATATAACCATCGAAGTTGGAGCTGACCTGAGGCCTTTGATGGATCCCGAAAAAGGCTTCCGGTTTAAAGAGATATGCAACTCAGTAAGGCGCCATATCGCAATAAAACTGGGCATCTTAATCCCTGAAGTGAAGATCTGTGAAAACCCTCAGCTCAAACCGAACACCTGCGTGGTAAAGATCAGGGAGATCGAAGCGGCGGCAGCGGAATTGATGCCGGGCCATATACTGGCACTTGGTTCTGAAGATAAGTTGGATAAACTTAAAGGTAAGAGAACGACTGACCCTATACACGGTCTTTCAGGCATCTGGATAACGCCGGAGCAGAGCAGTAAAGCCGAACAACTAGGCTGCAAGACCTTCGACGTAGAAAGCATCATCACAATGCTGTTAACTGAAGTGGTGCTGGCTCGGGCAGCCGATCTTCTGGGCCGCATGGAGGTGCTGGCTCTAATCGACAATCTCAGAAAGACACACCCGGCAGTAGTCGATGACCTGATACCGGAACGGATCTCCCTAAGAGAGGTGCACAGGGTGCTGCAGAATCTCGTGCGTGAAAGAGTTCCGATTCGTGATCTTGAAACGATCCTGGAAACGATTGCAGATAATGTACATATATCTAAGGATCCCGAAGTGCTTTGCGAGTATGCCCGTGTTGCCCTTTCGAGAGTTATCTGCAAGGAATATATGAACAATGAAGGTGTCATAAACGTCATCACAATAGAGCCGATGGTCGAGCAGATAATCTGTAAGGCTATTCTTAGAACTGAGGAGAGAACGTTCCTTGCCCTGGATCCCAATATGGGCCAGGAGATCCTGATGTCTATCGGCCAAGCAGTCAACGAAGTCGAAAATAAGGGATTACAGCCTGTTATCCTATGCGCTCCCCAAATAAGACCGGCTGTCAAGTGCCTGACCGATCGTTGCTTTCCCAGGCTCGCGGTATTGTCGTGGAATGATATTGCAAAAAATGTCAATCTTTGCTCAGTCGAAATGGTGAGTATCGACATCCGGAATGATAAGAAAGAAGAAACGAACTATACTGTCAAGCCGGCAGTGAAAGATACCGATGTGCTTGTGCTGGACAACAGGCTCGAGAAATGGCTCGCCTCTTATATCTTCAACAACAACGGCAAGCCGGAGATAAAGCTTGACGATGCTGCCGAGGAGATCCTCATCAAAGCCATCGGCAGGCAGTTTGGAAAGCTGGAAGTCTGGGATGGCTGGAAGATAATACTATGCAGCATGAATCTCTACAAAGTCATCAAATGGTCGATATGGGGCAGATTGCTGCTGGAAACACTGAAAGAAAGGTTCCCAATGCTCTCTTTCAGCGTCAAAAATGAATCCATCGAGTCATCCAGATACAACATCGTCGGAATCGTGAGCCTCGACGAAGATCAGCCGTCGGAAGCCATTGAAGAAGGCATTGACTGAACGGGAATGCTCCACTCAGATATGTTGTGCCGGATGGCTGCTCAGGCATCGGAGCACATAGCCCAAGCTAACTCAGAGTCCAAGTCTGTTGACGGTGGAAAGTCTTCCGGACTTTGCTCGATAACGGACTCTTTAAAAATATTTTTCAGGCACTGCCTACCCTCGATGAATGGTTTCGATGGCCTGGAACTGGCCATAAAGACCCCATATGCAGCTCTGAAAGCTTCTTTTGGCTGTTTTGATCTCGCGTTCGTCATCGAAGCTAACAGCATGCATAATACGGCGTCATTCTATCCCTGTTGTCATGGGCTCTTTACGATGCTACGGTTTTGATTTTTCAATCCATATCTGATATAATTGATATATGATCACATATGAATTCTGCTCTGAAGAGCCTTCCGCGCTTCCTGACAATTGTCCTCAATATCACAGAGAGGATTGTGATGATCTGGACGATACTGAATGCTTCGATCCGGACGTTCCATGTGATGTTGAAGGCTCTCGATGGCATCCCTGCGGGTGGTCCGTGAGAGCCGACGAGAAAGAGGCGCTGCTTTTCGAGACCGACGAGCTTGTGGACAGAGTATACGGCTCCATCATCGACAGGGTTGAAACGGCCTGCGAAATGGACTGGAGACTCAGCCGTCTCATTCACATCCGACGGGATCTGGATCTCACGATGGGAGAGCTGCTCACTCTTCTCCGCAGGAAGAAGGAGGGCTATCTGGGCTACAGCACAATCGGAGCTTTTGCGGCTGAGCATCTGTCCTTCTCAGGGAGACTGGCATCTGAGATGATGGGCAACCATGAGATCCTGTCGGCACTGCCTCTGGCGAAGAAGGCATATCTGAAAGGAGAGCTCGGCAAGAGCGCTCTGCGGCACCTTTCGAGGATTATGACTGCCGAGAGTGAGGCGGAATGGCTTTCAAAGGCGCGGAAGCTGTCAATCAGAGCGCTCGAGAAGGCTGTGAAAATGGCGCTCGAAAAAAAGGAGGCGATGCCTGATTCTGATGGCGACGGGCTCAACACGTGCCGCACTGCAGCAGATCTGTCCGACAATACTTCAGAGAGCGGTTCATCACAGATGGAAAGTGACGGCCTGTCAACGTTTTACGCTCCTTCCGAGGAAAGTGATGAAAAAAGAGAGGGAGTGATGATGCGCTTCAATGTGTCGCCTGTGCTGGCGCTTGTCTGGGATTTCGCTCTGCAGCACTATCGGGACAGCGAGCAATACAACGGCCCTGTGAGCGGCTTCGTGGACAGCCTGATAGCCAATTACACCGCCTCAGGAGGAACAGGCGCGCCTGAAGGTAACACCCAGCCTGTCTCAGAGCTTCCGGTATTCTATCGCTGTCATATCAGGAACAGCAAGAAAAATGATTCTGACGGCGGCGGCGAAATGACACAATCCGGCAATGATGCGCCGCCTTCCGATCAGCCATCGGACAGTGAGACTGCTGGAACAGGATTCTTTGAAAAAGAGCGAACCGGCGATGACAGCGGCATTTCAAACAGCGGTGGCGAGGAAGATGGATTCCAGATCACGCCGTGGATAGTCGTCTATCCTCCATCGCTGTGCAGGATGCGAGTCGATCTCAGAGACACAGCTGAAAGGCTGATACGGCTTGCATCGATCAGGCAGGCTGTGGATGTCGCAATCGGAAAGCTGCTGAGGGTCATGAGAAATGCTGCTCTTTTTACTGAGCTCGGGTGTGATTCGATAGATGAATATGGTGAGATGAGGCTCGATCTGTCAGGGTTCCTCGTCCAGCGCCTTATAAGGATTGCCACCGGATTCAGGAAGCACCGGTCCACATATGAGGCCTTCAGGAAGGGACTGATAACCAAGGAGCAGGCCAGGCTGATACTGCCCATCATAAATGACAGGAACGAGAGAATCTGGATCGACTATGCGGCCCACTCCCCGACAGTCACTCTGAGAGAAGAAGCAGAGCGCGTTCTCAGGATTATGGAATACGACTGCTTCGCTTCCCACTCGTACAACATCCTTCCAGGTTTCCGGTACATCACCGATGACAGGTTCGACGAGCTTCCTGAAGAGATCCGGGAGGCGATAAGAACAGGCTCCTGGTATGACAGACATCCGGGAAAATCTGCCTGGCCGCTCGATGAAGACGATGAGCAAAGCATGCGCAGCCGTGACCGCCGCCTGGAAGAGCCGTGGAGATACTTCGACGATTTGGACGAGCTGCGCGCCTATGAGGCAGAACTGGCCGGCAGAAAGGGGCGGATCTCCATTGATGAAAAGCAGATGCTCCAGGTAGATATGGATCAGCATCTGAAAAATCTTCCGTGTGCGAGTTCCCAGGACCCTGCTTGCAAGGCACAGCATCCGGAAAATCTCTCGTGTGCGAGTTGCCAGGATCCTGCTTCCAAGGCACAGCATCCGAAAAATCTCCCGTGTGCGAGTTGCCAGGACTCTGCTTCTCAGGCACAGCATCCGGAAAATCTCCCGTGTGCGAGTTGCCAGGACCCTGCTGCCCAGGCACAGCAGTCAGGAATATGCACGTGTGCGAGTTGCAGGCTTCCTGCCGGAATAGACCATAGAAACAGCCTGCCGAAGGACCCAGGCTCAATCACGGAGATCAGGAAGATCTGCGCCATCCCGGATGATGTCAGCCCTGCTGAGACATTTCTTCTCGACATCCTGGCAGATAACAATGAAGGCGTGACGGGAGGCGGAACGATGCAGATTCATTTCTTCCTGCCGAAGGAGCTCTACGATCTTTGGAACGGCGCGGTGATGGGATATCTTCAGATGATGGCGGCGGCAGAAGCGGAAAAGGGAACAGCCTCTTCCTCATCAGATGTAAAGTATACGGATTTGGATAAATCAGCCGATCTCCAGAGCTTTCTCGCCATCCTCCTGAGAGACTACATCAATACGGAGAAGATTCACTTCAAAGCCTCGCGCCACTATGGAATACTGAAGCGGGATCGCTTCCGCTGCCAGGTGCCTGGATGCAGATGCCGCAGAAATCTGCACATTCACCACATAGTATGGCGCTCGAGAGGCGGCGGCGACGAGCACAGTAATCTCATAACGCTGTGCATGGCTTGTCATACCCATATCCTGCACGGCCTGATGGCCCTGAAGATAGAAGGGCAGGCGCCTCACAGCCTCACGTTTACATTCGGCTCAGTCGATACAGTCACAGGTGACCATCCTGAGCCTTTCCTCGTCTATAGAGGCGGCAGAAAGGTAATCGTCAGTGGAGGAAGACCTCCTGTCCGGGAGCTGCCGCCGGCGGCGATACAGGGCTGTTCTGATAGTAGAGCTGCGGAGATGGAGGCGTGGGCCTCGTGTAACTGACCACTCCAACTCCGCCGCCTGCATATATCTTAATCAGCCTGAATCCGAAATACGTTCCGCCTGAAGGGCTCCACTGCGGGTCGAGAGGGGAGCCTGAAGAGCCTGTGATAATCTGCATCACTCCAGTTCCGTCGCCGAGACGGGTCATATCCTGGCAGTGGATGTGCCCGCACATGTATGCGCGCACTTTGGAGCAGGCCTTCATATCAAGAGAGAGCTTCGTCGCGAAGGGATACTGCTGAGAATCCATTACAGGCATCTCATCCTCTCCGGCAGTCCACGACGGAGCCACGAGAGGGCGGTGGCCCAGTACGAAGACATGCGCTACAGCCGGATCCGCCTCGGCCTTCGCAAGCTCTTTCTCGATCCAGTGGATGGGAATCCAGCCGTAATAAGGCTCATTATTTGACGGATTGACCGGCGACGCGAGCGTATCGGTGTTCACGACGATGAAGCGGACTGACTGAACCGTGAAGGAGTAGGAAAAATACCGCTCATCCTTCACGAGGAGGTCCTCGCTGTCATCTGACGGAGTGGGGCCGTTGCCTCCGTATTTATTGTAGTCGTTCTTTTCGATCCAGTTCTGCCATACCGTGTAGATATCCGAATTGGGCCACTGCCCGCTGCCTGTCGCGCTGTAGATACAGCTCTCATGATTTCCTATGTATGGAACGAAATTGAGCGAGCCAGATCCCGGGATTGAAAGAAACAGGGACTGCCAGCCATCGAGCTCAGCCGATGCTGTCTGGCCCTGGTCGTTGGCGAAGTTCATCACGAGATCGCCCATCATGAAGCATATGTCCGGCCGAGGCTGCAGAGCTGCAATGTCCGTCACGTTCCTGGTCAGCTGCGGGATATTTGCCGAAGAGGGGAACTCGAGAAATTCGGGGCTTCCCAGGCCTGAGTCGCCCATGACCGTGAATCTCATCACCACTTCATCGGAGGATGAAGAGGAAGATGCAGATGAAACAGCGTCAGTTCCAGAGCCGGAGCAGCCGGCGCATAGAAATATAATGACGGCGAATAAAGCCATCGTCTTCAGACTGCCGATCAGATAACGCATCGGTGAGCTCATGAGCCAGAGTCTCCTTTCAGGGAGCCTTCTCGAACTCCCGCTCAGAGCTTTCATTGCCAATGCGGCACATTCCTTCCACCGGCCGGCACAGCAAACGCCGGCCGGCGAAAATCCGGGTCATTGTCATTCCGGGTCTCATTACTACCATTTCTTTACGAGTGTCGACTTCGGGTCCGAATACTCGCGTATAGAATTGTCATTTCTGTTGACATAATCCACCTTTTTTTCACCATTGGGTGTCACAATGGACCAGAGATCCCAGATCATCGGGGAGTTAAAATCAGGCGCTTCATATTTGAAGAACTTTTTCCCTTCCTCTCCATCAGAGCCTGTGATTGATTCAACTGCGATCGTATCGGGCGGTGTGCCGTCCTGCTGCGAAAAGACACTCCTGGCGGCATCGACGGCGTCATACATCAGTTTTGAGCGAACCGGATCTTTTGCGAAGTCCTTCTTGAGAGAATCCAGGATATCTTTCGTATTCTCCCCCTCCTTGGGAGGGATTTCAAAGAATATCCCGTCTCTGCGGATAGTCGTGAGGCCGGGACAGTTTCTCACGATTGAAGCCTTGAAGTAGAGTCTTGAAGGGGCATATCCCGGATCGTCCTGAATCTGCTCTCCGCCGAAAAGAGACCTGAGCCTGCTGAATGTGCTTTTCTGCTCGCTGTCACCGCTGTTCAGAGTAACAGTATCCTGGATATTATCAGCTGCGATCTTCTGCTGCGATGCCTGTGACGAAGTCCTCGGGCCAGTGCCTGACTGAACATACTGATTTCCTGACATTATCTTCATAATTGTCCACTCCTTCTGACTTATACTGTCGTTAACTTTTTTCACCGTTTCATCTCACAGTCAAATAATACAGCAGGGCTGCATAGAAAAAGAAAAAAATGCCTTAAAAAAATCTTAAGGAGAAGGCCGTTTGTTAAATCTGGCAGATCATTTTTTCCTGCAGAAAAGAAGCCGATTCCATGTGCCGGCTGCCGGGGGCAAAAACAACGTGTTTACAAAATACGATGCAATTCTTCACAGTTTTTTTACACGATGCGATCTTTTTTTACATTTCAGTCCGGAAATTCAGACGATTTTACAATTCGGCAAAGATCTTGTAACACGCATTTAATACTATTTTTACCTCAAATTAACAGATTTTGCTTTATGGAAAGCCGTTTTTGAGTGATAAGAGAGATGCAGGGGCGAGACACGGTTCAGGCGGGGAGAAGGAAATGGCAGCAGTAAATGACGGAATGAGCGCACTTGAAGCCAGGATCCTTGCATATCACAGGCAGATGCAGGCAGAGAGACTGAATGGCGGAGCGGCGCCGCAGGGAACAGCGCAATCGGCCAGCGGAGCCGAGCCGTCAACCGGTACAGGCAGAGATACCTTCGGCCTGTCCGATGACTATAATGAAGAGCAGGCGGAAGGGCCGAAACAGGCAGCGGGACCTCTGGGCGCTCTGCTGAGGGAGATCTCGCCTGAGCAGCAGCAGTATCAGTCTCTTATCAGGGGAATGGGCAGCGTGGTCAACGCCGACGGGAGCGAGAGCCCTCTCAATGATGAGCAGGTTGCGCTCCTCGCGCAGGACCTGCAGACCTTCGACCTGCAGACGCTTGAGAATCTGAAGAAGTCAGGCGTTACGATTAAAGTCGGCGACCCGCACGTAAGGCCACCAGACGGATTCCCAGGCGGCAGGCCAGACTGGCCGTCCAATGTTGGCGGATATTACGCGAACAAGACAAAGACCCTCGTATTCAACCACGATGATCTTTCTGAAGGCACGAGGGATGATGATTCAGGACATATCGTGCGACATGAGGCGTCACATGCCGTAGATGACATGATGATGGCCGACGCCGGGAAGGACAATCCGAAGCTTTATGCCGAGAATGACCCTGCGCTGGTCTCCATGTTCCAGCAGTATAAGGAGCGTATAGCTGCAGATCCAAACAACGCCTGGAGCGGGAATTCGCAGAGAAATCCGAGAGAGTATATGGCAGAGGGCATGTCATTCTACCTGGGCACCGACGAAGAGAGAGAGCTTCTCAAAAACAGCGATCCCGCCCTCTACTCATATGTCGAGAAAGCGGTTGAGAAAGCGAAAACCACATCGCAGCCGCAGGACGATCCAAACGCGCAGCCGCAGCCTGATAATGAGCAGAAGCCTCCGTCGCTGCTCGAGGCAATAGGCAATATAATAACGATGCCATTCAGGATACTCGGCGACATCTTCAAGGGAATCGGAGACGGGCTCAAGAACCTTCTGGGAGGTCTGTTCGGACAGTCATAGGGCACTCGGGGATTTCCCCTTCATCACCATAGAGCGGGTGCTTCGGCACCTTTTTTGTTTTGCGCCGGGCCGAATCTTTTTTCCACGGCAGTCATCTTTCATCTTAGAAGGAAAAAGCGGCATAAGAGCTAGCATGCAGCCGCGAAAAATCAACCAGACGGAGGTGTATCGTGGGAAAGGAAAAAGTGGTGATCGAGGTAATCGATGATCCTGTAATGGGTATGAAGTGCTATTTCGGCTGAGGCCCCAAGAAATCTCTGGAAGAGATTACAAGAAACTTCAAGAGCATTATCAAGATGTATTTCAAAGAAGGCGTGGAGCTGAATTACGTCAAGGCAGACGATGAGATGAAGAAGGACAGGCTTCCCATGCTCAGAGTCGACGGGAGAGTGGTAGAGGAAAGATTCTCGCCTGATCTCCGGACGATAATGAACTACGCTGAAAGGGCCGGCGCTCCGAGATCGTGAAATTCAAGCTGATTTGTGAACGGGGAAGGTGAAGTGCCGGAAGGCCCTCCTGGAAAGGGAGGGTCTTTCCTTATTATTTACTCTGGTGGCTTTGGCCCGGGCTCGGATTCTCCCACCCACTGCCTCACGATAGCAGCCGCCTCATCTGCTCCGATGAAGCTCATTATGCTGTAGTCCGAGATGGAATCGGCCCAGCCTTCAGCATCTACGCTCCTCCCGTTCTTGACGAGATGCGATATCTGGGCATTGAATCCTTCCAGCTCATATATCCGGCGCTTCTTTGCCGAAAAGAGGTATCCTGCAATGAACGAAAGACCTTCTCTCTGCCACTGCCTCACATGCTCAACCTCGTGAAGAAGGAGCGCCTGCTTCTCAATCTCGTCTCCTCCTTCTTCGAAATACCAGGATGGCAGGAAGATATGTGAAAAAAGCGTGATGGCGAATGTGGGAGATTTCATGAAGAACCTGTGGATGAACTGCCAGACAGGCCCTTCCCTGTGGATGTTGTACTTTATCTCGCTCATCGATGGCATGATGTCCGGAACGACAGTCGGCATGGATTAGCAACGGATACCCTATTCACGCTGAGCGGCCTGATCCTTCCAGAGCCTGTAAGGGTTCTTTACGAGGTGGGCGTTATAGTATCTGCGCTCGCCTGTCACTTCGGCTCCGATCCAGGCCGGGAGCTCGACCTCCTCTGACGGGTCTTCCAGCTCCACCTCGGCTATTACAAGACCTTCGTTGTCGCCGAAGAACTCATCGACTTCCCAGATGTGCGATCCGAACGGAATCGAGTACCGCTTCTTATCTATGACAGGCTTCTCACAGAGCCTTTCGATCATCTCCGCCGCGTCCCGGCAGGGTATCTCGTACTCATATTCAGGGCGCACCAGACCGTCGCCGGGGCCTTTGATCGTGATGTATCCCTTGTCTCCGGCAGTCCGTACCCGTATGGTCCTGTTCTTGTCAGTGCAGAGATAGCCCTGCAGATAGCGTATTCCTTCTGCCAGACTGCTCCATTCGCTACCATTGACGAGAAATTTGCGCTCTATTTCTGTTCCCATTATGTCACTCTTCCCAGTCCAGAGTCCGCTTCACTGCCTTCTGCCAGCCCTTGTAAAGCTTCTCCCGCCTCTGCTCCTTCATCGAAGGCTTGAAGTGGCGGTCGCACTTCCAGTAGCGGGTCAGGTCGTCCCTGTCTTTCCAGATTCCGACTGCAAGGCCTGCCAGAGTAGCCGCCCCGAGAGCTGTCGTCTCGGCTACAGTCGGTCGTTCTACAGGAACGCCAAGGATATCGGCCTGGAACTGCATCACTATATTGTTGGATACCGCCCCGCCATCCACTTTGAGAGTTTTAATCGATATCTTCGTGTCCGCCTTCATCGCCTCCAGAACGTCCCTGGTCTGATAGGCCATCGAGTCGAGAGTGGCTCTGATTATATGAGCCTTGCCGCTTCCCCGGGTCAATCCGAATATGGCTCCCCGAGCTTTCATGTCCCAGTATGGAGCGCCGAGGCCGACAAAGGCCGGCACCACGTAAACCCCTCCTGTGTCGTGAGCCTTGCTCGCAAAGTATTCGGAATCCGCAGCGGTTTCTATCATCTTGAGGCCGTCGCGCAGCCACTGCACTGCTGCCCCTGCGATGAAGACGCTCCCCTCCAGGCCGTATTCGACTTTCCCGTCCACGTTCCACGCAATTGTGGTGAGAAGGCCGTTCCTGGACGTGAACGGCTTTTCCCCTGTGTTCATCAGGATGAAGCATCCTGTTCCGTATGTGTTCTTTACCATCCCCTCCTGGAAGCAGACCTGCCCGAACAGCGAGGCCTGCTGGTCGCCCGCGTCTCCGGCGATGGGGATGCCGGCTCCAAAAAAGAGCTGCCTGTCCGTATTGCCGAATATGTGGCTTGAAGGCTTCACTTCAGGCAGTATCGACTTCGGAACGTCCAGGATCTTTAGAAGCTCGTCGTCCCACTGCAGCGTGTGGATATTGAACATAAGCGTCCTCGATGCGTTTGAATAATCAGTGGCGTGGACCTTGCCGCCTGTGAGCTTCCAGATGAGCCATGTATCAACTGTCCCGAAGAGGAGATCGCCTTTTTCGGCCATCTCCCTGGCGCCCTTAATGTTGTCCAGCATCCACTTGACCTTTGTTCCGGAGAAATAGGCGTCCAGCACGAGCCCGGTTTTTTGATGGAAAAGCTCGGCGAGCCCTCTCTTCTTCAGATCGTCGCAGATATCGGATGAGCGCCGGCACTGCCATACGATGGCGTTGCCTATCGGCTTCCCTGTCCTGTCCCAGAGGATTGTGGTCTCGCGCTGGTTTGTGATCCCGATCGCAGCTATCTCATCTGTCTTTATTCCCGCCCTGGCGACTGCCTCTGCAGCTACGCCTGTCTGGGTGCTCCAGATCTCGTCAGGGTCGTGCTCTACCCAGCCCGGACGCGGGAAGATCTGCGTGAACTCCTTCTGGGCGGAGGAGACGATGGCTGCGTTGCCGTCGAATATTATCGCCCTTGAGCTCGTAGTTCCCTGATCCAGAGCCAGAATATACTTTCCTGCCATTTCCCGCACCTCCGGTGTTTATTGCCGCGCCGCGCAGGCAGATCATCTTCCGGATCATGCCGCAATGCGGACAGATGATACACTTCTTCATGACATCGATGACATTCCTTCACGAGGCAGATGTTTAAAGCGCTTCCAGGCCTGCCATGCCGGTCAGACGCTCTTCTTCGCCTTTGCAAGCAGCGAGAACATGAAGGCTGCGAACAGCAGGACGCCTCCCGCCATATACGTGTCCCTGAAGCCGCGGAGCAGAACGTCGGCGGTGAATTTCTCATAACTGATGGCGCCGGTGTGGTGCACAGAGCTGAATGCGAGGGAATAGAATATCTGGAAAAAACAGACGCCGATGGCCATGCCAAGCCTGTTTCCCATCCTGTAAGTGCCTGCCACCACTCCCTGCTTTCCAGGCGGAGCCATGCCCATGACCACCGTGTTGTTGCAAGGGCAGAACGTCCCGAACGACACTGCCATGAGGATAAAATACAGCACGGCAGGCACCAGGGAATTGGAGCTGAGCGCAAAGGAAAACACCAGGGCATTTATAGAGCACAGAGCCATGGCAAATGTGCAGAGCAGGCGGGGGCTTATTCTGTTGGTGAGCTTTCCTGCAAAAGGCCCGACAAACATGAACAGCACCGAGTAAATCAGGAAGAAAAAGCCTGCCTGCTCGGCTTTCATATGTTTAAAATTTATGAGATAGAACGGCATTATGAAGTTGTTGCCCGCGAGATAGGCGAAGGCCAGAACGCTCGCAGAGTTGCCGAAAGTGAAGGCCCTGTCCCTGAAAAGAGACAGATCCAGCAGGGGATCCTTAGCCCTCCCCTCCCAGTTTATGAACAGATACAGCGAGCATGCGGCTACAGCCAGGCATACCATGATCAGCGGGGAGCTCCATCCGTAAGTCTCGCCTTTGCTGATCCCGAACACCATGGTCATGGAGCATATGAAGCTCAGTATTGCGCCCTGGGCGTCGAAGCCCTTTCCCTCTGCCGCAAGCGAATCTCTCGAATCATCAGGAATGGCCTTCTGGCATACGACAATGGCGAGGATTCCTACCGGTATGTTTATGAGAAATATCCAGTGCCACGACAGGAAGCCCGTTATTATGCCGCCGAGAGGAGTCCCGACCGTTATCCCGAGCGCTGCTGCAGTGGCCAGCGTTCCGAAGGCCGGCCCCCGCCTTTCTGCAGGCAGGAACTTCGGAACCATCGCCGGGGTCATCGAATACAGCATGGATGCCCCGATTCCCTGTACGCACCTGCTGATGATCAGCACCAGAAGGCTTGGAGACAGCCCGCATACCAGAGAGCTCACCGTGAAGAGCGCGAAGCCCAGCTGAAAAACGTTCTTCAGGCCGATCTTGTCGCCGACTCTCCCCATTATGATGAGCAGGCTCGCGACTGTAAGATTGTATCCGAGGATGATCCACGACACTTCCTGAGGCTGGGCGTTGAAGTAATGGGAGATCTTCGGCAGGGAGATATTGACTATATATGTGTCGAGGTTGACCATGAAAGAGGCGAAACATATGCTGAATAATATCAGATTCTGTCTGCGCCTGTCTGCTGCTGTCGTGGTTTCCATATCTTCTGCTTCATGCTCTGTAAAAATGATCTCTGCGCCTGTGGAGGCCGGGTATCTGTTATTCAATGATTCGGCTCCATATCCTCCAAGGTGGAGCAGATCAGCCGGTTTTTGATCAGTCTTTTTCTTTGTGATATAATTGATCATATTCTATCATTCGCGAGGTGGAGCATGGAAATCGGCAGGATTAGCGGAGCCGTCAATCAGGGACACGAGATGAGGCCTGCAGCGGAGAAGCAGCCGGAGCCCGAGGCTCAGCCGTCAGATTCAGTCGTCATACAGGGCGGCGGTTCCGGCGGGAAACAGGCGGCAAAGAAGATGAAGGTGCTGGAAGTCGATCAATGGACATCGACAGGCAATATCTCTGACTTTTCCATGAAGGATTTCGATCTTGAAAAACTCGAGGGCGGGGACTCCGGCGCTGCGAAGCAGATCTTCGGAGGCCACGCTGTGATCCGCGAGGTATCTGAGAACGCATCTCCGTCGATTGGCGAGGTGTGGTTCATAAGCGACCAGGAGACGAACAGGCTCAAATTCTGGAAAGCCAACTACGATTCAAGCGACTGAGCCCTCCCGGCAGAAAACCTCTGCCCTACTGGTCCACTATCACGCCGATCGCCTTTTCGAGCTTTGCGACCGATGATTTGTACTCCGAGACAGCCGTGATATAGTCGGACTTTGCGCCTGTGAGCGATACGCGGGCGTCGGTAAACTCTATGCTCGAGCCCACTCCTGTATTGTACCTGCCTTTTGCCAGGTCATAGTTCTCCTGGGCCTGCTGCAGTGATTTCTCCGAAACCTCGACGGCTTCCACTGCGGCGACCAGATCCGTGTAGCTCTGCTTGACGTCGAGGTTTATATCCTGCATCTGTGAATCCACCTGAGCCTTAAGGACCGTGACGTTCCCCTCGGCCTCCCTCGCCTTCGCGTTGGCAAGATATCCGTCGAAGAGCGTGAACGTTATCTGTGTGCCGAAGTAATAGTAGAACGGGAGAGGGAACTGCGAGCCCTGCCAGTTGTATGATCCTGTCAGGTAAATGTTCGGAAGGTTCTGCACTTCGGCGACTTTTTTCAGCGCGACGTTCGAGCGAATGTTGGCAGCAAGCTTTTTCAGCTCCGGCCTGTTTGCGACAGCCTGCTCTATGAGCTTCGGCAGCTCGGCCTTCACCTTTTTCACTGTCGTGCTGTCCTGCAGGCTGTAATTGACTGTCGGCTTCGTGCCGAGACCCATGGCGTTGCTCAGCTTCGCAAGCGACACATCATAGGAGTTTTTGGCCTTTATCAGGTCCAGCTTCGCTTTGGCGAGATCGACCTCGGCCTTCGTGACATCGATCTTTGCCTTGACTCCCTGTTTAAAAAAGGCCTCGGCCTGATCGAGGTGCTCCTGCTGCTGAGAAACAGCCTCCTCCTTCACCTGCACGATCCTGTAATCAGATACGGCCTTGTAGAAAGCCTGCTTCGCCTGCAGCACTATCTGCAGCTCTTTCGTGATGAGGTCGTACTGCGCCGCGTTGAGGCCCTCGCTTGCGACGATTACATTGTTGCGCGTCTTGCCGAAGTCAAAGAACATCTGGTTCAGCGTGACCGTTCCTGTGTAATAGTCGTAATAGCTGATGCCGCCCATGGAGGAGAATCCTGAGAAGAGGGATGTAAGCGCCGAGCTTACGCTCGAGCTCATGCCCGAGGCGGTTATGCCCTGCGTGGACGGTGAAGCGCCGGATCCCTGCTGGTATGCGTACCTGTAATAGTATGAGTTCGACGTGATCTGCGGGTACCGTGCGCTTGCGGCGTTCATTATCTTTGCTTTGGAGACATCTATGTTTCCTCTTGCAGCGCGGATGTCAGGATGGTTCTTCAGCGCGCTGATCACGCATTCGCTCACCGTGAGAGGCTGGCCTGTCTCGTCAGCAGATGCTCCGGAAATGAAGCAGATAAGCAGGAAAGCGAGAATCGCCGATGAAATCCGCATCAGTCCGGGCCTGCTGTTCATAATCAACCTCTTGTGCCGGAATACAATGTAACGTGCCACTGTGAAAGATTCCTTACTTTCGAGAATCTCTCGTTCTTTTCCTCCAGGCATCGCAGATCTTGTTCCTGCTCCATTGAATTATCCCATGTTTTATGGTATAATCCGGCAAGTCATATTCTCAGGTATATCCGGCGCAATCATATTAAACAGACAGGCTGTAAACCATGCAGATAATCAGGTTCATGTACAGAGGCGGAGCAAAGTCCATCAGGCACATTGCTATGATGGTGGCAATATCGGGCCTCGCCAACGCCTTTCTGCTGGCCATTGTAAACAACTCGAGCACAATTGCCGCAAGCTCGGAGAACGTGCGCACATACCAGTTCGTTCTCTTCCTGATAGCCTTCGCCATCTATGCCCTGTGTAACAAGATCGCCCAGAGCGAGGCCAACGTAATAGCGGAGAAGATGCTCAAAGAGCTTCGCATAAGGATCCTTGACAAGATAAGGAAGTCCAGGCTCACCGTGGTGGACGGCCTCGGAAGAGGCGAGCTGTATACGAAGCTCTCGCAGGAGCTGAACAGGATATCCGAGATGCTCCCGTACTTTGTCAATGCCATACAGCAGTCAATATTCCTGGTATTCTGCCTCGTATACATAGCCACACTCTCTACGGTCGCGTTTTTCGGAATAACGATCTTCAGCGCGACAGGGATCCTGATCTTCTTCAGATACAAGAAGTCCCTCGACGACGAGATAAACAGGAGCACCGCAAAGGAGTCGGAGCTGGTGGATCACCTGTCCCACATAATAGACGGGTTCAAGGAGATTAGGATAAACCTCAAGAAGAGCAACTCGATATACAACGCGTTCAGGCGGATAGCCGAAGAGAACGAGAGCCTCAAGCTCGTTCTGGGCTCGAAATATGTGTTCATATCGCTGTATTCGAGCTTCTTCCTTTACTCGCTGCTCGGCATAATAGTCTTCATATTTCCCCAGTACATAGCAGGCTATAAAGACGTGGTGATCAAGCTCACTGCAACGACGCTCTTCCTGCTGTCTCCGCTATCATTCCTTGTGACTTTCATACCTGTCTTTTCCAGAGCCAACATCACAATCGAGAACCTGTCCAGGATGGAGGAAAAGCTCGATCACAGGAAGCCCGACAGCCAGGACGGGCAGCAGGACTTCGAATCGATGTTCAGGGATTTCGGCACTATCTCGATGAAGGGCGTCACGTTCAGTTATACCGATCAGAAAGGTCTGCCTGTATTCACGACAGGGCCGGTCGATCTGCAGATAAAGAAAGGCGAGATGGTTTTCATAGTCGGCGGCAACGGAAGCGGGAAATCGACGCTGCTGAAACTGCTGACAGGGCTCTATGAGCCCAGCGCGGGCGTCATCACCATCGACGGAGTGCAGATCAACAGGAGCAACCTTCAGGGCCTGAGCGAGCTTTTTTCCTGTATATTCGCAGACTTTCACCTTTTCGACCGCCTGTATGGACTTGAAGACATCGATGCGGAGGAGGCGGAGCGGCTCATAGACAGGATGGGCCTCAAACAGAAAGTCAGTTACAAAGACGGGAGATTCTCCAATCTGAATCTGTCCACAGGCCAGCGGAAAAGGCTCGCGCTGATCACCTCGCTCCTGGAAGACAAGAGCATCTATGTATTCGATGAGTGGGCCTCTGACCAGGACAGCCACTTCAGGGAGTTCTTCTACAACAGCATCCTGAAAGATCTCAGGAAGCAGGGAAAGACTGTCATAGCGGTCACGCACGACGACAGGTACTGGGGAACCGCCGACAGGGTCGTCAAGATGGAGCTGGGAAAGATAGTCGAAGACAGGGCCGGCGCTCCCGGCAGAAACATCAGCAAGGATAAGGAGCCGAAGGGATGAAGAGATTTTTCGAGGAAAACAGGATGACGTTCGTGGTCTTTCTCTTACTGGTCCTTTTCATCATCGTTTATCTTGCTCCCAGAATATTCATATTCATAAACGCAGGCCAGGCGGGAGTTCTTTTCAGGCGCTTCTTCGGAGGCGTTGTAGTTACCAATGTATACGGCGAAGGCTTTCACGTAATCTCCCCCTGGAACACAATGACCATATACGACATGAGAGTGCAGCAGATCCCGATAGAATATGACGTGCTTACTAAAAACGGCCTCCGCGTAAAGATAAAGCTGTCAATCCGCTACCATCCCAAGTATGAGACGATAGCCGTGCTCCATCAGAGGATCGGGCCCAAATATGTGGAGAAGATAGTCATACCTGTAGCCGAGTCGTCGGTGAGATCTGTCGTAGGCGAAGGCACTGCCGAAGATCTTTTCTCGCTCAGGGAGGATATAAAGACCAGGATAAACAGCAAGGCTGAAATGGGGCTGAACCTCAACTTCATAGGCCTCGACGAGATCCTGATCCGCGACGTGATGCTTCCACAGAGAATTCAGCAGGCGATAGAGACCAAGGAGATCGAGAAACAGCGCCTCGAAGCATATGTGTATATCCTCAAGAGGGAGCGCGAGGAGACCGTGAGAAAAGAAATAGAAGCCTTCGGCTGGCAGAACTACAACGACCTGATAAGCGAGTCGCTGAATCCCAAGATCCTCAGATGGATGGGCGTGCTGGCCACGAGAGATTTTGCAGACTCTGACAACTCAAAGGTCATAATAATGGGGAACGGCTCGCAGGGCCTTCCTGTAATCCTTGGCTCTGATTTCACAAGGGATGAGGAGAAGGCTTCAGCAAAGAACGCCGGCGCCGCCGCAAAAGGCGACCTGAAAAACATCGACTCCATGGCAGATCTGAACGCCAGGATAAAAAGACTAAACAACAGCATAAGCAACATATTCAGATTGAACAACCCGGACAGAAAAGCCGACCAGAAGGATCCAGGGCAGTCGCCATCCCCGGCACCGTCGGCAGATACCGGCAGCACCTCCAGGCCGGCAGCGCCCGGAGAGTCGGCGCCGTACTATTCTGATGTCATTTCGTCGCCGAGCCCGGCGCCTTCGCCCGTTCCCGTAGGAACGCCAGGAACTGGAGAGTATCAACGATGAAATTTACGATTCACATCAGGGTTCTGGTCTATCTGGTACTGACCTACACAGCCATCTATGTTTTTGTGGGAATCCAGCAGTCCAACTTTTACAGGAGGATCAGCTCGGCGAGGGCACAGACTGCGTCTGTCGACAGGAAAGACATTCAGGTCGGAATTCTGTACAATACGAGCGAAGACAGCTCGTCGTTTCTCAACGGAGTGGATCTCGCGCTGGAAGAGATAAACAACAGGACAAACGCCATAAACGGGAAGGGCCTGCTCTTCATGCTCCCGGACGGCAGGAACGCCATTACTCGCAAGATAAGGCCCATCTATCTGCCGGTGAGGACTTCAAAGGATCTGACGATCGTATCCCCGCTCGAGTCCACGCTGAAGTGGAAGAAGGATCTCGTGGCGATAGTGAGCAGCCTCTCCACCACGATGACGCTCAGGACGAGGGTAATCCCTGAATATTACGGGATCGCCACGCTGGCAGTGAGGCCCACGCTTCCATCTCTGACGCAGGAGGACTTCAAGTACTTCGTCAGAACTGTCCCGAACTTTCACTACCTGGCCGAGTTCTTCATGGACAGGCTTCCTGCCCTGATAAGCAAAAAGAGCGGGAAGCGGATAAAGAGAATAGGCATCTTCTTCGCCACGACGTCGCCTGAGGGATATCTGGACGAGCTGATAGCTGCAAGGGAAGTCGTCAATGTCAGGATAAAGCTGGTAAACGGCCTTCAGGCTGCATTCGAAGTCGGTATCCTGAACGATTCCAACGACATAGACGACCTGAGAGGCTCCAAATACCTGCAGAGCGCCATCGATCTCGACTCAAGCCTCGTGGAGAAGTTCATCGAAGACAATCTTACAGAAGCCGATCTCAAGAAGCCCATCACACTGAAGGAGATAGTGGAGCGATTCGGCTCAATGGACACGGAGACAATGCTGGTCTTCACAAAGCCCTTCATTCCGAACCAGAAGGACTACAGGCCGCTGATAGTCTCAGCCGAGAACACAAATCCCGATCTGATTGTGATGGCGTCAGGAATCCCTGACGCGCTGGGATTGATAAGGCAGATTCGCGAGATGGGCATTGACAAGCCCGTAATGGTAACGAGGATCAACGAGTACGAGCAGCTGCTCGACATCCCGACAGACAGGCTCACCAACGTGTACGGTGCGGCGATGTACGACCCTAACTCGAACAGCGAGCGCTTTTTGAGCTTCAAGGAAAGGTACGGCAGGTTCTGCCTGCTCAGGAACAGGCAGAACAGGAGCCCCAACTTCCAGTCAGTGCAGGGATATGAGGCAGTCCACCTGATCGCCGAAGTGATAGAAAAGAGCCATTCGGCAATTCCGATGAATATAATCAACACACTCAAGTATTCGAACACTCCGCTCCAGGGCCAGATATTTGACAGTTACTCGTTCAGCACGGAGGGGGATATCCTGAACAGGAAGCTGTACCCCCTGTTCATTGACAGGGGCGTCATTTCAACGATAAAGGAGGATTGATGTCGTGGCTGTATATGCCTTGATCTATGTTATCCTGTCGATACTTCTGGGACTGATGGGGTATAACAGGAAGTTCGGCTTCTGGGGATACTTTTTCGGCTCCCTGCTGCTCACCCCGTTCGTGGGAATACTTCTCGTGCTGGCATCGGATCCAAGGAAGCCTCATACTGGCAACGGCAGTGATATATAGCAGGCGGAAATCCGTCCCGCCTGCCTGGAGGAGGACTCAGGACTCCGGCACGCCCATTGCCAGGGAGATATGCCTTGCAATGGCGTCCCAGTGACGGTATATGAAGAAGTGATCGCCCTCGAATGTTTCCACAGAGACACTGGATCTGGTTTCTGACTGCCATTTCATCACGTCCTCAACGGTCAGCTCCTCTTCATCACCTATGAATATCGAGACTGGAACGTCAAGGATCGCTCCGACATCGTGAGTGTATGTTTCATAGGCCTTGAAGTCGGATCTCAGGATCGGCTCGAATATGTCCATCAATTCCTCGTTGGCAAGCACCTCTGGAGAGCATCCGCCGAATCTGCGGATCACCTCTCTGAACTCTTCTTTTGGAAGAAGATGCCTCGTCTTTCTGGGAGCCGTCGAAGGGGCCTCACATCCGGACAGGAACAGGTGCAGAGGCTTCGCGAGGCCAGCGGCGGAGATCCTCCCGGCAAGAAGGTACGCCAGAAGAGAGCCAAGGCTGTGGCCATAAAGAGCATAAGGCTCATCGAGCCCGCTTTTCACCTGCCGGAAGAGATCGTCCGCCAGCGCTTCCGCACTTGGAAGAAGCGTCTCGGAGAACCTGAGGCCCCGTCCCGGCAGTTCGAGCGTCACCGCCTTCAGCGATGGATGGAGCCTTTCAGAGAGTCCCTTGTATGAATAGGAGCTTCCGCCGGCAAAAGGTATGCAGTATATGTTCATCGTCTCACCCGGGCTTTCGATTTTGTCTGATGCAGCGTTTTTATTGCAGAGTGTTTTCTCTTCATTCGTGTCATTCGTCCCATTTGTGACATTCGCGCTTGAATTCTTCCTGAGTTTGATGTGTCCCCGGATTATGATTATATCACAGTGATCTCAAGGTCACTAAATGTCATATTGAAGTATAACATGGAGCGTCAACCCTGAGCAGCCCGTCCTCTCAGTCATCGCGAGCTTTTCCCCTGATCGTCACTATTCCGAGATCTCCGTCCACTTCGACGAGCTGGCCCGTTCTTATGATCTCAGTGGCCGGCCCCACGTTCACCACTGTGGGGATGCCGTATTCTCTTGCTATTATGCTGGCATGGCTCAGCATCCCGCCCATGTCTATCACAATTCCAGCAGAAGCAAAGAAGTAAGGCGACCATCCGGGGTCTGCGTAAGGTATTACAAGTATCTCGCCGGGAAGAACCCTGATGTCGCCATCGCCGGGCTTGATGACTCTCGCAGGTCCTGAGGCCGCTCCGGGACATACGCCCATGCCTGTCATCACCTCAGAATCGCATATATTATATGGAATTCGGCTCATCCTGCCGCCTGAATCGACTATCACCGGAAATGGCTTCAATTCTCTGTTCCTCTCATATTCGGAGCGGCGTCCTGCCACGGTCTCCTTCACATCGAACAGAGCATTCGCACTTTCCACGGCCCTGAGCTCACCGGCCTCGAGGAAGAATATGTCATCAGCGCTGTCGAGGATTCCCCTGCCTGCCAGATTTCTCCCGAGAGCCCTGCAAATCATGCGCATGAATGCTATCTGCCTGATGACCTCGCTCTTGTATCTCTCCCTCAGTGAAAGGCCCTGCGCCGCCTTTCCGAGAAGAAGATCGAATATCACGCGCTTCAGCGGGTTCCTGAGCCGGGACCTGCAATCCTCCACGAGCTTCATTCTCTCAGATCCGCGCCTGCGGTAGACGGCAAGCGCGTCGTCTCCTTCGATCCTCTCCAGATATCCCTTCACGAGCGAGAGGACGTAGTCCGGATCGTCAGACCACCTGGCATTGGCAAGCTCAAACTCGCCGCGGCCGTGATGGCCGTGCCGCTCCATGAAATCATCCCAACGGGACCTCAGCTCTCCGCTCCCTGGCAGGTCTCGCATCGCCGACTTCAGCGAGGCAAAACTCACCTCTTTCCTGACAAGCTCTTCCAGCCTTTCACTGCCGTGTATCAGCGAGGCCATCTCTGAGAGGGCTATTCCCGGATCCGCCGACTCAACTCTGCCCGATGCCGCGAGCAGCCTGTTTGCAAGCGAGCCGTCTCTGTCATCCAGCCAGTTTCGGCATACCGCCCGCAGGCCCTGAAATCCCGGAAGGCCTCCTGACACTGCAGCGGCGCCATCAGGCACGCTGCTTCCCATTGCGAGGTCTATATGCTCCAGAAGCTCGAGAATCTGTGAGCCGGAAAGCGAGTCAGGGTCTTCGCGGGACACCTTCCTCGAAAGGCTGTTCAGCTCTTCGATCACCCTGTCAACGCGGCGCGCCGCTGAGGTCATCATCGCCAGCAGCAGGCGGGGATATTTCAACAGCAGCTTCGGAAGATCTATTACCGGCTTTATCTTCTTCCTGTCCAGCCTCGCCAGCATGCGCCCGACGAGCTTTTCCTGATGGCCGCCCATTATCCCTCCGATGCTGTCAGCCTGATTTCCGGGAAGACTGTCCATGACTGCCTTGAGCGCTGTTATCTCATAGTAGAACCTTCCGTCGATGACAGATAAAATCTCAGGCTCGCCGAAATCGACGCCCAGTCTCCTGAGACTCTCCAGGAACGGGAGCGCCATGAGCTTGACTGCAATGGATCTCGTGAGGGGAGTTACAGGGTCTGGAAACACCTCGCCCAGATTGGCGCTGCTGAATATTCGGATCGGAGCCGCCCCATCGAAGCCTGCAGTGACAGGCCTGCACTGCAGGAGAAATATCGAGCCGCCCTCGATGGCCCACTCGATATCCTTCCCTCCGCTGAAGAGCTCCTCTGTTTTCAAAGCCAGCCCGCACAGCTTAATAACTGAGCCTGAATCGAGTGAAGCCTTTTTGGAGAATTGCGGGGAGAGCCGGTGCTGCTCCTTCGCGCCGTCCGGACCGGCTGAAATGACGATCGACTTATCGGAAATGTGTTTTTCCACAATCTCGAGGTTCCGCTTCAGGACGACGAACCTGTCCGGAGCGACCCTGCCTGACACGAGCGCTTCGCCGAGGCCAAAACAGGATTCAATTACGATTCTTTCCTCTCCCCCATCGGCCGCCGAGCCTGAAAACATGACGCCTGACGAATCCGCCCTCACAAGCTTCTGGACAATCACCGCCATCAGCGACATCTCACTCCGGTCGTTGCTGCCGAGGTATCTGAAGACCCGCTCCGTAAAGAGCGATGCCCAGCATTTCCTGACGCTCTCCATACAGAGCTCCGAGCTGACGATTCCGAGGAATGTATCGTAAAGCCCGGCAAACGATCTGGCAGACTGGTCTTCTCTCACAGCCGACGATCTGACCGCGACGAGAGTGGAGCCGAGCGCGTCGAAGCGCTCCCTTATTTCGGCTTCCACTTCAGGCTCGAGAGGCTCATTTATTATCCTGTCCCGGATTCTGCCCAGGGTCTCATTAATGTCCTGCCCACTCAGCGAGGCGAGCATCCCGGCAGTCCCGCACTTTTCAAGATGTCTGCCGCATGCCCCGGTAGTGACGCAGAAGCCTCCCGGAACAGGCAGTCCGAGCTTCATGAGCCTTGCGATCCCCAGGGCTTTTGGCCCTGCGAGGTCGATGTCCTTTTCTTCAATGGATTCCAGAGCCAGGACAGCCGGCCGGGATTCAGATTTTTCCATACAGGTTCTCAATTTCCGAGGCTGATTGATGAAGAGCGCACCACTGGCTTCCTGGAAAAGGCAATAACCTGCCGCCCGCCTGTCTGGACGGGTGGAAGCTCTTAGATCACGAAATCGGCCCCGGTCTATTTCAACTTTTCATTCGCGGGGCTCTTTGCGCTATTGTTGTTCTCGCCGCGCCCTGAAGCCACATCGAGGCCTTCCCGATAGTATTTCTCAAAATATTTCTTCATCTTCTCGGGTTCGAAGTCCAGAAGGGTACCGCCTGCCTCGAAGTGCTGTATGAAAACCTTAGCCACTGCATAGGTGGAAGCTGCTGCCAGCAGCGGGAACGAGAGAACGCCGGCGATCAGTCCGAAGGGAGGGAGCAGCTTTGCAAGTCCCAGACAGATTCCCCTTCCCACGAGGTCGTATCCGAGGGCGCCGGCGAAAGATCCTATCAGAGGCTTCACTATATTGTGCCTGAACTCCACCTCATATATCGACGAGATCTTTTTCAGCATGGCAAGCTGAACTCCACCGACAGTGAGTATATCGAGGCCCGGAATCGGGAAGAGCCCGACTGCCGCATTGCCCCACATATACTTGTACATAACTCCCTTTGCCTGCTCTTCTCTCGTAAGGGGCTGCTGAGGGGCTGCAGGAGGCGCCTCCGTCTCAGCTGCCGGAGCGGCTGCAGTGACTTTCACCACAGGGTTCTCCACCTTTTTGTCGTCTACCATGATTACCTCCCCACATTCTGAAGTATTGAGAATATTCAATGTGATCAGTTTAGCATTTTACGGAAAGATTTTCAACCGTGTGAGTTGACCTTGCCGGCCGCCCCTGTTATAATCTAGATACAAAGACCTCAGAGGCGACCTCAGCCAATAAAGACGATTCTGAAGCTGGATAAGTTCATTCGAAAAAACGATCACGAAACAGAGGCGACAAGGCAAAGCAGAAAGTTCCCGGCAGTCGGGAGATCCCGTTGTACGAATAAGTCCCAGTATGATTCATGCGATTCCGGTCTTTTTACAGGCTTTCCCAATCCAAATCAAGGAGGTGAATCTGTCTGCCTCCGAGGCAGGCAGCAAAGAATTGAGCAAAATCCTGATGATCTCACCTGAAAAATGCATAGGATGCAGAAGCTGCGAGCTGATATGCTCGTTCAGCAAGGAGAAGGAGTTCAACCCGAAACAGTCTGCCGTATCTGTCTTCTCTTATGACGACGCCGCCATCTCGATCCCGATGATGTGCATGCAGTGCGAAGACGCGTCGTGCGTGAAGGTGTGCCCTGTCGGGGCGCTGCAGATGAACGAGCCCGGAGCCGTCAAGATCGACAGGGAGAAATGCATAGTCTGCAAGATGTGCATAAGCGCATGCCCTCTCGGCAACATCTCGTTCGATTCAAGAAAGAAGAAGATCATCAAATGCGACCTCTGTGAAGGCGACCCGCAGTGTGAAAAGATCTGCCCGACCGGAGCGATCCACTTCGGGGAAGGCTCGTCTGTCAACCTGGCCAGGAAGAAGAGCATAGCCAGGAAGTTCAACGAGCTTTTCGGGGAGGTGGAGGAATGATGTTCGGATGGACAGGAACTATTCTAAGAGTAAACCTGAGCACGGGAAAGACGGGCAGAGAGCCGCTCAGGGAGGATTACGCAAAGAGCTACATCGGAGCCAGAGGCCTCGGCTCCAGGATTTACATCGACGAGGTCGATCCGGGGATTGACCCGTTCAGCCCTGACAACAGGCTCATATTCATGGCCGGCCCTCTCACAGGCACGCTCGCGGCGTGCCCCGGAAGATATGAAGTTGTCACCAAAGCTCCTCTGACCGGCACTATCGGGGCTGCCAACTCAGGAGGGCATTTCGGACCTGAGCTGAAGTTCGCAGGCTACGACGGAATCATCTTCGAAGGGAAGGCAGCCTCGCCTGTCTATCTGCTCATAGAGGATGACAGGGTCGAGATCAAGGACGCAAGCCACGTCTGGGGGAAGGACGTGCATGAGACGACAGATACGCTGCTGGCAGACACGTTCGAGGATGCCAGGGTCGCCTGCATCGGGCCTGCAGGTGAAAAGCTCGTGCTTTTCGCAACGATAATGAACGACAAGCACAGGGCCGCAGGCCGCTCAGGCCTCGGAGCGGTAATGGGGTCGAAGAACCTGAAGGCGGTGGTCGTAAGGGGCTCCAGGTCGGTCCAGGTGGCGGAGCCGCAGAAGTTCCTCGAGAGCTGCCTCGACGCGAGGAAGAAGCTGAAGGCCAATCCGGTGACAGGCGCAGGACTGGCAGCATACGGAACTGAGATACTGGTCAACATACTGAACCAGTCGGGAGCCCTTCCCACCAGAAACTGGCGAGACGGCGGCATATTCGAGCACGCCGACGATACAGGCGGAGAGACCCTCGCGAAGAAATACCTGGTCAGGAATAAGGGCTGCTTCGGATGCACGATTGGCTGCGGAAGGATAACGAGAATTCCCTCCGGCCCGTTCAAAGGCTATGGAGAAGGGCCTGAATACGAAGCCGGATGGTCATACGGCGCTGACTGCGGCATCAGGGAGCTCGACGCGATCTGCAAGGCGAACTTCATCTGCAACGAGCTGGGCCTGGACCCGATAACGATGGGATCTACGATAGCCTGCGCGATGGAGATGGTCGAAAAGGGTATAATTAAAAAGGAAGAAGTCGGAAGAGATCTCAAATTCGGCGATGCGGAAGGAATTGTGGAGCTGACGAGAAAGACGGGCCTGCGCGAAGGCTTCGGAGACAAGCTTGCGCTCGGCTCATACAGGCTTGCCGACTCATACGGCCACCCGGAGCTGTCTATGACGGTCAAGAAGCAGGAGATGCCTGCCTACGACGGCCGGGGCGTGCAGGGCATGGGCCTGGAATACGCCACGTCAAACAGAGGCGGATGCCACGTCAGAGGCTATCTTACATCTCCTGAGATACTGGGGATCCCTAAGAAGCTGGACCCGCTCGTGACGACAGACAAGGCGTCGTGGCTGAAGATATTCCAGGATCTGACCGCAGTTGTGGATTCTGCAGGGATATGCCTCTTCACGACTTTTGCCATAGGCCTTCCCGAGCTGTCCGAGATGCTGAGGACAGCCACAGGCGTGAATCTCACCGATGAGGAGGTCCTGAGGGCAGGCGAGAGAATCTGGAACATGGAGAAGCTGTTCAACCTGAAGGCAGGCTTCACCAAAGCCGATGACACGCTGCCGCCCAGGCTGCTCTCGGAACCGCTTCCATCAGGAGCGGCAAAAGGGAAGGTCACAGAGCTCGGCACGATGCTTCCTGAATACTATTCGCTGAGGGGATGGGATTCAGAAGGAGTTCCCACCGACGCAAAGCTGAAAGAGCTGTCGCTGGCCTGAAAAGCTAAATGATCGAAGCAGGGCTTCGGGCGCTCCGGAGCCCTGCTTTCCACGATACAGAGGACGCCGTATCATGACAATCAAGTTTTTTGCATATCTGCGGGACGATACGCGCACAAAAGAGACTTCTGTTGAAAAAGCCGACACGGTGGACGATCTTCTCAGGAAGCTCTGTGATATCTATGGCCCGAAGCTCCACAGGAGGTTTTTCCAGCAGGGAGAGCTGAGCAGGGAGATAATAATCCTTGTCAACGGCCGCCATATAGAGCATCTCAACGGGGTAATGACGTCACTGGAGCCTCACGACGAGATCTCCATCTTCCCCACAGTAGCCGGAGGCTGATCATTACAGGATTGATTACTCATATGGCATCTGCCGCACACTCACAGGAGGATCTGAGCAGCCTATGAAAAAAACCGAAGAGATGAACGCGGAAACAGTTGAGCTGATGAATAAATACCCGAAGGAAGCCAGGTATTCGCTGGCGATTCTGCAGGATATGCAGCGGAAGTTCAACTGCATTCCAAAAGAGTCGCTGAGCCTCATAGCCGAGCATCTCGGGATACCTCTCTCGAGACTTTACAGCATGGCCACATTCTACAAAGCCTTGAGCCTGAAGCCGAAGGGAGAGGTCATCGTGAAGGTCTGCGACGGAACTGCCTGCCATATCAGGTCTTCGCTCGTAATAATAGAAGAGATGAGAAAGATTCTCAATATAGGCCCCGGGGAGACGACAGAAGACGGCCGCTTTTCCCTCGACACCGTAAACTGTCTCGGCTCATGCGCCATTGCGCCTGTAATCACGGTTAACGAGAAATACTACGGCAAGGTAACGCCTGTGATGCTGAGAGAGATCCTCACCGGATACGGAGGTGGCTCAGATGTCAGGTAATGGAGGAAAGACAGTTCTCGTATGCTGCGGCACAGGCTGCATAGCAAACGGAAGCCTGGAGATACTCAGCGCGCTCAGAGAAAGGGCAGCAAAGGCTGAAGGCATAGACGTGAAGCCGCTCATCAAGTCTACAGGCTGCAACGGATTCTGTGAAAACGGGCCGATAGTCAAGATAGTCCCCGATCAGATATCTTACTACAGGGTCAAGAGGTCTGATGCCGACGAGATCTTCGACAGGACGCTGCTCGGAGGCGAGGCCGTCGATAGACTCCTGCACGTAGACCCGGCGACAGGGAAGCGCGTGAGATCGCAGATGGAGAACGAGTTCTACAGCAGGCAGACGAAGCTGGCGCTCCGCAACATTGGAGAAGTCGACCCCGCCGACATAGACGACTATATCGCAAGAGACGGCTACAAGGCCTTCGCAAAGGCGCTTCTTCACATGAAGCCCGGCGACGTGATTGCCGAGATTGAGAAGTCCGGACTGCGCGGGAGAGGAGGGGCCGGATTCCCGACCGGGCGCAAATGGAAGCAGTGCGCCAGCTACGACAGCTTCCCGAAGTATGTGGTATGCAACGGCGACGAGGGAGATCCAGGCGCCTTCATGGACAGGAGCATAATGGAGGGCGATCCGAACACGATCATAGAGGGCATGCTCATCTGCGCGTATGCGACAGGCAGCTCATCAGGCTTCATCTATATCAGGGACGAATACGCGCTGGCTGTGAAGAACTTCACCTGCGCGATAGAAAAGGCCAGAGAGCGCGGATTCCTGGGCGGCAATATACTCGGGAGCGGCTTCGATTTCGACATCCAGGTGGTGAGAGGAGGCGGCGCGTTCGTATGCGGTGAATCGACTGCTCTGATGGCTTCGATCGAGGGCAGAGTCGGCGAGCCGAGGGCAAAGTATATCCGCTCAGTCGAAAAAGGCCTCTGGGGAAAGCCCACTGTTCTCAACAACGTGGAGACATGGGCCAATGTGCCGCTCATAATAATGAACGGAGCAGACTGGTTCAGAACAATCGGCACTGAAAGGAGCCCGGGCACCAAGGTCTTCTCGCTTGTCGGAAAAATAAGGAATACAGGCCTCGTTGAAGTGCCCATGGGCATCACCATAAGAGAGCTGGTAAGCAATATCGGAGGAGGAGTCCCGGGAAACCGCAATTTCAAAGCCGTGCAGACAGGAGGCCCGTCTGGCGGGTGCATCCCTGAGAGCATGCTCGACCTCGAGGTAGACTTCGACACACTGACAGAGGCCGGCTCAATGATGGGCTCAGGCGGCATGATCGTGATGGACGACAGGACGTGCATGGTAGACGTAGCGAGGTACTATATAGGCTTCCTGTCCGAAGAGTCGTGCGGCAAGTGCGTCCCCTGCAGGGAGGGCCTCAGGCGGATGGGAGAGATCCTGAACGACATATGCGCCGGCAAAGGCCGGGAAGGCGACATGGAGATGCTCGAAAAGATATGCGAAACTGTCAGCGAGGCTTCGCTGTGCGGTCTCGGCAAGAGCGCCCCGAACCCGGTAATGTCGACGCTGAAGCACTTCAGAGATGAATACCTGTCCCACATCAACGGGAAAAGATGCCCGGCAGGCGTCTGCAGGGAGCTGACCAGCTACTTCATAGATCCGGAGGCCTGCGTAGGCTGCGGCCTGTGCAGAAAGAAATGCCCGGCAGACGCCATAACAGGGAGTCTCAAGAGCATCCACTCAATAGACACGCAGAAATGCATCAAGTGCGGAAACTGCATGGATGTGTGCCGCCTGAAAGCCGTCAAGGTAAGATGAGGAGGCCCGCGTGAATATCACAATAGACGGAAAAATATGTGAGGCTGAGCCAGGAGAGTTACTTCTCGCCGTGGCCGCAAGAAACGGGATCCATATACCAACTCTATGCCACAGCGACGCCCTGGCAGGGCTGGCAAGCTGCAGGCTGTGCATCGTTGACGTGAACGAAAAGGGCTGGCACAGGACAGTCACTTCGTGCGTCTATCCGGTGAAAGCCGGAATTGAGGTGGAAACGGCCACGGAAAGGATTGTGGAGATGAGGAGAACCATCCTGATGCTTCTCTCCGCGAGGGCTCCAGACAGCGATGTAATCAATGATTTCAAAAGGCGGTACTCAGTTCCCGATGTGGAGAGGTTCTCAGGCGATGCCAAGGAAAAGTGCATTCTCTGCGGGCTCTGCGTGAAGGCCTGCGAAGGCGTCGGGCCCTGCGCCATTTCCACGGTGGGGAGAGGCATCACGAAAAAAGTCGCGACTCCGTTCGACGAGCCGTCAGGCGTCTGTACAGGCTGCGGCTCCTGCGCCAGGACCTGCCCGACCGGGGCCATAGAGATGGTGGAAGACGGCGCCACGAGGACGATCTGGCACAGGAAGCACGATCTGCTGAAGTGCCGGATCTGCGGAGAGCCTTACATCACCTGGATGGAGATGAAATATTTGAGCAGGCGGCTCGGAGTCAAAAAGCTCGATCTGGTGTGCAAAAAGTGCCGCAGAGAGTCGCTGGCCGAAAAAATGATGGAGGCCTCCGAACACGTAAGGCCGCTCTGACGCCAGTTTTTATGATTCAGTCAAGAGCATATCAGGAATCAATACAAAACAGGAAGTGTAACAGGGGGGATATGGAGAAGCCGGGGATACGGAGATAGAATATCTGGAATATATTGTTCCCCTTATCTCCTCCCATCTCCACATCACCATTCTTACACCATCGGATATTATAACTTCACGCCGCCCGGCGGGAGGGATTTCAGGAAGTTCTCCCTCGCAACTTTCGCCGCGGTCTCGGGCTTCAATGCGTCGAGGAGCGCGTAGGTCTGCGTGATGCGCTTCTCGTAGTCTGCGCCGAAACGGCCTATCCTGTCCGTCCCGACTGTGAATCTGTCCGGGAACTCCTCTATCAGCTTCACAAACTCCATATCCACCTTGCCGTCCGGCACAATTATCGGGCCGAAGAAGCTGCCGGCCAGATCGAGTGAAAGGTTCGGATAAGTCGAAAGAAGCCTCCTGTAGATATCCACGGCTCCCTTTATCTTGAGGCTCCTCGCGTATCCGGCGTGGGCCCAGAAAAACCGCGTGTTCGGGTGCTTTTTAAGCGCTGCTTCCACCTCGCCGAGATAGATTGGCTCGTTGAGCCAGGCCGGCCCCATGTCTGAGTGCAGATTGACAGGCAGCTTCTTCTTCGCAGCCAGCTCGTACACCGCATCTAGAGCCGGGTGGTTTGCCCTGGCCTGCTCTCCGCCGATCATATGGCTCAGGTAGTTATGGCGCGTCAGTAGCTCGCCGATGCCCTCCCAAACTCCGGGATACCACTCTATCATCCTCTCGATGTGATCCACGGCGTTCCGGTCCGTTGGATTGAACGAGCAGATGAAAGGGTGAATCCTTCTGCGCTTTTCCGCAGGCAGAGCAGAGACAGCCCTGGCGAGCAGCACGTCGCTCGCAGAGTAGTAATAGACGCTGGAATCGTTGTCCAGGTAATAGGTTGGCCTTAACGAATCGACAATATCCCACTTTTTCACGACAGGAAAACCGGTCAGCATCGTGTGATCGACTCCGAGCCTGTCCATCTCGCGGATCAGCGCATCCATTCCGTCCGTATTCTGCACCAGGTCCACGAAGTGCATGTGACAGTCGTTGATGTGATATCTGACAGGCGGCGCTGCAGACTGCCCCTGCGAGCCTTCCGCAATCTCAGGGATGTCGCATCCCCACGCCGTGCAGGCTGAAAAAAGCGCAACGAACATTATTACGATTGATTTGCCGAGAATATGTCTTATTGTCGACATCTGCCACCTCTTCAGTATTATTTGCCGCGCAAGAATGCCGCATGTTCAGATATTCTTGCTGAACGATGTCGGAACCTGTAACCGGCATATTGAGTTTTGGTGTATCTTCAAGGAGCATTTCATCTTCCGGAGTGGGAACAGAGTATATGGAAAACGTTAAAAGGGTTTTAAGAAATTACCTTGTATTTCTTAAGGTAGCATTAAGAAAATACCTTGTATTTCTTAAGGCCGAGAGGATCCCTTAATGAAGCGGTTTATAACTGAGAAGCTCATCGAATGGAAGAACAGCAGCCGAAGAAAGCCACTTGTCCTCCGGGGAGCCCGGCAGGTGGGAAAGTCGTGGGTTGTCCTGGATTTCGGCCGCAGCCATTTCCCAGGCAGGGTGCATGTCATCGACCTTGAGAAGCGTCCGGACTGGCACGGCGTATTCCAGGGAAATCTCCTCGCATCCCGCGTGCTGTCAGAGCTTGAGATCCTTCTAAACACAAAGATTGAGGCAGGAAAAGATCTCCTGTTTCTGGATGAGATTCAGAGCTGTCCGAAAGCGGTTACCATGCTGCGATATTTTTATGAAGAGGTTCCTGAGCTGCATGTGATAGCCGCAGGCTCCCTGCTGGAGTTCGCCTTGAAGGACCTCTCATTTCCGGTAGGCAGAGTCCGGTTTCTCACCATGTACCCGATGACTTTTGCTGAATATCTTGCGGCAACAGGCAACGAAAAGGCTGCCGATGCCATTCTGACACAACCTGCTCCCCTGCCGGATAGCATCCATAACCTGCTTATGAATGAACTGCGAACATACCTCTTCCTCGGCGGGATGCCTGAGTGCGTGCTTTCGTACCGGGAGTCTGGAAGGCTTCGTGACGCTTTTCAGATCCAGGCCGATCTGGTATCCACTTTCAGGCAGGATTTCTCCCGATATGCTCCCCATGCAGACAAACACTGCATGGACTCGGTGCTTTTCTCCTGTGCCCGGAATGTGGGTCATCAGATCAAATACACACGCCTTGCAGATGGCTATTCGATTCCCACAATTAAAAAGGCCTTTGAGCTTCTGACCCTCGCCCGCATTATCACAAGGGTGCCTTCAGCTTCGCCATCCGGACTCCCGCTGGGAGCATCAGCGTCATCTCATCGATTCAAGGCGCTCATGGTTGATCTGGGATTGATGCAGCACCTGTGCGGTCTGCCGGTGGATATGGAGATAAGGCAGGCTGACATTCTCGATATCCACAGAGGGGCTATGGCAGAACAGTTTGTGGGACAGGAGCTCCTTGCCGGAGGACAGGAACCACTCCATTACTGGAGCAGGGAGGCAAAGAGCAGCACTGCTGAGGTCGACTTTCTCATCGTTAAGGAGAGCCGAATCACACCTGTTGAAGTGAAAAGCGGGCCTCCAGGAAAGCAGAAAAGCCTCAGAATTCTCCTCAGCACTTTTCCGGAATGCCCGGAAGGCTTCGTGCTCTCAGGACATCCCCTTCAGGAGCGTTCATCCGAAAGGATCGTGTATCTGCCGCTTTATTATGCCTTTGCTCTTGCGAGAACACCGGGCCTGTCTTTTGTATAACAAAGCAGCCTCATGACAGGGGCATCGCTCCGGCGGCCGGGGCTCTGTGACATACTCAGTATAATGGCTTTTTTCAGAATCTGCATTGCATATATTAACGCCGGTGAGTTATATCTTCTCGACCTCCACCTCGAGCCTGGGCAGGTTCGTGCAGATCTTCCCGTCTTCGTGCCTGCAGTCACCTATGATCCCGTCTACCATGTCAAATATGATCTCCATCCTCACTGCATCAGGGAGAGCCTTCGTGGCCGGGATCAGCACGCTCTCATACATGGCTGCAAGCCCGTGCCTGCTTTCATAGGCGATCTCCTTCTGCACCAGCTCCACTCTGAGTATCTTCAGCCCAGCCGCTTCCACAAAGCTCCGGTACTTCTCCGCGCTGAAAAAATGGAACGGGAAGGCTATTGAAGCGTCATGCTGCTTCAGGCGCCCATCTCTGAAGAAACTCTTCATGCCCCTCATAATCGGAGCGTTTTCATCGTCGCCCATGAACTGAAGGAAAGTTCTCCCTCCCGGCTTGAGGGCATCTCTGATGCCCCTGAGGAGCGTAACATGGTCACTTATCCAGTGCAGGCAGGATATGGAGAGGATGAAGTCAAACTGCTCCTGAAAGCTGAGGTGCTGAGCGTCCATCACCTTGAACTCGAGGTTGGGCAGCCGGTGGGCAGATCCGGCATAGGCGACCATCTCTGCAGAGTGATCCACTCCAGTAACTCTCACAGAAGGGAAATCAACCGCAATCCTGGCCGCGGCCTTGCCGTCACCGCATCCTATGTCAAGAACGCGCGCTCCTTCCTTCAGGGAGATGCGCGATATGATCTCTCCGGCCAGCTTTTCCTGGTGCAGTGAATGGGCGACATATCTTTCAGGGTCCCAGCGATCGTACACGGACTGCCTCCTCATCCCGCAATAAAATATCCAATGACAATGCTCTATAACTCAAAATCTATGGCTTATTCGGATCTCAGCGCCTCTATGGGATCGAGCTTCGACGCCCTCATGGCAGGCACGAATCCGAATATCACACCAACGGCTATCGAAAAGCACACAGACAGCACGACGGCGACAGGCGAGAACATGAACTTCCACTTCTGCGACATCTCGATCGCCAGGGTCACCAGGAATCCGAAGGTGAGCCCGATGAAGCCTCCGAGCAGGCACAGCACCACCGATTCTATCAGGAACTGCTGCATTATGTGCTTCCCCTTGGCTCCCAGCGCCATTCTGACGCCGATTTCCCTTATTCTCTCGGTCACCGACACAAGCATTATGTTCATGATGCCTATACCTCCCACGATCAGAGATATAGATGCGACAAAGACGAGAAAAAGGGACAGCATGTTGAGCATGTTCTGCGCCGATTTGAGAAGCTCGAGCATCGTCTGCACCTCAAAGTCGTCTGGCTTGCCTTCCTTTATCTTGTGCCGCTCCCGCAGAGTCATCTTGATCTGCATCTCCGCAGGCAAAATCTCGGCCTGGCTTGCCGCGAGGGCCTCCAGGTAGTCGGCATACTGGCTGCCGTCTATGAAAATCTTGTACGATGTGTACGGGATGTAGATCCGGTCATCGACAGTCGACCCTCCGCCTGAAGTCCCCTTCTCTTTCAGCACTCCCATGATTCTGAAAGGGTTGTCCTTTATCCTTATGATCTTCCCTATCGGGTCTTCATCGCCGAAGAGGTTCTGCGCCACGTTCTTGCCTATCACGCAGACCTTCCCTCTGTTGCGGACCGAGTGGTACGTGAAGGGGAGACCGCTCTCGAGCGGAAGGTTCTCTATCTGAAATATGGCGTCTGAGACTCCGTATATGGTAGCGTTCCAGTTCTGCTCCCTGTATATGGTCAGCGCCGCACAGCTCGAGACAGGGCTGCAGCAGGCGACAGACGGGCATTCATCCTCTATCGCCTTCGCGTCGTCATAGGTGAGCACCTTTCGCGTGCCGTTGAGCCGCGCCGTTCCAGTCTTTCCGACGTCGCTGTTCTTGATGTACAGGGAGTTGACGCCGAGCGTCTTCCACTCCTGGTTTATGTTGTATGTCGTGACCTGGCCGAGCGAGACCATTATTATCACTGCGCTTACTCCGATGATGATGCCGAGCATGGTCAGCAGGGAGCGCATCTTGTTGGCCACGAGCGCCTGCAGCGCAATCTTAATGTTGAGCCAGAACATCGAGCCTCCCTCTGTCAGCTTTTTTTAGCGGCGAACTGGGCCAGCATGTCCTTTGCCATTATCCTGTCCTTCACAGGCTCATCAGAGAGGACGACGCCATCCCTGAACGAGATTATCCGCTTCGAGAACTGCGCTATCTCAGGTGAATGTGTCACCATCAGTATGGAGATCTTAAGCCTCTCGTTCAGATCCTGCAGAATATCCATCACCTCGAAGCTCGTCTTAGTATCAAGCGCTCCTGTCGGCTCATCGGCAAGCATCATCTGAGGATCATTGACAAGCGATCTCGCTATGGCGACCCTCTGCTGCTGCCCTCCTGAGAGCTGCCTTATATCGAAGAGCTTCCTCTCAGTCAATCCCACTATCTCCAGCGTCTTCTCGGCCTTCCTGACCTGCTCGGCCCTCGTGTATCTTTTCTCCTCGTTGTAGAGCATGGGGAGAATGACGTTCTCCATCACGTTTATCCTCGTGAGGAGGTTGTACTGCTGGAAGATGAAGCCGATCTTCGTGTTCCTTATAGTCGCCAGGTCGTCCCTGCTGAGGCGCGAGACGTCTCTGTCATCCAGATAGTATCTCCCGCTCGTCGGCACGTCGAGACATCCGAGGATGTTCATCAGCGATGTCTTGCCTGAACCTGATGGGCCCATAATCGTGACGAACTCTCCCTGCTCTATGGTCAGAAAGAGATCGTGGACGGCATGGACTTCCATATCGCCTACGATATAGGTCTTCTGCAGATGCTCTGTCCTGATAAGAGGCATGAGGGGGCGACTTCCTTCTATTTTGAGGTTCCGTTCTTGTTCAGCGTCGTGCCGAGCGTGGCGGGAGTGCCTGCTATCAGCCTGTCCCCCACCTTGAGAGGTCCGCTAACCATCTCCACATACTTCCTCTCCGAGACGCCCAGCTCAACCTCTACAGGCTCGGGCCTGTTGCCGCTCCTGAGGACCCAGAGCTCGCGTAAATACTGCCCTTTGGCGGGCTTCTTATCCGATTTTTTGTACCCTGCGGGATATGGAAAGTTGGGAACATTTTCAGGCTTGAACCTGAGAACCTTTGACGGGATCCTTATAACATCATCCTTCTTGCTCGTTACAATGTTAACCGTGGCTGTCATTCCGGGCTTGAACTTGTTCCCGGTATTCTCTGTGCGTATTACCGTACCGTATGTTACGACGCCCTGCGTCGACTTGGAGGAAGACCGGATCTGCTTGACCCTGCCCTCGAAGACTTCATCCGTATAGGCCTCTATGCTGAACGTGGCGCCCTGCCCGATTCTGACCTTGTCTATGTCCGCCTCGTCCACGTTCGCTGTGATCTGCATCTGCCTCAGATCCTCCGCCAGGGTCAACAGCTTTGGAGTCTGGAACGACGCCTGCACTGTCTGCCCCACCTCTACATCCTTCGAGATCACTATGCCGTCTATCGGAGATGTTATCGTGCAGTATCCGAGGTTTATCGACGCTTCATTGAGGCTGGCCTGCGCGCTCTTTCTCCTGCTGTCCGCCGCTTCAATCTTGGCCTTGCTGGATGCCGCCTGCGCTTCTGCCGCAATCTTCTTTACTTCAGCAGTCTGCAGCTTCGCGCTGGACTGATTGAGCTGCGCCTGGGCTGAATCGACGCTGTCCGACGCAGACTTGTACTTTGCCTTCGATGACTCCCAGTTAGCCTTATCCACCAGATACTGGGTCTCATTCTTGTCCCTGTCGGTCTGGGAAACATAGTTCTTCTTATACAGCTCGTTGTAGCGGTTCATCTGATTGAACGAGTTCTTCATGTTCGCTTCGGCGCTGTCTATATCCGCTTTCGCCGACGCCAGGCTCGACCTCGCCTTGTTCAGCGAAGCCTGGGCGTTCTTCACATCGGCTCTGGAAGTCTCTATATCTGTCGAGGCGACCCTCACGTTAATAAGCGCATTGCTGTAATCAGCCTGGGCGGCGCTCAGGTTCGCCTGCGCCTGCTGCAGATCAGCCGTGGAAGAAGTCACCTTAGACTGATAGATGGAGGTGTCAATCTGCGCTATCGCCTGGCCTTTCCTGACCCTGGTGTTGTAATCGACATAGAGGGACGTGATCTTTCCTGAAACCTGGCTGCCTATCTCGACTTTCGTCACCGGCTGCAGCTCGCCTGTTGAAGTGACTTCGTGGATGATCGTGCCCTTGTCAACTTCGGCAGTTATGAACTCAACCTTGCTGTGGCTCTTCCTGTATTCGAAAACGCCTAACGACGCGGCTATCGCAATAACTACCAGCACAGTTATGATTATTATCTTCTTCTTCATGACATCTCCCGGCTTTTCCTTACAGAGCCGGAACAATTCTCCCTGAGTGGCACTGAATTCCTTCTTTGTAACAGTACGGCCTTCACCGGATCTTCACATATCTTCACGGGAAATTCATAGATCATTCACAGATTCTTGACAGAGAAGGGTTATCATTATATTGCGAGCAGGCGACAGAGAGGAGGGATTACAGATGGCAGCAGATTTTCTGTAGCAGACCTGTCCGTTTCAGATCGGCGGTAATGATCGCGCGAGACTGCAGAACGATGAAGTGCTAAATCTATGTACCAGTGAAAGGTATTTGCAGCCCTGCCACGAATTATATTCGGACCATAAAGAAAGTCCGGATAGCTGCGCGTTTAGTAAATTCCCAGGAGAACATCATGGCCACAGAAGAAGAAAAAGAGGATCGCACTATTTACAGGGTTGTCTTGAACCACGAAGAGCAGTATTCCATCTGGCCTGCACACAAGGAAAACGCCCCAGGCTGGAAAGATGCCGGGAAAAGCGGCACAAAAGAAGAATGCCTGGCCTATGTCAAGGAAGTGTGGACAGATATGAGGCCGTTGAGCCTTCGCAGGAAGATGGATGAAGAGGCCGGGAAAAACCCCTGACAGAGCGGAAGGTACGCTGTACCGGATGAGATTGAAGTTGAGCTGATTAAGCAATGAAGTACAATAAACTTTTAAGGGGGTACGAGCAATGACTGAAGACAAGAAACCGGCAGACAAAACTGAAGACGCGGTTCAGGGCAAAGCGGCAAAGGAAGCGGCCAGGGCGCCGGCCCCTGAAGCCTCTGTAGCAACGATGACAACCGAAAAGGAATCCGAAGCCGACAGTGAATTCGAGCTGCCTGAAGTCGATTCGGAGCAGAGTAAGGAAGAGCAGGCCAAGGAAGTCATGTATAAATACATGATGCGGAACGCGGCCCTCGGCTTTCTCCCTATTCCGGTCATCGACGTGCTGACAATCGGCGGCACGCAGCTTGCGATGCTCGGAAGCATCTCGAAGATCTACGGCATCGACTACAAGTCCCATATGGCCAAACCCATCATAGCGTCTCTCCTGGGGGCGCTCGGATATGATTTCGCAGTCAGAATAGTCGCAGGGGCTCTTTTTAAATCAGTCCCTATTCTCGGATTCGTGGCCGGCATGGCTGCCATGCCTATCATGGGAGCTGCGTCCACCTACGCGGTGGCCAAGGTGTTCATCCAGCACTTCGAATCCGGCGGGACATTCCTCAACTTCGACGTCGACGAGGCGAAGAAGTATTTTAGCCACTTCTACAAAGAAGGCGTCAGTGAAGCAGTCCGCATGAAGGACAAGCTTGTCAAGCCAAAGACCTCGGCAGCTGCCGGAGAGGTAAGCCAGACACAGAATTGATCCTGGTATCTGCATGAGACAGGCCGGTCACAGGCAGGGAGAGAGAATCCATCCCTGTTGAAGGTCCGTGCCGTCTCTGATGGTCATTGCCACCGTTCAATCCCTTTATCGGGATCACTATTCATTTTGTGCTGCGGGGAAGAACTGGAGTCTTTCAGATGACTGCTCAATGCCTTGCCTTCCTGCGCGACCTGTATATCTGATTTTATTTCCAAAGGAGATTACATACATGAATGATCTGGTTCAGAGACTGTCAGAAGGCGAGCACCCCGTAACTGCTAACCCCGGCAGGGATAAGACTCCCAGAGCGCTCAAGGAGCGCATCGATCTGGGCCTGGTGCACATCAGGTTTACCGATACAAAGGGAGGCACGGAGCTTGGAGTGAGGCTCGACAGGGAGGCCTGCGATTTTACAGGCGCGGACTTTGAGAACGGGACAGGGGCGGCTCACTTTGAAGGCAATCTGACGCTCAACTATGTAAAGGTCAGATGTATCGCGGACATAGATGTCAAGACCCTCCAGGGGAAGGGACATCTGAAGCCTGTCGGATAGATCGGCTCTGCCGGGAAATGAAGAAAGGCGCCGACAGGGCAGTAATGCACATTCAGAGGTGAAATATGGGAAAAAAGATGGGAAGATACTGCAAAGCCTATTATCTCTCTGATTTCAGGGAGTTTCCGGGATGGCCCGGCCATCCAGGCTATCAGAAGACGGAAAAGAGAGCAGTCGACGGAAAGGAAGTGGAGGAGAAGCGTCCGCTCGCCGACCGGGATATCCTCTACCTCCAGGAAAGCCGCGTCGTCACTGACGGGATATTTCTCGACGAAAACGTCGTCTTCGACGACATTACTCCCGAATGGACTGAGTTCTGCACGAAGAGGCTCAACTTCGAGATCCCTTCGTATCTGAGCCGCTGAAGCGGCAATCAAGCTCAAAGAAAAGAGGTACTTATGAACAGACATAATTCACCTCAGAACTCGATAAACAGGGCGATATTCATCTTTCCGGGATTCGGCTCGCAGTGGAAGACCATGGGAGCCGGGCTCATCAGAAAGTCCCCCCTCTTCAGAGAATCGATATTACGCTGTGATTCAATATTCAGAGAGATCTCAGACTGGTCGCTGGAAGAGGAGATATTGCGCGGGAGAGAGTCTTCCCGCATCGAAGACGCCCATATCGCTCCGTTCTGCATCTTCGCCATACAATGCGCCCTCACCGATCTCCTCAGGCAGGCACGGCTGATCCCGTCTGCCGTGCTGGGGCACAGCATGGGAGAGATCAGCGCGGCCCGCTGCGCCGGCGTGCTCGATACCCGCGACGCCTTCAGGGTAATCGCAGACTGCAACGAGTCTATAGACGGAGCGCGCGGCAGAGGATGCATGGTCCAGGTGAATCTCCCCATTGAAGACGTTGAGAGAATCATGGAAGGCCTGGGCCTGCCGCTTTACATCGCGGCTGTGAACAGCCCTCTCTCGACAGTTGTGGCAGCAGAGGAAGCGCCGATGGAAAAATTCCTGAGCGCGCTTGCAGAGAAGAATATCTCCTTCAGGATGCTCAAAAACGACGCGCCCATGCACACTCCGCTGATGGAGCGGCAGAATGATGCTGCATTGCTGAACGATATCCGCGTCGGAGCTTCTTCTCTTCCTGTCTACTCAACTGTTTACGGCAGGAAGATGGACGGTGACGAATTTGCTCCGGACTACTGGAACCTGCAGATGTCGAAGCCAATCCTGTTCAGGCCGGCAATCGATTCGGCGATAGAAGACGGCTATGACACTTTCATAGAGGTATCGCCGCACCCTGTCCTGGCCGGGCTCATCGACGAGTGCTTCAAGGGGCATGAGGGAAGAAAGCTTTCATATTACAGCACGATGAAGCGTGACGCGGAAGGGCTTTCAGAGCTGGCAGACCTTCTCGCCTCGCTGAAAGCCGGGGGTTTTGACGTGGATACCGGCGCGCTTCAACCCTCTGATGAAGAGATAAAGGCCGAAAAGGCTTTCACGGATAATGACGGCTCAAACCGGACACGACCTTCAGAGCCCGACCCGGGCAGGAAGGATGTCGATCTTCATGAGCCCATAGCCATAATCGGCATGGCATGCCGCTACCCGGGAGGATCGGACAGCCCGGATAAATTCTGGGATCTTCTCGTGAGAGGCGAAGATGCAGTCGTTGAGGTTCCACCGGACAGGTGGGATAAGGAGCGCTTCTACGATCCCGATCCTGAAGCGCCTGGAAAGATGTTCACGAAGTCGGGAGGGTTTCTCAGGGAAGGTGTATACGATTTCGACCCTCACTTCTTCTCGATCTCGCCGAAGGAGGCTCTTTCGATGGATCCGCAGCAGCGTCTCCTGCTGGAGGTCTGCTGGGAATCGCTCGAAAACGCCGGGATCGATCCCGGCTCTCTGAAAGAGAGCAATACAGGAGTCTTCGTGGGCGTCTCCTGCGACGACTATGAAGGGGCGCACCGCCATTCAGGCGATATCAGCAAAATCGACGCCTATTCGATTACAGGCACGACTTTCAGCATCGTGGCAGGCCGCGTGTCATACTTCCTGGGCCTGCAGGGCCCGGCATACGTGGTCGACACGGCATGCTCATCCACTCTCGTGGCGCTGCACTGCGCCTGCCAGAGCCTCAGAACAGGCGAGTCGTCCATGGCCCTCGTCGGGGGCGTGAACCTTATACTGTCTCCTGAAGTGTACATATGCTTCACCAAGCTCAAGGCCCTTTCGCCTGACGGGCGCTGCAGGACCTTCGACGCCTCGGCGAACGGGTACTGCAGGGGCGAGGGATGCGGAGTGTTCGTGCTGAAGAGGCTGAACGACGCGCTGAGGGACAACGACAGAATTCTGGCGGTGGTAAAGGGAACAGCCATCAACCAGGACGGCAGGAGCACAGGCATGACGGCTCCGAACGGACTGGCGCAGCAGAAAGTAATCAGGCTGGCGATGAAGAATGCCGGGCTCACGCCTGACGACCTGGATTACATAGAAGCGCACGGCACAGGCACTCCTCTCGGCGACCCGATAGAGCTGGAAGCCATAGGCGCCGCCATGAAAGAGAGAGGAAGCGGCTCAGGCAAGGTCCTCGTTGGATCTGTAAAGACAAACATAGGACATCTGGAGTCTGCCGCCGGAAGCGCAGGCCTCCTGAAGATCATCCTGTCGATGCAGAACGGGGCGATCCCGGCGAACCTGCACTTCAATACTCCCACGCCTCACGTCAAGTGGAAAGACATCCCCGCCGAGGTCGTGAAGGAGATGAAGCCGTGGCCCCGCTCGGAAAGGCCCCGCAGAGCCGGAATCAGCGCTTTCGGATTCAGCGGCACGAACGTCCATATAGTGCTCGAAGAGGCGCCTCTGCCTAAGGCCGTCAAGGCCGATATCGAGCGGCCGTGCCATATCCTGACTCTCTCCGCGAGGGATGAGAAGGCCCTGGCAGAGCAGGTAGACAGATACCGGGCCTTCATGTCAGGCAGCCAGGCTCTACCTCTCGCCGATATATGCCACACAGCCAATGCAGGCCGGTTCCACTTCGACTGCCGCGCCTTCGCGGTGGCTGATTCTGCCGGCGCGATGGCTGAAGAGCTGATGGCGCTGAAAGGGAAAAAGGCCTGGTCACATACAGGAGAAAAACAGAGCAGCGTGGCGTTCATGTTCTCAGGGCAGGGCTCGCAGCACGCAGGCATGGGAAGGACGCTCTACGAGACAAGCCCTGTGTTCAGGGAAGAGATGGATCGATGCGACTCGCATCTTCGCGGGCTTCTAGGACGATCCATACTGGAGGTCATAAACGACGGGAGCGGCGATCTGAGCCCTCTTCACCAGACCGTATACACGCAGGCCGCCATTTTCAGCATCGAATACTCCCTGTACAGGCTCTGGCAGTCCTGGGGAGTCCAGCCATCGATAGTTCTCGGCCACAGCATAGGCGAATACGCAGCCGCCTGCGCCGCAGGAGTGTTCTCGCTGCCTGATGCGCTGAGGCTTGTGGCGGCGAGAGGTAGGCTCATGCAGTCGCTCGAGGCTCCGGGGCTCATGGTGTCGATAGCTGCAACGGAGCAGGAAGTCATGGAGGCTGTGGCGACTTATCGGAAGGGCGTCTCAATAGCGGCCGTCAACGGCCCTGAGAGCGTGGTCATATCCGGAGAAAAGGCGCTCGTGGAAGAGCTCGCTGCCTCGTTCAGAGAGCGCGGGAGACGCGTGAAGGCCCTCAAGGTGTCTCATGCATTTCACTCCCCGCTCATGGACGGCATTCTCGACGAGTTCGAGCGCGCCGCCGCGGAGATCACATATCTCCGCCCGTCCATACCTCTCGTGTCGAACCTCACAGGGAAGGTCGCCGACCCTGATGAGATTAGGAAGCCTTCATACTGGAGGAGGCACATAAGAAACACAGTACGGTTCTGCGATTCGATGAAGACTCTCGAGGCCATGGAATACGACCTCTTCGTCGAGCTGGGAGGCGATTCAACTCTGTCGTCGCTTGGCATGCAGTGCCTCGACGGCGGCTCTGCGCTCTTCCTCCCGTCGCTGAAGAAGGAAAAGAGCGACTGGAAGACGATCCTGGGCTCGCTGGGCTCATTGCATGCGCGAGGGCTCCGGGTCGACTGGAATGCCTTCGACAGGCCGTACGGAGCGAAGAAGGTCACTGCGCCGACATACCCGTTCCAGAGAAAGCGTTATTTCCTGAACCCGGTCGCAGAGCCGAAGAAGCAGGGCGGAGAGTATATTCCTGACGGCGCATTCCATCCCTTCATAGGCCAGAAGATCGTATCGCCTGCCCTGCAGGATAAGGTGGTCTTCCAGACCTCCTTCACTGCAGAGAGGCCGCAGTTCCTGCAGCAGCACATGATGTTCGGCGCCACGGTATCGCCTGGAGCGGCGCATCTCTCCATGATGCTGTCGGCTCTCGCATTCCACCATGGGCGGGACGGAGGAGTCCTCGAAGAGGTCAGCTTCCTGAAGCCGCTCATAATAACTGGAGACGAGAAGAGATCGGTGCAGCTGATCCTGTCCCCTCTCGACGGGAACAGGGAGAACGCCATGATAGTGAGCGCCGCCGAGCAGTCTTCCGGGTGGGAGACGCACTGCAGGGGGATCGTCGGAAGGAGCGGAGGGGAAAATGGAAGAACCGCGCGGACAGGGCTTGACCTCCCGCTGCTGAAAAGCCGCTGCACAAACAGGATAGACACTGACGAGCTCTACGGCAGGCTCACGAAGATCGGCTGCCGCCTCGGCCCGGAGTTCAGGAGCATAGACGAGCTGTATTACAACAGCGGGGAGTTCCTGGGCCTCGTGCGGAAGAGGAAGAGCGCCGCAGACTCGGCAGACTACGAGATCACTCCGGGACTGATGGATTCGATCCTGCAGGTGATGCTGCTGTCATCGGCGTGGGCGATAAGGAAGGTCGGAGAGAACGAGTCTCTGTTCATACCGTTCCACGTGGGAAGGATGGCCGTGCACAGCGCCAGGCTCCCGGACGAGTTCTGGTGCCACTGCACATTCAGGGAGGAAGAGATGACAGTGACCGGAGACATAGAGGTCTTCGACGAAAAAGGCTCGCTGTACATCGAGATCAAGGATCTCATAGCCAAATACACGGACAACCAGGCGTTCCTGAAGGGAAGCAGGAAGAGCCTCCTGAACGTGCTGTACACAGAGAGCTGGCAGCAGGAGAGCCTCAGCTCTCCCCCGCCCTCAGGAGAAGCCGGCGACTGCTGGCTGATCTTCAAGGATCGGCAGGGCCTCGGGGACAGGCTGGAAGCGCTTCTCGCCTCGCAGGGCGTACGATCTGTGAGCGCTCTCGCCGGGGATCAGTTCACAAAGCTGGATGACAGGATATTCACGGTGAACCCCTGCATGAAGGGCGACATGGAGCGCCTGCTCAGGGAGGTGACAGGCTCCCTGATATCCGGAAAGCTCAGCGGCATAATGTTCCTGTGGCCTCTCGACGCGCTTTCGTCGCCATCGATGATGTCGGAGGAGATGGCCCTCGCGCAGCAGCCTTTTCTCGAGGGGCTGCTCCATCTGCTCCAGTCGCTGTCGTCGCTCGATCTCCCCTGCCCTCCGAGGATCCGCGCCGTCACGTCGAATGCCGTGAAGGTCTCCGGGAAGGAGGACGTGATATCAATTTCCCAGGCTCCGCTCTGGGGCTTCGGGAGGACCGTATCGCAGGAGATGCCCCAGCTCTGGGGAGGTCTCATCGACATAGACAGCAATGTGATGTCTCACGAGCCTGAAAGATTGCTGAGAGAGATGACATCGGGACAGGAAGGGAGTCTCACGGCCTTAAGAGGCGGTGATGGCAGATACATTGCGAGGCTCGTGAAGATGACAGATCTGCCGGCAGGCGGGCCTGTGACAGCTGAAGATGGAACCTGCCTGATCACCGGAGGGCTGGGAGCGCTCGGGCTGACCCTCGCCGAATGGCTGGTCAGGAACGGATGCCGTCATATAGCGGTCTCGACGAGGAACAGGCCGCATGCTGAAAAGCTCGAAAGGATCGAGAATCTCAGAGATTCCGGAGCTGAGATAAGAATCCTCGAAGGGGATGTCTCGAAATTCGAAGACGCTTCGGCAATAATTACTGAGATAAGAGAATCGATGGCGCCGCTCAGAGCTGTTTTCCACCTTGCAGGGATGCTTGATGACGGGATGATCGAAGAGATGGACTGGGCGCGCTTCACGAGAGTGCTGATGCCGAAGATCTCAGGCGCATGGAATCTCCACCTGCTCACCCGCGATCAGGGCCTCGCTCTCTTCGTGACGTATTCGTCAGCCGCTTCAATGCTCGGCAACCCAGGGCAGAGCAGCTACTCTGCCGGAAACGCATTCCTCGACGGCCTCGCGTCATACAGGAGAGGCCTCGGCCTCCCTTCGCTCTCCATAAACTGGAGCTCCTGGGCTGAAGCCGGAATGGCCGCCGGGCAGGGCGATGGTCACGATCATCTCGCCCAGTACGGAGTACGGCATCTGAAGCCCGAATTCGCACTTGAGCTTCTGGACTCCCTTATCAGGTCGGGCCTGCAGAGGGCGCTGGCTCTGGATATAAACTGGGATACCTATCTGGAGCGGCTCGGGCAGAAGAGCTCCGCATATCTGCAGGCCATATTCCCGGACAAAGCCGATGAAAAAGAGGCGGAAAGCAGAGATGCCGATGAGAAGGGGATCGTCGAGACTCTGGAGCAGACGCCGCCTTCCAGGAGAAAAGAGGCGCTGCTCCAGTATATGCAGGGCTGGTCTGCCAGGATAATGGGGTACGATGACCCGCGGCAGGTCAAGACCGACACGCCGCTGATGGAGCAGGGCGTCGATTCGCTGATGATAGTGGAGATGAGGAACAAGTTCAACAGGGAGGTCAAGACCACCCTGCCGATGACGCTGCTCTTCAACTATCCGACGCTGAAGAAGGTCGCAGACTACATACTCAGCAGGATCCTTACATTCCCTGAGGCTCAGGCGGAGAAAAGGGAGCAGGAGAGCACTACAGACGACATACTGAACGAGATAGAAGCGCTGGTGAAGCAGAGCTGATCCTGCAGCGCATACGGCAATAAACACGAACCTGCGGATAGAAGTTGGGCCTGATGGACATTCAGGAAAAAGACAGATACATAGCTACACTTAAAATGGCCGGCGAAAGGATCAGAGCCCTTCAGGCGGAAGTGGAAGGCCTGAAGCGGAAGGAGCCTGTGGCGATAATCGGGATGGGATGCCATTTCCCCGGAGGCGCCGACATCCCTGAGAAGTTCTGGGAGAACCTCTGCGCCGGCTTTGACGCCATATCGATAATACCGCCTGAGCGCTGGGATGCAGACGAGTACTTCAGCCCGGACCCTGCCGCGCCGGGTAAGATGATAACGAAGTCCGGCGGCTTCCTGAGAGACGCCGATCTCTTCGACAACTATTTCTTCGGAATCTCGCAGGCCGAGACTTCATCTCTCGACCCTCAGCAGCGGCTTCTGCTCAAGGTGAGCTGGCACGCCCTGGAAGACGCCGGAATTGACGTCCCGGCGCTCAATGAGAGCAGGACCGCCGTATTCATCGGTATAACGAACAACGATTATGTGCAGGCGGTTATAAGGTCCGGCGAGCCCGAGTCAATCGACGCCTTCTCCATAACTGGAGTATCGTTCTGCACGGCCTCAGGGAGGATATCATACACCTACGGCCTCCAGGGCCCGAACTGCGCGATAGACACAGCCTGCTCATCATCGCTGGTTGCGCTGCACATGGCGGTGCAGAGCCTCGAGAGGAGGGAATCGGACCTGGCCCTTGCAGGCGGCGTCAACCTCATCCTGTCTCCTGAAGGGCACATCGGCCTCTCGAAGCTGGAGGCGCTCTCGCCTGACGGGCGGTGCAAGGCCTTCGACAGCTCTGCAGACGGCTTTTCGCGCGGAGAGGGCTGCGGGATATTAGTGCTGAAAAGGCTCAGCGACGCAGAGAGGGATGGAGACAGGGTCCTGGCTGTAATTGCCGGCAGCGCCGTTAACCAGGACGGCAGAAGCAACGGCCTGACCGCGCCGAACGGGCTGGCCCAGGAGAAAGTAATACGCGAGGCCATCGAGAGCGCCGGAATCTCGCCGGATGACATCGGCTATATAGAGGCGCACGGAACAGGGACTCCTCTTGGAGACCCGATAGAGATGGGCGCGCTCGGAGAGGTATTCAGAGGCAGGAGCAGCGCCGCAGGGAAGCTGATGGTCGGCTCTGTCAAGACGAACATGGGGCATCTCGAATCTGCGGCCGGGATGGCAGCAATAATTAAGACAGTTCTCTGCCTCAGGCACCGGAAAGTGCCGCCTCATCTGCACCTCGCCTGCCCGAACCCCAATATCCCGTGGGATGAGCTGCCGCTTGAGATCCCGACGGCTCTCAGGGACTGGGATGCGCCTCCCGGAAAGCGGCGCGCGGCCGGCGTCAGCGCCTTCGGATTCAGCGGCACGAACGCCCATATCATACTGACGGAAGCGCCGCCTGCCAGAGCTGAGAGCCGCACAGGCGCCGGGAAATCTGCTGCCGCAGGGGACTTTTATCTTCTTCCTCTGTCTGCGAGGAGCGATGAATCTCTCATCAGTCTCGCGGCGGCATACTCTGAATACATCGCGGCAAATCCCGGGCTTTCGGCTGCAGATCTCTGCTTCACCGCATCCACCAGGCGCGCCCATCTGCCTCTGAGGCTCGCAGTTACAGGCTCTTCGGCGGAGGAGCTGAAAGGGAGGCTCGACGCCATCGCGGCAGGCTCAGCGATGCCTGCCAGGCCCGGAGTGAAAGGCCCGCCTGTCACGGCATTCCTTTTTACAGGCCAGAGCTCCCAGTACCAGGGGATGGGACGCTCTCTCTACGAGAGCCATCCCGTGTTTCGGGATGTTATAGACAGATGCGATCAGATCCTGCGAGGTCATCTCGACAGGCCTCTTACGGAGATCCTTTTTGGAGAACGGACAGGCGGAGACAGCCGGGAAGAGCGGAGCATGGCAGCGCTCCTCAACCCTTCAGGCTCCGGGCTCACCGAGCTCGACGACACCAGGTACACCCAGCCTGCGCTGTTCGCACTGGAGATGGCTCTCTACAGGCTGTGGGAGTCGTGGGGGATCAGGCCGGACTTCGTGCTGGGCCACAGCCTCGGCGAGTATGCAGCGGCGTGCGCCGCCGGAGTCTTCTCTCTCGAAGACGGCCTCGGCCTCATCGTCGAAAGGGGCCGCCTCGTGTCCGGGATGTGCGGGAGAGGAGAGATGCTTTCCATCTTCGCAGGCAGAGAGACTGTCGAGAGGCTCATCTGCGAAGGAGGCCTGCAGAACGACGCGTCTGTCGCCGCAGTGAACGGCCCTGAGATAGTCGTCGTCGCAGGCCGGGCCGAAGCTGTCAGCTCGCTTCAGAAGGCTCTTGATTGCGAGTCTGTGAGATACATGAAATTGAAGGTCTCGCATGCGTTTCACTCCGTGCTGATAGAGCCGATGCTGGACAGCTTCGCGTCTGCGCTGGCCGCTGTAAAGTTCTCGAGCCCTGAGATCCCTCTGATATCGAACATCACCGGGAAGCCTGCAGGAGATGAGCTGACCACGACAGGCTACTGGCTGCGCCACATGCGGCAGGCCGTGAACTTCTCGGAGAGCGTGCAGAATCTGTGCAGAGACGGGGTCAACGTATTCGTGGAGATCGGTCCTGACCCGACTCTGCTCGGGCTCATCCAGTGTATGGATCTCGAAGGGTTCGGAGAGATGGAGCTGCTGCCGAGCCTGCGGAGAGGTGTGAGCGGCTCCGCGCAGATGCTCGAAAGCCTCGGCTTCCTGTACGCTGCGGGCGCTTCAATCGACTGGAAGGGGCTGTACGGAGGGCTGAACCCTCGTGTGATAGAGCTTCCCCTCTACCCGTTCCGGAAGACCAGCCACGCCATAAGCGCACAGATGAAGGCAAGGGCGCTGAAGGAGCCTGCGGAGCAGGCTGAGCCCTCCAGGGCTGACAGCGGAGCCGGCGGACCGGTCTGCGAAGAAAAAAGGCTCGAAACTGTGAAGACGTCGCTGATGGGCCTGATAGAGAAGTGCCTGCCGATACAGGTCTCTGATGACATGGCGGACTCGCCGTTTTTCGACCTGGGCGCCGACTCGCTGGCTCTCATCAAGCTCCGCCAGTCCGTAGAGAACACCTACGGTGTCAGGACGGAGCTGAACCAGTTCTTCAGGGAGCTGACGACTGTGAACAGGCTCGCCGATTACATATCAGAGAGCCTCCGCAGTCCTTCAGGACGGGATTCCGCACCTGAATCGGGGCAGCCTGCCCAGGCAGATCTCTCTCCAGGGCCTCTTCCCCGCCCCGGGAAAGAGACCGGTGAGGAAAGAGGGCCGGCAGGGAAGCGGCGGGGCGCCCTGCTGCCTCAGGAGATGCTGAAACCCGGCCGGTCCGCGCAGAGGGGCATGAGCGAAAGGCAGCGCTCTCATCTGGAAGCTCTCATGGCGAGATACACCGCCCGCACGAGACGCTCGAAAGAGATGGCCGAAAAGCACAGGGCGGCCCTGTCAGACAGCCGCGCTTCAGTGGGTTTCAGCTTCCCGACCAAGGAGATGCTGTATCAGATAGAGGGCTCGCGCGGCAGCGGCTCCAGGCTCTGGGACGTGGACGGGAACGAATACCTGGACATAACGATGGGCTTCGGAGTGCACCTCTTCGGCCACGACCCGGATTTCATCAGAGAGGCGCTCAACAGCCGCAGGGAAGATCATATGCTCCTCGGCCCCCGCTCTCCCCTGGCAGGAGAGGTGGCGCATCGCATCGCCTCAATGACAGGCCACGAGCGCGTTACCTTCACGAACTCCGGAACCGAGGCGGTGATGGCTGCGCTCCGGATGGCCAGGGCTTCAACCGGACGTGACAGGATAGCCTTCTTCGAAGGCTCGTATCACGGGCACGCCGACGGCACGATGGCGAGAAACTCCATGCATGACGGAGCTCAGAGGGCCTTGCCTGTCGCCCCTGGAACCCCGCAGAGCGCCGTCGAGCAGATGATCGTGCTCGAATACGGGGAGGAGCATTCGCTGCAGTTCATCGAGAGGCACGCGGCAGAGCTTGCCGCGGTAATCGTGGAGCCTGTGCAGAGCCGGAACCCTTCGCTGCAGCCTGAGCAGTTCCTGAAGAGGCTTAGAGAGATCACCGAAAAGACAGGAGTAATCCTGATATTCGACGAGATGATAACAGGCTTCAGGGTGCATCCCGCAGGAGTACAGGGGCTCTGGGGGATAAAGGCCGATATCGCCACATACGGCAAGATCATAGGCGGAGGCATGCCTCTCGGCGTCATAGCCGGGAAAGCACGGTATCTGGACCGGATAGACGGCGGTCTCTGGAATTACGGAGACGACTCGTTCCCTCAGGTGGAGAGGATCTTTTTCGGAGGGACGTTCTGCCAGCATCCCCTTACAATGATTACGGCTCTCGCCACATTGCAGTATCTTGAAGCCCAGGGGCCGGAGCTGCAGCAGAATCTGAACCGGCGCACATCGGAGTTCGCAGAAAGGCTGAACGGCTGGTTCACAGAGCAGGGCCTGCCTGCAGAGATGGTCTGGTTTTCGTCGCTGTTCCGGTTCGACATCCCGCACCTGGACCTGTTCTCATACCACCTGCTCGACAGGGGCATATTCATATGGGAGTGGCGCAACTGCTTCTTTTCCACAGCCCATACAGACGCGGATCTCGAGCTCTTCTTCAGCGCAGTCAGAGAAAGCGTCGGCGACATGAGGGAAGGCGGCTTCCTGCCAGCTCTACCTGGAGCAGAGGAAGCAGGCGGGATTTCCGGATGGAGCCCGCCTGAAGATGAAGGCGAGGCAGTCCCTCTCCTGGAGGCGCAGAGGCAGCTCTGGGCCCTCGCCGAGATGAGCGAGCGCGGCTCCTGCGCATATAACGTCCGGGCGGTGCTCGAACTGAACGGGCCGGTTGACGAAACGGCTCTCTCAGGCGCGCTGAAGGCTGTGGTCGAGCGCCACGAAGCGCTCCGGACCTCCTTTGCAGACGGCGTGCAGATTGTGCACGGCAGCGCGCAGATATGTCTTGAATCTCTCGATTTCTCAGGCTCTCAGAACTGCGACGCCGCAGTGGAGAGATGGTTCACCGAAGAAGGCGGGAAGGCATTCGATCTGTCGAAGCCGCCGCTCTTCAGGGCTTCGCTGCTCAAACTGCAGCAAGACCATCACCTCCTTGCCCTTACGGCCCACCATATAGTGGTGGACGGGATCTCGATGAACATCATCGTGCAGGAGATCGGAGCGCTTTATTCAGGCTCGCGGGACGGAGCAGCGCCGGGCCTTCAGGCTCCTGTCCAGCTCAGCGATTACGTCAGGTGGCAGGCAGAGTGGCTCAGATCGCCGGAGAACTCGCAGGCAGGCGAGTTCTGGCACAGCAGGTTTGCAGGCCCGCTCCCTGTCCTCGATCTCCCTGCAGACAGGCCGAGGCCGAAAGAGCGCTCTTACAGGGCCGAGACGGTTACAGTCAGGCTCGATGCCGATCTGGTCGCGGGAGCAGGCCGGGTGGCGAGACAGCAAGGCTGCACTCCCTTCATGCTCTTCCTGTCGGCATACGCGCTGCTGCTCCACCGCATTACAGGCCAGGACAGGCTGACGGTGGCAATCCCTACTGCAGGAAGATCGCTCCGCGGAGGCGACTCGCTCGTTGGCTACTGCACGCACATAATGCCGATAGAGAGCGTTCTGAAGAGAGGCTGCACATTCTCGCAGTATCTGGCGCAGATGAAAGAGACCCTTCTCGAAGCCTATGCCTTCCAGGACTACCCGTTCGCCGAGCTGATCAGGAGGCTCGGGCTCAGGAAGCAGGGAGAGCTGTCACTGCTCTTCCCTACCATATTCAACCTCGACCGCCCTTCAGACACGCCTCGCATGAGCGGGCTGGAAGCAGCTTGGCATTCGAGGCCTGTAAAGTTCTCGGCGTTCGATCTTATTGTGAACCTGACTGAGATCAGAGGCGGGTTTATTCTCGAAGGCACGTGTAACAGCGACATCTTTGACGGGCAGAGCATGGAGAGGCTCCTCGGCCTTTATGCCACCATTCTCGAGGGCATCTCATCGAATCCGGACCTCGCCGCATCTGAAATGCCGCTCCTGGCCCAATCCGAGCTGGATCAGATGGTGGGAGAGTGGAACGAATGCGAAGATGATCTGCCAACCGACCTCTGCATCAACGGGCTCTTTGATGAGCAGGCCGGGAATACTCCTGATTCAGTGGCCGTAATATATCAGGACTGTCACCTGACCTTCAGCGAGCTTCGTGACAGAGCGGAGCTCTGCTCCAGCTTCCTCGGGAGGCACAGGGTCGGGCGTGAAAGGCCTGTCGGCATCCTGATGGAGCGCTCCCTCGACATGGTGATATCAGTCCATGCAGTGCTGATGGCCGGAGGCGCCTATGTGCCAGTCGATCCGGGATATCCCGGCGAGCGCATCGCGCTGCTGCTGGAAAACGCCGGAATCAACACGGTGATAACACAGCAAGAGCTCAGGCATCTGGTTCCCCACGATATATTGACATTCACCGTCGATGACGCCGTCACAGCCGGATATGACAGAAGACCGGCGCTCGCCACTTTTCCGGAGCAGACTGCCTGCATCATCTACACATCCGGCTCTACAGGAGCTCCAAAAGGCGTGATGAACACTCACCAGGCGATCTCGAACAGGCTGCTCTGGCTGAAGCGGTATCTGGGCGCGTCCTGCGAGGACAGATTGCTGCAGAAAACGCCTTACACATTCGATGTCTCGATCTGGGAATTGCTGTGGCCGGTCGCTACAGGCGCGCCTGTCGTGATGGCAGAGCCCGGAGGGCACAGGGATGCCGCATATTTGGCAAGGCTCATGGAAGAGGAGAATATAGCTGCGATAAACTTCGTTCCGCCGATGCTGATGGCCTTCCTTGAAGAAAAGGACGCCGAGAGCTGCCGGTCCCTCCGGTGGGTGATGAGCAGCGGCGACGCGCTGTCTTACGATCTGCAGAGGAAGTTCTTCGAAGTGCTGGACTGCGGGCTCCATAATCTATACGGCCCGACTGAAGCCGCCATAGACGCCACGGTGTGGAGATGCGAGCCGTCGGAAAGAGAGGGGATCGTGCCGATAGGCCGTCCAATGTCCAACACGCAGCTTTACGTGCTGGACAGGAACCTCCAGCCCGCTCCCGTCGGGATCCCCGGAGAGCTGTACATAGGCGGCATAGGCCTCGCCCGCGGATATCTGGGCGATCCCGCCTTGACATCGGAGAAGTTCATCGCAAATCCGTTCGACCTGACAGGCGGATCGAGGATGTACAGAACAGGCGACAGGGCCCGGTGGCTCGCCGGAGGCATCGTGGAGTTCCTCGGACGGCTCGATTTTCAGGTCAAGATACGCGGCTTCCGGATCGAGCCCGGCGAGATCGAGTCTCTTCTCTGCGATCATCCCGGAATCAGCGCCGCTGCAGTTATAGCCAGAGAGGACGTCCCTGGCCGCAGAACCCTGGCGGCGTACTTCGTTCCGCAGGACAGCAAAAGTCTGATCGGCGCTGAAGAGCTTCAGGCCATGCTGGCGCGCAGGCTGCCTGAATATATGGTCCCTTCGGCCTTCGTGAGGCTCGAAAGGCTTCCCATGACATCAAGCGGCAAGATAGACCGCAAAGCGCTGCCCGCTCCTGAGTCACAGGTGACGGAGGACACTTACGAAGCGCCGCGCACCGAATCAGAATCCAAGCTGGCGGCAATCTGGTCTTCTGTATTGCAGCTAAGCCGCGTGGGAATAAGGGACAGCTTCTTCAGTCTCGGCGGTGACTCGATAATGGCGATCCAGGTCGTGTCGAGGGCGAGAGCGCAGGGCCTCCCGATATCGGGGCACCTGCTGTACCGATACCAGACTGTAGCCGAGCTGGCTGCGGCATGCGGCGAAGCCGTCCCGCATCCCGCCCCCGGGAAGGTTCAGGCCGACTCTCCGCCTCCATCCGGTTTCCCGCTGTCAGGTCTCTCGGCCGGAGAGCTTAAGCGGATCACGGAAGTCACGCCAGATATGGAGGATATCTACAGCCTCTCGCCTGCGCAGCAGGGCATGCTATTCCACACTCTCCGCGACCCTGAGTCAGGAGTCTATATTGAGCAGCTGAGCTTCACGATAGAGGGGAGGCTCGACAGCAGCGCCCTCCGCCGGGCCTGGGAGAGCGTGGTGGGCCGGCACGGCGCGCTCAGGAGCTCTTTTATCTGGGAAGGGCTCAAAAGCCCTGTTCAGGTCATAAGCAGCCGCGTTGAGCTCCCCTGGCTTGAGGAAGACTGGCGCGGCCTCGATGACAGAGACTTCCAGTGCAGGCTCGACTCGTCGCTTCAGCAGTCGAGAAGGGAAGGCTTCAATCTGAACGCCCCGCCGCTTATGAAGTGCCAGCTCATCAGGTCCGGAGACGAGCAGTGGCAGATGGTCTGGCACCTGCACCACATCCTCATGGACGGGTGGTGCCTCCCAATCCTGCTCAGGGAGATATTCTCCGCCTACGAAGGCGAATTGGAAGGGAAAGACGCGGGGCTCCCTGAGGTCCGGCCTTACCGAGACTATATAAACTGGCTCGCAGATCAGGACATGTCAGAGGCGCAGCAGTTCTCGCGCGGCGAACTTTCATCGGTAGCCGATCAGACTCCTCTTCCACTCGACGGAACAGGCTCTTCCGAAGGAGGATACGGCGAGGACAGCCTGGCAGTGCCGGCCGGCACTGCTGACAGGATTATCCCATTCGCAAGAAACGAGCGGATCACGCCATATACTATCGTGCAGGGCGCATGGGCGCTGCTGCTGTCACTGTCCTGCGGCGAAGAGAGGGTGCTCTTCGGAGCCACCACTTCCGGCCGTCCCGGCGAGCTGGCCGGCGTGGAGGACATGATAGGCCTCTTCATCAGCACTGTGCCTGTCTGCACGGCGGCGCCAGGCGGGATGAAGACAGGCGACTGGCTGAGAGAATTGCACGGCGGGAACGCCGATCGGGAGAGGCACTGCCATATGCCGCTTCCCGAGATCAGGAAGCTCTGCCCGATCCCTGCAGGCGCAGGGCTCTTCGACAGCATCGTAGTCTACGAAAACTACCCTGTTGAGAGCGCGCTCAGGGAAGCCATGACATCTCTCGGAGTAAGCGATGTGAAAGCCATCGAGCAGACAAACTACGCCCTCACGCTCACCGCTTCTCCTGATCAGGGACTCGTGCTGAGGCTGTCTTACGACAGGGAGCGGTTCAGCGCCGGGTCTGCCAGGCTGATCCTGAAGGCCATTGCCGATCTTCTCGGAGAAATAGTGAAGAGCGGAGACAGGACCCTCACCGAGATATCCATGTTTCCGCAGGCAGAGCGTGAAGGTATCGTGAAGGGCTGGAACGACACGGCCCTCTCATGGCCTGATGAAGGAACGGTCACAGACCTGTTCGAGGCCAGGGCTGCGGAAATGCCTGACGCGATCGCGCTCGTATATGAAGATGAGCACCTCACCTACGGCGTGCTGAACGGGCAGGCGAACGCCCTGGCAGAAGAGCTGATACCGTATGATGTCGGGCCGGATGTGATCGTCGGCGTATGCATGGAGCGCTCATTGTCGATGCTGATCTGCATCTACGCGGTGATGAAGGCCGGCGGGGCATACACGCCGCTCGATCCTGAGCTTCCCGAGGCGAGGCTGTCTCTCTTGACAGCAGATTCAGGCATCACAACGGTGCTGACAGAGAAGAGATTCGCCGGACTCTTCAAAGACTCAGGAGCGGCTCGCGTCATAGCGGCAGACGAAAGGCTTCCCTTCGACGGGGAGGCCGGAAATCCGGTTCGGAGCTGCTCTCCTTTGAACCTGGCTTATCTGATATATACGTCAGGCTCGACAGGCGCTCCCAAAGGCGCGATGAACACTCTCGAAGGGATGAAAAACAGGCTGCTCTGGATGCAGCAGGCCTTCGGCTTAAAATTCGGAGACGCAGTATTGCACAAGACGCCGTTCAGCTTTGACGTGTCTGTCTGGGAGCTCTTCTGGCCGCTCCTGACAGGTGCGAAGCTCGTAATCGCCGCTCCGGGAGGGCACAGGGACAGCGAATACCTGAAATCCCTTATGAAGCTGGAGAATACAGGCACAGTACATTTTGTCCCCTCCATGCTGCAGGCATTTCTGATGGATGACGGCATGAAGGGCCTCGGCTCGCTCGAGAGGGTCATCTGCAGCGGAGAAGCGCTCTCATGGGCTCTGCAGCAGAAGTTCTTCGAGGTGTCCGGAGCGGAGCTATACAACCTCTATGGGCCGACAGAGGCGTCTGTTGACGTGTCGTTCTGGCGGTGCGATCCGGACGGCCCTGAAGGAACAGTGCCGATAGGATACCCGATAGCGAATACATCCCTCCATATCCTGGACAGGAATATGAACCCCGTCCCGGAGGGGTTTCCAGGCGAGCTCTTCATAGGCGGCGCCGGGCTGGCCCGCGGATATATCGCATCACCTGCCTTGACTTCCGAAAGGTTCATCGCAGACCCTTTCACCACAGGCGGACGCCTGTACAGGACAGGAGACAGGGCGAGGCGCCTTCCCGGCGGCGCGATAGAGTTCCTGGGCCGGCTTGACAGCCAGGTCAAGATACACGGGTTCCGCATAGAGCCCGGCGAGATCGAGTCTGCGCTCCTCTCCCATTCCGCAATTCGCGACTGCGCCGTCGTGGCAAGGGAGGACAGGCCGGGCATCAGGCGCCTCGTGGCATACGCAGTCCTGAAGGACAGCGCCGAAAGCCCTGGGAGCATCAAGACCGAGCTGGACGCCATAGCCGGCGAAAAGCTTCCTCCATATATGAAGCCCTCGGCCTATGTGATCCTTCCAGCGCTCCCTTTGACGGCGAGCGGCAAAACAGACAGGAAGGCCCTCCCTGTCCCGGAGCCGGCAGCAGGCCTGGATGCTTCAGCGCCGCCACGCACGTCCGCAGAGAAGACCATCGCCGGCATATGGGCTGATGTGCTCGACCTGGACAGTGTCGGGGCGCACGACAACTTCTTCGCGCTCGGAGGAGACTCGATAATAAGCATCCAGGCAGTGTCACGCGCCAGGGAGGCAGGCCTCTCCATGACCGTCAGGATGCTCTTTGAGCACCCGACAGTCGCACAGCTGGCGCTGGTCTGCGGCGGAATGCCGGCCCTGGAGGCCGAGCAGGGTATCGTGACAGGCGAAGCTCCTCTCACGCCGATCCAGAGATGGTTCTTCAGCAGCGAGCCGGCAGAGCCATGGCATTTCAATCAGTCTGTGCTGCTCGAAGTGCCTGGCCGCTTCGAGCCGGCGCTCGCCGTTTCCGCTCTCCGGGCCATAATCTCCCATCACGACGCTCTCCGCCTCCGCTTCGCCCGGACAGGCGGGGACTGGTCGCAGAGAATCGTCGGAGACGGGCAGTCCGACACATTCACATCAGTCGATCTCTCGAATCTCGAGGATTGCGACTTTTCAACAGCAGTTGAAGCAGCGGCGTCAGCCGCTCAGGCGGGCCTCGATATCTCGGAAGGCCTGCTGATCAGGGCGTTGCACTTCTCGAGAGGGGCGGAGAGCTCCGGCAGGCTCCTTCTGATCATCCATCATCTTGCAGTGGACGGAGTGTCGTGGCGCATACTGCTCTCCGATCTGGATCGCGCATACAGGCAGCTCCTCGACGGGGAGGAGATCTCACTCCCTGCAAAGAGCACGTCATATCCTGTCTGGGCATTGCGTCTCGAAGAATATGCCTCTTCCTGCAGGATGGCCGAAGAAGCGGCATATTGGAATGATGAGGCAGCCAGGCTGGCAGATCCAATCCCCTGCGATCTGCCGGGAACTCCGGATTCGAACACAGTCGGCTCGAGCTGCACGGTGTCGCTGGAGCTGGATGAGGCGCTGACCGAATCACTGATCAGGGACATACCGCCTGTCTACAATACCAGGATAAACGACGCGCTCCTGACAGCGCTCGGGATGGCGCTCCTCAGATGGACAGGGAGGAATGTCTTCACGATAGACGTGGAAGGCCACGGCCGGGAGGAGATATTCGACGGTATGGACGTCAGCCGCACAGTCGGATGGTTTACGAGCCTGTTCCCGGTAACGATTGAGATATCGGGCAGGGCAGATCCCGGCTCAGATCTCAAGAGCGTAAAAGAAAGGCTCCGCTCGATCCCTGACAAGGGGATCGGATACGGCATCCTCAGATATCTTGCCGCAGACAGGCAGCTGCTGATTTCAGGCCGCTCTGAGGCGCAGGTAAGCTTTAACTACCTGGGTCAGGTGGACAGCGCCTTCGCAGACGGAGAGTTCAGGATCGCCGCCGAGAGCGCCGGAAATGACACGAGCCCTGCGATGGTCCGCAGGCACCTGATCGATGTGACAGGGATCGTCTCTTCAGGCAGGCTCAGCCTGAACATCACTTACAGCAGGCATTTCCACCGGCGCGAGACCGCAGAGAGGCTGGCCGAATGGCTGGAAGAGTCTCTCAGAGAGCTTGTCAGGCACTGCATGACTCCAGGCGCGGGAGGTCGCACGCCTTCCGACTTCCCGCTCGCGTCGCTCGCCCAGTCCGATCTGGACCGCCTCTTTGCCGGACATGAGCAGATTGAAGACCTGTATCCGTTGACGCCGATGCAGCAGGGCCTCCTGTTTCACGCCCTGCGCAGCCCTGATTCCGACATGTACCGCGAGCAGGCGAGCTGCATGCTGACGGGCGATCTGGACAGCGCCGCGTTCCAGAGGGCCTGGCAGTCCGTCGTGGACAGGCATTCCGTGCTGAGGACATACTTCATATGGGAGGATATGAGCGAGCCTCTGCAGGCGGTAAAGCGCCGCGCAACGCTGCCCTGGATTGAGGAGGACTGGAGACATCTCGGCGCAGGCGAGCTGGAGAAACGGCGGCGCGAGCTGCTGGGAGGCTCAGGCAGGAGAGCTCTCGACCTGAAGAGCGCCCCTGTTGCGAACGCCCATCTCGCGAGGCTCGACGACAGAAAATGGCTCTTCGTGTGGTGCCACCACCACACGCTGATGGACGGATGGTCTTTCCCGATAGTGCTCCGCGAAGTCTTTTCGCTTTACCGGTCATATATGGACAGGACCGACAGCGCGCTCCCGCCGCCCCGCCCCTACCGCGATTACATCGAATGGATGAGAGCGCAGGATATGGGCAGATCAGAGGCGTTCTGGCGGGAAGAGCTGCGGGGATTCACGGCTCCGACCCTCCTGGCCTCCGACAGGCGCGCCGAAGAGCCGGGCATCGGCATGGAGCTCGTGAAGGATCTTCCGGAAGATCTCACCGCAGGTCTTTCGGCTCTGGCAAGGGCCGAGAGAGTGACTCTGAGCGCGGTAACGCAGGGCGCGTGGGCTGTGCTTCTTTCAAGCCGCACCAGGGAAAGAGAGGTTCTCTTTGGCGCCACGGTGGCGGGAAGGCCGGCGGAAGTTCCCGGCGTGGACAGGATGGTCGGCCTCTTCATCAACACGCTTCCTGTCAGGGTGAGAGTCAAACCGGCGGCTTACCTCGGAGACTGGCTCAGGAGCCTTCACGACCGGCAGGTCGAGAGGGAGCAGTATGCCTGCACGCCGCTGGTCGGGATCCGCAAATGGAGCGACGTTCCCGCCGGCGCCGAGCTGTTCGACAGCCTAGTCGTCTTCGAGAACTTCCCGTTCGACAGCTCGCTGCTCGAAGGAAGCTCCAGCCTCCAGGTCAGCGAGGCCGGGACAGTCGAGATGACCAATTACCCATTCACATTGATCGCCGTGCCTGGAAGCCGGCTGAAGCTCAAAGCGTCATACGACAGCACCAGGTTCGATGAGAAAGCCGTTTCGGAGATCCTGGAGCAGCTCGAGGCGATCCTGTCCGGAATGGCGGCAGATAAAGGCTCCACTCTGTCAGAGCTCCCGCTCATATCAGAAGATGAGCGCGCCCGCATATTCGCCGGGCTCTCAGGCCCTTCCCTCCCCTGCCCTGAAGACTGGTGCCTGGACAGCCTCTTCGAAGAGCAGGCAGGGAGAACGCCTGACGCAGTGGCGCTGATCTTCAGGGATATGCATATTACATACGGCGAGCTGAACGACATGTCTTCGAAGCTGGCCTCAGAGCTGCAGTCGCTCGGCGTCGGCAGAGACAGGCCTGTCGCGGTATGCATGGAGCGCTCCATCGAGACTGTCGTCTCCATCTATGCGGTGCTCAAGGCCGGCGGCGCATATGCGCCACTCGACCCGGACTATCCGGAAGAACGCCTCAGGGTGATGATCGAAGACCTCAGGTGCGCGGTGATCCTTACAGATGACCCGCTCGTGGAAAAGCTGCGATCAGTCTCAGGACCGGCAGCGCATGTGCTCTCTCCGGCCTCCTGGATGCCTGTTGTTGCCTCATCGGGCAGGAGCCCGGCTCCTGAGCTCCGGAGCGCCGGCGACCTGGCATACGTGCTCTATACTTCGGGCTCCACAGGTATTCCGAAAGGAGTGCTCGTCCCGCACTGCGGAGCTGTCAATGTTCTTTCGTGGCTGCAGAGCCGGTACAGGCTCGGCAGTGGAGACAGGATGCTCTTTCAGACCAGGTTCACATTCGACGTGTCTGTCAGCGAGATCTTCTGGCCCCTGCTGACTGGAGCCTCTCTCGTGCTCGCCGAGCAGGGCGGGAGCAGGGATCCTTCTTATCTGCTCGGCCTGATGGAAAGCGAGAGGATAAGCGTGATGAACTCCGTCCCTTCACTTCTGTCAGTGCTTCTCGAAGAGCCGGAAGAGAAGAAAGCCTCTGCCGGAAAGGCTCTCAGGCACTTTCTGTGCGCAGGCGAGGCGCTGCCTTCAGCGCTCGCGGAAAGATGCATTGAGACTTTCACGGAATGGATCTCGAACCTGTACGGCCCTACAGAGGCGTCGATATACAGCAGCTTTTACCGCGCGGACAGGCAGGGCGCTTCAGGCGGCTCCGGCGTGCCAATCGGAAGGCCTGTTGCAGGCGCGGTGCTGTATATCCTCGACGAATCGCTGAATCCCGTGCCTGCAGGAGTTCCTGGAGAGCTGCACATAGCGGGCGCAGGGCTGGCGCGCGGCTATCAGGGAAGTCCTGAGCTTACTGCGGAGCGCTTCATCCCCGATCCATTCAGCGGGGCGGCCGGAGCCCGCATGTACAGGACAGGGGATCTCGTGCGCCTGCTCCCGGACGGCAACATCGAGTTCATGGGCCGGCTGGACAGTCAGGTGAAACTGCGCGGCTTCAGGATTGAGCTGCAGGAGATCGAGGCAGTGCTGCTGCGGCATCAGGCGATCAACGACGCGGCAGTCACGCTGGAAAGAGACGGGAGCGGCTCTCCGTTCCTGGCGGCGCATGTCGTCACCGGCGACGGCGGCCTGCGCGATTCCGAGCTGAGGGCATATCTCGGCGCGGCGCTCCCTGAATACATGATCCCGTCGCTGTTCTGCAGGCTGGAAGCCCTGCCTCTCACGCCGAGCGGCAAGGTGGACAGGAGATCCCTCAAGGCACAGAGAGCAGCGGGACGGGACAGGGATCTCCTTCCTCTCCGAACTCCGGTGGAAGAGCTTCTGGCAGGCATCTGGAAGGAAGTTACCGGAGCGGGCAGCGTGGCCGCAGGCGACAACTTCTTCGAGATTGGAGGCCACTCGCTCTCCGCAACGCAGGTGGTGTCCAGGATCTCGAGAGTCTTCTCAACAGAGATGCCGATCAGGGCGATCTTCGAATGCCCCACCCTGGATGCGCTGGCACAGCGCGTGAGGGAGTCGCTGGCGGAGACAGGGCCTGCTGCGGCTCCCATCGAGCCTGCGGACAGGACAGGCCGCCTCCCGCTTTCGTTCGCGCAGAGAAGGCTCTGGTTCCTCGACGAGCTGGTGCCTGACAACCCGTTCTATGTAATCCCGATCGCGCTCAGGATAGACGGCCCGCTCGACGTGAAGGCGCTCAGGCAGGCCTTCCGCAGCCTGATAGAGCGGCATGAGACGCTGAGAACGCATTTCGGGTCAGATCAGGGAGAGCCTTACCAGATCATAGAAGCCGCTCCTGAATTCCACCTCAGAACGGCTGATCTGTCCCACCTGCGCGGTGACGCGCTGAAAGAGGAGGTGGATCGCCTTGCGGCACAGGAAGCGCTCACGCCTTTCAGGCTGTCGGAAGACATCCTGATAAGGGCTCTGCTTATTTTCACAGGACGTGAAGAGCAAGTTCTGGTGATAACGGTTCATCACATAGTGTCGGACGGGTGGTCCATGGGAGTGCTCGCCGGAGACCTCACGGCTCTGTATCAGGCCGCGCTTCCAGGCGCCGCCGGCCCGGACCTTCCTCCTCTTCCTGTCCAGTACGCCGACTTTGCCTCGTGGCAGTCCCGGTGGCTCTCAGAAGAGACACTGGCGGGACAGGCCGAGTACTGGAGGGAGCAGCTCAGGGACGCCCCTGCAAGCCTCCCGCTCCCCTGCGACAGGCCGCGCCCTGCCATACAGAGCTTCAGGGGGAGCAGGATCCTCCTCAATATGGCGCCTGAGAAGCTGATAAAGGTCCGGAGGCTCAGCGAACGATCAGGAGCGACCCTTTTCATGACGCTTCTCGCCGCCTTCGATTTGCTGATGCACATGCACACAGGCGAGACTGATATTCTCATCGGCACGCCTGTCGCCAACAGGACACGCAGCGATATTGAGGGCCTGATAGGCTTCTTCGTGAACACGCTCGTGCTGAGAGCCGGCCTGGGCGGAGATCCATCTTTCGCAGAGCTGCTCTCCGCGACGAGAAAGACATGCCTCGACGCATACGCCAGGCAGGACATTCCCTTTGAGAGGCTCCTGGAAGAGCTCTCGATAGAGCGAAGCCTCGACCGCCAGCCTCTCGTGCAGGTCCTCTTCGCGCTGCAGAACGCGCCGATGCCTCCCCTGTCGCCGCCAGGGCTCGCAGTGCGGAATATGGATCTCGACACCGTCACAGTCAGGTTCGACCTGGAGGTCCATCTCACTGAAGAGGCTGAAGGGCTGCGGTGCGAGTTCATCTACAGCGCCGATCTCTTCACTGAGGAGACTGTTGAGAGGATGGCCAGGCACTATGAAGAGCTTCTCGACAGGATAGTCGCGGCGCCTTCCTGCCCGATCTCGGAGCTTTCAACGCTGAAGGGGCCCGAGCGTCATATGCTGCTCGACGAATGGAACAGGACCGGAGCGGATTACCTGCTCAAAGGTCCTGTCCACAGGCTTTTCGAGCAGCAGGCCCGGACGGCTCCCGATGTCACGGCGCTGTCCTTTGGGGACCAGTGTGTGAGCTACGGCGAGCTGGACAGGATGGCAGACAGAGCCGCGTCCGGACTGCGCTCTCTCGGCGTGTGTCCCGACAAGCCTGTCATCATCCACATGGAGCGCGGGATCGGAATGATCGCTGCAGTGCTGGCGGTTCTGAAGGCCGGCGGGGCATGCGTGCCTGTTGATCCGAAATATCCAGGCGAGCGGATAAGGCTCATGCTCGAAAACAGCGGGGCGAAGCTCATTCTGACAGACGGCCTGGCGGAGAATCTGCCCAGGTCATATGGAGATGTCGTCACAATCGACAGGCTCATCGACGGCTCTGCCGGAAGCCTGCCGGGAGGCAATGCCGGAGACTGGCAGGCCGATGGCGCCAATCTGGCCTATATCATCTACACATCAGGCTCTACAGGAGCTCCAAAAGGCGTGGCTGTGACGCACGTCACGCTCGTGAACCTCGTCAGGTGGCAGCAGCGGGTATCAGGCCTCGAAGGCCCTGCAAAGACTCTTCAATACACGTCTCTGAGCTTCGACGTGTCATTCCAGGAGATATTCATGACGCTCTCTTCAGGCGGCACGCTGGTGCTCGTCGATGATGATGCCAGGAGGGACCCTGCAGAGCTGATCGCCTGTCTCGAGGAGAACCAGGTGACGAGGCTCTACATGCCTTTCGTGGCGCTTCAGCAGCTCGCCGAATCGAGCCGGCGGGAGCTGCTGTCAGGCCTTCGGCAGGTCATTACGGCAGGCGAGCAGCTCAGGATCACCCCTGCCGTCAGGGAGTTCTTTGCAGCCCGTCCTGACTGCAGGCTGCACAATCATTACGGCCCGACCGAAAGCCACGTCGTAACGGCTCTCAGCCTCGACAGTAGCGCCGGGCTGTGGAAAGAGCTTCCGTCCATAGGATATCCGATAGCCAACACATCGATCTACATACTGGATGACAGACTCGAGCCGAGGCCTGTCGGAGCGGCAGGCGATCTCTACATAGGCGGCGTGAACCTGGCGCGCGGATATCTCAATAATCCGGCCTTGACGGCAGAGCGGTTCATTCCCGATCCGTTCAGCGGCAGGCCGGGCGCGCGCCTGTACAGGACAGGCGACAGGGCCCGGTACCTGTCGTCGGGAGAGATAGAGTTCCTCGGGCGGCTTGACGGCCAGGTCAAGATCAGGGGCTTCAGGGTTGAGCTGTCTGAGATAGAGGGAGCGCTCGGCTCTCACGGCGACGTGAGAGAGTGCGCCGCAGCGGTCTGGAAGAGCGGGTCAGGCCTGGCTTATATTGCCGCCTATGCCGCATCCGGCTCGCCAGGGCTGACTCCGGCAAAGCTGCGCGCCTTCCTGAAGGACAGGCTGCCTGAATTCATGATACCTTCTGTCTTCTTGATATCAGAATCGCTGCCGCTCACGCCCAGCGGAAAGGTGGACAGGAGGGCTCTTCCTGAGCCTGAGGCGAAAGATGCCGAATATGACGGGGAATCTGCGTCTCCCACTGAAGAGATCATCACGGCTGTCTGGCAGGAAGTGCTGGGCCTCGAAAGACCTGCCATAGGCGACAGCTTCTTCGAGATCGGAGGCCACTCGCTCAGCGCCACGCAGGTGATCTCCAGGCTCAACAGGGCCTTCGACATCAACCTTCCTGTCCGCTCGATCTTCGAGGCGCCCTCAGCAGGAGCCCTGGCCTCGCTGATAGACAGAGAGCTCAGATCGTCGCAGGGCGGCTCGCCTCCGCCAATCGTTCCCGCGGACGGCACCGGGCGCCTCCCGCTGTCATGGGCGCAGGAGCGCCTCTGGTTCCTCGACCAGCTCGTGCCTGACAACCCGTTCTATAACATGGCCTCGGCGCTCACGGTGCAGGGCAGCCTGGACATACCTGCCCTCGAAAGGTGCTTCAGCGAGATCGTGATGCGCCACGAGCCGCTCAGGACGCATTTCGTCTCGCAGGGCGGGACGCCTTTCCAGGTCATAGACAGCGCTCCGGACATGAGGGTGCCGGTAATAGACATTTCAGGGCTGGAAGACGAAGACATGAAAGCCGAAGTGCAGAGACTGGCCATGGAGGAAGGGCTCCGCACATTCAACCTCTCGAGGGATCTGATGATAAGGGCCGCTCTCATCAGGTGCGCCGAAGACAGGCACGTGCTGCTGACCACCATGCACCATATCGCGTCAGACGGGTGGTCGTCAGGAGTCTTCATCAAAGACATGCTCGCGCTGTACGACAGCTTCGTCAAGGATGAGCCTTCCAGCCTGCCGGCGCTGCCGGTCCGGTATGCCGACTTTGCAGTGTGGCAGAGAGGATGGCTGTCCGGGAAGGCTCTTGACATCCAGCTGCAATACTGGAAAGAGAGACTCGCAGGGGCCCCGCCGTTCCTGAATCTGCCCTGCGACAGGCCGCGCCCTCAGATCCAGAGCTTCAGGGCAGGTCTCAGGAAGAGCGTCATCGGCAGCGGGACGACGAAGAAGCTCAGAGCGCTCAGCGGCAGAACGGGCTCGACCCTTTTCATGACACTGTTATCAGCGTTTGCCGCGCTGATGCGCAGATACACGGGAGACACGGACATAATGATCGGCTCTCCTGTCGCCAACAGAACGCAGAAGGAGATCGAAGAGCTCATAGGCTTCTTCGTAAATACGCTCGTTCTCCGCAACGACCTGGCAGGAGACCCGACGTTCGAAGAGCTGCTCGAAAGAACCAGAAAGACGTGCATCGAGGCTTATACGCACCAGGACATCCCCTTCGAGAAGCTCGTCGACGAGCTCAGCCCTGAGAGGAGCATGGGCCGCCAGCCGCTCGTGCAGGTAATCTTTGCCCTGCAGAACATGCCTATGCCTGAGATCACGCCTTCAGGGCTGACGATATCGCCGATGGAATCAGAGGCAGCAACTGTCCGGTTCGACCTGGAGGTGCACGTCTACGAGACTTCGGAAGGGCTCGAGTGCCTGTTCAGATACAGCTCCGATCTCTTCCTGGCCTCGACGATAGACGCCATGATGGGCCACTTTGCAGCCCTTCTCGAAGCGGCGGCTGAGAATCCAGGAGAGAGGCTTTCAGAGCTTCAGATCCTGTCTGCCGGAGAGAAGAGCCTGATCCTCAGGCAGTGGAACACCATCCAGCAAGACACAGGGCCGATGAGGTGCATTCACAGAGTCTTCGAGGAGCAGGCCGGAAAGGCTCCGGACGCCACGGCCGTGATCTGCGAAGACTCGCACGTCACATACGGCGCGCTGAACGGCAGGGCGAACTCGCTGGCCGGCAGGCTCATATCGCTCGGAGCGGGGCCTGAGAAGCCTGTCGGCATCTGCTGCGAGCGCTCAGTCGACACGGTGACGGCGATACTGGCAGTGCTGAAATCAGGCGGGGCCTATGTGCCCCTCGACCCGGCATACCCTGAGGAGCGGCTGCGCCTGATACTGGAAGACGCCGCGATAGACATACTGATCACGCAAGGTTCGGTGAGGCATCTATTCTCGGAGATCGAAATCGCCGGCATAGTCGATCTCGATGATCTGGAAGATGATGATTGCTCCGCCGCTAATGTCGACGGCGGGGCCGGGCCTGACAACCTGGCATATATAATCTACACGTCAGGCTCGACAGGAAGGCCCAAGGGCGCTCTGATCCCGCACTGGCAGGTCGTGCGGCTCTTCTCCGCCGCAGACGGCATCTTCGAGCTGTCATCGGAGGACATATGGAGCTGTTTCCACTCATACGCCTTCGACTTCTCTGTGTGGGAGATCTGGGGAGCGCTCTTCAAAGGGGCCAGGACGGTCATCGTGCCGCATTACACGACGAGAGATCCGGCCAAGTTCCACCGCCTCCTCGACAGCGAGATGGTCACCGTTCTGTCCCAGATCCCGACAGCGTTCATATCGCTCATCGAAGCCGACTCGGCCTCAGAGAGGAAGCTCGGCTCGCTCCGCTATGTCGTGTTCGGCGGCGAGGCGCTCGATACAGGGAGCCTCAGAGAGTGGTGGGACAGTTATGGCACCCTGTCGCCGAGGCTAGTCAACATGTTCGGCATCACCGAGATCACCGTGCACGGAACGTTCCGCCTGCTCTCTGCTGACGACATGAGGAACGACGCGGCCCGCTCGCCGATAGGCAGGAGGCTCAGAGATCTGACGTTCTTCGTCCTCGATGGAGACATGAACCCCGTTCCGGTCGGCGTGCCAGGCGAGCTTTATGTCGGAGGAGCAGGCCTGGCGAGAGGCTATCTGAACAGGCCGGATCTGACAGCCCTCCGGTTCGTCCCGAATCCTTTCCCGGGAGAGACGGGAAGCAGGCTCTACAGGACAGGCGACGTGGCAAGATACCTGCCTGACGGCTCGCTCGACTATCTCGGCCGCGCAGACTCGCAGGTCAAGATAAGGGGCTTCAGGATTGAGCCTGGAGAGATTGAGGCAGTCCTCGCGATGCATGAGACAGTGCTGGAGGCGGCTGTAATCGCCCACGACACTCCGCAGGGGAGCCGGGCGCTCGCGGCTTATGCGGTCCCGCGCAGAGAAGCTCCGGAGCTCAGAGCGATGCTCGAAGAATGCGGAAGGGAGCGGATCTCGCACTGGCAGGCTCTCTACGACACGACCATGTCCCAGGAGCCTTCCAATTGGGACCTCGGATTCAATATCACAGGCTGGAACAGCAGCTATACAGGGGCGCCCATCCCTGCTGAAGAGATGGAAGAATGGGTCAGCGAGACTGTCAGCCGCATACTCTCGCTGAAGCCTCAGCGCGTGCTGGAGATAGGCTGCGGCAACGGCCTGCTGCTGTCCCGCATAGCGCCTCGGTGCTTATCGTACCACGGCACCGACTTCTCAAAGGTATCGCTCAGTAACGTGGAGAGGCTGAAGGCATCCCGCCCCGATCTCGACAACGTGACTCTCAATCAAAGAAACGCCGACTCTTTCGACGGACTGGAAAAGGGCTCGTTCGACCTGGTGATCCTGAACTCGATCGTCCAGTACTTCCCGTCTGTAGAATATCTGCTCACAGTCATCGAAGGGGCCGTCGCAATGTTGAAGCCTGGCGGCGCGGTTTTTGTCGGCGATGTGCGGAATCTGAGCCTCAAGGCCGCCTTTCATGCCGATGTGGCGCTTCACAGGGCCCTGCCGTCGACTCCGGCAGAGGAGATCAGGAAGGTCTTCGAGGGCCTGCAGAGGAATGAGGAGGAGCTCCTTCTGTCTCCCCGGTTCTTCACGGCGCTGAAAGAGCGCTTCAGCGCGGTGAGCGGGGCATCTGTGATGCTGAAGAGGGGTCGTTTCAGGAACGAGATGAGCAGCTTCCGCTTTGACGCCGTCATATACAGGGAGAGGATCGCAGAACAGGTGGAGATCTCCTGGCTCGACTGGAAGGATGAGAGGCCTAATCTGCAGAGGCTCTGTGATATCCTGGAAGACGGAGCGCACGGGCTCACAGGCGTTCGGTGCATACCGAACAGCAGGGTGCTCGGCGCCGTGAAGGCGGCTGAAGCGCTTGAAGGAAAGAGCCCGGCCAGGACGGCGTCAGATATCAGGGAGCTCGCAGGCGACTGTCAGGGTTTAGATCCCTGCGAGCTATGGGCCATCGGGGAAAAATATCCATACCGCGTAGAGCTTCTGTGGCAGAGCTGCTACAGCGATGGCTCATTTGACGCTGTTTTCAGGCACAACTCGTCTGATCCCGGAAAGATACCTGATCTGGGCGCGCTTGAAGGAAAGGGCCCGGCCTCACAGAGCTGGCTCCATTACGGGAACGATCCCCTGATGCCGGTGCTGAGAGGTCTTCTTGCGCCGAAGCTGCGCTCCTGGCTGCGCGAAAAGCTCCCTGAATACATGGTTCCTACATCGATAACAGTGATGGATGCCCTTCCTCTCTCGCCGAGCGGCAAGGTGGACAGGAAATCGCTGCCTGCGCCGGGACAGATTATTGATGAAAGGCATTACGCGCCTGCCTCTACTCCGACTGAAGAGCTTCTGGCAGGGATATGGATGGAGGTGCTCGCTCTCGACAGGATCGGCGTCCACGACAACTTCTTCGAGATCGGAGGGCACTCCCTGTCGGCCACTCAGGTCATATCGAGAGTCTGCAGGGCCTTCTCAACAGATGTTCCTCTCAGGGCCATCTTCGAATCGCCGACCGTCGCGGCGCTATCGTCAGTGATAGACGCGACCTTGAGAGCCGACAGCGCTGAGATACCGCCGCTCGTAAAGGCTGACAGGACCGGCCCGCTGCCGCTCTCCTGGGCTCAGGAGAGGCTCTGGTTCCTCGACGAGCTGATGCCTGACAACCCGTTCTACAACATGCCGGTTACGCTGAGGCTCGCCGGAGCGCTCGACGTGAAGGCTCTCGAAAACAGCCTGACAGAGATGGTGCGCCGCCATGAGATCCTGAGAACGAGGCTGATCTCAAAGGACGGCGTGCCTGTGCAAATCACAGCCGACGCTCAGCAGACGATTCTCTCCGTCGTCGATCTTGCAGCTGTCAAGGAAAAGGATATCGAGTTGGGAAGGCTCGCCGCGGAAGAGGCCGGCACAGCCTTCAGGCTCTCTGAGGACGACCTCGTCAGAGCAACGCTGATAAGGGGCGGAGATGAAGAGCACGTGCTGCTCTTCACGATGCATCACATAGTCTCCGACGGCTGGTCGATCGGAATATTCATCAGGGAGATGGCGGCGCTCTATGAAGGCTTCCTGAGAGGCGAGGCGCCATCCCTTTCTCCATTGCCGGTCCAGTACGCAGACTATGCGGCCTGGCAGAGGAAATGGCTGTCCGGCGACGTGTTCAAAAGACAGCTCAGCTACTGGAGGCATCAGCTCGAAGGCGCCCCCACTTTCATCGAGTTGCCATCCGATCATGCAAGGCCGCCGATCCAGAGCTTCAAGGCCGGAATAGTTTCAGGAAATATACCGGCAGGAACAGTAGAGCAGCTTAAAGCCCTCAGCACCCGCTCTGCTGCTACGCTCTTCATGACGCTCTACGCCGCCTTTTCGGCTCTGATGCACCGCTGGAGCGGGATGGACGACATATTGACAGGCGCTCCTGTCGCGAACCGCACGCGCGGCGAGATTGAGGGCCTGATCGGCTTCTTCGTCAACACTCTCGTGCTCAGGAGCTCGGCACATTCGGATCCGACCTTCGAGGAGCTGCTCGGAGAGGCCAGGAAGACCTGTCTCGACGCCTACATGCACCAGGACATACCCTTCGAGAAGCTGGTCGAGGAGCTGAACCCGGAGAGGAGCATGGACCACCACCCGCTCGTGCAGGTCCTGTTCTCGCTGCAGAACGCGCCAATGCCTGAGCTCTCCCTTCCAGGGCTGTCCATCTCATATCTCGATCAGGGCTCTGTCACGGCGAGAGTCGATCTGGAGGTCAACCTCAGGGAGGGGCCTTCAGGGATCGACATCGATATGATCTACGTGAGCGATATATTCGACAGGGATACTATCGCGAGAATAATGCAGTACTATATCCGGATTCTCGAGGCAGTCGCCGGCAACCCGGCGCTCAGAGTCTCAGAGCTGCCGCTCATGTCCGCGGCAGAGAAAGAGCTGGTGCTGAGAGGCTGGAACGACACAGCGGCGGACTATGGTCCTTCCACTGGTCTCCACAGGCTCTTCGAGGAACAGGCTGAAAAGACTCCTGATTCGGTGGCTCTCGTCTTCGAAGACAGGCATATCACATACAGGGAGCTCGACGAAGTGACGGACAGCCTGGCCTGCCGGCTGAAGCAGCTCGGCGCAGGGCCTGACGCAATAGTGGCGATCTGCATGGAGCGCTCCATATCGATGGTGATGGCCATCTACGCCATCGTGAAAGCCGGGGCGGCTTATCTGCCTCTCGATCCGGAATATCCTGAGGCCAGGCTCCACATGATGCTGGACGATTCGAAAGCTGTCGCGATTATATCCGATGAGCGGCTCGGGCAGATGTTCGCGTCCGGCGCCGCGCCTGTAATCACGCTCGATGAACAGACCAGGTCGTCCGGCGTTGAAGGCTTCTCTGATGAGCACTGCGATCCTGACAGCCTGGTCTCGATGATCTTCACCTCCGGCTCGACTGGGAGGCCCAAAGGATCGCTCAGCACGCACAGGGGGATCACGAACCGAATAATCTGGATGCAGCGCGAATTCAAGCTCGATGAGGGCGACAGGGTCCTTCAGAAGACTCCGTTCAGCTTCGACGTGTCCATGTGGGAGTTCTTCTGGCCGCTCTCTGCAGGGGCCTGTCTCGTGGTTGCCGAGCCAGGAGGCCACAGGGACAGCCGGTACCTGGC
>Ga0302252_1000046_pt1 | contig 172411 bp, 162 predicted proteins | sample AAG_RA_Leu_MG_FD_193511 | JGI IMG/M metagenome (GOLD analysis project Ga0302252, IMG submission 193511) | Enriched activated sludge microbial communities from anaerobic digester in WTTP, New Holstein, Wisconsin, United States - AAG_RA_Leu | ecosystem: Engineered > Bioreactor > Anaerobic >... | reverse complement strand
TCCGATCCTTTCATCTGAGGCTGTAATAACAGGGTCGATCGGCCGTTTGGGCCTCTTCCGCTCTCCAGGCAGGCAGGAGAGGGAGATGGCGATGCAGCTCATGGAAATGATGCGCATGGCCCATCTCTGGGACAGGCCGCTCGGCCGGCTTTCAGGGGGAGAACGCCAGAAGGTATCGCTGGCGCGCGCCATTATGCAAAAGCCCGATATCCTTCTTATGGATGAGCCGACCGCGAACCTTGACATAGCTGTCCAAAAGGAGGTTATGGACCTTATAAGCGAGATCCACAGGCAGCAAGGCCTTACCGTTCTCCTCGTCACGCATGATTTCAATATGCTCCCCGGCTCGATGCTCCGGGCCGTGTTTTTGAACCGAGGCAGAACCATTTTTGACGGCGATCTGGACGCCGCAATGTCAGGCGAGATGTTGAGCAGGTTATTCCAATATCCGCTGGAGACCTTTGACCGGAACGGCAAGAGGTTCGTCTCTTATGGCTGAGTATCTGCTCGATGCCTTTGCGTACCCGCCTATACAGCGCGCAGCCCTTGCATGCATCCTCTGCGGCGCAAGCTGCTCGTTGCTGTCCGTATTTGTCGTGTTGATGAAAATGCCGCTGATGGGCGTATCGATGTCGCACGCTGCTTTTGCGGGGGCAGTGCTGGGCATGCTCCTGGACGTCAACCCGGCATTAAGCGGCTTCATCATGTGCCTGCTCGCCGCCGGAGTGCTCGGCCCGCTTTCAGACCGCACGGATATGGCGCCCGAGAACGTGCTTGGCATCATGTTTTCTTTTCTTATGGGCGTTGCATTTCTCGGCATGGGAATTCTCACGAGAACAAAGGCCGGCGCCCTCAACCTGATGTGGGGAAGCCTGCTGTCGCTGTCACGTTCAGACATTGTGGCCCTGGCGCTTGTAACATTTCTCCTCGTGCTCTTCGTGCTCTTGTTTTTCAAGGAGATCCGCCTTGTCCTTTTTCACAGGAGGCTCGCCACGGCAAGCGGCGTGCCCGCACGGGCGATCTATTACGCCCTGTTGTTTCTTACAGGCGCCGTGGTGTCCTCAAACCTTGCGACGGTGGGAGGGCTGCTCATCTTTGCGCTGCTCGTGCAGCCGGGGGCTACGGCGCTTCAGTTGACCTACAATTTGAAGCACTTTTTTATCATCTCTGCGGCGTCCGGGGTCGGCTCGTGCATATCTGGCCTCATCATATCCTATTTTTTTGATCTTCCGTCCGGGGCGGCAGTGGTTCTCATGGCAACGATCATCTTTGCTGCCGCGTACATCTTTTCGCCGAAGCGCAGAGCAGCAAAGCTTAAAAAAAGGAGCATGTATAATGAAGATGACGCGAGATGAGATCTATCGCACACGAAAAGAATTTTTTAACAAACATGCCGAAGGCTGGTATGATATGTGGTACAGGGACGATGCCACCGGGCGGCACGACAAGCACAAAAAGGACTTTGACCGCCTCTTTTCACTTCTTCCGCTAAAAGCGGGAGACCATGTGCTGGACGTCGGATGCGGGACGGGCGTGCTGGTTCCTTTCATGCTTGAGCGCATCACGGAAAGGGGAATTCTTTACGAGCTGGATTTCGCAGATAATATGATTGAGGTGAACCGGAGACTGCATGGGGACGGCAACATCCGCTTCATTGTCGCCGACGCCGAGGATGCGCCGCTGGACGATTCCTCGTGCGATGCCGTCGTCTGTTTCTCCTGTTTCCCGCATTTCCACGACATGGAAAAGGCTATGGCCACGCTCTCGCGCATCCTGAAGCCGCAGGGGTACTTTGTTGTGTCCCACTTCGAATCGTCGGAGGGGATCAACAAGCACCACGGGTCATGTCATGCGGTAAGGCACGACCGCCTGCCTGACGGGGCAGGCATGCGCGCGCTGTTCCGGAAAGCGAATCTGGACATTGAGCTGTTCACCGACGAGCCCGGTTTCTATTGCATCATCGCGAGAAAGGACTAGATGCTCGATACTGGATACCGGATGCTGGTCAAACCAGTGACAAATATCGAGCATCCAGCATCAAATGAACGTAAAGGATGGAGAAAGGATATGATCAAAAAACTGCTTTTGTACATGGCCAGGTGGCAGCTCAGCACGTTCACCCTCGCGCCGGTAATATGGCTGCTTGCCCTCTACGGCATAACGAATTCATGGATAGCGGCATTCATAGGCAATTTTATAGGCTCGCTGATATTCTTCTGGGTGGACCGCTACATATTCAGGTCGGACCATTTCGAGGTATGGCAGACGAAGGAGGGCAGGTGCGATGTCTGCGGGAAAGAAGATGTCGTGTGGCGCCTTGTAAGGGCTCCAAACTACGACAGAATGGCCGACAAACCGGTCTTTCTGTGCATGGAGCATTCAAGGCAGAAGACCGAGGAACTGAGGGAAAAAGGGATACCGGTCAAGGCAAGAAGCGGGTAAGGAACTTCCATTTGTTTCGGACGTTATGAGCGTGTTTGCGGGGAAGAGCCTTACGCTGACGCTTTCATACCGGTGAAAGTCCAGGGTCAATAAATATCAGCTTTTTTATAGAGATTTAGCTTGACAGTTTCTTTAGAATAGTCATAATATACCCTTTAAGCAGCATGCTTAATCTAATATATGAAAGGAGCTCTGTAGTATGCCAGTAGGTAAAGTAAAATGGTTCAACGATTCAAAGGGGTATGGGTTCATCGAGCAGGATAACGGTGAAGATGTCTTTGTCCACTTCTCAGCCATCAAACAGGATGGTTTCAAATCACTCAAAACAGGCGAAAAGGTCGAATTTGAGATCGTGAAAGGTCCAAAGGGTCCGCAGGCAGCAAATGTAGCCAAGGCTGAATAAAAAAAGCAGGGGCTACCCCCCCTGCTTCTCCATATTTTTAATCTCATCCCACAAGCTGTCCATATCGGAAAGCGACGCTTTGGTCAGGTCTGTATTTTTTTCTATATAATTGAAGCGCCGTATGAATTTTTCTGATGTTGCCCTTAGTGCATCTTCGGGGTCGACGTTGTGGGCCCTTGATATGTTCACGATGGTAAAGAGCAGGTCTCCTATCTCCTCCTTCACTGCGGCGGCGTCCCCCGTGCCTTCTGCCTTCTTAAGCTCGCCGATCTCTTCATACATCTTTTCGTATATGTCTTCAAGCCTTTCCCAGTCAAAGCCGACCCTCGCGACGCGCCTGGTGATGGTATAGGCCCGAAGCAGCGCGGGGACGCTGACGGGGATATTGGACAGCAGCGAGTAGCCCTCCTTCTCCTCCTTCTTGATCTCTTCCCACCTCTTCTGGATAGGTTTTTCCGGGGCTTCTTTCAGAAATACGTGGGGGTGCCTGTTGTACATCTTCCTGTATTCTTCTTCAAGGACGCCTTTTATATCGAACCTTTTTTGTTCCTCGCAGATCTGTGCGATAAAGATTATGTGGAAGAGGAGGTCGCCGAGCTCCTCTTTGAGCGCCTGAACGTTGTCTTTCTCAATGGCCTCGATAAGCTCGTATACTTCTTCAAGGAGAAAAGTTTTAAAAGAAGGAAGGGTCTGCTTTTTGTCCCACGGGCACCCTTCTTCGCCCCGCAAGGTTGCTACAAGCTCCACAAGCTTTGCAAATTCATTCATGATACCTCCAACTGATACAGTGAAAGGCTAAGAAGGATCTCGTAAGGCGTAAGGCGTCAGGCGTCAGGCGATTAAACCCCTTACGACTAACGATTTGCATCTTACGGATGTTCCACGATTCATGCAATTTTGTTCTTTTTCCCCCTCACGACTTACGCCTTACGACTTACGGGTGTTGCTGTATCTTCTCTACAATAATGTCTACGGCCCTCCTCATGACCTCCTGCTGCGCCTCGATGACCCTTTTCCCTGCCTCGCCCATCTTTTTCATGAGCGCCGCGTCCTCGAGGATCATGGTAATGTGGCTCACCAGCTCGTCGCCGTTTTTAACGACCATCCCGGCCCCGCTCCTTGCTACCTGCTCGGCGATGTCCCTGAAGTTTTCCATGAAAGGCCCGAACAGCACGGGCGTGCCGAAGAATAAGGGCTCGAGGATGTTCTGCCCGCCGTAAGGGGCGAGGCTGCCTCCGACAAAGGCAACCCGGCTTCTTTTGTATATATCGAGGAGGTCGCCGACAGTATCGACGACAACGGTATCGGTATTCAAGGCTGAGGGGGGCGCCTTTTTCAGGGTGGAGTACCTGGCGCAGCTGAAAGAAGACAAGAGCTCTTTTTCGATCGTTTCGGTGAGATGCAGCTCCCGGGGCGCCACGAAGACGGTGTGGTCAGGGAAGCGGGCCTTGAGCCTTTTGACGGCGTCAAACACCGTATCAAGCTCCTTCTCTTTGACGCTGCCGCAGGTTATGATCTTTTCTTTTTGAGAGGCGTCGATGGGCGCAGCGGATTTCCTGTAGTACTTGATATTGCCCGCATTGACCACCTTCCGGGGGTTCATGCCGATAGAGATATAGCGGTTCATATGCTCTTCCGACTGGGCGAGGACATAATCGATGTCGGCGAAGACGTGCCTGAGAAAAAACGACAGGCCCCTGTACCGGTTGATCGTGCTGTCAGAGATCCTCCCGTTGACTATCATTACGGGCGCCCCCTCTTTCTTTGTCTGCCAGATGAGGTTCGGCCAGATCTCTGTCTCGATGATAAGAAGCGCCTCGGGCCTGGCGCTCCTTAAAAAGCGGCGTATTGAATATATGAAATCGAGGGGCAGCGGCTGTACCAGGGCATGATCGCCGAGCTTTCTTTCAAGGAGTTCCCCGGCGTAGTGCGTATTGGTAGTTATGAGAAAACGTTGAAACCCTGTGTTCTCCCGCATGTAATTGACGAGGTTTTCGGCTATCAGCGCCTCTCCGATGGATGCGGCGTGGATCCACAGCATCCGGTGCTCCCCGGCTGTTCCGGGGGGCGCAAGCCGTTCGAGGACATTCTTCCTGATCTTTTTCTTCGACAGCGCGTAGAGGAGAAAGAACGGGAGGGCCGCAAAGGTCAGTATGTTGTAGATTATCTTCCACATGCTACGGCATCCGCTTTCTCGGTAATGGATATGAGCGCATGTTCGAGCTCGATCCTCTTTTTTTCAATATCTCCAGAGGTGCTCTCTTTGCTTATATGGATCGGGTCTCCCCATAGAAAATAGACCGTTGAAAAAGGATAGGGCAGGATGAAGTTGTCCCAGGAATGAAAAGTTTTTTTTTACTTGCCCCGTAGCTGACGGGCACTATTGCCTTGCCGGACAGCTTTGCAAGCTCGATGATGCCCTGCTTTACCTTGTACCGGGGGCCTTTCGGGCCGTCGGGCGTGATCGCCACATCTATGTTGCGCTTCAGGTCCTGCAGTATTGTTCTGAGCGAAGAGACGCTCCCCTCTTTCCTGTAGGAGCCGCGTATGGAACCGAGATTGAAAAAGCGGATGATCCGGGCAATAAATTCACCGTCGCGGTGGCGGCTGATCAGCACCTTTCCTCCGCCTCCCTTTTTCGCGAAGGGCATCATGAGCAGCCTTCCGTGCCAGAAACAGACGATGAAGTTGCCTCCTCCGTCCCACGCTTCCTGCACCGCCGACCTGTTGATATGCACGAACCGCAGCGTCATTCTAAGGAGCGAGAGCACAACGAAGACAAGAGGCGGCAGCACGTTAAGGAGGAGAAAATATTTTATTGTTTTCATTTTTTACCCATATTTATGACCTTTTTTTGTGAGCTTTCCCTGAACTGCAATTCATAGAGCCGCTTATAGGGGCCTTCGGCCTCTATGAGGGTAGCGTGCGTCCCTTCCTGGACGATGGTTCCCTTTTCAAGGACTATGATCCTGTTTGCGTTGATGATCGTTGAAAGCCTGTGGGCGATGATGATCGTTGTCCTTCCCTTCATGAGGTTCTCGAGGGCCTTTTGCACCTCGATCTCAGACGCGGCATCGAGAGAGCTCGTTGCCTCATCGAGAATGAGTATGGGCGAATCTTTGTAAAGGGCCCGGGCGATGGCGATCCGCTGCTTCTGCCCCCCGGAAAGCCTTACGCCTTTTTCCCCTACGCCCGTGTCGTATTTTTTTGGAAGCTTGACGATAAAATCGTGGGCGTAGGCCATGCGGGCCGCGCTCTCAAGCCTTTCCTGGTCCGGCACGACGCCGTACGCTATGTTGTTCATGATAGAGTCGTTGAAGAGGATGATATCCTGCGTCACAAGGGCTATATTCTTCCTCAGCGAGTCAAGCGTAACATCCCTGATGTCAATGCCGTCTACGAGGAGCTTTCCGTCTGTTATGTCGTAGAACCTCGGGATGAGGTTGGCGAGGGTTGTCTTGCCTACGCCGCTTTCGCCCACTATCGCCAGCACCTCGTTCTTGTTGATCGTAAGGTTGATATCGTTGAGGATCATCTTGTCCTCATATTTAAAAAAGACATTGCCGAACTCTATTGAGCCGCTGACCCTGCCAAGCTGGATGGCGCCGGGCTTTTCCAGTATCTCCGGCTCCCTGTCGATGACCTCAAAGACGCGCTGGCTCGCGGCGAGGCCCTGCTGTATGTTGTGGTTTTCTTTGTTGAGCCTCTTGATCGGCTCGTAGAGCATGAGAAGGGCCGCAGTGAAGGAAAAAAAGTTGCCCGGCGTCGAGGTTCCCGAGATGACCTCTTTGCCGCCGTACCATATTATTACCGCGATCGCTATGCCGCCGAGCACCTCCATTATGGGGTGGGACAGCGCCCTGATCTTGGTGCGCTTGAGGATAATCCTGAACATTTCATCGTTCTCTTCCTCAAACCGTTTGTTCTCATACATCTCCATGGAAAATGCCTTCACCACCCTCTGGCCGGTAATGGTCTCGTGGAGAAAGCTTGTGAGGCGCGCTACAGACCTCTGCGCCTTCATGCTGATCTTTCGCAGCTTCTTTCCGAAGGCGACAATGGGGTAGGTTGCGAAGGGCAGGATGATGAAGGCTATGATCGCGAGCCTCCAATCCCTGTAGAAGACAACGAAGATGAGCCCGATTATGGTAAAGGCATCCTTGAGGATCGCCGTAAAGGCGTCCGAGACAGTGCTCTGGAGGAGGTTTACGTCGTTCATGATCCTTGATATGCTGGAGCCGGTAGGGGTCTTATCGAAGAATACAAGCGGCTGGCGCTGCAGGTTGGCGAAGATGAGGTTCCGTATGTCCGTTATAACCTTCTGCCCGACGTAGCCCATGAGGTATGCCTGGAGGTATTCGAAGACCCCCTTGAGGAAATATAAGAGAACGACGCCTATCGGGATGACATAGAGCATCGTTTCGTTCTTCTCAAAGAAGATCTTGTCCAGCACGGGCTTGACGATAAAGGCCGTCAGGCCGTTCGTCCCCGCCACGAGGGACATGCATATCATGGCAAAGACAAGCTTTACCCAATAAGGTTTTACAAAGTTAAGAAGCCTCAGGTATAGCGCCATGTCATTTCCCTAAAAATTCAACGACGATATCCTTTGCGCGCTCATAGGAATCATAGTGTCCAAGCCTTGCGAGGATCTCATCCGTATCCTTTTTTATGCTATCTTTTCCATTATTTATCATATATATTGCCTTTTCTGCAATCTTTTCAGATGGGATATGCTGGATGAACTCCGGGAATACCTCTTTCCCGGCGATGATGTTGGGGAGGCTGATGTGCTTTATTGTTACGAGCATCCTGGCGATGCAGTAGGAGAACAGCGATATCCGGTAGATGACGATCGTGGGGGTGCCGAGTATCGCGGCCTCCAGCGTAGCGCTGCCGGATGAGACGATAGCCAGGTCGGAATATGCAAGGGCATCGCAGGACTGCCCCCTGATGATGGTGCAGTCTCTCAGCCCTTCCCTGAAGCTGTCAAGGGCCGACACGTCGATATTGTCCGCGAGGGGGAGCAGGACGGCAAGCCTGCCTACCTGCCTTTTTATCTTTTCGATGGCCTTGAGGAGGACCGGCATATGCCGCGCGATCTCGTTTTCCCTGCTGCCGGGCATGATGGTGATCACGGTGCACCCTTTTCCGATGCCCGTTTTTTTGAAAAATGCCTCTTTTGTGTTTGCCGGCCTTACCGTAGAGACGAAGGGATGCCCCACGTAGGAGGCATCGATCCCGTATTCTTCGTAGAGCTGCTTTTCAAAAGGCAGCACGCAGATCACCTTGTCGATGCATTGTTTTATCATGAGCGCGCGCTTCTTTCTCCAGGCCCAGATCTGCGGAGGGATGAAATAGACCGTGGGGATCCCCAGCTTTTTTGCGAACCGGGCTATCTTCAGGTTGAAGCCGGGAAAATCGACGAGTATCAGGAGGGAAGGCCGGGTCTGTTCAAGATGCTTTTTCAGGCCCCTGTAAGCGTCCTTTATGTGGCGCAGCTTGGAAAAGATCTCGCTTAAGCCTGTAAGGGAGATGTTCCGGTAGTCGCAGATAGTGTTCATGCCTTCGTCGCGGAGCCTTTGCCCTCCGATGCCGCTTAATTCCACGGCGGCAGACCTTTTGATCGATCTGACAAGCTCCGCGGCGTGTATCTCTCCTGAGAGCTCTCCAGTGACAAGGACGATGTGCCGCATGTTCGGGTCAGCGCTGCTTCTTTGCAATGTGCTGCCTGATCTTGTTCGCGAGGATGAGCGCCCTGAGGCCGTCTTCGCCTGTAGCGCCTTGCTGCGGGATGCCTTTTATGGCGCTTATGAACTCTGCCAGTTCATCCTGAACGGGGTCTATGCGGTCAGCCGCATGCTCTTCGATATCAATGCCGCCGCCAGGTTTTTTTCCGATGACGGTCAATCTCCCCTCCATAAAATCGATGCAAAAAGACCGTCCCTTTTCAAAAACGGTGAGCGTTCTTTCTCGTTTCGCCGCAACCCTGCTTGAGAAGATATTTGCCACAGACCCGTTTGCAAAGACGACCCGTGCCTGCGCCGCGTCAAGCTTGTCGGTCACGACGGAGGCGCCGCCGGCGCGGATCTCCCTCACGTCTTCCCTGACGAGGGAAAGGACAAGGTCGATGTCATGGATCATGAGGTCGAGTATGACGTCAACGTCCGTCGACCTTCCGGTAAAAGGGCTTGCCCTGTGAGCCTCTATAACGAGCGGCTCCCGGATCATCTGCCGCGCCTTCCTGAACGCCGGGTTGAACCTTTCGAGGTGGCCGACGTGGAACGCAAGCCCTTTTTCCGCCGCAAGGCCGGCAAGCCTTCTGGCCTGGCTTACGGTGGCGGCGACGGGCTTTTCAATGAAGACGTGCACGCCTTTTTCCATGAACGATTTCGCAATGGGGTAGTGCGTGTCCGTAGGCGCGGCTATCACGACGCCGTTGAGCCCATCGGCCATGTCCTTATAGTCGGAATAACCCGTCAGCCCGTATTTTTCCGAAAGCGCCGATAGCGCTGCAGCGTCAATGTCGGCGATCCCGGCGACCCGGACCCCCTCGAAACCGTGCAGCTTGCCGAGGTGTATCTTTCCCATATGGCCTGTCCCGACTACGGCGACCTTTATCGACATATGCCCCTCTTCGACGCCTGGATAAAATGTATGAGCTCGTCTATGTGCTCGCCCTTCAGTTCTTCCTGTATGACCTTCAGCGATGTGGTGAGGGGGAGGGAAGACCGGAAAAGGATCCTGTATGCCTTTTTTAACTGCGAGATATCTTCTTTGGAAAAGCCGTGCCGCTCAAGGCCGACGACGTTGAGGCCGTAAAGCTCAGCCCTGCTCCCCGCGGCGATCACGAACGGAGGAACGTCCTTGGGAACGCCGGTGATGCCGCTGATAAAGGCGTACTTGCCGACCCTGCAGAACTGGTGCACGGCGCAGAGGCCTGCAAAGGTGACAAAATCGGCCACCTCGACGTGCCCCGCAAGGGTAGCGCAGTTCGCCATGATAATATTGCTGCCCACCCTGCAATCGTGGGCAATGTGCGAGTAGGCCATGATGAAATTATTGTTGCCCACCTCCGTCGCCCCGCCTCCGTGGACAGAGCCTTTATTGATGGTGACGTATTCTTTGATGATGTTGTTGTTGCCTATGCGGAGCGTGGTGTCTTCCCCTTTGTAGCTGATGTCCTGGGGAGGGCCCCCGATGGAGGCGAAGGGGCTGATGGTGCAGCCTTCTCCTATTGTCGTGTTCCCCTGGATCACCACGTGTCCTAAAAGTTTTGTCCCTTCCCTGATCGTTGCCTTTTCTTCGACAATACAATAGGGGCCGATATCGACGCCATTATCAATTTTGGCATTTTTATGGATGATTGCTGTAGGGTGTATCAACCTTGCGCTCCTTATTCTTTCTTTAACATCGCCATGATCCTTGCTTCAGCAGCGATGTCGTTGTCAACGTACGCCTTGGCTTCAAAGACCCATATCTCCCGCCTGTGCCTTACTACCTCTACGACAAACTTCAGCTGGTCGCCGGGTATTACGGGCCTTCTGAAGCGCGCGTCGTCGATGCCCGTGAAAAAGACGGTGCCCTTCGCGTCGGGGAAGGATTTAAAGGCGAGGACCCCGCCCGTCTGTGCCATGGCTTCCAGGATAAGGACGCCGGGCATGATAGGCCTTTGAGGAAAATGGCCGGTAAAAAAAGGCTCGTTGTAGGTGACGTTCTTGATGCCTACCGCCCTTTTTTCCGGTTCCAGCTCCAGGATCCTGTCAACGAGCAGGAAGGGGTAGCTGTGGGGCATGAGCCGTATGATCTCATTGATGTCAATCATCGTTTTCCTCCAGGTTGAGCTTTCGCTCCACCTTTTTAATGCGTTCGAAAAGAGCCGGCAGCTTCTTGAGGTAATTCTGGAGCTTCATCCATTCCCTGTGCGGCATGTGGGGCGTCCCCATTATAAGCATATTGTCGGGCACGTCCTTGGTGATGCCTGTCTGTCCGCCCGCCATGACATTGCTGCCTACGTTGATATGGTCTTTTACGCCCACCTGTCCGGCAAGGACGACGTTGCTGCCTATGGTGGCGCTCCCGGCGATCCCGACGTGGGCGACGATGATGGAATTTTCGCCGATAGATACGTTATGCGCGACCTGGACGAGGTTGTCTATCTTTGTGCCCTTTTTTATTATCGTTTTGCCGAGGGATGCCCTGTCGATGGCGACGTTTGCCCCTATCTCCACATCGTCTTCGATCTCAACGCTGCCGAGCTGGGGGATCTTGGCGTGTTGTTTTCCGTCCCATATATATCCGAACCCGTCGCTCCCGATGACGGTGCCGCCGTGTATGGCGACCCTTCTGCCTATGGAGGTATTCTTGTAGATCGTTACGTGAGGGTATATCGTCGTGTCCTCGCCGACGACCGAGCCGTCGCCTATGTAGACGAAGGGGAAAAGGGTTGCGCCTTTTTTTACCACCGCGCCTTCTCCGATGTAGACGTAGGGCGCTATCGAAGCATCTTTATCGACATGAGCGCCGGTTGAGACAAAGGCGAGGGGGCTTATCCCGGAGGCATTTTTTGCAGGGCCCAGGAACAGTTCGGCTATTTTGATATAAGCGAGGCCGGGATTGTCCACGACGATAATATTCATATGCCGCAGGGCGTCCGTCTCTATGTCTTTGCCCAGCATTACCGCCGTTGCCCTGCAGGAAGGAAGGTATTTTTTATAGCTGCGGTGGGTAAGAAAGGTGATGTCGCCTGCCTTCGCGTCCTTTATGCTTGAAACGCCTGCAATAGGGACCTCGCCGTCGCCTATGAGAATGCCTTGTACTGCAGTTGCTATATCTTTCAATAATAGCATTGTCCTATTTCTTTGCAGGGGCCTTCTTTGGCGTTTCGTTGAAAAGGGCAATGACCTTGTTGGTGATATCGATCGCCGGGCTTCCATAGAGGACCCCCGCCTGGCTTCTTTCGAGGATCAGGGCATATTTTTCCTTGTCGCCGAGGCCCTTGATGACCTCTTCGATCTCTTTCAGGATCCTTTGCGTAAACTCCATGTCCTTTTGCTGGAGCTCTCCCTGGTAGTCATTCACAAGGCGCTGATAGTCCTTCAGCTTGGTCTGATACTGCTTTTCCTTTTCGGCCCGCGCTTCAGGGGTGATCGTGGCGCCCTGCTTCTCCAGCGCGTCCTTTAGTTTCTGGAGTTCGCCCTGTTTCCCGTCGAGGTTTTTCTTCAGCCGTTCCGCCTCGCCTGTAAGCGTTTTCCTGATGTCCTTCCCTTTTTCTGATTCAAGCATGACCCTTTGCAGGTCAACGTATGCGATATTGAGCGACTGGCACTTCGCTGCAAGCGGTATGAAGAGAAACAGCGCGATGATAAGAAAAAATACGATCTTTTTCATGATGCCTCCTGTTTAATATTGTGTTCCGATTGTGAAGTCAAATGCGCTCCTCCTGTCGCCTGACTTGGGAAAGAGGTTGTATCCGAACTCAAGACGGATAGGGCCCATCGGTGAAAACCACCTGATGCCGAATCCGGCGGTTGTCCTCATGCTATCTTTTATCACATTCAGATTTGTACCGTCAAACCCTGCGCCGGCGTCGTAGAAGAGGACCCCTTTCAGGCCTGCCGGCTTGTAGATGGGGAATATCCATTCCATATTGAAATAGAGCTGGTTCTCCGCCCCCAGGACCTGTTCGTTTATATCTTTCGGGCCTGCTTCGCCGAACCTGAACCCTCTGACAGAATTCAGGCCGCCGACGTAGAATTTTTCATAGAGCGGCAGTTCTTTGCCTCCATAAGGCCTTATTATTCCACCTGTGCCGCGCACAAAGAACGAGCTGTCCCAGAACCCGGCGGGGATATACTGGCCGTAAAAGCCTGTAACCTTGTAAAAATAGTTGGAGCCGCCGAAGGGGCCGCCGGATGTTTCAACGGTAATGTCCGAGTTCACACCTTTCGACGGGTTCAATACATCGTCGATGGTGTTCTTCATGAGCGACAGGCTGACGGCGCTCGTTGAGCTGGTGCCTCTCTGGTCCCAGATGTCCTTGGTCGCCTCGCTGGAAATATTATAAACATCCGTGATCTCGTAGCGGTATCGCGTGCCCACCTTGATATCGTCGGTCAAGGGCCTCGTCAACACCACGCTGCCGCCCTTCTTCTCGTAATCGTACGTATCCAGTATCCTGGTGTAGTCGAAGATGCTTAACCCCGTGCTGAGATTCAGGTCGAAGATATAGGGCTCTACGAAGGTAAGCCGGTATTCCTGCGTAACGCTGCTGAGGGCGGCATCGAGGTATACCTTCCTCCCGGTTCCGAAAAAGTTTTCCTGCGATACGTTGCCGGTCAATATGATATTGTCCGATGTGCTGTACCCTATGCCGAGGCTTAATGAGCCTGTAGGTTTTTCCTCTACCGACAGGTCTACGTTGACCTTATCGGGTTCCTCCGTCCGGACAAGCTTCATGTCCGTTTCTTTAAAGAAGGTGGTGTTCTTCAATTTCTTTTTGCTTGCCTTCAGATTGGTTGCCGAGAACCGGTCGCCTTCCGCGAAATTCAGCTCCCTGCGGATAACCTTATCCCTTGTCTTGGTATTGCCCAGGATATTGATCCTGTTGAAATAGATCTCTTTCCCCTTTGTGATGTTGAAGGTCAGGTTTACCTTCCTTGCGTCGTCGTCCAGGAGGGTGAGCGGAGTAACGTCACAGAACGCGTAGCCCTTATCCTGGTAGAGGTCAACGAGGTTCAGGATGTCCTCCTGGTAGGCCATAGAGCTGAAGGTCCTGCCTGTCCTGCTTTTGAGGCTGCGCATGAGCACTGCTGTATCAAATATTATGTCGCCCTCGAAATTGACCGTGCCTATCGTATAAACGTTCCCTTCTTCGATAGGGATGGAGATGCTTATGCTCTTGCCGTCCTGGGATATCTTGATGTCCGGTATGCCGACCTTGACGCGGAGATAGCCGTGGTCGTGATAGAATGCCTCAAGGTTCTTCCTGTCGTCCTCGAGGGCCTCGTCGTCGAGGATGCCGGAGCCGGTGAACCACGACAGGATGCCTTTTTCCCTGGTCCTCATGTAATCTTTTAATTTTCCGTCCTTGAACGTTTTGTTGCCTGTAAAAGAGATCTTCCTTACGTACGCCTGCGCCGGCTCGTCTATCGTGAAATTTACCGTTACGTCATACGCCTCTCCGTACTCTATGTCGTAGCTTACCCTGGTCGCGTAGTACCCTTTGGTCGAATAGAGCTTCTTGATCTCGTCCATGCTCTCTTTGATTCTTTCGATGTTCAGCACCGTATTGGTTTTGATCTTCAGCTTTTCCGTGATGTCCGATGTCTTGAGCTTTTTGTTCCCTGAGAGGTAGATGGCCTTGATCGGCGGCCTCTCGATGACGACGAATGTTACCGCCTTTCCCGCGTCGGTATCCTGGACGTTGATCTGCACGTCGCTGAAGAACCCTGTTTTGTAGATATTCTTCATGTCTTCGCGGAGCTTGTCGAGGTTGTAGGCCTCCCTCTCTTTTGTTTTGACGTTGTTCATGATAAACGCGGTGTCGATCCTTTCGTTCCCGGTGACCTCGATCTTTGCGATCCTCTCGGCATCGGCTGCGAAAAGAGGCGTTGAAAGCGCAAGAATCCATAATGATAATAGAATTGTTGCGAGGATTTTCATTCGATAGCAAAATTAACAGAAAACAAAGGGTAAGTAAAGGTAAAAAGTCAATACTTTACCGCCAAGGCTAAGGGTAAAAGGTGAAAGGTGAAAGGCAGAAGGTAGAAGGTAAAAAGAATCTCGTAAGTCGTAAGGCGTCAGGCGTTAGGCGATTAAACCCCTTACAACTTACGCCTCACGAATTACGGTTGTTCTCGCCGAACGCGAACGCACCACGCCGAACGGTTTTCTTTATTTTTCGATGTACGACATACTATATACGATATACGGTATTTTCCTTTCACCGGTGCTTTGTGACGCCCTTTCTTGCGCAGAGGCGGACAATGGGGCATTGGCTGCATCGGGGCGACAGGGGGGAGCATATCCGCTTCCCGAAGGTGACCAGCAGGGTATTGTATATGATCCAGTATTGTTTTGGCAGTATCTTTCGGAGCGCTTCCTCGGTCTGGTGGGGATTTTTTGTTGAGACCGCGCCGATGCGGTTCGAGATCCGGTGAACGTGGGTATCGACGCATATCCCGGGCTTGCCGTATGCCTCGGAGACGACAAGGTTGGCGGTCTTTCTGCCGATCCCCTTGATCGCCAGCAGCTCGTCGATGGAGTCCGGCACAATGCCGCCATATGTTTCCATGATGGTCCGCGCTGTGCTTATAAGCACCTTCGACTTGTTCCGGTAGAAGCCTACAGGATAGATGAGATCCTGCAGCTCGCCTAACGGGATCCTGAGCAGTTCCTCCGGGGTCCTTGCCCGCCTGACAAGCCTCTTCATCACCTCTTCGGTCAGTTCGTCCTTGGTGCGGAGGCTGAGGAGGGTGCCGACGAGGATAAGGAAAGGGTCTCTCCGTTCCTGCCGCGCGATCCTGGTGACGGAGGGCAGGTCATCTTTCAGGCGCTTCTTCAAAATGTCGACCATCTCTTTGAACGGGAACATCGAAACCTCTTTTTAGCGTACAGCCATCAGCCGTCAGCCATCAGCATAAAGCTTTTTTGTTTCAGCTGACTGCTGTGTGCTGAAGGCTGATAGCTAAAGAAGCCGTGAATTGAATATTGGGTATTGGTGATTAATTGGATCTTGGTTATTGGTGATTGGTTATTATATTTTCGATCCATTTCTTCATCTTCTCCGTATGCGAGCCGCTCCAGTAGACCTTTTTACAGGACGGGCATTGTTTGAATCCGGCATAGTGGTGGTAGATGTATTCGGGGATGTAGTGCTCGACATCTTCCCTGGCTGTTGCGACAAGCGGGACATTGCATTCGATGCACCGCGACATGACGGCTTCGGGCATGACGTGGGGGGCGATAATGGGCCGTATCTCCGCGAGCTGCTCCATGATCCGGTCGGACCTGATGTGCACGGTTCTTTCATAGCGAGGGGCTTTCAGCCTTTTTGTAAAGAAGTAGGGCTGTAGCCCGGTATGCTCCCATGCGCCCGCAGAGGCAGGGCTGTTTGCGCAGGGCGCATCAAGCCCGAGCATCCTCAGGTACCTTGATAACCTTCCGAGCATGGTATCGCAGATGAACATCATCGCGCAACAAGGTTTTTTGCTGCCGTTTTAACCTTTTTCAGGATCTCTTCTTCTCCGGGGACGTAACGGTTTTCCATGAGGACCCTGCCCATGCAGATCACCGTGTCGACGGCGTAGCCGTTGGACGCATAGACGATATCCGAATAGATATCGAAGTTGGGGACAAATTCCGGCCTGTTGAGGTCGATGAGGATGATGTCGGGGCTTTTGCCCTCCTCGATCTCCCAGTCGCCGAGGTTGAATATGCGGGCGGCCGCCTTCGTGGCGATATCGAATGTCTCCTGTGCGGGGAGCAGCGTGGGGTCGTGGTTCATAAATTTAGCGATAAGCGAGGCGAACTTCATTGTCTCGATCATGTCGAGATGGTTGTTGGACGCGCAGCCGTCTGTGCCGAAACAGTACGGTATCCCTTCATTCTTCATGAGGAAGTGCGGGAATATCCTGCCAACGGCGAGCTTGAGGTTGGAGACGGGGATATGCACAAGTTTTGCCTGGCGCGCTCTCAGCGTCTGGCAGTCCTTTTCATTGAGGACGCAGCCGTGGCAGCCGATAAAGCGCTCTGAGAGAACCCCGATGCGGTCGAGAAATTCGACAGGCGCCAGGCCGTATTTTTCGTTGGCGAAGCGGTTCTCATCATGCGTCTCTGCGAGGTGCATATGGATGAGAATATTGTGCTTTTCGGAAAAATCACGCATCCAGCGGAGGCTCTCTTCTGAGACCGTATAGATTGCGTGGGGGCCGAAGGTGAAGGCCACGTACGGCTTGTATTGTTCCGAGAGCTCAAAAAGCCTGGTATTGAGGTCGATCTGCTCCTGCCCTTTTTTCCGGTCGAACATATCGATGAAGACCGCGCTGACGAGGCCCCGTATGCCCATTTCCACGGCGGCCCTGGCAGTTCCTTCCCAGTGCCAGTACATATCGTTGAAGGCGGTGACCCCGTTCTTGATCATCTCGAGGCAGGCGAGCTTCGCCCCCCAGTAGACATCCTCTTCTGTGAGCTTTGATTCGAGGACCCATATCTTCTCTTCGAGCCAGTTTTTCAGGGGCATATCGTCTGCGAATCCCCTGAAGAGGGTCATGGCAGCGTGGGTGTGGCCGTTGATAAAAGAGGGAAGGGCGGCCTTGTTGCTCCCGTTAATGACCTTATCGGCATCACGGGTGCACCTTTCGGAGATCTCTTCAACAGCGCCGTTGTTGATGAATATATCCCGCGTTGCGCCTTTCAGCAGCACGTCTTTGATGAGTATCTTCATGTAAAGTCCCTTTTGGCGAGCGCCTCGATGATCCGTTCGATGCTGCCGAGGTTTTTCTGCACGTTGTCCATTATCTGTTTCATGGTGAGAGGCTTGTTTGTTATCCCGTTGCAGTAGTTGTCGATGGAGCAGAGGCTCGCGTAGGGCATGCCGTATTCCATCGAGAGAGTTGCCTCAGATGCCATCGTCATGCCGACGATGTCGCCGAACCTCTTCAGCATGTTGATCTCTGCCTTTGTTTCGAGCCTGGGGCCGATGGTCTGGATGTAAATGCCCCCGTTTTTGGCCCTGATGCCCGCTTTTTTGCAGATGCTATAGAGATAGCGGGCCAATGGCTTGTCCATCTGCGGGACGAAAAACCGTATTTCTTTGTCGAAGAAGGTCGGTATGCTCCAGGCGGACAGGAAGTCGCCGGGGATCGCAAGGGTGCCCGGCTTTAATGACGCCTTCAGGCTTCCCACGGAGTTGATGGAGATGATCTTTCCGGCCCCGAGTTTCCGCAAGGCCCATATGTTGGCCCGATGGTTGATCATATGGGGCGGAGCAGCAGGGCTGCCGTGGCGCTGAAGGAAGGCCGTGCTTTTGCTGATCTTGACCCTGACGTTCCCGTAGGGTGTTTTGATGCTGCCGTTCTTCCACGAGGAGAACAGGGATGAATCGAGAAGTGACGTTCCGCCGATGATCGCGTTCATTGTTCTGTATACTTATTACGGGGAAACGGCGTTCGGAGTCAACAAAATAATGAAACCAGGATCTTCACTTGCCGGGACCGGCATCCTGCGCCGGGTTGTTCTTCCTGCGAATGGCTACCCATGCTTTTCTGTCAAGTATTCAGGGTACAGCTTTTTTGCGCACTCCGGACATATGCCATGGGTGAATGAAGCCTCCGAATGCTCGGTAACGTATTTTTCTATTTGTTCATACTCGCCTTTTTCGGTCCGGATCCGTTTGCACGATGCACATATCGGCAGAATACCTTCAAGTGCCTTTACCCTCTTTTTCAATGCCCTTGTCTGCCATGCTATTCGATCGATCAAATAGGCATAGAAAAATAGGGCTAATAACGTTATCAGGGCGTTGAGAACAACAACAGCGAACGATTGTGTTTCGTGCCACAGAAAATGGAACCCGACCCTTGCGAAAGGCATAGATATAGCCAGTGCGTACGCAGCAGGCTTTTGTTCCAGCCATGCAGCCATGCCGACCGCGATGACGTAGACGATCGGGAATTGGATCTGCCTTCCGGTAACGTAATCGACCGCCAGAACCGTTGCCGCAATCATTAAGCAGTAGAAAACGCGGGGTTTACCCAACGGCCACCTCGACCGGGTTATAACCGTATCACCGTGCAAGCGCTGCCAGATTTCCTCGTCCGTGGTTGTTCCGAACAATGACCATATGCTTCCTTGAGGGTGTTGCGGTCTTTATCGGCGGCCCCACCTTCAACTTCCATCATTATACACCAAATATCAGGTATTGTGACAAACATTTAAGATGCCGGTCGGGTATTTTGCAATTATTGCAGTGTCGGATCTGCGGGTTCTTGATCGCCACGCCGGGACAACGCAGACAGCATCATGTGCAGAAACGATATTCTGCAGGTACGGCGCTGTTGAGATGGTCATCGCCCCAACGCACCGGCCTCTGCCTTGCAGTCGCGCGTGGGCTTGAGGCCCTTCGCGCGGACGGAAGCGAGCTCGGCCTTTGCGGCCTCCAGGTCGGCGCGGAACGCCGGGTCCGCATGCAGCCGGGACACTGTGCCTGCGCCCACGAGGTAGCCCTGGACCACGTCGCTGTGCCAGTGCGCGTTGCATACATTGCGGCTTTCTCCAAAGGCCCGGCCCCGCGAGAGGACCGCATCGGCGTCTCCCGGCGAGATCTCGCTGAGAATGAGCGCCCAGGCCCAGCCGATAGCGGTATGCCCGGAAGGATAGGAGCCGTCTTTCTCCAGCCATGCTTTTATTTTTTCATCCGCCGGGCAGACAGGCCCTTTGTTCAGTACGAACGGGCGGGTGCGGCGGTAATGATCTTTGGCAGCGCAAGTAGACAGGCCCGCGTCCGTGAGGGCCCGGCGAAGCAGCATGTATAGATGCGGCGTATCCTCTTCTGTGATCGGGGCGTTCAGCGCGCAGGAAAATGTGCCGGCAGCGTGGGGAAATGACAGATCGGCGTCCGAACCGGCAAGGAGCCAGCGCGGCGTATTGTACAGGGCAAGTTTTCTTCGGCTCACATCCTCGTCGAGCGCAAAGGCGGCCGAGCCCGAGGCCGGGGGAGGGGGGAGCAGGGCAAGGCTGTTCGGGAGGGCTTTGGCCGGCAGATAGCCTGCCAGGACTCCCGGACGCACTTCAGGCACCGCAGCAGGCCTGTCCTGCCTTTCAACGCCGGCGCAGCCCGCGACAGCAACAAGGCATGCCGCAATAATGATGATCATGCTTATTCTGTTATTGTACATATGATTATGATGTTTCATAAGGAGAGCCTCCTTCCCCCTCACCCTGACCCTCTCCCGCCAGGGGAGAGGGGACATTGTACTATGACCCTTTTCCCCCAGGGGAGAGGGGACATTGTACTATGACCCTTTTCCTCCGGCAAAGAAGGGACGGTGTTGCTTGCCCGCTCCTTGCTTAAGCTCTTCCTCCAGGGGAGAGGGGATGTTGTTGCTATGACCCTTTTCCTTTAGCAAAGAAGGGACGGTGTTGCTTGCCCGCTCCTTGCTTAAGTTCCCTCTCCCCCCGCGGGAGAGGGCCAGGGTGAGGGGGAACGTAGTTGATTTTCCCTTACTTATGGCAAAATATCAAGCTGAAAAACCGGCATTCACCATGCAACAAATTAATCTTGACAGCAGAGGGATGGGATGTTATTCAAAAAATCTGACGGAGGGTTTCCATGAAAGGTTTTTTTCACAAAGCGCTGATCGTTGATCTTGCAAATAAAAAGTACCATACGGAACCCATACCCGATGAGGTCTTTGAAAACTATCTTGGAGGAAAGGGGCTCGGTGTTTACCTGCTCCTGAAAAGATGCAGGCCAGGGATGGACCCCTTCTCACCGGAAAATCCGTTCGTCATCGCCCTGGGCCCGATCAGCGATACGAATATCTGGGGATCGAGCAGGTACGGCGTCTTTACGAAGTCCCCCCTGACCGGTATCTTCGCCGAGTCCTATTCAGGAGGCAGGGTAACGGAGCCGATCAGCAGGACCGGCCATGATGCGATAATCCTCGAAGGCGCATCTCCAGGCCCTGTCTTCCTTGAGATAGGCGAAGAAGCGGTTTTCTTCCATGATGCCTCGGATTTGTGGGGATCGGATTCATACAGGGCGCAGGACCTGATCACGGAAAAGGTGGGCAGAAAAGACACGGGGGTGCTCGTCATAGGGCCTGCTGCGGAAAACCTTGTGAGGTTCGCATCGGTAGTGAACGACTACTGGCGGTGTGCCGGGAGAACAGGCGTGGGTGCGGTGCTCGGCTCTAAGAAGGTGAAAGGCCTTGCGTTCCACGGGACGAAGAGGCGGGAAGCAGCGCAGAAAGAAGCCGTTGATGCTTTCAGGAAAGAATGGACAAAAAAAGGCAAGGTCCATCCCTACGCTCAGGGATATAAGACGTTCGGCACGCCGGGCCTCGTCTCCGCGATCAACAAGTTCGAGGCGTTCCCGACGCGGTATTGGGCGGAAGGCGTCATGGAAGGCTGGGAAGATATCAGCGCTGAAACGCTTCACACAAAATTTTCAGTGAAGCGGAGGGCGTGCAGCAGATGCTTTCTTGCCTGCGGCAGGTTGACGACGGTAACAGAGGGAAAATACAAAGGGCTTACTATCGACGGCCCTGAGTACGAGACGATATATGCCATCGGCGGGCTGTGCCTTATCAAAGATCTCGGCGAGATCATCTATCTCAACGACATATGCGACAGGCTCGGCATTGATACCATAACGGCGGGCAACCTTGCGGCATTCGCCATCGAGGCGTCGCTAAGGGGCAGGATCGCCGAGAGGCTTGACTACGGAGACGCTGAATGCATCGCATCACTTTTTTATAAAATTGCCCGGAAAGAGGGCATAGGGGCAGTCCTGGCCGAAGGGATACGCCATGCCGCAAGGCAGTGGGGCCTCGATGATCGTGCGATACATGTAAAGGGAATGGAGCCGGGCGGATATGATCCGAGGTTCTTTAAGGGGATGGGGCTCGCCTACGCTACGTCAGACAGGGGAGGGTGCCATATCCGTTCCACCTTTTTCAGGGCAGAGGCCTCGGGGATGATACCCCCTGACCAGATAGAAGGCAAGGCGGAGATGTTCCTGGACTACGAGGACAGGTTGATCATTCACGATGCGCTTATCATGTGCAGGTTCTATCGTGATCTGTACCAGTGGAGCGAGCTTCTGAAGATGGTAGAGATGACAACGGGCATGGTTCTCACGAAGGAGCAACTCAGGAGGATCGCGTCGAATATCCAGACCGCAACGCGTGTCTTTAATATGCGGGAAGGGATAACAAGGGCAGACGATACGCTGCCGAGGCGCTTCTTTGAAGAGCCTATCGGGTCGAAGAGCAGCGTTATTACGCGCGAAGACCTGGAGAAATTAAAAGACGATTATTACATGCTCAGAGGGTGGGACAACGATGGCATCCCCTTGAAGATGCCGCCATGCATTGATTAATAGCTATCAGCTATCAGCCATCAGCTAACAGCCATCAGCTAACAGCCAAAGCCTTTTATTGTTTTAGCTGAAAGCTGAGAGCTGTCTGCTGTCGGCTGATTTTTACGTTTTAAAGAGATAGTCCACCATTCGGTTTACCATCTTGGCGCCTTTTACCTCTGTCTCGAAGAGCGGTATCACGGCCCTTACCTTGTCGCCGAAGATCTGCCAGATCTCCTCCATATGTTCGTTCTGCATTTTTACCCTGTTCAGAACAAATTCCGGTGAATCGTTGGCAACCTGGTCTTGCTGGATAAGACCGTTTACCACAACGCCGCCGACAGGGATCCCGAATTCATAGAACCAGTTGATGAACCTGGTGATGACGGCGATCGGGAGGCTTTCCGGGAGCGTCGCGAAGAAGAACGCCGTGAGCTGGTCATTGGTAAGAAGGCTTTGCGCCTTTGCCATCCTGTCCTTAAAGCTGAGGAGATAGTCCATGAGAGGGTCCGCCTCGTTTTTCTTGGAAAATGACAGCATCTCCCTGAGCGATTTCGCCTCTTCCCTGCTTTTCAGCATCTTTTCTACCCAGAGAGAGTAGACCTTTGACATGCCGAGGAGCCTTCTCGCGTTTGCCGTCGGCGCCGTATCGAAGACGTAGAAGTCATATTCGTCCCTGAACATAATATCCGTCATGTTCTCGAACATGGCAGACTCTTCAAATGCGGGGTTCATCGTCGCCGACTCTACAAAATCATCTGCCTTTGTTGTAAGATCGGCAAACCTGAGGAACCAGTTTATCTTTTCCCTGATCTCCTGCTTCGAGCGCTCTATCGTGTCTTTTGTATCGATCTCAAAGGCGAAGCACCTGTCGTCGTCGCAGACAACCGCCGCCTTTCCAAAGACGTCCTTTTCAAAGAGGTTGGAAAGGCTGTGGACCGGGTTTGTGGAGGCGAGCAGCGTCCTCTTGCCCTGCTTGGCGGACCACAGCGCTGCCGTGCCTGCCATAACGGTCTTGCCTACTCCGCCTTTTCCCCCGAAGAAGATGTATTTGAGCTTCGGGTGATCGCTCATGTATTTTGTCATGCTGGTTGTGATCTGGTTCATGGGGGGCTCCTTAAAACATTTTATCTGCCAGCTTCTCTATCATGCCGAGGCCGGTGACATCCCTTTCCATTTCAGGGACGGATGCGAGTATCTGGCCCTTAAAGACCTCGTCGATGACCTTAAGGTACTTATCCTGCATGGTGAGCCGGTTTTTGAGATACTCGGGTATCTGCTGGTCCTTCAGCTCCGGGGGCAGAACGCGGTTGATGATATACCCGCTGAGCGGCACATCGAATTTCGCGAAGAGCTCCGCTGCCTTGAGCGTGTCGTTGATTATCATCTCCTCAGGCGTCAGGACGAAAAAGAATGCGGTCTTTTCCTTGTCCGTCAGGATGCCCGATGACTTGTTGATCCGCTCCTTGATGTAGAGCAGCTCGTTGAGGATCGCGTCCTCGTCGATCTCCTTATCACGCTTCATGACGGCTGCGACCTGGTCGTACTCCCTCATCTGTTGGCGGAGATTTGTGATCTTGTCTATCCATTCATCGTAAACCGATGCCATGCTCAGGTAGTACAGCGCGTGGCCCAAAGGCACGAGGTCATAGATATAATAATCGTACCCGCCGTGCACAACGATGTCGACGACCTCGTCGAAGATGGCGCTCTCTTCCATCGCGGGCTCAGCGGCGGCCGCCTGGATGTAGCTCTCGATCTCGTCAGGGATGTTGTCCATGCCGTACATGTCGAGGATCTTCTTCCTGATCTCCTGCTGATATTCCTTGACCCTGCGGTCAGCATCGATCTCCTGGGCGTAGAGGTTGGGCATGATCTCCGTCGGTCCCTTCCCGAATATGTCCTTTTTGAATATGTCGCTGAGAGATGCCTGGGGATCTACGGAAAAGACGAGGACACGTTTTCCTTGTTTGGCAAGGTAGTAGGCAGTAGCAGCGGAAAAAGTGGTTTTGCCGAGCCCGCCTTTGCCGCCGAACATGATGTAGCGCCGGTCCGGAAATTCATCGAATATTTTTGATAGTGAAATGGGAACCACCCCCTTGTTAGAATTTGAAATTTGATATTTGAAATTTGAAATTCAGGTGCATTACGCCAATCCGTCCGTAAGGTCTTTTTCCTTCAGCATCCTCCGCTTCCATGTTGAGATCTGCGGAACAACATAGGGCAGGAGGCGCAGGGAGTAGTAAGGTGGGAGGATCGGCACTCCCAGCATATCGCCCATGGTGATAAGGATAAAGAGGTGCTCCATGCTTGCCCGCGACTTGAGGGCAAAACGCGCAGAATCGTGAGCCGCAACGCCGTACACAAACTCCTTGACTGCGCTGAAAAAGCCGCCTTTCTTCTTTTCTTCTGACATATCAGCTTTCTCCTTAGACGTAATATTGCTAAACGTTAAAGGGCTCAGGCCATATCGGCAGCCCGAGCCCGAAAATACATTATTATGCCTTTGCCGCAGCCGCAGCCTGGTTTTTTGTTATCGACCTGTATCGCTTCAGCGCCTTCATTCCTTCAGCGCCAAGGATGAGGGCGGCGACAACGAGAAAGAGGCCGACAAGGCCCATCAGCGTGTTCCCTACGAGCGCCTCCCCCTTTACTGCCCCTGAGATGACCTTTACCAACAGGTTATAAGATGTATAGAGAAGGGCGGCTATGGTCGTAATGAACATGAAGATCATCGGATAAAAGGCCCATGCAGCGGATCTTCCCTCGGACATGAGCCATGCCGTTACCAAGAGCAGCGCCAGCGAGGCCATGAGCTGGTTTGCCCCTCCGAAGAGCACCCACAGGTACTGCCACCACCCTGTCATGACAAGCACCATGCCGAGCACGCACGCGATGAATGTCCCTATATGGGGGTTCCTGAACACAGGGCTTATATCGCTCAGAAGCTCTGATGTGGCGACCCGCATGAAGCGGATTACGAGCTGCATGATCGTGATCGCGAGGACGATCATCATGACGCTTCCGTAAGACCTCCCCAGCGCGGCCGGCATTCCTATGGCGCCGAGGAATTTCGATACGCCGGCAGCGAAGATGCCGCCGGGTCCTTTTGCGATCGCTGCTCCGTATTCAGCCGAAGAGGCGTAGATGGTCCCTGCTATGATCAAAGCGAAGAGCGCGAGCATCATCTCGATGAACATCACTCCGCCGCCCACGGGGCGGGCATCAAGCTCGTTCTCAAGCTGCCTGGCCGTTCCCGAGCTTGATACTATGCTGTGCCAGCCCGAGATGGCGCCGCAGGCGATAGTAACGAACATGATGGGCCAGATAGGGCCGATCCTGATCGAGAATCCCGTGTAGGCGGGAAGGGTGAAGTCAGGATGGAGGATGAAGATGCCGATTATCCCAAAGAAGAGACCGAGGAATACGATATACGATGCAACGTAGTTGATGGGGAGCGCAAAGCGCCAGATGGGCAGGACTGCCGCAAAATAACAGAAGACGAACGCTGCGATCGCCCATAGCCACCTGCTGTTTGCAAGGTCTGCCCCGAGTATGCTGTCAGAAGGTGCAACGGAGCCGAACCATATCCCTGCCATGGCGATTATAACGGTGATGACGGTGGTGAGGATGATGTCCTTCCTCCAGCGGTATATCATCTGGCCTGCAAGGATGCCTCCAATTGTGAGAAACAGCCACGCCATAGGGGCGGCCTTTAACGCAACAGTGGTGCTCACCACAACATTTCCGAATGCCCCGGCGATAAGGAGAAGGTAAAAATAGATAAAGGCAAGGAGTATGACCCTTGCCCTCGGAGATATAAGCTTATGGCTCAGGCCGCCGAATGAGGCGCCGTCGTTCCTCATCGCCACCATCGCGCTTGAATAGTCCTGGACCCAGCCGATGAAGAAGGTGCCGGCGAGTATCCATATCAAGGCAGGAAGCCATCCCCACTGGATCGCGATGATGGGGCCTATGATAGGGGCAGCCCCGGCAATGGATTTAAACTGGTAGCCGAAGAGGATGTTCTTGCTTGTGGGCATGAACTCTACGCCGTCCATATACATCTTTGCAGGCGTAGCCCTTTTAGGATCAGACTTAATGATCTTGGAATCGATGTGTTTTGCGTAAAAACGATAACCAATGAAAGCAACAACGAGACCCAAAATAAGAACCACCACAGAATTCATATTTTCCCCCTTGTTAACTTTATTTTATGATCTGTAACGTTATTGCATAGTTGTCAAATAACGTCAAGAAAATTTCATAAGGGCTGCAAGAGTTGTTGATATTCCTTGTGATATCCCAAACATCTTGATAATTTGAGGAGTTGTGTTTATAATAATGCAGTTTACGGGAAAAAGGAGCACTGTCCCGTGCATATTCCGGAGGAATGATGAAGGTCCAGGTTGAGAACATCGACAGCGTGAAGAAAAAGGTAGAGGTTGTCCTTCCCGAAGAAAAGATAAACTCGATAAGGGAATCGATCTACAGCGAGCTGCAAAAGCAGGCAAAGATAAAAGGCTTCAGGCCCGGAAAGGTGCCAAGGCCGATGATAATGAGCTATTACAAGGATTATATTGACGACGAGCTGAAGAAAAGAATGGTCCAGGAGACGATGTACGAGGCCCTTGACGAGGCAAAGGTCAACCCCGTTGTGCAGCCTGTAGTGGATTTCATCAACGAAGCAGACAGGCAGGGCTATGTCCTCGAGTGCGAGGTGATCCCCGACATCGAGCTGCCGGCGTACAAAGGCATCGAGGTCGAGGTCGAGCCGATCGAGGTGAGCGACGAAGAAGTGGCGAAGCGGCTCGACGGGCTGCAGCACATGCATGCGGAGATAGTCGCAATAGAGGGTGGCAGGGGGGCGCAGAACGGCGACCTTGTTATTATAAAGTATCAGGGCTATGAGGACGGGAAGCCTGTCAAGGGCATCGAGACCGAGGCGTATCCGGTGGAACTGGGAAGCTCTACGCTGATGCCCGAATTCGAAAACGCGCTCATCGGGATGAAAGAGAGCGAAGAGAAAGAGATACCAATATCCTTTCCCGACGATTACCCCGATAAGGACATAGCGAAGAAGACGCTCCAGTTCAAGGTAACGATGAAAGACATCAAGGAGAAGCGGCTCCCTGAGGTAAACGACGAGTTTGCCAAAGACCTCAATTTCGACAATATAGAGGCGATGCACAAAGGCCTGAGGGATGAGATAGCGAAGGAAAAAGAGAACGTGAGAAGCAAAGAGGTGGCGCAGAAGGTCATGGACGCGCTGATCGGCGCCGTTGACATACCGGTCCCAAAAATACTGCTCGAGAAGCGTATCGAGATGATGATGGAAGAGGCAAAATCAAGGTTCAAGGCCGACAGGTTGACCGAAGAAGAGGCGAGGGCGATCGAGGAACGGTTCAGGAAGGATTTTGAAAAGAGCGCGGAGACGCGGATCAAGTCCGAGATCCTGATCGCAAAGATCTCGGAAAAAGAGGGCATCAGCGCCGACGAGAACGACGTTCAGGAGCGGATAAAGAAGATCGCCGAGGATGCCAAGAGGCCATTGAACGACGTCAGGAATTTTTACGAGCAGTATAACCTGCTGAACAATCTGCGAAGCAGCATCATAGAGGAAAGGACCATCAGCTTTCTCCGTGATAACGCGCTGATTAAGGAGAGATCATGAACCTTGTGCCGATAGTCATTGAAAAGGACGGAAGAGGGGAGCGGGCATACGATATCTATTCCCGGCTTCTCAAGGAAAGGATAGTCTTCCTCGGTACCAGCATTGATGACAACGTGGCGAACATTATCATAGCCCAGCTCCTGTTCCTTGAATCTGAAGACCCCGCGAAGGACATCTTCCTTTATATCAACAGCCCCGGCGGATATCTGACGAGCGGCCTTGCGATCTACGATACGATGCAGTATGTAAAGCCTTCGATCGTCACCATGTGCCTTGGCCAGGCGGCGAGCATGGGGGCAGTCCTGCTCGCAGGCGGGGAAAAGGGCAAAAGGTACGCCCTGCCGCATTCGAGGATACTGATACACCAGCCGCTCGGAGGAGCCCAGGGGCAGGCAAGCGATATCGACATACAGGCAAAGGAGATCCTGAGGATGCGCGCCGAGATAAACAAGATCTTTACGAAGCACACCGGCCAGTCAGTGGAAAAGATTGCCGCAGATACGGAAAGGGATTTTTTTATGAGCCCTGAACAGGCGATCGAGTACGGCATCATAGATCAAATAGTAGAAAAGAGGATATAGCATGATTAAAAGAAACAACGGAAGGGCGATAAAGTTAAACTGTTCCTTTTGCGGAAAGAGCCAGGATGAAGTGAAGAAGCTCATAGCGGGCCCCATGGTCTATATCTGCGACGAGTGCATAGAGCTCTGCAATGAGATCATACAGGAGGAGGCCAAGAAGGAGCGCTTCGACTATATCAAGACGTCCATACCGAAGCCGCACGAGATCAGGAGGCTCCTTGACGAGTATGTTATCGGCCAGGACCATGCGAAAAAGGTCCTTTCCGTGGCTGTATACAACCATTACAAAAGGATAGAGGCAAAGGCCCATTTTGACGACGTGGAGATACAGAAGAGCAATATCCTTCTCATCGGCCCTACGGGCTCGGGCAAGACCTTGCTTGCCCAGACGCTCGCGAAGATACTCCACGTGCCTTTTACCATTGCCGACGCGACGACGTTGACGGAAGCAGGGTATGTCGGCGAAGACGTGGAGAATATAATCCTCTACCTCCTCCAGTCTGCCGATTACAACGTCGAAAGGACGGAGCGCGGCATTGTGTACATCGACGAGATAGATAAGATATCGAGGAAGACCGACAGCCCGTCGATCACCAGGGACGTTTCAGGAGAAGGGGTACAGCAGGCGCTTTTGAAGATAATTGAGGGAACCGTAGCGAACGTTCCTCCGAAAGGCGGCAGAAAGCACCCCCAGCAGGATTACATCAAGGTCAATACCTCAAACATCCTCTTCATCTGCGGCGGCGCCTTTCACAGCATAGACGGGCTCGTGGCGAGCAGGATCGGCAAGAAGGGCATAGGGTTCGGCGTCGACGTCGAGGGCGGCAGGGACAAGCGGTATTCGGAGTTATTGCGGGAGATACAGCCCGAAGACCTTCTGAAATACGGCCTGATCCCTGAGTTTATCGGCAGGCTGCCCATAACGGCCACTCTTGACGAGCTCAGCGAGGAGAACCTTGTCGAGATCCTTAAAAGGCCGAGGAACGCCATCTCTAAACAGTATAAAAAGCTCTTCGAGCTTGAGAACGTCAAGCTTACCTTCACCGAAGGCGCGCTCAGGGGCATTGCGAAGGACGCCATGAAGAAGAAAACAGGGGCGAGGGGCCTCCGGTCCATCATGGAAAAGGTAATGCTTGACGTGATGTATGAGATACCGTCGCTTGCCAATGTCAAGGAGTGCGTTGTCAGCGAAGAGGTCATCGTGAACCACGAGCGCCCCATCCTCATCTATGAGGAAGAGGCAGATATTGCCTGATAGTTTGACTTTTCCCGGTGAACCTGCTATAGTGTGCCGGATTGGGCGGATAGCTCAGCGGGAGAGCATCGGCCTTACAAGCCGGGGGTCGCAGGTTCAAAACCTGTTCCGCCTACCATTTCAGCGGGGTCGTAGTTAAGCCTGGTTATAACGCCGGCCTGTCACGCCGGAGGCCGCGAGTTCAATTCTCGTCGACCCCGCCATTTCAAAACAAGGGCGCAATGAATTTCATTCTCTGCATCCACAACCATCAGCCGGTCGGAAATATGGATTTCATCCTGGAAGAGGCATATGCGAAATCGTACATGCCTTTTTTTGATGTCCTGAAAGATTTCGAGGAGATAAAGGTCAACCTCCATTTTTCAGGTTTTCTCTTTTCGTGGCTTCGCGAGCATAAACCGGAATATATCAAGCTTCTCAAGAAAATGAAGAAAAGGGGCCAGCTGGAGATCATCTCCGGCGGCATGTACGAACCTGTCTTTTCTCTCCTGAGCGAGGAAGACGGTATCGCCCAGATAAAGGCGCATATGGACCTCATGGAAGATGTCTTCGGCGAGAGGCCAAAGGGTATGTGGCTTGCGGAAAGGGTGTATGAGCCGTACATTCCGAAGGTGCTCCACAAGGCCAAAGCCGCCTTCACCCTTGTTGACGATAACCATTTCAAGGCTATCGGCCTCGAAGAGAAGGACCTCTACGGCTACTTCATCACAGAATATGAAGGGCACCCCCTTTCAGTCTTCCCTGGCCTTGAATTCCTGCGCTATGCGATCCCGTTCAAGCAGATCGATGCGCTCGACGCATATCTGAAGGACGTTCACGGGCAAGGGGGAGACCTCGTCGTCTTTGGCGATGACGGAGAAAAATTCGGCCTGTGGCCGGGAACATTTGATTATGTCTATAAAAAAGAGAGCTGGCTGCGGTCGTTCTTCGAATACCTGGCGGAAAACAGTTCGTGGCTGAAGACAACAACCTTTTCGGAATATATGAAGGAGAAGCCGCCGGCAGGCAGGATCTACCTTGGCTGCGAATCATATAAAGAGATGGGCGAATGGTCCCTTCCTGCGGAGATATCAAAAACATATGGCGACATGCTGAATGAGGGGGACATGCCGTACAGGCGTTTTCTGACGGGCGGCTATTTCAAGAATTTTCTCGTCAAGTACGCCGAGAGCAATGATATGCACAAAAAGGCGCTCCGCCTGTCAAAGAAGGCCGGGAGGAACGCCGGGGCGAAAAGGCATGTCTATATGGCCCAATGCAATGACAGCTACTGGCACGGCGTCTTTGGCGGCCTCTACCTCCCGCACCTGCGCGGATCTGTCTACAGGCATCTTATCGAGGCCCGGAAGCTCCTCGATCCCGCTAAGCCCTTTGCAGACGGATATATTGAGGATGTAAATTTTGACGGCTACGATGAGGCCGTTCTCAGCAATAATGAACTGGAGGCGTCGTTTCTCCTGAAAGAAGGCGGGGCGCTGTACGGGCTTGACTATAAGCCGTCGTCAGCGAACATCATGGCTACCCTCAGGAGGCGATACGAGGGATACCACGAAAAGATAAAGCAGGCGGTGTCTGCGAATGTCGCGGACGGGACGAAGACCATCCACGAGATGGTCATCGCGAAGGAAGAGGGGCTGAACGAGTACCTTCACTACGACTGGTACCGCAGGGGCTCGCTCATAGACCACGTCATGGGAAGCGATGCGGCCCTGGAGCTCTTTTACAGGGGAAAATATTTTGAGCCCGGCGATTTCGTCAAAGAGCAGTACCGGGGAACAATAGGAAAGGAAAAAAAGGCGATACGGCTCTCGATGGACAGAGGCGGGCATTACTGGCAGGGAGAAAAGGGGTCGCCGCTGTCTGTCAGGAAAGACGTTGTTCTGCCCCAGGGCGGAGGGGCGGTTATCGTCGATTATGTGCTCGAAGGCATGATAGACGGGCCGTTTGTTTTTGGCGTAGAGTGGAATTTTTCACTCCTCGGGACCGGCGGAGAGAGGTTCCTGGAGGCAGGCAGCACGAAATACCCGCTTACGACAAAGGATGTGCTCGGGCACGCAGAAAAGTTGCGGCTCTATGATCCCTACCAGAACGTTGAGATCCTCCTCGAATGGGACAGGCCCGCTGAGATTTGGACCTTTCCCGTAGAGGTGGTGTCGCTGTCGGAGAACGGGTTTGAGCGGAACTACCAGAGCACCATGGTGATGCCGGTCTGGCCCGTAGAACTCTCTGAAGGGCCATGGAACATGTCGATCAGGCTCAACTTCAGACAGGTCCACGAAGATTAGCTCATGCTTTAATATTGAATAACCAATAACCAGGCACCAATCACCAATTAATATCCAATAGCCAATGACCGAATACCCAAACAGGAAAAACTACCAGCATTTTTTTTATTTGGTTACTGGTAGGGAGAAAATAGTCTAAACTTAATGCGGGCATGGTATCGGGATATCCCGGAGCAAACCGTCGTGGAGGCGAGGAAGCTTGGTCTTTTGCCGTCAGGCAAAAGTTCCGAAGCCGAACGCGAGCGAATGGAGCCGCTGGAGCGGAATGAGCGTGTTTGCGGGGGATGTCCCGATACCATGCCCATCCTTATTGAGGAAATTATGGGATATCCCATTATAATGGTTTATAATTAATAGCTGGCTATGGTTTCCGTCATCATCACCACATACAACCGGAGAAGGTTTCTCAGAGAGGCGGCGCTGTCCGTCCTCAAACAGGACTACAGGGACAGAGAACTGATTGTAATAGACGATGGATCGACGGACGGTTCGCAGGATGAGGTGGAGGGCCTGCCCCTGGCCTATATCCGTAAAGAGAACGGCGGCATAAGCAGCGCGCGGAACAAAGGCATCGCGGCAGCGCGCGGTGAATACATTGCGTTCCTCGACGTGGATGACCTGTGGAAAAAGAGCAAACTTTCAACGCAGATATCGCAGATGGAGGCGAAAGGTCACAGTGTATCATATACCGATGAGATCTGGATAAGAGATGGAAAAAGGCTCAACCAGAAACTGCGGCACAAAAAATATTCCGGCTGGATCTTCGAGCATTGCCTGCCTCTGTGCATCATCAGCCCGTCATCGGCGGTGATCAGGAGAGAGGTCTTTGATGACGTGGGGTTGTTTGACGAGTCGCTGCCTGTGTGCGAGGACTATGACATGTGGCTCCGGGTGACTGCCAGGCACCCGGTGCTTTTCATAGAAAAGCCCCTGATAATAAAACGGGGAGGCCATGAAGACCAGCTTTCCAGGCGGTATGCAGGCATGGACAGGTTCAGGATAAAGGGCATCGTAAAGATCTTGCAGGACGGCTGCCTGGACAGCGCCATGCGGATCAAGGCAGTTGAGGAACTGAAGAAGAAATGCCGCATCTATGCCAACGGCGCAATGCGGCGCGGCAGGGCAGAAGAGGCCCAATACTACCTCTCTCTTGCGGTAAAAGCAGCGGAGAGCGGAGAGATGAGCTCTATAAAGGATGATCTTTTGCTTGACGCTATTCGCTGATAATGTTGTTTCGGCGGTCAGGAGCTTGTTTTGATATTAAGCTGCGACAGGTTCTGGCTGATCTTTTGTGCGGTTTCAAGAAGGTTCGTTGCCATGCCGTTAAGCTTCCCGTCTGTCATTGAACCGGTAAATCCGAGGATGCAGATCGCGCCGGCAGGGGCGCCCTGTGAGTACACCAAGGCAGCAATCGCCCGCACGCCTTTCAAATACTCTTCAAGGTCGAGCCCATAACCGGTTCTCCTTGTCTTTTCAACTTCCTCAATGAAATGTTCTATGTTGGTTATGCTGTTCTCGGTATATTTCGGCAAGCCGCGCTCTTTGAGAAGGCTCCTGATCTCGTCGTTTTCGAGAGGGGAGAGAAATACCTTGCAGAAGACAGAGGCAGTGATGGGGAGCTTGGTGCCGGCAGGAGAAGATATCTTCAGCACCTTCTTTGCCTCGATAGAGTCGAGAACCTTTACGATATGGTCTTCCCTGACGCAGAGAAAGACCGTTTCATCGGCAGTTTCTGCGAGTTTTTCGAGGAACGGCCTTGCGATGGTCGCGAGCTCGCCTCCTCGGAGGACAGCCTTTGCAAGCTCAAGGAGTTCCTGGCCGGTGGCATATTTTTTCGTTGCCCTGTTTTTTGTGACAAAGCCGCTTTCCTGAAGGGATTTGAGTATGCCGAAGACGGTACTTTTGCTGAGGGATAACGATTTCGATATATCCGTCACGCCCAGGGGTTTATTTTCCTGGATTATGAGCTTGATGACGTCAAGGGCCTTTTTTATGATAGGAGCATTATACATAATTCATTATAATGAACAATTATAGCGCAATAAATGATTTGTGTCAATAAAATTGTAGAAGACAAAGGCTTCAAATGGTTTATGATAATGAATTCTTGATAAGATATTTGAAGCAAGGGATTATTAACAGATATAGTATATTTCAAATTGGAGGATAATCTGCTACAATTCAGATATTTGCGAATATGCCAGATCATACGATAAAATTTCTTCCTGAAGATCTTGTGGCAGCGGCAAAAGAAGGCGACAACCTGCTCGAAATTGCCATGAGGTCAGATATCTACATCAATGCCTCCTGCGGCGGCAACGGCACGTGCGGAAAATGCAGGGTGAAGATCGTAGAAGGGCGGACCCGCGCGCCGATGCACCCAAAGGTCAGCCGCGATGACTACAATGCTGGGGTCAGGCTCGCGTGCATGACCACGGTCCACGGGGATGCGGTCGTGGAAATACCCCCCGAATCACAGGTTGACAGAATGGCGCTCAGGAGGAAGGCCGAGGTCCACCACGTCCTCTCCGCTTTCGGCGGTACGGATTTTATACAAGGATGGGAGGTTGACCCGGCAGTATCGAAGTGCTACATCGAACTTCAAGAGCCTTCTGCCGACGACAACGTGTCTGATCTGAGGCGCCTTGAGAGAGAGTTCCAGGCAAAATACGGGAAGAACGATATCTCCATAGATTTCCCGGCGCTTAAGGCGCTGGACAAGACATTGAGAGAGGCCGGCTGGAAGGTAACGGTAACGGTCATCAAGACCGACAGGGGGATCGAGATCATCAATGTGGAGCCCGGCAATACCGAAGGCAGGAATTATTCGATCGTAATTGACGTGGGCACAACGACGGTCTGTGCGCAGGCCCTCGACCTTGCGAATTGCAGCATTGTGAAGGCAGCGGAGCGGAAGGACAACGGCCTCGACCTCTGCACCCTCGCTGAATCGTCCGATTACAACAGCCAGATACGCTACGGGGAAGATGTTATTGCGAGGATAATGTACTCCCAGAAAAAAGGAGGCCTGGAAAAGCTTCAGAAGGCCGTCGTCAAGACAATGAACGGCCTCATCAAGGAATTGCTCGATACGGGCAATATTGAGGCGAAGGACATTACCCATATCGTCTGCGCCGGGAACACCACGATGACCCACCTGCTCCTCGGCATCAGCCCCAAATATATCATGCTCGCCCCCTACACGCCGGTTCTTACATCAGGAGTTTCGGGTTTTGCAGCCCATGGCGGCGCGACCGTCGGCAATGGGGTGCCGCAGGCCTGCGGAGAGGATGAGGCGGGGCAGGGCGCCCCAGGGATCGTCATGCCGCCCGTCAGGGCAAGGGAGGTTGGAATAGCGCTGAACGAGCATGGAAGGCTGTTCGCGTTCCCATGCGTATCATCTTATGTAGGCGGGGATATCGTTGCGGGCGTGATCGGCTCCGGCATGTTCCAGAGGGAGAACATCTCCCTTTATATGGACATAGGAACGAACGGCGAGATCGTTCTTGGAAACAGGGACTGGCTCATGTGCGCTTCATGCTCGGCGGGGCCTGCCTTTGAGGGCGGCGGGATAAAATTCGGAATGAGGGCGGGAAGGGGCGCCGTAGAACAGGTAAAGATCCACCCCTTTACCTTTGAGCCGATGGTGCTGACAATAGGAAAGGCAAAGCCTGCCGGCATCTGCGGGTCAGGGCTGATCGACATTGTCGCCGAGCTCATCGAGACAGGCCTTATTGACCAAAAGGGCAAGTTCCGTAGGGACCGCGGTACGGCGAGGGTCAGGAACGGCGAAGACGGCTACGAATATGTCGTCTGCTATGCCCGGGAGAGCCTGATCGGAAAGGATATCGTGATCACCGAGGTCGATATCGACAATCTGGTAAGGACCAAGGCCGCGGTCTACGCCGGGTGCAAGGTGCTCCTCGAGAATGCCGGGCTTACTTATGGCGAGCTGGAAAAGGTGATCATCGCGGGAGGCTTTGGCCATTACATAGACATTGAAAGGGCGCAGGTGATCGGGCTTTTGCCCGAGTTGCCCCTGGAAAGATTTATCTTTGTGGGAAACGGCTCTCTTCTTGGCGCACGCCTTTTCTCCTTTTCAAAGGGATTTTTAAAAGAGGCAGAGCGGGTCGCAAGGAACATGACCAATATCGAGCTTTCCAACAGCGCGTCCTTTATGGACGAGTTTGTAGCGGCCATGTTCCTGCCGCATACCGACCAGGGCCTTTTCCCCGGCGTGATGGAACGATTGAAGAGCGGTGGCTAAGGAGGAGGCAAGAGAGTGAACAGATCGCCAAAGGTTATAGCCATTGCCGGCAAGGGCGGCGTGGGGAAGACAACGGTGGGCGGGCTTCTTGTGCGCTACCTCGTTGAGGAGGTGAAGAGCGGGCCTGTCCTTGCAGTCGATGTGGACCCCAACTCCAACTTCAACGAAGTGCTCGGGGTGACCGTGAAGAATACGATCGGCGAGGCAAGGGAGCTATTGAAAAAAGATGTTCCCGCGGGCATGACAAAGGACGTCTGGTTCGAATACAAGGTCCACGAGGCGATCGTTGAACAAAAAGGCTTCGACCTCCTTGTCATGGGGAGGCCCGAGGGGCCCGGGTGCTATTGCGCCGCGAACGCGATAGCGAAGCAGTCCATCGACGCGCTCAAGGCAAATTATTCCTACGTTGTCGTAGATAATGAAGCGGGCATGGAGCACATGAACAGGCTCGTTACGCAGGACGTAGACAGGCTGTACGTCATATCAGACCCCACCCAGAGGGGCCTTGCGACGGCAGGCCGCATTCACCAGCTCATCGGCGAGCTGAAGCTGCGCATCGGCAATGCCTATACTATTGTGAACCGCATAGATGAGAAGAACGCATCTGCCCTTGACGGCATTGCGGCGGAGAAGGGAATAGCCCTGGCGGGGACGATACGCAACGACGGGGCGCTCCTGTCGAACGAGCTGGCAGGGAAGACGATCTTTGATCTCAGCAAGGGGTCCGCCGCCCTTGTTGACGCATACAGGATATTTGGCGCAACGCTGAAAGACGGCGGGTAGCAGAAAGTCTTGACAGATCGTTTGAACGATTGCATGTTAATGTGAAGGCAAGGGAGGGATCATGGAAGCGAAGATCATAAGCGGAACCGAGATAGCGGCGAAGATCAGGGAAGAGCTGAAGGAAGAAACGGCGCGCCTCAAGGCAGACCACGGGCTGATACCGGGGCTTGTGACGATCATTGTGGGAAGCAACCCGGCATCGGTGAGCTACGTGACGGCGAAGCAGAAGACGGCGAAGGAGCTTGGCTTCTATTCGCTCCAGGATGATGAGCCTGAAGATATCTCCGAAGAGAAGCTCCTTGCGCTGATAGACAAATACAACAAGGACCCCAAGATACACGGCATCCTGGTGCAGCTCCCTCTTCCGAAGCATATCAATGAGACGAAGGTGCTCTATGCGATCGACCCCGACAAGGACGTCGACGGCTTTCATCCCGTCAACGTGGGAAGGCTCGTGATCGGGGAGGCGAAGTTTTACCCATGCACCCCTTACGGCATCCAGCAGCTTCTCGCAAGGAGCAGCGTGAATACCGACGGGGCAGAGGTTGTCGTCGTGGGGAGAAGCAATATCGTCGGGAAGCCGATCGCCATGATGCTCATGCAGAAAGCAAAAGGCGCGAATGCCACGGTGACGATGTGCCACACAGGGACGAAGGACCTTGCTTTTCATACAAGGCGCGCCGATATCCTTATAGTGGCGGCAGGGAAGCCGAAGGCGATCACCGCGGATATGGTAAAGGAAGGGGTGGTTGTCATAGATGTGGGAGTGAACAGGATAGGGATGACGCCGGAAGGAAAGGCAAAGCTCTGCGGCGATGCTGACTTTGAAGGGCTGAAGGCCAGGGCGTCGGCGATAACGCCTGTTCCGGGCGGCGTAGGCCCCATGACCATAACGATGCTCATGCTCAATACGGTGAAAGCGGCAAAATCAGCCCACGGCCTGTAGGAGAACCTGTTCAAAGTTCAACGTTCAATGTTCGACGTTGAAAGGAACAGGCCGAACAGGCCAGATAAACCGGATTTATTGCTGACAGCTGATCGCTGTTAGCTGACAGCTAATGTGGAGGTTGTATGCCTGATTATCAATACGAAGAGAAAGAGGATTTTTCCGGCAGGAAGGTGAAGGTCCTGGGCCCAACCTATGAAGAAGGGAAGCCTGAAGAGAGGGGGGACTGGAGGTCAAAGCTCGGAAGCCGCGAAGACGCATTGCGCTATATCAGGACCGCAATGAGGTACTGGTACAGCAAGGAATGGTACGGCAGCGAGAAAAGAAAACAGGAGGCATGATGGCATTTGAGATACCGAAGATAAAGTACACGGGGAAGATACAGGAGGTTGCCGTGGGTACAGGTCAGAAGGCCGTCAGGGTTGGCGGTGCGAGCTGCTACCCCTTCTACCTCTTCGAGGGGGAGATGCCCAACCCCACAAGAATAGCGTTCGAGGTCTGGGACCATAGGCCTGATGACTGGCAGGAGTGGGCAATAGAACCTTACAGGGATGTGATCCATGACCCCGCTGCATGGGCAAGGAAGTCCATCGATGCCTACGGGGCCGAGATGATCGCCCTGCAATTGAAAAGCGCCGACCCGAACGGCATGGACAGGCCCGTTGATGACGTCGTCCGGGTCGTTCAGGACGTTATTCATGCCATCGATGTCCCGCTTATCATCTGGGGGACGGCGAATGACGACAAGGACTCGGACCTGCTGCGGAAGATAGCAGAGGTTTGCGAGGGGAAGAATGTCGCCATCGGCCCTGTCTCGGAGAAGAACTATAAGCAGGTAGGGGCCATGGCGATCGGCTACGGCCAGGTCGTAATGGCGTCAACCCCCATCGATGTAAACCTCGCAAAACAGCTTAACATACTCCTGGGAAACCTGGGCGTCCCTGACGAGAAGGTCCTCATGGACCCCACGACAGGCGGGCTTGGCTACGGGCTTGAATATACGTACTCTGTGATCGAGAGAGACAGGATGGCCGCGCTGACGCAGGAGGACGTGAAGCTGCAGCGCCCCGTTGTCTGCAACCTTGCCCATGAAGTATGGAAGACAAGAGAGGCGAGATTAACGAGAAATGATGATGAGAAGCTGGGCGACGAGGTGAAGCGGTCCGTTCTGATGGAAGCGATCACCGCTATGAGCCTCGCCTTCGCGGGAGCGGACATCGTTATCATGAGGCATCCGGAGAGCGCCGCGCTGGTGAAGGAGATGATAGGGGAGCTGATGGAGTGAAGGAAAAGGGGAGGAACGATGCCTGAAGAGAAACTGAAGAGTATCGACAGGGCGACAATAGAGCTGATCGATAAGGCGGAAAGAGAAAATATAGGCACTGTGTTCTCGCGGGCGGATGGATTAAAGCCATGCCCTATCGGCGTTGAGGAGAGCTGCTGTAAGATCTGCGCCATGGGGCCGTGCCGGCTGCCCCGGCCCAAGAAAGGCGAGGACAAGGTGAGGGTCGGCGTCTGCGGCGCGACGATCGAAACGATCGTGGCAAGGAATTTTGCCAGGAAGGTAGCGGCAGGCGCGGCGGCGCACTCCGATCACGCACGCGAGGTGGTGCAGACGTTTATCAAGACAGCCAGGGGAGAGGCGCAGGGCTTTACGATCAAAGACGAGATAAAGCTGCTCGCCGTGGCCCTCGATTTCGGCATCGACGTTGAAGGGCGGGAGATCGGCGACATCGCCAGGGAGCTTGGCGAAAAGGCCCTCAATGAGTTTGGAAAGCAGGAAGGAGAGCTTATATATACCGGAAAGGCGCCGCTGAAAAGGCAGGAATTATGGAGGAAGCTCGGCGTAGCCCCGCGAGGCATCGACAGGGAAATCGTTGAGATCATGCACCGCACCCACATGGGCGTCGATCAGGATTACAGGCACCTCCTTCAGCAGGCGTCGAGGGCGGCGCTCGCGGACGGGTGGGGAGGCTCGATGATCTCCACTGACCTGCAGGACATCATGTTCGGCACGCCCGTGCCCGTCCTGGGGAGCATCAATCTGGGCGTCCTCAAGGAAGACCACGTGAACGTTGTAGTGCACGGGCATGAACCGCTTCTTCCGGAACTCCTTGTCGCTGCGGGCAGAGACCCGGAGATCAGGAGGCTGACAGAGAAAGCGGGCGCAAAGGGGATAAACCTCGCCGGGATGTGCTGCTCTGCGAACGAGATACTGATGAGGCACGGGATCCCCTGTGCGGGAAATTTTCTCCAGCAGGAGCTGGCGCTTGTAACAGGGGCCGTGGAGCTGATGACCGTTGACGTCCAGTGCGAGATGCAGGGCCTCCAGAGCGTGGCGGAATGCTTTCATACGCGGCTTATCACGACGTCGGACAGGGCGATGATCGAGGGCGCGACGCATATTGAATTCCACCCCGAGCACGGCCTTGATACGGCGAAGAAGATACTGAAGATGGCAATAGAGAATTATCCCAACAGGAGGCATGCGGTCTATATACCGGACGCGAGACAGGATATGGTGGTCGGCTTCAGCCACGAAACGATCAACTACCTCCTTGGAGGCCTGTTCAGGGCAAGCTACAGGCCTTTGAACGACAATATCATGAACGGGCGCATACGGGGCGTGGCGGGCGTCGTCGGCTGCAATAATGTCAGGACCCCGCACGACTCAGGGCATATCGCGATGATAAAAGAGCTTATCAAAAATGATGTCATTGTTCTTACGACGGGCTGCGCAGCCATGGCATGCGGCAAGGAAGGGCTCCTCACGCCGGAGGCGGCGAAGCGCTATGGCGGCTCAGGGCTCGCAGAGGTCTGCGAGGCGGTGGGGATACCGCCAGTGCTCCACCTCGGATCCTGTGTCGATAACTCGAGGATACTCGTAGCAGCAGCGGCAATGGTAAAAGAAGGCGGCCTCGGCGATGACTTAAGCGACCTTCCGGCGGCAGGCGCGGCGCCGGAATGGATGAGCGAGAAGGCCATTTCAATAGGCCAGTATTTTGTTGCTTCCGGTGTTTATACCGTCTTCGGGACTACCTGGCCCACCGCGGGAAGCGAAAAGGTCACCCGCCACCTCTTCGAAGAGTACGAGGAGCTTTACAAGGGCATGTGGGCCTTTGAGCCTGATCCCGTAGAAGCTGCGCAGTTGATGATCCGGCACATCGACAAAAAGCGAAAGGCGCTCGGCATAGACAAGGCAAGAGACCGGGTGCTCTTTGATATGGCGATGAGAAGGGCGCTGGACTAAGGAGGAGGGGATGTCGAAGATCATAGCATCTGCAGCCATCAGGGGCGCACATAAGATATTCAGCAAGGCTGAAGAGAAGTACAGCCAGGCGCTTGAGAAGTTCGGCCCCAAACAGGAGGTAGGTTTTCCCAATACAGCCTATTACCTCCCGATCATCTACGCAATGACCGGCATCGGCGTTTCAAGGATAGAAGATATGCGCAGCGTCCTTGACCTGTGTAAAAAGCTGATACCCGCCCCTGTCCGTGAAAATGTTCCCCTTCCATACCTCGCACCGGCGCTGGATGCCGGCATGGCAACCTTTTTTGCAGAAGAGATCATCGAAGCGGTCCGCTGCCTCGAAGAGCCTCATGCCTATGCGGCAAACAGCGAAGATCCGACCGATGAGACGATATGGCTCGGTGCGGCGAACGACGTCATATTCAGGAAAAGAGGGGTTGAGTTTGTTGACGGAACTGCGCCCGGATTCGCGGCCATTGTCGGTGCCGCACCGGATTCGCAGACAGCGGCGAGGATCGCCCTTGAGCTTCAGGAAAAGAACCTCTATGTATTTATGTGCGCCGAGAATGGAGGGAAAAGGTTCTCGCAGCAGCTTGTCGAGGCAGGCATCCAGATCGGCTGGCCCACCAGGCTCGTTTCCTTCGGGCCCGACATTTACCAGGCGGTCTTTGCCATAGGCTTCGCGTGCCGCGTTGCCATGGCCTTTGGGGGCATCAAGCCGGGCGACTACAGGAGAAACCTTATCTACAACAAGGACAGGACCTATGCCTTTGTGCTTGCCCTCGGGGATGTCACCGACGAATGGTACGCCAACGCAGCCGGGGCGATCAACTGGGGATTCCCCACCATTGCAGACACGCCGATCCCGGAGGTGCTGCCCACCGGCATATGCACCTATGAGCACGTCGTCTCCAATATCCCCCACGAACAGATAGTGCAGAAGGCCGTTGAGGTCAGGGGGCTAAGGGTGCAGGTGGCAAGCGTGCCTATTCCCGTATCCTACGGGCCGGCCTTCGAAGGCGAGCGCGTCCGTGGAGAAGACATATACCTTGAGATGGGAGGCGGAAGGACCGTTGCCGTGGAGTGGACGACGACGAGAAGGATGGAAGAGGTGGAAGACGGAAGAGTGGAGGTGGTCGGCCCTGACGTGGGCGATGTGCAGCCGGGGATGAGGCTCCACTTTGCCATGGTCGCAGAGGTGGCAGGAAGGAATTTCCAGGAGGACTTCGAGCCTATCCTGGAAAGGCAGAACCATCACCTGATCAACCAGGCCCAGGGGATCATGCATATCGGGCAGAGGGATATTGCATGGATACGGATCTCGAAACAGGCCGTAGAGAAAGGGTTCAGGCTCGAGCACATAGGGAAGATCATCCACGCGAAATACCACCAGGATTTCGGCGCTATTTTTGATAAGGTACAGATAAAGATATACACCGTGGAAGAACAGGTCAGGGAGGTCCTTGAAAAGGCCCGCGCCTCCTATGACCACAGGGATGCGCGCATAGAGGGCATGACCGATGAAAGCATCGAGACCTTCTACTCATGCATCCTATGCCAGTCCTTTGCGCCGAACCACGTCTGTGTCATAAGCCCCGAGAGGACCGGCCTTTGCGGCGCGTACAACTGGCTGGACTGCCGGGCCGCATATGAGATCAACCCTGAAGGCCCGAACCAGCCCATACAGAAAGGCGAGTGCACCGACGAGCGCTACGGGCAGTTCGCCGGGTGCAACGATTATGTCAGAAAGGCATCGAGGCAGAAGATAGAGGGCGTGAGCCTTTACAGCCTCATGGTGGACCCTATGACGACGTGCGGCTGCTGCGAGTGCATAGCGGCGATCCTCCCCATGTGCAACGGGATCATGACCGTCGACAGGGACTTTAGCGATATGACGCCCTGCGGCATGAAATTTACGACACTGGCAGGCTCTGTCGGGGGCGGCGCGCAGACCCCGGGCTTCCTTGGCCACAGCAAATACAACATTACCCAGAAGAAGTTCCTGAAGGGCGACGGCGGCCTGCTGAGGATAGCATGGATGCCGAAAAGGCTTAAGGAAGAGGTCATGGAGCGCCTCAGGAAGAGGAGCGAAGAGCTCGGCATCCCTGATTTTCCCGACATGATAGCCGATGAGACGGTGGCGAAGACCGAGGAAGAGGTGATCGAGTATATAACGCAGAAAGGGCACCCCTGCCTCACGATGGAACCGCTGATATAGCGCACGGCTCGATGCTGGTCGCTGGTTACTGGATGCTGGTTCAAACCAGTATCGAGCATCGAGCGGCGAGGAAAAAGGTAGTTGCTGATAGCTGAGAGCTGATAGCTGAGAGCAGAAAATAGGTCTTATAAGTCGTATAGGGCCTATTGGACCTATAAAAAAAAGGAGTTCTTATGGCATTGACAGGGATACAGATATTCAAGCTGCTTCCGAAAACGAACTGCGGGGAGTGCAAATTCCCGACGTGCCTGGCATTCGCAATGGCCCTTGCCTCAGGGAAGGCAGAGCTTGACGCGTGCCCCCATGTGTCGCCTGATGCGCGGGCAGAGCTGTCCGATGCGAGCGCGCCGCCGATCAGGCAGCTGGGGATAGGGACCGGGGATTACGAGGTCAGGATCGGCGGGGAGACGGTCATGTTCCGCCATGAAAAGACCTTTTTCAACAAGCCCGGCCTTGCGATACTCATCACCGACGCCATGGATGACGCAGAGGCAGACAGGAGGTTCGCCAAACTGTCCCTGTACCAGTATGAGCGCGTTGGCCTGATCCTTCGCCCCGAGCTTGTTGCCTTGAAAGAGACAGGGAACAGGGAAAAGTTTCTGAATCTTGTGAAAAAGGCATGCGGCATGCCTTACAGCATTGTCCTCATGACCTATGACGGAGCCCTCATGAAAGAGGCGCTCGAGATCGCGAAAGAAAAGAAGCCGCTCATGTATGCGGCCACGCAGGAGAACTATGAAGAGTTCGGCAACATGGCGAAGGAGTACGGGGCGCCTCTCGCAGTAAAAGGGGAGGATATTGAAGGCGCCGCAGCACTTTCCGGCAAGCTCACAGGCATGGGCCTCAAAGACCTCGTCCTCGATACCGGCCGGCGTTCCGTCAGGGACAGCCTCTATGACCAGATATCCATAAGGCGGGCCGCCCTCATCAATAAATACAAGGCGCTTGGCTTCCCGACCATCACCTTTCCCTGCGAGATGACCGATAACCCGATGAAAGAGGCCCTTATCGCATCATCCTTTGTGGCGAAGTACGCGGGCATCATCGTGATGAGCGACTTTGAGGGCGAGACGCTCTTCCCGCTCCTTTTGCAGAGGCTGAACATCTATACCGACCCGCAGAGGCCCATGACGACGAAGGAGGGCATCTACCCCATCAACAACCCCGATGAGAATTCGCCGGTCCTTGTCACCTGCAATTTTTCCCTTACCTACTTTATCGTCAGCGGCGAGATAGAGAATTCAAGAACGCCAAGCTGGCTTTGCGTAATGGACACTGAGGGGCTTTCGGTAATGACTGCCTGGGCGGCGGGAAAATTCGTCGGCGACCTCGTGGGCGCTTTTATGAAAAAGTGCGGGATCATCGAAAAAGTACAGCACAAGAAGGTCATCATCCCTGGATACGCTGCTGCCATCCTTGGGGACCTCGAGGAAGAACTGCCGGGCTGGGAGGTCCTTGTTGGCCCCCGTGAGGCAGCGCACCTCCCTGCTTATCTGAGGATGCTGAAATAGCAAGGTCAGGCAGATATAATGATTGACCGGAGAGGCCCATGCTGCTGATTGGCGAGAATCTGAATATCATGTCAAAGAAGCTTGGCGATGCCTTTCTTGCGAGGGACCCGGGCCCTGTCCGGAAAATGGCAGAGGCAGAGGCAAAGGCAGGGATGGATATGATAGATGTTAATATCGGCCCTGCACGCAAGGCCGGCCCGGAATTCATGGAATGGATCGTCAAGACCATCCAGGAAGTATCGGATATCCCCCTGTCCCTTGATACAACGAATATAGAGGCTATGGAGGCAGGCTTACGGGCATGCAAAGGAAAGGCCCTTATAAACTCTATTTCTGCAAGGCCGGAGAGGATGGCAGGCCTTATGCCCCTTACAAAAAGATACAGCGCTTCCTTCATAGGCCTTACGCTTGGCGCGGAGGGCATCCCGAGAGACGCAAACGAGCGGGGGCTGTTCGCTGCGGAGATCATCGCCGAAGCGGCGGGACACGGGATCCTTGAAGAAGACATATGGCTTGACCCGATCGTCCTGCCCGTTAATTCACAGCAAGCGCAGATACAGGGGTGCACCGAATTCGTTATGATGCTCCCCGACCTCGCGCCGAGCTGCAGGTCAACCTGCGGGCTGTCGAACGTCTCGAACGGGATGCCGGGCCATCTGCGCGGGATCATGAACAGGACATACCTGATCATGATAAAGCGGTACGGCATGTATTCGGCGATCGTCGACGCCTTCGACAGTGAGCTGAAAGCCATAGCGAAAGGTGAAAGGCCTGAGCTGGAAGACCTTGTACACAGGGTCATGGACGGAGAGCCCGTTGATGCGTCAGCGCTATCGGAAGAAGAGACAAAATATGTCAAGACCGCAAAGGTACTCCTTGGCCAGACGCTCTATTCAGATTCGTGGCTGGAAATATGATAAAGGACCGTACCGTCAATAACCAATCACCAATAACCAAGCTCCAATTAATCACCAATACCCAATATTCAATCACCAAACAAAAGCCTCCCGGTATTGTTTCCCGTTTGGGTATTCGAGCATTGGTTATTGGGTATTGCAACATGCTGCGTGGAACGAAAATGCTATGAAAGAAAAAAAGAAGGCGAAGCAGTCATTGCCGGATTTCTGCGACCTCATGTGCGCGTACGCGTCGATGCCGAAGGAGACTGCCGTTGACGGCGCAGGAAGCTGCAGGACCTTCGCCGCGCTCTATTGCAAGAAAAGAAAGTCCCTCGTCCACAAGAATATGCCATGCAAAGAAAAGATGCTAAGAGAAGCCGCAAAGAATAAAAGATAAAAAATAGAATAGAACGTTACTCTTCTGATTATATTTGAAAAACCCTTGACATAAGATTAGGTAGGGTGTATATAATTAGGCAAGCCTAAATTAATGACATTGTGAGGTGGACAATGACAGCAACGGATACCCTGACCGCAAGCCTTGAAGATTATCTGGAGGCAATATTCCACATCATAGCCGAAAAGCACGCCGTGAAGCCAAGGGACATTGCGCGACGCCTTAAGGTAAGCTACGCATCTGTGACGGGTGCGCTCCGGTCGCTTGCAGAGAAGAAGATGATACATTACGCACCCTATGACCTGATTACCCTTACGGAGACAGGAGAGACGGCTGCAAAAGACGTGGTGAGAAGGCATGAGGTACTGAAAGATTTTTTTGTGGAGGTCCTTGCAGTACCGGATGCCGATGCAGACGCTGCTGCGTGCCGGATGGAGCATTCGATTTCGAAGGATCTGGTGGACCGCTTCGTGAAATTCATTGAGTTTGTAGAGACATGCCCGAGGGGAGGGGATAAGTGGATAAAGGGCTTCATCTATCAGTGCGACAACAAGGGGACCCAGGAAAATTGTGAAAAATGCATAACGGCATGCCTTGATGAAGTAAAACAAAATATAAAGCGAGGAGGTTCAAAAACGGTGGAAAACTCGAAATTAAAGGATCTGAAACCCGGACAGAAATGCAAGATAGCCAGGGTGCATGGACGAAGTGAAATAAAGAAGCGCATCATTGAGATGGGGGTGACGCCGGGATCTGTTGTCGAACTTGAGAGAATAGCGCCGCTTGGAGATCCGATTGATGTTAAGGTCAAAGGGTACCATCTTTCGTTGAGAAAGGATGAGGCCGAGGGGATAGACGTTGAGATCATATGAACGGATGCAATATTGTGGGATCGGAGGTGTTAAATATGCCGTTGGCATTTGTTGAAGCAGGAAGACGTGTGCATATTGTGGAAGTCAGCGCAGGGCAGGGGCTCCAGGGCAGATTGGAAGCAATGGGATTGGTGCCGGGTACGGAGATAGACGTGATAATGAACTCATTACGCGGGCCGTTTATCGTTGCGGTAAAGGGTTGCCGCATTATACTTGGCCGCGGGATGGCTCATAAGATAATGGTTGAATAATTTTTTTTGCCGTTAAGATTAGGCACGACTAATAATATTATATATAGCTAATTATATGAAAAGAACAGGAGGAAGCTAAACCCCATGAAATCAAAGATCACAGCAGCCCTTGCGGGCAATCCGAACTCGGGAAAGACTACTATATTCAACAATCTGACCGGCGCGCGACAGCACGTTGGCAACTATCCCGGGGTGACGGTGGAAAGAAAAGAAGGTTTTAGTCAATACAAGGAATATGAGATCCTGGTTGTTGACCTGCCGGGAACTTACAGTCTGACGGCGTATTCTGCAGAGGAGCTTGTGGCGAGGAATTTCATCGTCGATGAAAAACCGGACGTGGTGGTGGACATCATTGACTCCTCGAATCTCGAGCGGAACCTCTACCTGGCGGTGCAGCTCATGGAAACCGGAATACCCCTCGTACTTGCCTTTAACATGAGCGATGAGGCACACGCGCGCGGATATGAGTTCGACATAGAAAGATTTTCACAGTTCTTCAATGCGCCTGTGGTAAAGACGGTGGGGCATAAAGGCGAAGGCATCGATGAATTGATGGAAAGGATCGCTGCCGTGGCATCGCTCCGGAAGGGGTCGCGCGAGCAGCTTGTTGTGAACTACGGCGCTGAACTTGAAGAGGAGATCACAAAGATCGGATCAATGCTCGTCGAACATTTTCCTTCGACAGACAGGTACGGGGCGCGCTGGCTGGCGCTGAAACTCCTCGAGAACGACAGGGACATACGGGAAAAGGTGAATTCCGGGGAGATAAACGGACAGGTTGAGAAAAGCGCTGCTCGCATAGAAAAGATGCTCGGCGAACATCCAGAGACGATCATTGCCGGCGGCAGGTACGGGTTCATCTCGGGCGCGTGCCAGGAGGCCGTGCGTTCAACTATCGAGATACGCCATACACTATCAGACAAGATAGATTCCGTTATAACGAACCGCGTCCTCGGCATCCCGATCTTCCTGGGTCTTATGTACCTTGTCTTCTCTCTTACTTTTACGCTGGGAGACCCGCCGATGGGCTGGATAGAAGGCCTTTTTAAATGGCTTGGCGATGTTGTTACGGGCTGGTGGCCTGAGGGTTCCGAGAGCCTCCTTAAATCGCTTCTGGCGGACGGCATCATAGGCGGGGTCGGCGGCGTGATAGTTTTCCTGCCGAACATCCTGCTTCTGTTCTTTGCAATAGCGATCCTGGAGGATTCCGGCTACATGGCGCGGGCGGCATTTATCATGGACCGCCTGATGCACAAGATCGGTTTGCATGGGAAGAGCTTTATCCCCATGCTGGTCGGCTTCGGCTGCTCCGTTCCGGCGATCATGGCCACGAGGACGCTGGAGAACAGGAGGGACAGGCTTGTAACGATGCTCGTGGTGCCGCTCATGAGCTGCGGGGCGCGGCTGCCCATCTACGCGCTGATCATCCCTGCTTTTTTCCCGCAGGCCTGGCATGCCCCGATGCTCTGGATCATATACGTCATAGGAATCCTCTTAGCTATATTGAGTGCGAAGGTGCTTCGCAGCACCATCTTCAGGGGCGAGTCAATCCCCTTCGTGATGGAACTGCCCCCATACCGTATGCCGACATTCAGGGGCGTTCTCACCCACATGTGGCAGCGCGGCTGGCTTTACATGAAAAAGGCGGGAACGATCATCCTCGGCATCTCGATCCTCCTGTGGGCGATGACCACCTTTCCGGGGCTGCCGGACGAGGAGGCCCAACGTTTTGAAAAGGAAAAACAGTCGGTTCAGGCATCCATGATGAGCGAGGAGGAGCGGTCCGAAAAGATTACCGCCATTGAGGACGCGGAAAAGGAGGCAGGGCTTCGCAACAGCATCGCGGGTAGGATCGGCCACGCCCTGGAACCTGTCCTCAGACCCATGGGGTTTGACTGGAAGATAGGCACGGCCCTGATCGGGGCCTTTGCAGCCAAGGAGGTCTTTGTGGCACAGATGGGAATAGTCTATTCCGTGGGAGAGGCGGATGAAGGCTCTGAAACGCTCAGGGGGAAGCTGAAAGAAAACCATTCGCCCCTGGTCGGCTTATGCATCATGCTCTTCTGTCTCATCAGCGCGCCGTGCATGGCCACTATCGCCATCACGAGAAGGGAGAGCAATTCCTGGAAGTGGGCGTTGTTCCAGCTTGCGGGGCTGACAGTGCTGGCATGGGTATTAACGGTGATCGTTTTTCAGGCAGGCGGACTGCTCGGCGTAGGTATCTGAAGGAGGTCTTTAATGAGCGGGTTTAGTGCTGAACTGATTGTGGTTTTCGTGATTGTGGGCGCGGTAATTACCCTTTGGATAAGGTCTTTTTATCGGCTGATAACGGGGAAGAAGAAGGGGCAATATTGCGGATGCGGGTCATGCACGTGCGCGAAGGACCCGCAGAAGGTTTTGCAATAATTTTCAGGTAAATAAACTATCAACATAAAAAAGGAGAGAAAGATGATTCTAATGTTAATGGATTGGATAAAAGGAAGAAAAATAATTCATCTGATGGCTGTTATCGTCGTGATAGTCTGCTTGCTGCCTGTCGGGGTTTTTGCCGCGCGGCCGCTTATCACCGATGATGCAGGGACACTCGGGAAGGGCGGGTTTCAGATCGAATCGGGCATTGCGGTGTCCGATCACAGGCGGGACTACGATGACGTTGTGACGAAGGAATATGGAACCTCTTTGGACACCACTATCTCTTATGGCCTTACCGACAATATCGATATTGTCCTTGGGCTGCCGTATGAAAAGACAAAAGTTAAAGAGGATGATGTGACCGTTCACGATGAGGATGGTTTTGCCGACGTTGCACTGGAGGTAAAATGGCGCGTCCTCGAAAAGGACGGATTCGCGCTGGCCCTGAAACCGGGACTGTCCTTCCCTACGGGAAACGACAAAAAGGGCCTCGGCACCGGCAGGATGACCTACGGGATGATCTTCATTGCGACAAAGGAGCTGGAACCTTTTGCGTTCCATCTCAACGCCGGATACAGGCGCAACGAGAACAGGACCAATGAAAGGAAAGACATCTGGGGAGCTGACTTGGCAGGCGAGGTGAGCGTATTGAAGTCGCTGAAACTGGTTGCCAACGTGGGCATCGTAACGAACACGGACCGGGACTCGTCCACTGCCCCTGCGTTTGCTTTGGGCGGCCTGATATATTCGATCACGGAAAATATCGACATCGACCTCGGCTATAAGCGCGGGCTCAACAAGGCCGAGGCCGACAATACCTATATCGGCGGCCTGACGATAAAATTTTAAAGTGAAAGATGAAAACCTTGTTCCTCGTTTCTCGATACTCGTCACTCGATGCTTGTCCAAACCAGCGACCAGTATCCAGTATCTATAAACTAGTGACTAGTATCCAGCGACCAGCGACGAGCATCAAGTATCTGGTTCGCTATGAGCCATGAACTATGCGCTGTTTTTCTCGCGATATACGATATACGCAATACGATATACTGATTTATTTTTCTCAGGGCCTGGGGGCGTCGTTCTGCCGGACGATCTCCAAAAGATTTTCCACCTGGTAGCCGGATCTCTCTGATGCCTCGTAAAGCCCGGAGAGGACGGTGAAGCATTCTCCGAGGCTGGCATCCCGTTCATTTTCTGTCCTGGCGGGATCGCTTGCGATAGATATCATTGCGGTGAATGCCATCCATGCAAGGAGAAGTTCGAAGGCGTCCTTGTTGAACCAGAGTATGTCCTTGTAGCGGTTGATCTGCAGGAAGCCCTGGACCTCGCTGTCATTGAGGAAGGTTGTAAGGACCTGGTACGGGCCGGGCGGCTGCGCAGCGCTGAACCAGTGCTGGTGGCCGGTGAATATCTTTACCGCCATTACGCCGCGGTACGCATCATCAGGAGCAAACCCCAGCTCCTGCAGGGCGTCGCCCATGATGCGGCCGAGGAGCCACTCGTCGATCCAGCTCCTGCCCTGTTCGTCGGGGTTTGTATGGGCGTCGATGACCTTGCCCATAGACCTTACAAAGACCCAGTTGAGCTGGCACAGGGCATGGTGGTCAGCGCCGAAGAAGCCTGTCCGCAGGAACCCGATAAACTTGTTCCCGTCCTCTTCGCCTGCACCGGTGATCCGGTCGAGCGTTTTTTGCCAATGAAGGGCGGCAAGCAGTGCGTTCATAACATTTTCCACGACAAGGCCCTCGTCCACGGTGCCATTGGCAAACTGCCTGATCTCCCGTACAAGGTTTGTTGTTTTCCAACGGATCTCATCTAAGAACGGGGCAGGTATGTCTTCGATCTGTTCCAGTGCGATCGCTATCTTCGCGTCGAGCATCCCTTTCAGCATATGGACGTTGATGAGTTCCTTGAAGCTCTGGTGGATGGGCTGGAGGAATATCTCGCGTATCGCGTCGTCGATGTTCGGGACCCCGAGGCCGTTCAGGTATGTGTTCAACTGGGCGTAGTGAGACCATGCATTGTCCTCGATCTCCGCTATGTCGAGGAAGACGTGGTGCTGGTAAGGGCCAAGCTCTATATAGAGGCCTTTTTCTGCGAGTCCCCCGCTTTCCCTGATATACTGGAGGCCTGTTGCGTGGTCGCTGAATATGGTGAAATGCCCCGGCTTTCCGCTTATCCCGAGGCCCTCGGAGAGCGTCTTCTGGGCGAGGGCCGGCTGGCTCATGTCGCCGCCCTTTACGGCAAAGCCTACAGACGTGCGTATCCAGCCGCTGAGAGGCGCGTTCTTGTTGTTGTAGACGACAAGCGACTTCTCGCTCCCGTACCGGTTGGAATAGGCGAAGACGTCCTCGCTCACATGGCCGTCAGGGGTGAAAAAGTCGTAGAGGAGGAAATGCTCGACCCCAGCGAAGAGGTATCGTTTGTGGAGCAGCGGGAATATCTCCCTCTCGTGCCTTTCGATGAGATACCCGTCAGGCTCTTCTTCCCAGTATGCGCGCCTGTATTCCATTCCGTACTTTTCCGTAAAGCCTTCTATCTGGCCGTGGCCGAACATGGGGAGGCCCGGCAGCGTTATCATGAGGGTGCAGACGCCAAAATATTTGCTGTTCTTGCCGAACTGGTCGACGGCGGTCCTCTCGTCCGGGTTGTTCATGAAGTTGACAAAGCGCCTCAGGATCTCCGGGTCGAACTCAAGGGTGTTCTTCATTACCTGGCGGTACTTGGCATTTTCTTCGTCGCGGAGCATGTTCATAAAGGCGCTGTTGTAAACCCTGTGCATTCCCAGCGTCCTCACGAAGTAGCCTTCGAGCAGCCAGAAGGCCTCGGCGAGAAGCAGCGTGTCCGGCGCCTCCTGCGCAACGCGGTCCACCACCTCGCGCCAGAATTCATTGGGCATGAGGGAGTTGAACTGATGTTTCGTGAGGCCGTGCTCAACGCGCGTGGGGATCGCCCCTCCTGTTCCGGGTTCGGGGAACCACAGGCGCTGGTAGTGGCGCTTCGTGAGCGTCATGGCGGCGTCAAAGCGGATGATGGGGAATCGCTTTGCGACGGCGATGATCGTGTTGATCATTGCCTCACGCACTTCCGGGTTGAGGTAGTTGAGCTGTGCCGTATCGTTCCAGGGCATGCTCGTTCCGTCGTTGCCGTGGTAGACGTATTTTTCGTCCCCGGTCCACCTGTCTCTCCGCTTAAAGACCACGGCCGCGTCAGTGCGCTCATAGTAGTGGTCTTCGATAAAGATGGAAACGCGCTCGTCATGGGAGAGGTCAAGGCCTCCGTAGGCGTACCAGGGAAAAGGGTTCTGGTCCAATGAGATGAACCAGTCGGGGTGTTCCGTCATCCACCTGGAATAGATGCCCACGTGGTTGGGCACCATGTCGCTTGCCAGCCTGATGCCGCGTTCCCAGGCACGCTCCCTCAGGCTGTTGAATGCCTCGTCGCCCCCGAGGTCAGAGGCGATGATGTAGTCGTAGAGGGAATAGGCAGACGGAACGGCCTCGGGGTTGCCGCAGAGCTGCTTGATCTTCTGCGACGCGGGGCTTCGCTCCCAGACGCCTATGAGCCACAGGCCCGTGATGCCCCTTTTCTGCAGGGCATCGAGCTCTTCGTCGGGGACCCCGTCGAGCCTCGTAATGTGGCGCTGATATTTTTTAGAAAGCTGGTCGAGCCAGACGTAGATGTTCTTCGCGATGAGGACGAGACGCGGCATCCACTCGCTGTCCGGCGTGAAGTGTTCCGGTTCGAGCTCAAGCCCGAGTTCTTTAAGCCTTGCAACCTCTGACGGCCCTGCGCCCATGAAGGGAAGCTTCTGTTCTTCCTTGAAGAGGTCGAGGCTCTTGAGGATAAGCGGCAGGTATTTGCGAAGGATATAACCCCAGCGCTCCATGATGTACGCAAGCTGCCCCGAGAGGGAATGGGGGACGGCAAGGGCAGGGCTCCTCAGCATATCGACGAGGCCCTGGTGGTCTGGGCCGAACGGAGGTTCTGAATGAAAATGGTCTACCAGCCCTGATATGATCTGGAGATAGGCCGTTTCCTTTTTCAGGCTGACGTCGTCGAAAAGCTCGAAGAACGGAGAAAAGGCCGGATTCATGTTCGCAAGCCACAGAAGAAGCATCTCCTCAAGGACGATCTGCCTGTTCGGGATCCCCTCTGTGTTGCCGTTCAGGTAATCTGCGATGCCGACCTCGTTCTTGTACACCCGAAGCGGCGGAAAGGCGTCAACAAAATGATGCATTGCGCCTTCGACGTTTTCCCTGCCAAGCCTTTCATTCAGCGACGAGAGCGCCTGCGCCATTGTTTTTTTGTTGATATCATTCCGGTACTGCCTGGCGACGTAGTGGAGGATCTCGTCGATGAGCCCCATGGCGATCAGCTGCCCTGCCTTGACTGCTCCTTCAGGAAAGCTTATAAGGTCTTTTTTTTCGTTGATCTTCTGGGCAAAGACGCGGGCAGCGTAAAAGTTCGTGAAGATGACGTTGCCGCTGAGAGAAAAAAGGGCCTCGCTGAAACGGTAGAAGTCCCGCGACCTCCGGGAGACGTGGAATTCCATTGTAGGGGCGCTGTGCGCTGGTTTTCGTGGATTTTCTTTCATGAGATGTTATTGCACATGATAACACGGGCGTTTATGTTAGTCAACGTGAGTATGCCGGAAAGAATTTTTTGTCGATTCTATTTGCCTGGACCGGTTTCATTTGTTACATTATGCAGAATTTATGCTGACGCAACCCTCCACGCTTACTGTTCCCAACGATATCTCTTACCTGCCTGCCATTCAGGCGTATACAAGGGAAATAGCAGAGAAGCTTGGCTTCCAAAAGATGGATGTTCAGATGATGCTCCTTGCGCTGGAAGAGGCCATAGTCAATATCGTAAAGCATGCCTTTGAGCCGTCAGAAAAGGCTACCTATCAGGTTATCCTGGAGCCGATCTCAGCGGGGCTGAAGATCATCCTTAAAGACAAGGGCCTTCCCTACGCCCCGAGCCTGGTTCCTGAATATGGCGTCCCAACAGATCTTGACAATATCCCCGGTGCGGGCCTTGGTCTGTACCTTATGAAAAAGAGCGTTGATGAGCTGGACTTCTATAACCTCGGGAGAGAGGGGAAGGAACTCCACCTCATAAAGTACCTTCATTACAAGAGCATCGAGGATTACCACAAAAAGAGCGAGCTCGAGCTTTTCCCCGCCCCTGATACGGCAGAATCGTATGCGGTTGAGAAAAAGAGGTTTACCGTGCGCCTGATGAAGCCCTCTGAGGCGCATGCCGTTTCAAAGCTCTTCTATCGCGCCTACGGCTACACTTACAGCATTGACACTATTTATTATCCTGAAAGATTTTCCCGGCTTTACGAGGAGAGGAAGGTCATATCGGTGGTAACCGTCACGGACGATGATGAGGTGGTGGGCCACGTGGCCATCGTCAGGGACGATCTGGAGGAGAAGGTTGCCGAGGCGGGCATGGCGGCGGTGCAGCCTGATTTTCGGGGACAGGGGTGCCAGAACATAATGATCGGGAAACTCGTGGAAGAGGCGCGCAAAGCAGGGTTGATGGGCATTTTCAGCAAGGCCACGACAAATCACATCTATGCGCAGAAAGCCGGCCTCAAGGTAGGGTTCAAGAGGTGCGCCATAGCCATTGGCGCCATTCCCGCGGACAGGACCTACAAGGGTATCCAGGAAGCTCTTACCCAGAGAGAATCAGTTGCATACGGGTTCCTCCCTATCGAAAACCCGCCCGGGATAGCCCTCTTTCCTCCGGAACATCATGCTTCTTTTATCAGGAAGGTCTACCAGGATATCGGCCTGGACAGGATCTTCAAGGCGTCGGAAGGGGCTTTATCGACGGAGGGGATGGAGGAGCGGACGAGCGTTTCGGTCAGCGTCCTTCCCGGATACAACAAGGCGACGATCGAAATACACCGCTACGGAAAGAATTCTGTGTCAGATGTCAGGGCTATACTGAAAGAGCTTTGCATTAAGAAGATCGATGAGATCTTGCTCCACCTGTGCCTTGAAGATCCTTATACGGGGGCGCTCTGCTCGCGGTTCGAGGAGCTGGGTTTTTTTATGGCAGGCGTTCTCCCCTTTTACCACATCGGTGATACGCTTATCCTGCAGTATCTGAACAATGTTCATATCGATTACTCGAAGATCCAGGTCGCGCCCGGGGCAGCGCAGGAGATCCTTGATTACGTGAGGTCGCACGACCCGAACATCGTTTGATGCCATAAAAGGCAGCGGATAGCCGGCAGGAGGCCTGCCGTTCCCGGTATCGCTGTTAATATTTTTTTATCGCGTTTTTAGCTGCCACAAGAGAAAGCCCAAAGGCGGCGAGGCAAGACAATCCACCAAATATATATGTGGCCTGAAATCCCTTTAATAATGCCTCGTGGGGAATATTGACATTGAGGAGGCTTGCTTTTGCTGAAGAGGCGCCTGGAATAGCATGGGAAAAGACCGTCTCGAATATGGCAACCCCGAAGACGTAGCTTAAATTTGTTGTAGTATTGAATAGCCCGGAGGCAACGCCGTGCTTGTTTTCCGGCGCGAGGCTCATTACCTGGTTGTTGTTCGGAGAGAAAAAGAGGACATAGGACAGCGCAAGCCAGATGAGAAATATGAAGACGAACAAAAAGCCCTGGAACTGAAGGCTGAAGGAAAATACAAATGCGCTCACTGTAGCCGAAAGCATGGCAATCGAACATAACGTTCCCGGTTTTATCTTGTCGGAAAGCCTTCCTGCATATGGCGATATGAGGACATAAATTATTGAATACACCAGGAGCACCATGCCTGTCTTCTGGGGGTTCAGGCCTTTTATGATCTCCAGGTAGAAGGGGAGCAGAAAGGCGTTGCCCGCGATGAGCAGGTACGCCATGAATGTTGCGGACAGCACGAGGGTAAACCTTAAATCCTTGAAAAGCGCTAAGTCCAGCAGCGGGGCTCTGCATCTCTTTTCGCGGACGATGAAAAGCGAGAGCACTACAAATGATGCCAGAAAGCTTAAAACGATGGGCGGGGAGACCCAGCCCAGCTCCTTTCCCATGTTAAGGGCCCAGAGGAGCAGCGCAAGGCCTGAAAAGCTCAACGTGGCCCCGATGAGGTCGAATCGCTCCGGTCCACCTGTCCTTGTTTGAGGCTTTTCGTCCGGTATCTTTTTGCTTGCAACGATAAAGGCGATGATGCCGATAGGCACGTTGATGAGAAAGACCCAGTGCCAGGAGAGGTAGCCTGTTATCAAGCCGCCGGCAGGGGCTCCCGTAGCAACTCCAAGCGCGGAGGCCATGGATGTGATGCCGAAGGCCCACCCCGTCCGGTCGGGCGGTATGAACTTTGAGATGATCGCAAAGCTTGTGGCGAGAAGCATGGCGCTTCCTATGCCCTGAACGAAGCGGGAGACGATCAGCGCATCTATGCTATGGGAAATGCCGCACAAGAAAGAGCCCGCAACAAAAACAATGTAGCCGATGATGAATATCCTTTTTAATCCCACCCTGTCAGCCAGCTTTCCGAATAACAGAAGGGAACTGGTTATGATCAGGAGGTACGACATGACAATGCGGGAGGCCTCGCCGGTGCCGATATTAAAATCATGGGAGATGGTCGGCAGAGAGACGTTGACCGTGTAGTTGTTCAGTCTTGCCATAAAAGAGCTGAAGGCGACGCTTATGACTATGAGGAACTGCTGAGACCTGTTGGTGATCATTTTCTGCACAAGGTTCTCATTTTTGCCACGCCTTTTCAAGCCGTTTTTTTGAATTTGCTTGTTTAAACGACGCAGATTAACTACAATTGCATGCAAATGAACTACCCCGCAGCAAGCTGCGTGGTACCAGAGGATAGAAACAGCATGATTATGCCCCCTCACCCTGGCCCTCTCCCGCGAGGGGAGAGGGAAAAGTGTTGACCGCAGCAAGCTGCGGGGTATCATCCGGGTTGAATAAAGCAGAACAGGAGATAATGGAAGAATGCCCTCATCAGCAGAACTGATTATAAAGGATGCTCCGGTAAAAGAGCTGTCGCCGACCAGGATGTTCTACATCGACAACATGAGGCTTTTGTTCACGGTGCTTGTCATCCTCCACCATGTAGCCCTTACCTACGGCGCCCACAGCGGCTGGTATTATTATGAGAACACCGACGATGCGTTCACGAACCTTGTCCTTACGCTCCTCATGACATTGAACAGGACATGGGTGCTGGGATGCTTTTTCATGATAACAGGATACTTCACGCCTGGCTCGTACGACCGTAAGGGCATTTTCGGCTTCCTGAAGGACCGGCTTATACGGCTCGGCATACCGCTTGCGATCTTTGCGTTCCTGGTGCGCCCTTCGATCGTATACCTCATGAACAGGGGAGCCTTCGCCGCAGAATATTCTTTCTGGGAAAATATACTCTTTTTGAAAAACGTTGCGCCGGGGCCTGCGTGGTTCCTGGAGGTGCTCCTGGCCTTTTCCGTTGTGTATGGCTTGTGGCGCTGCGGGCGAAAGCCTTCCGGCGCACTGAAAAAAAAGGGTGCGTCATTCCCGAAAGACAGGGCCATCATGCTGTTTATCCTTATGCTCGCAGCCGCTACCTTTGTTATCCGCGTCTATTTCCCGACAGAGAAGCAGATCTTTCGCCTGCGCATAGGCAACTACGCGGTATACATAGCGTTCTTTGTTGCCGGGATCATGGCCTATCGCAACAGGTGGCTCGAGGGGATCACGGAGGCCATAGGCAGGCGGTGGACGGCCATCACGGCGGCTGCGGCTCTCATATATTGCATCATTGTTTATGTTGCATGGTCGTCACAGGCGGACCTTTCATTTCTCAGGGGAGGGACCTCGGTGAAGACGCTCTTGGCAACTTACGTAGAAACGGTTATCGCCATCGGGAGCACGATAAGCCTCTCCTATATCTTCAGGAGATTCTTCAACAAGCAGCCGGTGGTCGTAAAAGGGATGGCTGACGACGCATACGCGGTCTTTATCTTTCACGCGCCCGTTATCGTTGCTTATGCCTACTTCACCAGGAATATGCTCAGCGGCTACCCTTTCTTAAAGTTCATCACGGCGTTCATTGCCGGCAGCGCGCTTTGCTTTCTTGTGTGCCATTACGTCGTAAGAAAGCTGCCTTTTGCACAAAGGGTGCTCTGAACGATCATATCCTTTTTAATAATTTCTATTCTCCAGGTTTCAGGCCTATGTAGAGGCAGGTAATGCCGAAGGTGAGGGGGTGCACAGCGACCTCTTTGAGGCCGAGGCCTTCAAGGGATCCTGCGAATTCGGCAGGCGGGGGAAAGTTCATGATCGAGTCTGCCAGGTAGTGGTAGGCGCCTGGGTTTGCCGTGATCCTTCCTGCAATAAATGGAAGGATTCGGTTCAGATAGAGCCTGATAGCATTCCTGAAGAGGGAGCGCCTCGCGAACGTCATCTCCAGAACCATGAGCCTGCCGCCCGGTACCAGCACCCGGATCATTTCTTTGATGGCCCTTTTTCTGTCGGGTACGTTCCGGATGCCGAAGGCGATGGAAACGACGTCAAAGGCGCTGTCGGGAAAGGGAAGTGATTCGGCATCGCCCTGCACCAGGGAGATCTTTTGGCCAAGCCCTTTGCGGGATACCTTCTCCTTGCCTGCTTTAAGCATGCTTTGTATAAAGTCGAGGCCCGTTATGCCGATATCGGGATGTACAGCCGAGGCGCAGACAGCAACGTCGCCGGTCCCTGTGGCAACGTCAAGGAGGCGGAAGGTTCTGAAAAAGCGCATCTTCTTTACGGCAAACCTGCGCCAGTATATATCGACCCCCATGCTGAGCACATGATTCAGGAGGTCGTAGCGCTCAGTTATCGTTGAGAATATTTCTTTGACGATCCCCCTATGCTCTGCGTTGCTGATGTGCTTTACGGAAGGGTACCTGTTCTTCGGATGTTTTTCCATCGGGGGTTGTCACCATTTGTGCCGGCTATTGTGTGGCAGCGATGCTCTTGATCTTTTCAAGATTTTTTTCGATCTCTTTGATATAAGGGTTATCGCTGCTGTTAAAATGATATGCGAGGTACGTGTAGACGGACCCCATCATCTTGAAGCGCTCCATGACGATCTTTTCGAAAAAGACAGGCGTGTTCACGATGAGGTGGCCGCTGTCGCTGAACAGCGTTGATCCCCTGCCGTACAGGCTTTCCATCCCCTCAAAATTATACGCCTCTTCAAATTCAAGGTAGAGGGCGGGGAGCTTGTCTACGTAGTCCGAGGCCGACATCTGCCCCAGGAGGTCTGCGGTGCCGAGGGCGTATCCGATCACCCGCTCCTCGCCTGAATGAAAATGCACCTTGTTGTCAAAGATGACCCCGGTGCAGCGGATGGCGTTCTGAACGCTGACAATGCTGTCTTTGTCGAGGCCGATCCCGGGAAGGTAGGCCCCTGCAAAATCGATGCTCCGCTGAACGTGGGTGAAGGTGTATTTTGCACCTGTTCCCTCTGTATCGTCATCGCATTTTATATAGCCCGTATCATGAAGGATGACCGCTATAATGCCGAGCATATAATATTCTTTGGAGACGAAGGGGTCGCTTTTGCTTTTGTTCCAGCCGTCAATGATCTCTATGAAGGGCGGGATCGTCTGGAGGGTATGGATGATGTTGTGGTACCTGGTATCGCATTTCAGGAAGCCCTCTGTCTTGCCGTCGAACAGGTTTATGGAATCCTGAAAGACGCGCTCGACGAGGCGGACATCATCGTCGTTGTAGTTCGACCTGCATATAGCCTTGATCTCTCCCAGGATATTCTCATAGGTCAGGACGCTGTTTGGGGGCATATGCGATTCCCTCCGGATAGATTGTCATACTTTGCATTATTCTAAATAAAAAAAAAGGAATAATAAAGAAAAATATTTGGAATTAGTACTCTATCCCTTTCCGCGCTGCTGCACCCTTCCGGTAAGGGTGCCTCACTTCGGTGACCTCTGTTATAAGGTCGGCCATTTCCAGCAGGCGGGGGTGGGCGTCCCTTCCGGTAAGCACCACGTGCAGGTTTTGCGGGCGCTTAGCAAGGGCGTCCAGCACTTCGTCGACGGGAAGCAACCCATAGGAGATCGCATTATTTATTTCATCCAGTATTATCATTTCGTATTTTCCGGAAAACAAGGCCTCTTTGCAGGCCTCCCATGCCTTCCGCGCAGTCTCTATATCTGCGGGGTCGGGGTTTTCGGGATCCACATGGACAAAACCCTTGCCGAGCGGGTGGATAGAAAAGTCAGGCGAAAGCCTCTTTGCCGTCTCAAGCTCTCCGTATCGCCACGTGCCTTTGAGGAACTGGAGCATGATGACCCTGGCCCCGTGCCCCAGGGCCCGCATTGCCATGCCCAGGGCAGAGGTCGTCTTTCCCTTCCCGTTGCCGGTCAGGACGACTATGTACCCCCTCTCCTGTTCTGCAGCGTCTTTGTCCTTGTCAGGGGCGTTTTTTTCGGAAATATCCATAAGATCACGCTGGAAAAAAGTATACTATTTTTTGCAGGAAAGTTGCAAACCATCGCAAGCATGGCGACGTTCAAAACGCTGAATTCTTGACCTGAATAATTTTTAGGTGGTATCATTGAAGAAAATGCAGGCTTGAGGAAGAATCTATGTCAAAAAAACTTATATTGAAAGAATTGAGCCGCTACAACATCGGCACCTATGCAGACATCATTTACCGGAACGCCCTCCTCAGGGCAGACCGCGAAGTCTTTGTGTATGGCGAACAGCGGGTAACCTTTTCTCAGTATAACGGCCGCGTCAACAGACTTGTAAACGCCCTTTTGTCGCTGGGGCTCAAAAAGGGCGACGGGATCGGCCTTCTTTCCTGGAACTGCCTCGAGTGCACCGAAGTTACCGGGGCCGCAATGAAAGGAGGATTTGTCGTGTGCCCCATCAACCCCAGGATGGGCGCTGATGAACTTCTTTACATCATCAACGACTCCGGGGTCCGCGCATTGTTCGTCGGCCCCGAGTTGGCAGAAACCGTCAATAACATACGCCCGCGCTTACCGCAGGTTTTTCATTATATTTCGTTGGAAGGGAAGGCCGGCGGCATGCTTGATCACGATGAGCTTCTTGCCCGCTTCCCCCAGGAGGAGCCTCCTGCCGTGGTCGACGAAGACGATCCCTTCATCATCTTCTATACAAGCGGCACCACCGGAGTGCCGCGCGGCGCCATCTACACGCATTACCGGAAGCTCGAAGAGGCCCGGACAAAGGTGTTTACGATCGGCGTTCGGCCGGAGCACAGGCACATCATGATCCTCCCTCTCTTTCACATCGGCGGCTGGTCCCACTTCTGGGCATTTTTCTGTGCGGGGGCGTGCAACGTGATCATGCCGCAGCGCTCCTTCGACGCTGCAGCCACCATGCAGGCCCTCGCAGACGAGCAGGCAACGGACATCCATATCGTCCCTACTCATCTGGTAAGCATGCTCAACGTGCCCGGGATGGACCGTTATGACCTCAAAAGGCTGAACCGGATATGGTATGCGGCCTCCCCCATGCCGGTCGAGCTGCTCCGCAAAGGGATGGACAAGTTTGGCCCCATCTTTGCCCAGGGCTACGGGCAGACAGAATCAGGCCCCGATATCTCGATCCTGTCGATGGAATCGCACAACGTCGTCAATAGGTCCCCTGAAGAGCAAAAGGTCCTTGCCTCCTGCGGGCAGCCCTGCCTGTGGGTCCATGCGAGGATCGTGGATGATAACGGCGATGATGTGGAGCCGGGCGTTGTGGGCGAGATCATCGTTCAGAGCAAGTCCGTTATGGTCGGCTACTGGCACAGACCGGACCTTACCAAAGAAACGATCGTAGATGGATGGCTCCATACCGGTGATATGGGGTACTACGACGACCAGGGATATATGTATATCGTCGACAGGAAGAAGGACCTGGTGATATCCGGGGGAGAAAACATCTATCCGCGCGAAGTGGAAGAAGTGCTCTACCGCCATCCGGCAGTAATGGAGTGCGCCGTAATAGGCGTCCCCGATGAGAAATGGGTGGAGAGGGTCCATGCCGTGGTCGTTCTGAGACCGGGGCACTCCGCCACCGGAGAGGAGATCTCCAATTTTTGCAAAGAAAACCTCGCCCGGTACAAGGCGCCGCGTTCAGTAGAGTTTGTCGAATCCCTGCCCAAGAACCCTCAGGGGAAGATATTGAAAAAGGAATTGAGGGAAAAATATCGCAAAGCAAAGTAACGCGCAGGGCTTCACAACGTGATCACCAGCCGGTCATTTTTTAAGAATTGAGAGGTAGTAGCTCTTGAAGAACAGGCCGTAGACCATTGCCGTGAGAAGTACGGAGGAAAGGAGAACGGCATAAATGTTGGTGAAGATGTATCGCGCCAAGGCGATGAAGAGCGTGAGGATGATGCCCGCGAGGAGCGTCTTGATGATATCCCTGACCGTCCTCTTTGCCATGCGGTATTGGATCTTTTTCCTGAGCAGGACATAGAGGAACGCAAAGTTGTAAAGCGATACGATCGAGGTGGCAAGGGATATACCGAGGTTTTTAAGGGGGGCCATGAGGATAGACGCAAGCAAGGCATTGAGGAATATCGATGTTATGCCCACGAGGGCAGGGGTCTTCATGTCGTGGAGGGCGTTAAATACCCTTACCAGCGAAATAGAGAGGGCGTAAAAGATGATCCCTATGCTGTAGCCAAAAAGGGCGCGGTTCGTGATATACGTTTCATGCGCCCCGAAGGCGCCCCTCTCGTAAAGGATCTTTGTGCAGACGTCCCCGACCGTACAAAGAAGTATAGTCGAGGGTATCAGCGTGATGCACAGGAGAATGATCGAGCTGTCTATATGCGCGGTTATGCCGCGCCAATCCCTGTTGTGGTAAAACCTGGAGATCTTTGAGAACGTGACCGTATAGACAGGCACGGCAAAAAGACTGAAGGGCAGGATAAATATCCTGAACGCATAGGACAGAGAGGCAACCTCGCCCTGGGGGAGATAGGAGGCGATGATCCTGCCGATAAAGCTGTTGATAGGGACGATAGACGTAGCTATCAGCGCGCCCAGAAAGAGGTTCCTGGCTTCCGGAAAGGAAGGGTGGCTGAAGTCCATTGAGAGGCTGTAGCGGATGCCCAGCCTTCTTAAGTAAGGGTATTGCATGATGATCTGCATGAAGGCGCCGGCGGTGACCCCGATAGCGAGGCTGTATATGCCGAACCTGTCTTTCAGGGTGAGCGCCGCGGCGATAAAGGCGATGTTCCAGAGAATGCCTGACATCTCCGGCGCGGCGAAGTGCTCCTTTGCGTTGAGGAAGGCCTTCATGACCGACAGCAGCGTGTGGAGCGAGATGACAGGTATCATGATGACAAAGAGGTTTCTCGTGACCTCCTTTGCTTCGGGGCTGAAGCCGGGTGCGATCATGCCTGTGATGGCTGCGCTGAATATAAAAAATACAATTGAGACGAAAAAGGTGATCAGCAGGGAGAGGTTGATGAACGTGGAATAGATCTTTGAATACTCGTCGTGGTCATGCAGGTACTTTGTGCAGACGGGTATGAGAAAAGCGCTCGTCGCCCCGGAAAAGAAAAGGGTTTGAACAAGCTCGGGGAAATTGAAGGCGACGATGAATGCGTCGACGAGAAGGGTGGCGCCGAAAAGATATGCCTGGATCGCCTCCCGGATGTAGCCCAGCGGCCTGCTGATAAGCGTTACCAGTGTTATAACAGAGCCTTTTTTGACGATGTCCCGGGCAGGGTTGCCCGGGGAGCGCGTTTCAGATGTTTTCTGTTCCAATGTTTTTTCTCTTAACTGTGCGGCGAAGCTTGTTGAGCGCCTTCTGCTCTATCTGGCGGATCCGCTCTCTTGTGACGCCGAACGTTTTGCCGATAGATTCGAGGGTTTGGGGCTCTTCGCCATCGAGGCCGTACCTAAGGGTTACGACCTTCTTTTCGTCGGCGGTGAGGGTATCGAGCCAGGAGGCCACCTCTTCCGCCCTCTTTGTATGCTCAAGGACTGAAAGGGGCTCCTCGATGAAAGGGTCTGCCAGCACCTCTTCAAGGGTGAGCTTGCCCTCTTCATCGATGAGCGTCTCCAGGGAATAGGTCTTGATTATCATGGAGAAGAGGTTTTTTATAAACTCTATTTTAAGGCCCGTATCCCTTGCCAGCTCTTCGATCGAAGGCTCTCTTCCCTCCTTTTCCATGTAATGGCTCGTCAGCTTTGATATTTTATGGATCCTTGAAGAAACGTGTACGGGGAGGCGTATTGTCCGCGAGTGGTTCGCTATCGATCTCTCTACTGCCTGCTTTATCCACCATGTCGCATAGGTAGAGAACCTGCATTCCCTTGCAGGGTCAAATTTTTCAACTGCCCTGATCAGGCCGATATTCCCTTCTTCGATGAGGTCAAGGATCGATATGCCCTGATTTGTATATTTCCGCGCTATCTTGACAACGAGCCTCAGGTTTGCCTCTATCAGTTTTCTTCTGGCCTCGGGATCGCCCTGCGCTATCCTTGTTGCATAGGCCTTTTCTTCCTCAAAGGAGATGATGGGAAGCTTCCTGAGATCCCTCATGTAGAGCCTTTCAACCTTCATCTCTTCATCTACAGAGGAATATGAGCTGCGGCCTTCTCCGTTCAATCTCTCCAACCGCGCTCTCCTATCAGCTTTACAAACCTGCACCCGCCGTGATTTTCCTCGCTGTAATGGTTGGCTTCTTCGCAGGTATAAACGATAAGGTCCTGCGAGAATTCATTCCCGATGGGGATCACAAGCCTGCCCCCGACGCTTAGCTGTTCGAGCAGCGGCTGAGGAGGATTGGGGGCGGCAGCGGTCACGATTATGCCGTCATAGGGGCTGTGTTCCTTCCAGCCCAGCGTCCCGTCCCCGATGGTAATAACTATATTGCGGTATTTCAGGGTGTCGAAAAGCTTCCTGGCTCGTTTCGCGATTGACGGTATCCTCTCTATGGTATAAACCTGTTCGGCAAGCTCGGCCAGGACGGCTGTCTGGTAGCCTGACCCGCTCCCTATCTCAAGGACCTTTTCCCTGCCCGTAAGCCGGAGAAGTTCCGTCATGAGCGCCACTATGAAAGGTTGGGAGATCGTCTGTTTTTCGCCGATAGGCAGGGGATGATCCTCGTAAGCCTGCGGCCAGAGGGCTTCGTCGAGAAAAAGATGGCGCGGCACCTTTTTCATCGCGTCTATTACCCGTTTATCCCGGATCCCCCGCGGGGTAAGCTGGGCATCGACCATCTGTTGCCTTTTGCTCTGGAAGTTGTTCAGCATTATAATGAAAGTTCTTTTGCCCTCTTGCTTGCCTTCTCTATCGCTTCAATAACGATCCCCTTGAAGGCCTTTTCTTCGAGGACGGCGATGCCGGAAATAGTTGTTCCGCCGGGCGATGTGATCATATCCCTCATGACCGTAGGATGCATCCCTTCCTCTTCAAGCATCTTCAGAGTGCCTTTAACCGCCTGTGCGGCGATGACCCTTGCCTTTTCCCTCGGGATGCCGACCTTCAGGCCGGCGTCGATCATCGCCTCGAGAAAGAGAAGGAAAAATGCAGGGCCGCTGGCGCCAAGCGCCGTCATCGCGTCCATAAGCTCCTCCCCGATCTCAACTATCTTTCCAAGAGGCTCAAAGAGGTCTTTGACCTTTTTCAGCTCTTCCTTTTTTACGGCCTTATTGTGCGCAATGCCGATCACCCCTTCGCCGACCTTGACGCAGATGTTCGGCATTACCTTGACGACCTTAACGGGCTTCCCTATGGCTGAAAGTATATTTGAGGTTGTTACCCCGGCCATTATCGTAATGATGATCTTGTTGAGATCAAAAAAAGGCGCGACCTCCGCAAGCACCGTTTTCGAATCCTGCGGCTTGACGGCAAGGATAATATAATCGGCGCCCGACACAAGCCCGCTGAGCTTTCCGGACTCCTTGATCCCGAAATTCTTTTTAACAGCGCGCGCCCGCTCCTTTTTGACTTCAGAAAATATGATCGATTCTTTTTTAACGCCCTTTTTCAGAAGCGCCTTGATTATGGACTCGCCCATATTCCCGACGCCGATGATGCCGATTGTTTTCATCCCCGACCTCCTTGTTTCTTATAACAAATAGGCGGAATATTTTAAAGCTAATTCTACCGAGAGCTTTCAGCTATCAGCAGTCAGCTTTCAGCAAAATCTGTTCAACGTTCAAGCTGAACAAACAAAACAGTATAGTATGGCAGGCTAAGCAGGCAAGCCTTATTGGTTGTGGCCGTGCGCTGATGGCTGTATGCTGACAGCTGACGGCTGTTGCCGTCACCCGATGATATGTATCTTCTTCTTCTCGGGCCTTTTCCTGATAAGGATGTACGTGGCGCCGGGGCCGCCGTCCGGCATTGTCGCGCTGGAAAAGGCAGCCACCCATTTTCTGTGCATTGCCTTCACGATCCATTTCTTGAGATTTTCCTTTAGCAGCGGCGCATCCTTTGATTTCAGCCCCCTGCCGTGGACGACCTTCACGCAGTTGTGGCCGGAGCGGATTATCTCTCTGATAAACGACTCGAAGCGCTGCCTTGCCTCGTCGATCGCGCAGCCGTGGAGGTCGAGGACTTTTTGTACGGAAAATTCACCGTTGCGGAGCTTCTCAAGGACAACGGGGCTTGAGCCTTCAACGTGGCCTTCCATATATTCAGGCATGTTGGAGACGTTGAAAGCGCCGGCCCCCCTGACAGCCCTTTCGAGGATCCTGTTCGCATCCTCTTCGATGCGGGGCTCTAACTGTTTGCGCTGCCGCTTCTCAATGCGCATTTTCTTCTGCCGGTCAATGGCCCTGACGTCCTTCATTGCCTCGGAGAACGTTGTGCTGCCATCCGCCTGGCCTTCGGCGACAGGGATCCTGGTCTTTTTTATAAATTCGGGAAGGTTTGAGAACGGCCGGTATGCCGGCCTCTTTTTGTCCACCGGCGTTGTCTTTACAGGGGCCCTCTTTCTGTGATGGTGATGCTGTAGCTTTTTGTCAAGTCGCGAAATTCCAAAAGCTTGACCTCAAATTCTGTTGTTGCGCCTGCTTCGATCGCGAAGGTATCTGAATATTGGATAATATTCGAGCCGCCGTCGTCGTAGAGCGTAACAATGGCGCTCGCAAGGACGTCTTCCGTCTTGCTGCTGCAAAGCTTCCCCTGAACCTTCCCCCAGAAAGGAAGGGCCGACTGTGCGCAGCATGGCGCGGGAGACAGGAGAAATATGTGGCTTTTCAGCTCTATCCCCGAAGAAATGCTGATCTCTGCCAGCTCAGGTTTTTCTAAAAGTCCGGTTTCCCGGCATTCGTTACTGTCGGCGGCATTCATTTCCATCTCCTTCTGCATGGCTCACGAACCTGATAATACCACAGAATGAGAAGCTTTGACAAGCCGCAGTATTTATAATAGATTATGGAAATGAACTGGCTGGCATATTCAATAGATTACGGAATTATAATCATCCTGGTGATCCTTTCGTTTGTCGCCCTTGCCATCTTTATTGAGAGAATTCTTTTTCTGAAAAGGCTGGATATCCGCAGCTATGAAGACGACAGAAAGTCTCTCGAAATAGACATGACGCGGAGATTATCCTTTATAGCGACGGTGGGGAGCAACGCGCCCTACATCGGCCTCCTTGGGACGGTCCTCGGCATCATGCTGACCTTTTATACGATAGGCACTGAAGGGTATGTTGATGCTACGAGGATAATGGTAGGCCTTGCCCTTGCCCTGAAGGCGACAGCCGTTGGATTGCTCGTCGCCATACCGTCAATAGTCTTTTACAACCTTCTCGTGCGAAAAGTGAAGGTCAAGCTCCTTGAATGGGACAGAGAGAATGGAAGAAAGAGAGTTTGATTACATCAACATGATACCTTTCATCGACGTTATGCTCGTCCTTCTCACGATCGTGCTGATGACGAGCACCTTCGTGGCAAGCGGGATCATACCCGTTGAATTGCCGAAGGTCGCCGGCAAGCACGAAAAGGCGATGAAGACGGGCATGATCGAGATCGACGGAAAAGGGGATGTGTACTATCAGGGCAGGCCGGTTGACCTCATTTCCCTGAAGAGCCGGCTCAGCGATGTTTCAAGGGACACGCCATTTCTCATAAGGGCTGACAGGAACATACCCCTTCAGAGCTTCGTTGAGGTCCTCGACGTAGTGAAGACCATGGGTTTCAGAAGGGTCAGCCTCCAGACAGAAGAAGCGCTGCAATGAGAGAGCATTGTACAGGCTTCACCTTCTCCGCAGCGGTGCACATCCTTATTGTCGCCGCCTTTTTCATGCTGCCCGTTGAAAAATACAGCAAGCCAAAGAATATGCTGATCGATTTTACCCTTGAAAAGAGCGGCAGGACCGGGGCCTACGGCGGCGGTGCGGCAGGCGCGAGGGGGGAGAGAGGGCAGGCCGGGGACCGGGGAACGAGGGACGTGGAACGGGGGAGAACGCACGAGCAGAGAGCTGAGAGCAGGGAGCACAGGGCGGAGAGCGTGGCAGCGAGTGCAACGCTGAAAGGCAATATGAGCGCACTGACAGCGGGGACAGCCGGAGCGAAGAGCGCAACAAGCCATTACTCCGACCCGCAGGGAGAGATGGCAGTGCATGGGAATATCGGTACAGGAGGAACGGCAGCCGGTACACAGGGCGGTCAATCGTCGGGGAAAGGAATAGCGGGCACCCCCGGAGGAGGGTGGGGGAGGACCCTTGACTACGGACGAGGGGGCCAGGCAGAACGGAGCTTTGCCTTCATCAGGGAAAACATCATGAGAAATATTACATACCCGGAGCGTGCCAGAAGGATGGGGTGGGAAGGAAAGGTGCTCCTCTCTTTTGTCGTACTGGAGAACGGCAAGGTGCAGGAACTGAAGGTCCTCAACAGTTCAGGCTTCAGGGCCCTTGACGAGAACGCGAAAGAGGCGGTGACGAAGACCACCTTCTCGCAGAAGATCCCGTATCGGATGGTTGTGGTATTACCTGTTGAGTACAGGCTGGAGTAAACAAAATATGAATCACCAATCACCAATAACCAAGCTCCAAAAAATCCCCAATACCCAATATTCAATAACCAAACAAAAACTTGCCGGTATTGTTCCTCGTTTAAATATTCGGTCATTGGTTATTGGATATTAATTGGTTATTGATGTTTGGTGATTGGTTATTTGATTGAAGAAGGATCGACGATGAAGACGATTGGAGAGAACGATCATATCAGGATCATTTACAAGGACAAGAGCTATTTCAAGAAGATCATAGCCGGCCAGGCGTTCCACGGAAAGGGCGGGATCCTCGATTACGCCTCGCTGATAGGAAAGAGGTACGGCGCGAAATACGGCCAGTACGAGGTATACGAGCCGACCATGGAGGACATCATCATGTACGGCCTGAGGCGTGAAACGCAGATCGTCTTCCCCAAGGACAGCGCGTTCATATGCCTCAAGCTGGGCCTCAGGAACGGGTCGAGGATCGTGGAGATCGGGACGGGGAGCGGGGCAATGACCTACCTTTTTTCAGAGGTGGTGGGCCCTGACGGGGCGGTGGTCTCTTTTGAGCAGGAAGAGAGGCATCATAAGAACGCGAGGAAAAACATCGAGCGTTTCGCGGAATGGAACAACACGGAGCTCCGCAATGGGAGCGCCGAAGAATACGCCTGCGAATCGCCTTTCGATGCGGCGTTCATAGACGTGAGAGAGCCGTGGCTTTGCCTCGAAACGGCAGGGAGGCTCATGAAAGACAGTGCGCCCATCGGCATGATCGTGCCGACGGCAAACCAGATATCAGAGCTTTTAAAAGGGCTGGAGACCGGGTTCGGCCTGGTCGAAGTTATCGAGATACTCCTCAGAAAATACAAGACCGTAGCGGAAAGGGTGCGCCCGACGGACCGCATGGTCGCCCACACGGGGTACCTCGTCTTCGCGAGGAAGCTGGATCAGGCAGCGAAGCAAGGTTAGCTGCCCGTATCAACGTCAAGACTGTACATATCTTCGCGCCTGATCAGAACGATATCGCCTATAGACAGTTCACCCAAGCGCTCCAGGTCGTCGCGGCCGTCCAGGATGCGCACGATCTCGCCCTGGGCTTTGGTAGGGGTGAGGATTTCGGTAAGCAGAACAGCTATCTCTACCCCTCCAATAGTTCCTATCGCCTCCTGGCCTGCCGTTAATGCTTCCAAAAGCGAAGGATTTCTGTTTTGGCCTTCAGGGTTTGTCAGGATGATCGGCGCGCCTTCCTGCTTGTCCCATTCAGGTTGCTTCACAGTCCCCATATCTTCACTCCTTATATTGTTGAGTCGCTGTTCTTGCTGCATACCTTCGACGGAGAACTTCTTCCCGCAAGGATGCGGCGACGCTGCATTTGGTTACAGTATGACGAACTTTTTTATGTAGTCGACGATCTCCTTCGGGTCATCCATGACCTTGAAGATGTCCATATCCTCTTCGCTGATCTTCTGCTGGCTTAGAAGGTTTATTTTGATCCATTCCAGGAGGCCGCTCCAGTACGACGAATCGACGAGGATGATCGGGAAGGGCTTCATCTTCTTTGTCTGGACGAGCGTTATGGCTTCGAAGAACTCGTCGAGGGTGCCGAACCCCCCCGGCATGACAACGTAGGCCATGCCGTATTTAAGGAACATGACCTTTCTGATGAAGAAGTACCTGAAGCTGAGCCTTACGTTCGAGTAAGGGTTCGGCCTCTGTTCATAGGGCAGCTCAATGTTGATCCCCACGGACTTTGCGCCTCCGTCTTTGGCGCCTTTGTTGGCCGCCTCCATGACGCCGGGGCCGCCTCCGGTAATGATGTTGAAGCCGTTCACGGCAAGCAGCTTTGTGAGGTTGTATGCCTTTTCATACAGGACGTCGCCTTTCTTGCACCGGGCGCTTCCGAATATGGTAACGGCAGGGTGAACTTCGGTAAGGTTTTCGAAGCCTTCAACGAACTCGGCCATAATGTGAAAAAGCCTCCACGACTCCTTCAGGGTCATGTCATCTAATACATATTGTTTGCTCATCGATTCCCCTTTTACCTTGAGATTTTAGGTATTCACATATATTATGTAGATGGATAGGAGATGTCAAACTAAAACTCATGGGCGAGATGTTTGTCGGAACAAGCGGTTTTTCATTTGACGACTGGATAGGAGAGGTATACCCGCCGGGGATCAAGAAGCAGGATATGCTCCGGTATTATGAGGTGAACCTTGGGTTTACGGCGCTTGAGGTAAACTATACCTACTACGCCATGCCGTCGGCCAGGACCATGGAATCTTTTTCAAAGAGGACGTCGAAGGGATTTTCTTTTGTCGTGAAGGCTTACAAGGGCTTGACGCATGAGAAGGGCAGGGACCTGAAGGCGCAGTGCAGGCTTTTTCAACAGGGAGTAGCGCCCCTGGACGGTAATCTGAAGGCGGTCCTTTTCCAGTTCCCCTATTCGTTTGTTCCCAGCGATGAGAATATTGATTACCTGAAGGAACTGAGAGAGCGGTTCGCGGATTATGAATCGGTCGTCGAGTTCAGGAACGTGCAGTGGTCGGGCGAGGAGCGCCTCGACATGCTGAGAAGCCTGTCGCTTGGATACTGCATCGTCGATGAGCCGAAGCTGAAAGGACTCCTGCCTTTCACGCCGGCATTGACATCATCAACAGGATATTTTCGCTTCCACGGCAGAAACAGGGCGTGGTTCAGGGAGCCGGTGGACGTCCGTTACGATTACCTTTATTCAGAAAAAGAGGTCGAACAATTTGTTGCTCCCATACAGAACGTATCCCGGCAGGCAAAGACGACCTTCGTCTTCTTCAACAATTGCCACGCCGGCAAGGCGGTAAAGAACGCCATGATGCTGATAGAGATGCTTAAGAGGCAGCCGTCAGCAGTCAGCACACAGCCGTCAGCTGAAGCAAAAAAGTCTTTTGGCTGATGGCCGATAGCTGACAGCTAAAGATACAGGTTATTTAGTGGTGAGGATATGAGGATCGGCATCGATATAGGCGGGACAAAGATACTGGCGGGGCTTATCGACGACAGCGGGTCAGTGATAGGCAAAAGGAAGGTTCCTGTTGGCCGGGATAAGCGGTACGAGAAGGTCAGGGCAGTCATCGTCGATCTCCTGGACGATATGCTGCGTGAGAAAGGCCTTCACGGAAGGTCAATAAGCAAGATAGGGATAGCCTGCGCAGGCCAGATTGAAAAAGACACACAAAAGATACTTTTCTCGCCGAACCTGAGATGGAAGAACGCCCCCTTGAAAAAGGATATGGAAGAACGTTTCAGGGTCGGCGTGTTCGTTGAGAACGACGTGAACGCCGCAACATATGGAGAGTGGCGCTTCGGGTTGAAGAGCAAGCCGAAGGATATGATCGGGATATACCCCGGAACCGGGATCGGAGGGGGCATCATAGCGAACGGAGCGCTCTGCCGCGGCTTTGCAAATGTCGGCGGCGAGGTCGGGCATATCATCCTTAACCCTTATGGCTACCGGTGCAATTGCGGGAACTACGGCTGCTTTGAGGCCTATTGCGGAGGCTCTTATATCGTTGAAAGGGTAAGGCGCGTTATGCGGGAGGGCTACAGGGGGAAGATCTGGGAGATCTCCGGGGGCGATTTAAAGGGGCTCCATGCCGGGCACATCGAAGAGGCCTGGATGATGGGAGATGATTTGTGTGGCAGAATATGGGGAGAGGTTATAGAATATATGGGAGCAGGAATGGCGAGCCTTGTGAACCTGTTGAACCCTGAGGTCATCGTAATGGGCGGGGGCGTGGTGTACGGCACAAAATATCTTGTTGATGAAGCAAAGAAGGCCATGGAGAAGAGGGCCATGAGGGCTTCGCTGAAAGGGCTCAGCGTGGAAAAAGGGAAGCTCGGCGACGAGGCGGCGATCATCGGCGCGGCTTTTGTAGAGTAATATTAATGTAGGGAGGTGAGACGCATGGCAGAGGCAAATGAGGCAGGATACCGCGTCAAGGGCACGATAAAGTCAGTGAAAGGCACCTGCAGCGCGGGGCATAGGGCAGGAGACGTGATAGACCTGAGCGGGCGCAACACCGGAGGCATGTGTGGTTATTTGTACCATAGCGTTTTCCCTTATTTGATCATGCTTCAGTTCGGCGGCGGTTTTCCCGTTGAATGGGGCAACCCGGACGTAGTTGAGATAGACTGTATTGACAAAGCGAACAGCGTTACAGTTGAGCTGAGACGCATAACTGAAACAAAATAAGGAGGGGCATTTGATGAATCCAGCGATATTCCGGGAATACGATATTCGCGGGAAAGTCGAAAAGGACCTCACCGACGATGTGGTCGCCGATATAGCAAAGGGCTTCGCAGCGCTCATGAGCGAGGAGGGGAAGCGGAAGGTTTCGGTGTGCAGGGACTGCCGGTTAAGCTCGGAACATTACAGGGACCTGCTTGTACAGGGGATGGTCGAGGGCGGCCTCGATGTGACCGATCTCGGAGTGCTCCCAACAGGACTGTTCTATTATTCGCTCTTTAACCTCGACGTCGAAGGCGGCATAATGATCACGGGCAGCCACAACCCGGCAGACCAGAATGGATTCAAGGTGGCAGTCGGCAAGGCGACCCTCTACGGGCAGCAGATCCAGTACGTGCGGAAGATAATCGAAGAGAAGAGGTTCGTAAAAGGGAATGGGTCGTACAGAGAGTATAAAGGCCTTGTGGAGGATTACTATAATTTCCTGAGGTCCAATATCAGCCTTACGAAGAGGTTCAAGGTGGCCATCGACGCAGGCAACGGGACCGGCGGCGTTATAGCGGTTCCTATAATGCAGGAGATGGGGCAGGATGTTATACCTCTCTTTTGCGACATGGACGGTCATTTCCCCAACCATTTCCCTGATCCCACCGTTGAGAAAAACATAGAGGTGCTGAGAAAGACGGTGCTGGAGAATAAGGCCGACATAGGAATAGGTTACGACGGCGATGCGGACAGGATAGGTGTGATAGACAACGAAGGAACCATCATATGGGGGGACTACCTCATGATCATATTCGCAAGGGATGTCCTGAAGGGCCATAAAGGGGCCGCCTTTGTCTCGGAGGTGAAGTGTTCGAAGAACCTTTACGAGGAAGTGGAGAAGCACGGCGGAGTCCCCATCATGTGGAAGGCGGGCCATTCGCTTATCAAGCAGAAGATGAAGGAAACGGGGGCGCTCCTCGGCGGCGAGATGAGCGGCCACGTCTTTTTTGCCGACAAGTTCTTCGGCTACGATGACGCTGTCTACGCATCGCTCCGGCTTCTTGAGATCATGTGCAGGGACGAAAGGCCCGTATCTGAGTTTTTGAAGGATATCCCGAAAATGTATTCGACGCCGGAGATAAGGATGGACTGCCCTGACGCAGTGAAGTTCGATGTTGTAAAAAGGCTGACCGAATATTACAGGGAGCGCTATCAGGTCATTGACATAGACGGGGTAAGGGTGGTCATGAACGACGGGTGGGGTCTTGTGAGGCCGTCGAACACAGGGCCGATACTCGTGCTGCGCTTTGAGGCAGAAACTCCCGAAGCAATGAAGCGGATCCAGGACATGGTCATGAAAGATCTGGATAAGATGATGAAAGGAAATTAGCGCAGGCGTTTCAACACTGGATTTACACATTAAGAATGGGGACTCGTTGGGTATCTCCATTCTTAATTTTTTCTTTGAACCGGGATCCGAATGACTGACGCCAAACGGATCTCTTAGAATCTCGATATACGACATACGATATACTATATACGAAATACTATGGATTGAAGATGCTGAACATACCGCAAACGATAATGAGGCCTGCACGGTACACGGGGAATGAGCCGGGCAGGGTCATGAAGGACAGAAGCGAAGTAAGCGTTCGCTTTGCCCTCTGTTACCCCGATGTCTACGAGATCGGGATGTCCTATTACGGCCATTTTTTGCTCTATGAGCTGGCGAACAACGTCCGGGGCGTGTGGTGCGAAAGGTGCTTTGCGCCATGGGGCGATATGGACAGGCACATCAGGGAAAACAGGCTGCATCTGTGCACCCTGGAATCAAAGACGCCTCTTTGCAAGATGGACCTTGTTGGTTTTTCGCTGACCTATGAGCTGAATGCGACGAACGTGCTCAACATGCTGGATCTTGGCGGCATAACGATCAGGTCGGACGAAAGGGCGGAGCGGGAGCCGGTCGTCATCGGCGGCGGCCCCCTGATGCTGAACCCGAAACCTTATGAGAGGTTTTTTGACCTCGTTGTTGCGGGGGAGGCAGACGAAGTTCTGCCGGACATTCTCGACGTGACAAGATCTTTAAAGGGCATGAAAAGGGCGCATCTGATTCAAGAATTATCTAAACTTGAGGGCGTTTATTCGCCGTTGTTCCCGAAGGAAAGGGTAAAGCGCCTCTACGTGAAAGACCTTGATAGCGCTTACCACCCCGTAAGCCCCCCGATCCCCGTTGTCGGAAGCGTCCATAACAGGCTCAACGTTGAGATATCAAGGGGCTGCGGAAACGGCTGCAGGTTCTGCCTTGCGGGGTTCGGGTACAGGCCTTACAGGGAGAGGTCCGTTGGAAATGTGTGCAGGATAATTGACGAAGGGATAGACAGGACAGGCTACGAAGAGATATCGCTTCTTTCGCTGAGCTCGGGAGATTACAGCGGCCTTTTTGATGTCATGGAGCATGTAAGGGGCAGGCACAGGGGAATATCGATCTCGTTGCCGTCATTAAAGATCGGCAGCATAGGCGAACAGGAGATCGGCGTGATAGGCAGCGTGGCGCGAACGGGGTTTACCTTTGCCCTTGAGGCGGCTACCGCGGAGCTGCGCTGCAGGCTTAACAAAAATATCGATATAGAAACGCTCCTCAATCAGCTGCCCCTTCTCAAGAGATATGGCTGGAAGAGGATAAAACTTTATCTCATGCTTGGTTTCCCATGGGAAAAAGAAGACGATTTTTCCGCAGTGAAGGAGATTCTCTTTCCTTTCAAAAAAGAGGGGATAGAGGTAAACCTCGCTGTTTCTCCTTTTGTTCCGAAGCCGCATACCCCTTTCCAGCGGCTGCCTATGGACGACGAGCATGTGTTGCATGAGAAGATGAAGCTTCTTAAAGGGCTGCTCAAAGGGAAGGGGGCGAGGATAAAATACAGGGACATTAAGCTCAGCATCATTGAAGGGGTGTTGTCGAGGGGGGACGGGAAGCTTTCCGGGCTTTTTGAATATCTCTTTCGGGAAGGAACCAAGCTTGAAGCGTGGCGTGAATTTTTTCATTTCGACATCTATGAGAGATGGTTTGGCGAGAACGGGCTGCAGATGACAGATTACACCGGCGGGAGAGAACAGGATGCGTCATTGCCGTGGGATATTATTGATACAGGGATAAACGGCGGCTTTCTGAAGGATGAATATAAGAAGGCCCTTGAGGGCGAGAGGAGCGTTGATTGCCACAGCGGCTGCGCAGGGTGCGGGATGAGATGCGTTACGGACAGAAGATTAGAAGAGCAGAGGGTGAGAAGAGCAGAGAAGCAGAAGGTGAGAGGAGAAGAGGGTGAAGATCTCCGAACGCCGAACGCCGAACCGCGATCTACGATATACGATATACGAGCATCAAGCATCGAGCATCAAGCATCGAAGAAGTTCACCTTCCGTTACGGGAAGTATGGAGATTCCCGCTACATCGGCCACATCGACACGATGAATATCCTCTTACGCGCCTTCAGGGCATCAGGGGTCGCTATCAGGATGCACGGCAGATACCACCCTCTCCCCAGGATCAAATTATCGGAAGCCCTGCCGGTCGGCATTGAAAGCACCTGTGAATTTATTGAGATAGAAACGGAGGGCGGTGCCGGGATCGATGAAGCGAGCATGAAAAGAATGAACAGGCTGCTGCCGGAAGGGATGAAGATCTACGAGTGTGTTGAGGGAAGCCTGAATGACAGGGCAAAAGATTTTTCTTACATTTTAGTGGCAGAAGGGTATACTAACAGAGAAGCCTTGAAATGGAGAGAATACGGGAAAAGGTCTTTTTTTCTCTGGCAGGGCAAGGGCATCAAGCAGCTTTGGCTGCAGGGACAGTATATAAGGATAGTAAAGGTACCAACCGGGAGAGTACATGGCATCTGAACTAATAATCAATGTGACGTTTAATGAGAAGAGGATCGCATTTCTGGAAAACGGAGTTCTTGTTGAGTTTTTTATCGAGAAGAAGAACGACAACAGCATGGTCGGGAGCATCTATAAAGGCAAGGTGGTGAGGATCGTTCCCGGAATGGATGCGGCGTTTATTGATATCGGCCTTGAAAAGTCTGCCTTTCTGTATGTCGGGGACATCATCCTGGACAGGCTGATGTACGAAGAGTACGAAGATTCGGGATTTCCCGTGGAGCTGGGGGAGAGGATCGAAGGCGTTCTGGAGGACGGGCAGGAGCTGATCGTCCAGGTTTCAAGGGAACCGATAGGCCAGAAAGGAACGCGGGTCACGTCAAAGATAACGCTGCCCGGAAGGCTCCTGGTGCTGATGCCTGCAACCGACCACATCGGGGTATCGCGCCGGATCGAACAGGAAGACGAGAGGAAACGGCTTGCAGCGCTGCTGAAGGAGATATGTCCGAAGGGTTATGGGCTGATCGCGCGGACCGCTTCAGAAGGCAAGTCGAGCGACGAGATCCAAAGCGACCTGAGCTTTCTGAGGAGGATATGGGAAAGCATCCAGGAAAAGGCAAAAGACGTCAGGGCGCCATCGATACTCCACCAGGACCTTGGCATTATTTTCAGGGTTATCAGGGACCTCCATTCCCATAACCTGAAGAAGATTATCGTTGATGACCACTTTGTATATAAGAATGTCGAGGTCTTCATCAAGGAATATCTTCCTGAAGAAAGGTGCGAGGTTGAATACTTCGAAGAAAAAGACCCCATATTTGAAGTGTTCGGCATCGAGATGGAGATCGCGAAGCTGCTGCAGAAAAAGATCTGGTTAAAATCGGGAGGCTATATTGTCCTTGATTATACCGAGGCGCTTACAGTTATCGATGTCAATACAGGGAGGTACCTCGGCAAAAAGGACCTTGAAGACACCATACTCAGGACAAACCTCGAAGCAGTGAAAGAGATCGCCTACCAGATACGGCTGAGGAACATCGGCGGCATCGTTATCGTTGATTTTATCGATATGGAGAGGAAGGAATCGAGGGAGACCGTTTTCCAGGCCCTCGTCGAAGTGCTGAAAAAGGACAGGATAAAGACCTTTGTCTATCCCATCAGCGAGATAGGGCTCGTGCAGATCACGAGAAAGAGAACGCGGCACAACATCACTAACCTCCTCACAGAGACATGCCCGAACTGCGACGGCTCAGGCTACATTAAGTCAAGGTATACCGTATGTTATGAGGTTTTGAGAGAGCTCAGAAGCTCATGCAAAAAGGGCGAAGGCCGAATATTTAATGTTTATGTCGCCCCGGAGGTAGCAAGCCTGCTTTATGAAGAAGAAAAAAGCTCGATCGAGCTCATCGAAAATACGCATAAAACAAAAATAAACCTTATTGCAAATCCCGGCTTCAGTATCGATAAATTTCATGTGGAAGGGATCTATTAGCTGCGTGTTTACATAAAATAGCAGGCATTTCATGAATAACCAAACACCAATAACCAAACACCAATTAATCACCAATAACCAATTTTTAAATAACCAAACAGAACTTCCCGGCGTTTTCTTTATTGGTTATTCGGTTATTGGGTATTGGTCATTAATTGGTTATTGGTGCTTGGTTATTGGTGATTGCAATTTGATTTTTGGTTATTTCGGCTAATGGAACATACGGCTTTATCTCCTGCCAAGGTCAATCTTTACCTCAAAGTGCTTTCGAAAAGACCGGACGGCTACCATAATATTGAAAGTATTGTTGACCCCATATCTATCTATGACGTAATACACATAACAGAAACCAAAAACAGCGGAATAGTCGTAAGAGACGATAAGGGCATCCTGCCCGAAGGCAGGGGCAATACAATATTCAGGGCCGCTGAACTTTTGCGGGAGCGCCACCGCGTCAGGCAGGGGATAGAGATCTTCGTTGAAAAGAACATACCCATCGGAAGCGGTCTCGGGGGGCCAAGCAGCAATGCAGCGACGGTGCTCAGGGAGCTCGCCAGGATATGGGGCATTGATGCCGGTGAGGACGAGCTCTTTGATCTCGGCAGGACAGTTGGGGCCGACGTTCCACTCTTCCTCTATGGCAGGCCCTGCGTGATGCGCGGAATAGGCGACATCATCTCTCCCGTAGAACTGCCCCGCATATGGTACCTTGTCGTGTATCCGCGCGTGGAAATACCGACGAAAGAGGTCTACGGCCGCCTAAAAATCGTGTTGACAAATACCGAAAATGATATTAGATTGTTGGGAAAATTCAAGACCTTATATGATGTAGCGAATATTTTAGAGAATGATCTTGAAAGAGTCGGAAGCATAATGTGCCCACAAATTAAGACCATAAAAACGATATTAAAACAAAGTGGAGCGGTTGGCTCCTTGATGAGCGGAAGCGGTTCCTCCGTGTTTGGTATTTTTAAAAGCGAAAACGATGCAGAGAAGGCCTTGTCCCATGCGAAAGACCTGGGAGAAGTTTTTTTAGCGCACAGTTTATAGGAGGGATGGGTATATGGAAATTACTGACGTCAAAATATTCCCGGTAAACGAAAAACGTGTAAAAGCCTATGCATCAATAGTTTTCGATGATTGTTTTATCGTTAGGGACCTGAAGGTTATTCATGGCGACAGTAAGCTTTTCGTGGCCATGCCGAGCAAGAAGATGAAAGACGGCTCATACAGGGACACCGTACATCCCCTGAACAATACCACCAGGCAGAAGATAGAATCGAGCGTTCTCGAAGCGTACGAAAAAGAGATAAGCAAACAGCCATCTCAATAAATATTATATTGGGGTGTCGTCAAGCGGTAAGACACAGGCCTTTGGAGCCTGCATTCGGAGGTTCGAATCCTCCCGCCCCAGAATTTTTTAAGGAGGACTTTGTTGGACAGGTTAAGAATATTTACGGGAAACGCGAATCCCGAGCTTGCGCAGAAGATATGCAAATTTCTCGGAGTGCGCCTGGGCAAGGCAGGGGTCAGCCATTTTAGCGACGGCGAGATCCAGGTGGAGATCGATGAAAGCGTGAGGGGGATGGATACGTTTGTCGTCCAGCCGACATGTCCGCCGGTTAACCAGAACCTGATGGAACTCCTTGTCATGCTCGATGCCTTGAAAAGGGCGTCTGCGGACAGGATAACGGTTGTTATCCCTTATTACGGCTATGCGCGACAGGACAGAAAGGTTCTCCCGAGGACGTCAATATCGGCAAGGCTTGTGGCAAACCTGATCACAGTGGCAGGGGCTTCAAGGATACTGGCTATGGACCTTCACGCAGGGCAGATACAGGGCTTCTTCGATATACCGGTAGACCACCTTTATGCGCTGCCGGTACAGCTTGCCTACCTCAAAAAGATCAAGGGCGAGATAGTCGTCGTATCGCCCGATGCAGGGGGCGTAGAAAGGGCAAGGGAGCTCGGCAAGCGGCTGAACGCCTCTATCGCGATCATAGACAAGCGGCGTGAAAAGGCGAACGTCGCCAAGGTCATGCATGTCATAGGGGACGTAAAGAACAAGGTAGCGATCCTCCTTGACGATATGATCGATACGGGCGGTACGATCGTAAAGGCTGCTGACGCGATCATGGACAACGGCGCCAGGGAGGTTTATGCCTGCTGTTCGCACCCTGTGCTTTCGGGGAACGCCGTGGAGAAGATCGATGGCTCTCCCCTCAAGGAGATGGTGGCAACGAATACCATACCGCTTACAGAGAGCGCCAGAAGATCAAAGAAGATAAAAGTACTCGATGTTTCGCCGATATTAGGAGAGGCAATCAAGAGGATCCATAATTATGAATCGGTGAGTTCGTTATTCATATAGGCACATACAGGCACGCGAGGAGGTTTGTAATGGAAAAGATATTAATAAAGGCAGATATAAGGGCGGAAAAAGGAAAAAGCATAGCGAGGCGGCTGAGAAAAGAAGGCAAAATACCGGCAGTATTGTATGGAAGAGAGGTGGATCCCATATCCATAGCCGTTTCTTCGAGAGATTGGGAGAAGCTGGGCAAGCAATTAAAGAGCAACGTGATCCTTGATATGGAAGTGCATGGCCTTAAGAAAAAGGCTGAAAACAGGCCGGTCATGATAAAGCATATTCAAAAGGGCGTTCTCAAGAACGAGATCCTTCACATAGATTTTTTGCAGGTATCGATGGAAAGGACCGTAGAGGTGGAGATACCCGTCCACCTTGTCGGGCGCTCAAAAGGTGAAACAAAGGACGGCATTATCGATCAGCACCTGAGATCGATCAAAGTAGAGTGCCTCCCCACCCAGATACCCGAGAAGATCGAAATAGACATAACGGACCTTGACATCGGCGATTCCTACCATATAAGCCAGATATCCATTCCCGGCGTTAAATTGCTTGAAAACGCAAACGTTGCAGTGATCACGATCATACCGCCGACGGTGGAAGAAAAGCCTGTAGTGGTGGAAGAGGCTGCGGCTGCTGCGGAACCGGAGAAGGAGAAAGACAAGAAAGAGGATAAGAAAGAGGAATAGAGGTATTATTGTTCCTTCTGTGCGGACTTGGCAATAAAGGCTCTGAATATGAAGGTACGAGGCATAATGCCGGATACCTTGTTATAGATCGTTTCTCCAGGGCATTGAACATCCCCTTCAGCAAAAAATTATCCGGTTGCAGGATCGGCTATACTGAAAGCCTGATCCTTGCAAAACCGGTTACATACATGAACCTCTCCGGCGGGCCGGTTTTTTCCCTCATGAAGAAGATGGACATAGCTGTTGATGATTTTCTGCTGATCCACGATGACCTCGACATGGAACTGGGCAGAATAAGGATAAGGCTGGGCGGGAGCGATGGCGGACATAAAGGGGTAAGGTCCGTTATAGAGACCCTGGGGTCGGCGCAATTCTACCGGTTAAAGCTGGGCATCGGGAGAGACCCTGCAATGCTGCCTGAGGACTACGTGCTTTCACGTTTTCATGATCATGAGATGGCAACGCTGGAAGAAATGTTGGAGACAGCGGTAGAGGCTGCAAGAACCTTTATCTTTGAAAGCAAGTCAAAAGCGATGAGCATGTATAATAGAAGATAGCTGAGAGCCGAAAATGAACCTCGTTAGGCGTAAGGCGTTAGGCGATTTAACCCCTTACGACTTACGACTCACGACTCACGGATTTGCTGATAGCTGAAAGCTGATAGCTATAGGCTGAAAGGGGTTGCTTGGTGAGTTTTTCCTGCGGAATGATCGGATTGCCGAACTCCGGCAAGTCAACGATATTTAATGCCCTGACCACTTTGTCCGTTCCGTGCCATCCTTATCCCTTCTGCACCATCGAGCCCAACATCGGCGTTATCCCGGTACCGGATGAGCGGCTGGCGGGGCTGGCACAGGTGCTGAAGCCAGAGAAGGTGACGCCGACGACGATAGAGTTTGTGGATATTGCAGGCCTTATAAAAGATGCCCATAAAGGCGAGGGGCTTGGCAACAAATTTCTTTCCCATATCAGGAACGTTGACGCGATAGCCCACGTGATAAGGTGTTTCGGAACAGAGAACATCCCCCATGTATACAGCGGCATAGACCCGAAAAGGGACGCGGAGATCGTTGAAACCGAGATCCTTATCTCAGACCTCGAGATCGTCGAGGACAGGTTGCGGAAGATTGAAAGGCTTGCGAAGGTTTCAAAAGAAAAAGGCGAAGCAGAGCACGGCCTGCTCCTTAAGATCAGGGAGGCCCTTGAGAGAGGCGCCTTTGTGGATATGGAGCAATACGACGAAAATGAAAAGCAGTTGATCCGGTCGTTTAATCTGATCGCAACGAAGCCCCTTTTCTACATAGCAAATATTGATGAAGAGGCACGGAACAACCTGCCCCTCCCAATGATCGAAGAGCTTGTGAAAAAAAACAGAAGAAGGGCCGTCTATATCTGCGGAAAGCTCGAGGAAGACCTCTCTGCATTGCCTGACCAGGAAAAGGTGTCATATATGGAGCTTTACAACATGGAAAAGATGTCCATTGAGAATGTCATCCGGGTCGGCTACGAAGCGCTGGACCTCGTCACGTTTTATACTGTTGTCGGCAAAGAGATGAGGGCGTGGACGATCCCGGCAAACACCGCATGCGTAAAGGCGGCCGGCAAGATCCATACAGACATGGAAAAGGGCTTTATAAAGGCTGACGTTATGAATGCCGACGATTTTATCCGGTGCGGATCTGAACATGCTGCGAAAGAGAAGGGATTGCTGCGGCTTGAAGGCCGCGACTATATCGTGAAGGACGGGGACATACTCCACATCCGCTTCAGCTGACCCCGTAGCGAGTTCACGGGCGAGAAGGGGCGACGCGAGCCCCAGAGATAGCAAGCCCGACGCAGATGCTAATCCTGCATGGCAATAGTGGTTTAGAAGACCCCGATGCCGACGCCGACAATATCTCCGGAAACGTACCCGGCCTCTGTGAGCGCCATAGATTCGGCGCGCACTTCATATTCGACCTGTTCCGCTATCCTTCTTATCTGCTCTGCGATCTTTATGCCCGTTGCGAATGGATCCTTGGCATTACGTACCCGCTCCATTGCCAGCAGCGCGAAAGCCGCTAAGGCAGCGTCGAAATTTTTACCCTTGTTCTTTTTGGAAAGCGCCTTTTTTGCATTTGGAGCAGTTTTTTGTTTTTTTACCGCCATGATGACCCCCTTTTTATTCTGTGGGCAGTTTACATTCCACTCTATATTTTCCATTATAGTGCGAATACGGGATTAGTCAAGCGGAAACAAAGTTATAAATCTCCAATAACCAAGCACCAATAACCAAATAATACCCGATAATCAATGACCGAATACCCAAACGAGAAACAGTACCGGTAGGTCTTTGTTTGGTTATTGAATATTGGTTATTAATTGGAGCTTGGTTATTGGTGATTGGTTATTTCATTTAGTATCGAGTATCCAGCATCAAGCATCTGTCATATCCTCTGCCCCAGCGCGAGCGCATTCTTCTGTATCCCCAACCGCAGTTCTTTTTGAATAAATTCATTCTTTGTTTCTGTGAAGGGATAGTAGACAAGCAGAGATTCAGGGCACTCAGCGTTGATATGGTTTAATTGGGGGAAAAGGATCTTTTTTCTGGCGGACATGTTGGCAATGGTTATTTTTACGCTTTCTATAGCCTCCCGTCTTGGCAGATTGACGGGAGATACCCGTACTCCCTGAAGATTATTATCGATCTTTTTGTTCGGCTGCAGCAATGTCAGCTGCTTTGAAAGCATCAGGAATGTTGACGGTGGAACTTTAAAGGCCGGCGCCCAGAAATATAGTACAGATTCTTCCCATTCCCGCTTGATCGACTTTGGCAGGTTGGCATATCGAACGAGGTCTGCATATGATTTCAGGCCGATCCCCCGGACATTTGCCTTCATTCTCCAGAACGGCAGGTACATGAGATCTGCTGCGCCATCCTTTGCCGCCCTCATAACTGCAAAATCTGTCGCTGAGTAGCCTTCCGTGCCTGTTTCCCAAAGTGAGCTGCAATTGGGACAAACAAGGATACAGCTGTCCCTTTCCGCGATCATATCCCGGCCGCAGTTCGGACAGATCGTGGGAAGGAACACGGTTTCGGAGTTTTTCCCCGTGTTCAGAAGGTCAAAGCTGCCATCGCAGGGATTGTTTGATGCAGGCTCGTTCACTATAGCATCATAGACCGTATTATCCCGTATGTATACCGGGGTATACAGAAGGCTCAATGTTTCGCCGATAAAGGATTCATAGAAGAGCACATCCTCTTTAATGATCGTTTCGGTAATGGGGATATCGAACGATTCGAACAGGGTGATTTTTTTACGGACGGTTACCTGCTCGAAAGATATCTTTTGTTCTGTCATCACATAGGATTCTTCGAATGACAGCTGCGGCTTCAGGAATATCCTCTTGTCCGAAGGCTGAACAAACCTCGGCTTCAGGGTTTGCGGCCGCAGGCCCAGTGAAGGCTGTACGGATGGACTGCCTACTGCAGGGATCGTTTTGTCGAGCAGGCCCTGTTCTATCCGGTCCGTTATGCAGAGAAAATGCATTCCGCGAAAACGCCAGTAAGGAATAAAGAAGACGTCTTCCTTTATGTTGTCTGCGGGGGGGAAATAATACTGAAAGCAGCCTCTGGCCTGGATAGAGAGCCTCGTGCGGCAGAAATTGCACGATAAAAGCCTGTCTGTTTCCTCAAGGACAACAGGCGCTCCGCACTGAGGGCATTCATGTTCGATCTTCATGGATATAAATAACCAATAACCAAATACCAATCACCATTTAATACCCAATAACCAATGATCGAATACCCAAGGAAGAATAACACCGGGAGAAGTATCTATTTGGTTATTGAATATTGGGTATTGGGGATTTTTTGGAGCTTGGTTATTGGTGATTGGGTATTCTCCTTTATATCTTCTCCCCGCACTGGTTGCAGTAAACCGAACCGGAGAGATTCTCGGCGCCGCAATGGGGGCATTTTGCAGGAAGCGGCTTTTCTGAGGCCTGGTGCCCGCAGGAAGGGCAGAACTTCGCATGGGGCGGGAGGTTCTTGCCGCATTTCCCGCACTGCTGGTATACGAGAAGCTGGTGCCCGCAGGAAGGGCAGAACTTCGCATCTTCGCCGATCGGGTTACCGCAGTCAGGGCATTTCAATGAATCCTGGACCGCCAGCCCTGTCTTTTTAAGAGATTCGGCGAACATGGCCGGCATCATAAAGCCAAGGCCCATGCCGAGGCCGGCCCCGGCCCCGCCCTGATTTTGAGAAGCGCTTTCAATGGCCATAGCGGCCTTCATCTGCAGGAGCTTGTTCAGATCATCAAAAACGCCGAGCCTGCTCTTGTCGTCGATCGCCTTCTGTACCTCAAGGGGAGGCGTGATGGAGTTGATGTAGAGGTTGGAAAGCATAAGGCCGAAGCGGGAAAAATCTTCTTCAAGGACCTTTCCCAATCCCTTTGATATATCATCGTACTGGCCGGGGAGATCAAAGACCGTGTCGAGCTTCTCTCCGAGATAGTCATTAAAGCGGGAGACAATGACGCTGCTGAGATATTCTTCTATATCGGAAACTGTATAGGTGTTTTTCGTCCCGACAATGGTATTGATAAAAAGGGTCGGCTGGACGACCTGTATGTTGAAGACGCCGAAGGCCCTCAGCCTGATGAGGCCAAGACTGGAGTCCTTGAACGCAACAGGGTCCCTGGTCCCCCATGCCAGGTTCGGGAATATCTTCATGTTGGTGAAGTAAACCTCTGCCCTGAGGGGGCTCGTGAAACCCCAGGGCAGGCTCAATATCTTTGTAATAACGGGGATATTGAGGGTTGTCAGGGTATGCCTGCCCGCGCCGACGGCGTCATAGGCCTTGCCCTGATAGAAAAATACCGCGGACTGGCTCTCCCGTACTATCAGTTGGGCGCCGTACTTTATCTCGCCGGAGCCGCCCTCGGGAATCCTGTGAGCAATTTCGGTTCCCCTGTCGTCAAACCACTCGATGACCTCTAAAAAAATAACGTTGTCATTTGCCATTTTAAACCCCCATATATGATGTGAAACGATACTATGCATGGGATCGTAAAGTCAACACCATGTAGTGCCGATTTGCGTTGATAAAAATAGACAATTCCTGTAAGGTAGAACAAAAGGGAGGTTATTTCATCTCGATGGATCCAATAAGGCATTCTATAAAAGACCTTGAAGCGATAATAGAAAATGCTTATGACGGTCTTTACATCACTGACGGCGATGCAAACACGCTGATGATAAACAAGGCATATGAGCGGATAACAGGCATCAAGCGGGAGGAGGTCCTTGGCAAGAACATGCGGGAGCTTGTTGCCTCAGGCACCATAGACCGTTCGGTGAGCCTTGAAGTTATCGAAAAGCGCTCGCCTGTAACGATCATGCAGGAGTTAAGAGGCGGCAAAAAGGTGCTGGTCACAGGGACCCCGGTTTTTGATATGGCAAAGATGGAGATTACCCTCGTGGTAACGAATGTGAGGGACATTACCGAACTTATTGAGCTGAAGGACAAGCTCCATGAGACGACGCTGGAGGCGAACCGCTACCTGGCGGAGCTCGACAAGATAAAAAGGCTGCAGCAGCAGCAGACGAAGTTTGCGACGAAGAGCAAAAAGATGATAGAGATCCTCGAAACGGCAATAAAGGCATCCCAGTTCGATTCGAACATACTGATAACCGGTGAATCGGGTGTCGGCAAGGGGCTTATGGCAAAGTTGATGCATGAGTCAAGCGGCAGGAAGGACCAGCCGTTCATCATTATCAACTGCGCGGGGATACCGGAGGACCTTTTTGAAAGCGAGCTCTTCGGATACGAGCCGGGCGCCTTTTCGGGCGCCAGCATAAAAGGGAAAAAGGGCCTCCTTGAGGTTGCCGATAAAGGAACGGTGTTTCTCGACGAGATAGGCGATATGAGCTTGCGGCTGCAGGCAAAGCTGCTCCGTGTCATCGAGGAAAAAGAGATGAACCGGCTTGGGTCGACAAAGACGATCAAGCTCAACGTAAGGATCATAGCGGCCACGAACCAGGATATCGATGCCCTTATAGAAAGCAAAAAATTCAGGCAGGATCTTTTTTTCCGTATCAATACCATCTCGATCGTCATACCTCCGTTAAGGGAGCGAACGGAGGATGTGATACCGCTGGTCCAGCACTTCACGCGGCGGATCAATGAGCGCTATGGCATGAAGAAACATTTTAGCTCCGGGGCGGCCCAGCTTCTTATGTCCTATAATTTCCCCGGCAACGTAAGAGAGCTGTCGAACATTGTCGAGCAGGCATTTCTTATAAGCAAGAGGGACACGGTAGAAGCTGACGAATTGCCGATCCAGGTACGAGACATCGTCGACTCGCACAGCTTGATGTTTGAAAGCGGAAATAAGACATACAGCGAGATCGTAGACCTTATGGAGTACAAGATCATCAAGAACGCCGTTGAAAAGTATGGCAGTACCCACAAGGCTGCAAAAAATTTAAAGATAAGCCAGAGTACCATCGTAAGAAAAATGAAGAGATTGCACATCAAGTCCCGCAACAACGAGTGATCTGCTGCGATTTCTTATTGCATCAAAATGATGCAAATATGCATCAAATATTGATCCGTTCGGTGTTTTTTGAATGGGTATCTTTATGAAAAGAATAGCTTTATCCATGTTTAACGTTACTTGTGAACTATGGCATATAAATTGCTTTATGATGAGCGTACATCAAAAATTATAAAGGAGGTTTATATGAAGCATAGACTTATTTTGTTATTCATCGTTGCAGCTATCCTGATCCCCTTTACGATCGTGCAGGCCGCCGAAACGATCAAGGTCGGCGCGCTCTACACCATGACCGGCCGCGGGGGCCAGTATGGAAAGGATTCAGAGGTTGCCATCAAGATCGCCCTTGACGAGGTCAACGCCAAAGGGTTGCCGGGCGGGGCAAAGCTGGACGTCATTATCACTGACGATAAGAACCCGCAGTATGCGGTCAGCGTGGCAAAGCGGTACATCACCGATGAAAAATGCAAATTCCTTTTTGGCATCATCTCTACGGCAATAGGCCTTGCGGTCACAGAGGTGAGCAAAGAGCATAAGGTTATCTTTATCGGCACTGACCACGCCGGAACAGACCTCACCGCAAACAAGTTCCAGAAATACTATTTCCGAAGCAGCAACAACACGTTCCAGTCTATGATGGCAGGGGCATACTACCTGAAGGACGAGGTAAAGAACTGGAAAAAGATCGCCTACATCGGCCCTGACTATGCATACGGAAGAGACCAGTGGATGGAGCTGAAATGGGGCCTCGACAAACTGGGCATCAAATATGAGGTTGTAGGAGAATACTGGCCGAAGCTCTATGAGCCTGATTATACCTCCTATATCACCGCTATCATAAAGGCCGCGCCCGATATCCTCGTGAACGGCATGTGGGGCGGAGACACCGTCGCCTTTATCAAACAGGCAAAGCCCTATGGCCTTTTCAGCAAGATGAAATATTTCCACGTCGACGCCGGCGGCAACTATGAAGCGCTTGCAGGCCTTGGCGCCGATATGCCCGCAGGGATCATCATGTCCGCGCGGCACCACAACAACTGGCCTGAGACGCCGGTAAACAAGACATATGTACAGAAATTCTACAAGGCCGCCGGAAGGTATCCGTCATACGCAGCGGAAGGCGCCTATGTGGGTGTCCATATGATCGCCGAGGCGATAAGGAAGGTCGGCAATGCCAACGACACAGAGGCGCTTGTAAAGGCCCTGGAAGGCATGAAGATCCAATGCCCCGAAGATCCTCCGGGATTTACCTCCTATATCGACCCGAAGACGCACCAGATAGTTCAGGTTCAGGCCATCGGTACAACGGTAAAGAACGACAAGTTCCCGCCGGCAAAATACATGCTCGGAAATTTCAAGGTATATCCGGCAGACAAGCTGTGGCCGAGCTTTGAATATATTGACTATATGACAAAAGTAAAAGGTAAATAAATTTAGCAAAGGGAACAGGGCTTAGGTATGGATATAAATACTTTCATCGCGCAGTTTTTAAGCGGGCTTTCAACTGCCATGTTGCTCTTCCTCATCTCCAGCGGTCTAACGCTGATCTTCGGGGTAGTGAACGTCCTGAACTTCGCCCACGGGTCTTTTTATCTTCTCGGCACCTACTTTGCCTATCAGCTCATGCAGTTGTTCAATAACTTCTGGGTAGGGCTGCTTGTCGGCGCTGTCGGTGCGGGGATAGTGGGGATGGTGATCGAATTCTTATTCCTCAGGCGCATTTACGGCCGGGCGCAGGAAGGCGCTTTCCAGTTGCTTATGACCTTCGCGTTCATCCTCATCCTCGACGACGTGGTAAAATTCATCTGGGGCACTGAATACAAGACCATACCTAAGCCGGCTTCCCTTACAGGTTCTCTTAATATAGGAACGGTAACGGTTCCGATCTACAACATATTCATTATTATCGTAGGACTGCTCGTTGTCCTCTTCGCATGGTATTTTCTCACAAGGACCGACACGGGCAAGATGGTCAGGGCGTCATCCCTCGACAGGATCATGCTCGGCCTTCTGGGGACAAATGTCCCCATGATCATGACGGTTGTATTCGGCGTTGCTACGGCAATGGGCGGCCTTGCCGGCGTGCTGGCGGCGCCGTTAAGAACCGTTACTCCCGGCGCGGGCGTTGAATTCATTATCGACTCGATGATCGTGGTGGTGATCGGGGGCTTCGGTAATTTCTGGGGCGCCTTGCTGGGCGCGATTATAATAGGCGAGGTCCTTTCCTTCGGGATACTGTGGATGCCTGAGCTGGCCACGGTTCTGACCTTTATCGTTATGATCATCGTGTTGATCGTAAAGCCTGAAGGGCTTCTCGCGAAGAAAGCGGTAGGGAGGAAATAGCGCGTTGAAGAAGATAAAAGAATATCTGCCCTGGATCGTTTATTTCGTGTTCTTTCTCGGGATACTTGCTGTCAACCCCGGCTCTCACTACATCCATCTTGTGTCCAGAGTCATTATCTTCAGCCTTTACGCCGTCGCTTTCAATCTTTTGTATGGTACGACGGGGCTTGTATCCTTCGGGCACGCGCTCTTTTATGGGGTCGGAGCATATATCACCGGCATGCTTGTCAAGGCAACGAGCCCGGAATTGTTTCTCCTATATATCTTGCTGGGGGCCGTAGGCGCGGCATTCGTCTCTTTCTTCATCGGGCTTTTAACGTTAAGGCTGACGGGTATATACTTCACCATGCTGACGCTGGCCTTTGCCCAGCTGGTATGGGGCCTGACCTTTAAGCTCTACCATTTTACCGGCGGGGATGATGGCATCCAGGCGATCGCAAAGCCGGAGATCCTCGCAGGAGGCGTAACAAAATACTATCTCTTCAGCTTTGCAGTGGTAACCATCTGCATATACATACTGTGGAGGATCAGGAGGTCCCCTTTCGGGGCTGTCCTCAACAGCATCAGGCAGAATCCGCAAAGGATCACATTCCTCGGCTTGAACGTGTATAAGAACCAGCTCAAGGCTTTTGTCATATCGGCCTTCTTTGCGGGCATAGCCGGCGGGCTCTATGCAGGGCTTGACGGGAGCATTCATCCTGACATGCTCCACTGGCCCACATCAGGAAACGCGATCCTTATGGCGACCATAGGCGGAATGGGCACATTCTTCGGCCCTGTAGTGGGCGCCGGGATACTTACGGGACTGGAAGAGATAGTAGGGAAATACACCGAATACTGGTCGTTCTATATCGGTGTTGTTGTGCTTATCGTTGTCCTTTTGTTCCCGAACGGCGTTTTAGGGATCAAAAAGACAGGGGCAGGAAAAAACAACGAGGAAAAGGAGACTGAGGTTGCCTGCAATTCTGGAAATTAAAAACCTTGACAAACATTTTGGCGGTATCCATGTGACCAACCGCGTCAATATCGGCTTCAAAAAGGGCGAGATGTCAGCGATCATCGGGCCTAACGGGGCAGGGAAGACAACCCTTTTTAACCTCATATCGGGCTTCATACCTTCCGATGACGGGGCAGTGGTATATGAAGGCCAGGACATAACAAAGGCAAGGCCGGAGAGCATCGTTAAGCTTGGAATGGTACGCGCCTTCCAGGTGGCAAGCGTCTTCCTGGAGGAATCCGTATTTGACAACATATACCTGGCATCGCTCGCTCATTTCCAGAAAAACGGAAAGATCTTTATTAACAAGATGGTCTTTAAAGATGCCCGCGAACACGCAGAGTTCATCCTTAACAAAATAGGGCTTTATAATTGCAAGGACCTGAAGGCATCGGAATTATCTCACGGCGACATGAAGGTCCTCGATATAGCGATAGCCCTGACGCTGCAGCCTAAGATACTGCTTCTCGATGAGCCCACTGCCGGGATGGCCCCTGATGAGAGGATAAAGATGATGGGCCTCCTGAAAGAGCTTCACGAGTTTTTTCAGCTGACGACGATCTTTATAGAGCACGATATGGATATGGTCTTCGGCATTGCGGAGATCATCAGGGTCCTTGTGCAGGGCCAGCTTATTGCTGAAGGCCCGCCCGATTACATACGCCAGCATGAGACGGTAATTGAAGCCTATCTTGGAAAAGAGGTGCTGTGAAATGGCCGATATCCTTGTTGCGGAGAAAATAAATTCCTACTACGGCAAAAGCCACATTTTGTTCGACGTAAGCTTTGCGGTGCGCGAAGGTGAGACGCTGTGCCTTATGGGGCGGAACGGCGCCGGCAAGAGCACAACCTTCAAAACCCTCGTTATGGATATAGTGCCGAAAAAAGGAAAGGTGTATTTCAAGGGAAAAGATATTACCGGGATGAAATCCTATAAGACTGCGCGCCTCGGCCTCGGCCTTGTACCGGAGGACCGCAAGATATTCGGGCCTCTCACGGTGAAAGAAAATCTGACCCTTGGCACGACAATGGGCAAAGGAAGAAAAGGGATATGGAACCTCGATCTTGTCTATGATTTTTTTCCTGTGCTGAAGGATTTTCAGTCGCGGCCGGGCGGAACCTTATCGGGCGGCGAGCAGCAGATGCTTACAATAGCGAGAACCCTCATGGGAAACCCCCTGGTGCTCCTCCTCGATGAGCCAACGGAAGGATTGAGCCCCGTTATGGTCAAGACGCTGAAAGACCTCGTCCTCAAACTGAAGGAGGTAGGGACGACGATCCTCCTGTCTGAACAAAATATAAAGTTCGCAATGGCTGTTTCAGACCGCGTTGCCATCATCGATAAGGGGCATATCAGGTACGAGTCAGATATAGAGACCTTTAAAGGGGATGACGCGATCAAGAAGCAGTATCTTGCGGTATAAATAAACGCCAAGACAAATTAACAGATGCGGGGATGTGCTGATGCAAATATGCATCAGCACAATTCATCTTTGCAAGGTATAATGCATGCAATGATGTAAAAGAAAATTATTGTCCCTTAAAAAAGATACACATTCAGCCGCCCGCTAATATGGATATCCTTATAATTCATGGTGTTATAGCATTTTATATTTTTATCGCCTAATGCCTAACGCCTCACGCCTAACGGTCTTCACAGTGGCACATAAATTGCTATATTCATTATAAGAAAATCACGCAAGGAGGAAATTATGGCACGGATGACTTCTTCTGAAGAATATGTCGAAAGCCTGAAAAAGGTAAAAAAGCGCGTATACCTTGGCGGCAAGCTGATAGATAATTATATCGACCACCCCATAATAAGGCCTTCGATAAATTCCTGTGCAATGACCTATGAGCTGAGCGGTTATCCCGAATATGAGGAGCTTCTTACGGCAACATCAAGCCTTACGGGGAAAAAGATCAACCGCTTTACGCATCTCCACCAGAGCGCCGAAGACCTTATAAAAAAGGTGAAGATGCAGAGGGTGCTGGGCCAGAAGACCGGCTGCTGTTTTCAGCGCTGCGTCGGTTTTGACGGTTTTAATGCAGTTGACTCTGTAACGTACGAGATGGACCAGGAGTTTGGGACAGATTATAATAAGAGGTTCCGGGCATACCTTGAGTATGTGCAGGAAAACGATCTTGTTGTAGACGGCGCGATGACAGACACGAAAGGCGACAGAAAGCTTGCCCCTTCAGAGCAGAAAGACCCTGATCAGTTTGTCCGCGTTGCAGAAAGAAAGCCTAATGGGATCGTGGTCAGGGGCGCGAAGGCGCACCAGACAGGGGCGGTAAATTCCCACGAGATACTCGTTATGCCTACCCAGACGATGCGTGAGGCGGACAAGGACTATGCCGTTTCTTTCGCAGTTCCGGCTGACGCCCAGGGGATACTCTACATATATGGAAGGCAGTCCTGCGATACAAGGAGGCTCGAAGAAGGCACTATCGATGTGGGGAATGCGATGTTCGGCGGCCAGGAAGCGCTTATCGTCTTTAATGACGTATTCGTGCCCTGGGAAAGGGTTTTTATGTGCGGCGAATACCAGTACTCAGGGGCGCTCGTAGAACGCTTTGCCGGATACCACAGACAGAGTTACGGAGGATGCAAAAGCGGGGTGGGAGACGTCCTGATAGGGGCCGCTCAGGCCATTGCAAAGATACAGGGCACCGAAAAGGCCTCGCACGTGAAAGACAAGCTGGTAGAAATGACACACCTGAACGAGACGATCTATGCCTGCGGCGTAGCATGTTCAGCGGAAGGAAGACCGACAAATTCAGGGACGTACCTTATAGATCTAATGCTCGCGAACGTATGCAAGCTGCATGTAACGCACCTGCCGTACCTGATCTCCAGGCTGGCCCAGGATATAGCAGGAGGGCTTGTCGTGACCCTGCCCGGAGAGCAGGACTTCAAAAGCCCTGAAATAGGCGGGTACCTTGAAAAATATTTCAGAAGCGCAACGGCATACAGCACAGAGGACAGATGCAGGATGCAGAGGCTGGTAGAGAACCTGACCCTCGGGATGGGTGCCGTGGGCTATCTTACGGAGTCGCTGCACGGAGCAGGCTCTCCCCAGGCGCAGAAGATCATGATAGGGAGGCTGGCGAACTTTGATTACAAGGCCGGGCTTGCAGAAGAGCTGGCAGGGATAAAGAGGGACTGACCGTCCGGGCCGATTCGTGGGACGTGTAAGATATTGCGGCAACTGCAACCCCGAGGTAGACCCGAGAAAGATAAGAAAGGCTATTGAAAGAATTGCCAACGATACAGATGACGATGTGCTTATATGCGTCAACGGATGTTCCAGGATGTGCATGACAAAGAAAACGAGATCTGACAGCGCACAAAAGAGATTAGATCTGTTTGTACGTGAAGTGTTCGAGCAGGAAAGCCGCCGCGTTGATAAAGGAGGGAAGGAATGAACCATTACCGGGAAAAGATCTGTACTGCCGAAGAGGCGGTCAAAAGGGTAAAGTCAGGGGATAGAATTGTATTTTCACATGCGGCCGGAGAGCCCCTGGTCCTTCCCGGGGCGCTTATGAAGAGAGTAGATGAGCTCAAGGGCGTTGAGATCGTCCATATGGTCCCCATGGGGGAAGCCCTGTATTGCAAGCCTGAATATGCGGGGAGCTTCCGACATGTTGCGCTCTTCACAGGAGGGCCGACGAGGGAAGCGATCTGGGAAAACAGGGCCGATTATATTCCATACTTTTTTAGTGAAATACCCTTTCTTTTCGAGGCCGTTCTGCCGGTAGATGTAGCAATGGTCACGGTATCGCCTCCCGACAAGAAAGGGTTCTGCAGCCTTGGCGTTTCTGTGGATTATACAAAAAAGGCGGTAGAGTGTGCACGGACGGTGATGGCAGAGGTGAACCCAACCATGCCGAGAACGCACGGCGATTCCTTTATCCATGTCTCGCAGATCGACTGCTTTGTGGAAGTGAACATGCCTATCCACGAACTGAAGAACGGGAAGCTGACAGAGGTCGAGGAAAACATCGGAAGGCACGCCGCCGAGCTTATCGAAGACGGCTGCACCCTCCAGCTCGGCATCGGCGGGATACCCGATGCGGTTCTCAAAAACCTTACCAACTTCAAAGATCTCGGTATACACTCGGAGATGGTGTCGGACGGCGTAAAGCACCTGGTCGAAAAAGGGGTCATAACGGGAAGGCAAAAGACGCTTCATAAAGGAAAGATTATAGTCAACTTCCTCATGGGCTCCCGCGAATTTTACGACTGGGTGGACGATAACCCTATCATTGAGATGAGAACCGTTGACTACACAAATAATCCTTACATAGTGGCGCAAAATAAAAAGATGGTCGCCATCAACTCCGCCCTTGAGATCGATCTGCTGGGGCAGGTATGCGCCGATACCCTGGGCCCGAAACAGTTCAGCGGCGTCGGGGGCCAGGTTGATTTTGTGAGAGGCGCACGCATGTCGCATGAAGGAAAGGCGATCATTGCCCTGCCAAGCTCTGCTAAGGGCGGGGTATCCAGGATAGTGCCCGTATTGAAGGCGGGCGCTGCCGTCACGACATCGCGGAACGATGTCGACTATGTTGTGACCGACTATGGTATAGCTGCATTGAAAGGCAAAACGGTACGCGAAAGAATGAAGGCGCTCATTAATATTGCGGACCCGAAGCTCAGGGAAGATCTAACGAAAAAGGCCTACGAGATCTACCATGTCCTTCTTTAAATGACATTCATGCCAGGGTTCAAGGGTTTTTATCAACCAACCCCCCCACCCCCCTTTTTCCCTTGGATCCTGGTTCCTTAAAACCAGCTATTAGCTTTCAGCTATCAGCGATCAGCTTTAAAGCCTTTTTTGCTTCAGCTGACGGCTGTATGCTGAGTGCTGACGGCTTCTTTAGCCGAAGCGTCCCGTGATATATCCTTCAGTCCTTTCATCTGAGGGTGATGTAAAGATCTGGGAAGTTTCGCCGAACTCCACGAGATCGCCGAGGAGCATGAAGCCGGTATAGTCTGATACTCTTGCGGCCTGCTGCATATTGTGAGTTACGATCAGTATTGTGTACTTTTGTTTCAGCTCCATCATAAGCTCTTCGACCCTCATGGTGGCGATGGGGTCCAGCGCAGAGCAGGGTTCATCGAGAAGGATGATCTCGGGCTCGACAGTTAAAAGGCGCGCAATGCAGAGCCTTTGCTTTATCTCCTCGGAGAGATCGAGCGCAGGAGTGGAGAGCTTATCTTTCAACTCTTCCCAGAGGCCAACGGCCCGGAGGCAGTTTTCCGCCATATTCCTTTTCTTCTTCTTGTTTCCCAGGCCGTGTATCTTCAGCCCGTAGACCATGTTCCCGTAGACGGTGAAGGGGAAAGGGTTGGGCCTTTGAAACACCATGCCCACCTTCTTGCGGAGCTCGATAATATCAACGTCCTCGATCCTTTGATCATGCACGAAGATGTCGCCCGACATCCGGATATCGTCAATGAGATCGTTCATCCGGTTAAAACAGCGCAAAAGGGTGGATTTTCCGCACCCGGAAGGGCCAATCAGCGCCGTGATCGAGTTCTTGTGGACGTTGAAGTTGATGTTCTTCAGCGCGTGAAATGTACCGTAGTAAAGATTGAGGTCGCTTGTTTTCAGTACAAAATCATTCATTATCCGAATTTTCCCTGGATGTAATCCTCTGTTTTCTTCATTGAGGGCGTAGTAAAAAGCTTTTCCGTCGTCCCGTATTCGATGAGCTCTCCCAGGTAGAAGAAGGCCGAGAAGTCTGTAATGCGCGCGATCTGCTTTGTATTGTTGGAGACAAGGATTATCGTAATGTCCTTTTTCAGTTCGCTCAAGGCGTCTTCGATCTTTGCCGTTGAGATGGGATCAAGCCCTGAGCAGGGCTCATCGAGAAGAATGATCTCGGGTTTCAGGGCAAGCGTCCTCGCAAGACAGAGCCTTTGCTGCTGCCCCCCCGACAATTTAAGCGCGGACATGCTAAGCCTGTCTTTTACCTCATCCCAGAGGAATGCCTTTTTGAGGCCGTCCTCCACGATGTAGTGAAGCATGATGCGGTCTCTTATCCCTCTCAGCCTCGGGCCGTAGGCGATGTTCTCGTATATGGAACGGGGGAGGGGGATGGGAACGGCAAAGACGGTACCGATGCGCCTTCTCAGCTCAACGGCATCGTGCCCTCCGTCCAGGATGTTTTGCCCGTCTATATGCACTTCGCCCTCTATATGGGCGCCCTCTTCAAAATCTATCATACGGTTGATGACCGAGATAAGTGAAGACTTGCCGCTGCCGGAAGGCCCCATGAATCCGGTGATGGTATTTTTGTAGACATCGACTGAAACGCTCTTCAGGACCTCATTTTTTGAAAAAGCGACGCGGAGTTTTTTGATCGCGATCTTTACGTTCATACTCATCAGGAATATTTCGATATTGCCTTATTCATAAGGTAGTACGCCACAACATTGATCAATAATATGCTCACGACAAGCACCAATGCTGTGCCATAGGCCTTTTCCATGGAGATGCCCTCGCGGGCCAGTATGTAAAAATGGACTGCCATGGTCCTGCCGGAGTCCATGAGGGAAGTTGGCAGCCTCAGCGAGCTGCCCATAGTAAATATTACCGCCGCAGTCTCACCAACGGCCCTCCCGACGCTTAGCATTATGCCTGTAAGTATCCCCGGAATTGCCGAGGGCAGCACAACCTTTGTCACTGTTTCCCATTTTGTAGCGCTCAGCGAGTAGCTGACGATCCTCAGGTTTCTCGGTACGGCCTTGATAGCCTCTTCGCTGGTCCTTATTATTGTCGGCAGTATCATGATTGTTATGGTCAGCACCCCTGCAAGCAGGGACCAGCCCATCTTGAGCTTAATGACGAAGAATATGAAGCCGAAAAGGCCATACAGGATGGACGGTATCCCGGCAAGAGATTCAACGCCGAAGCGTATGATCTTGGTAAAAACAGATTCTTTTGTATATTCGGTGAGGAATATGGCGGTTCCCACGCCAAGGGGCGTGGCGAGGAGAATAGAAAGGAGAGCGAGCAATATTGTGCCGGCTATGGACGGGAAGATGCCGCCGAGCCTTCCCATGTCTTCAGGATAAGCAAAGATGAATTCGAAATTTACGTAGGGGAATCCTTTGAAGCAGATAATGGCAACGATGATGACCAGGATGCCTACGGTGAAGAAGGCCTGGAAATTCAAGCCGAGCTGTACGAATTTGTTGGTGAACCTTGGATTTATCCTCATGTCACATCTTTCTCTTGATCCCGAAATTGGCTACATAGTTGAGTATCATAATGATAACGAGCAGAACGACGCCGGTGGAAAAGAGCCCGAGCCGGTGATCCCCTGTTGCATATGCGAGCTCCAGGGCAATATTGCCCGTAAGGGTCCGCAGGGGATCGAGGATGCTCGTGGGTATCCTGAGGGCATTCCCGGCGATCATGATGACGGCCATTGTTTCCCCGATGGCCCTCCCCATGCCGAGTATAAAACTTGCGAGGATGCCCGATCTTGCCGCAGGGATAACGACCTTGTAGATCGTTTGCCATTTTGTCGCTCCCATTGCAAAGGAGCCTTCCCGGTATGTTTTCGGAACGCTCATCAGGGAATCGAAGGAGATGCTGATGATGGTGGGCAGGATCATGATCCCGAGGATAATGGAGGTGGCAAGGAGCGAGAACCCTGACCCCCCGATGTAGTTCCTTATAAGCGGCACGATGTAAATGACGCCGAGAAACCCGTATACTACAGACGGGATGCCGGCAAGGAGCTCGAGGGCCGGCTTGAGAAACATCTTCATCTTTTTGCCGGAATATTCCGAGAGGTATATGGCGCAGGAAAGGCCCATGGGGGCGCCTATGACGAGAGCGCCGAACGTAACGAGAAAGGAAGATACGATCATTGGATATATGCCGAAGAAGCCTTTTGTCGGGGCCCACTTAGAGCCCATAATAATATTCTTCAAGCCGACCTTGTGGAAGAGGGGCAGCCCCTCAAAGAGGATGAAGATAAAGATGAGGAAGAGAAACAAAAGCGAAGAAAGGGCGAAGGCTACCAGCACCAGCTTTACGAATTGTTCTTTTTTGGCAGGATTTTTAGTCATAAAAACCGACCAGGCCCTCCTTTTTCAGGATATTCTGCCCGTCCTTTGAAAGTACAAAGTTGACAAATTTCCTGCCATCTGCGTCAAGCTCGCCGTTTGTCACATAGATGAACGGCCTCACGATCTTGTATCTGCCCGCTTTGATGCTTCTGATGCTGGGAATTACGCCGTTGATGGTCAATGGCCTTACCCTCTGGTCGGCCAGCCCGAGGGATATATATCCGATCGCATAGGGGTCGGTGGCGACCACTTCTTTTACCGATCCGTTTGAATCCTGGACCATGATGCCGTCGTCGATTTCGTTTCCTTTCATAACAAGCTCTTCAAAGGAGCCCCTCGTGCCGGAACCTTCCTCGCGCGTTACCGCGTCTATCTTCCTGTTGATCCATCCCAGCTGGTCCCAGTTCGTGATCTCGCCGCTGAATATTTTGCTTGCCTGCTGCAGCGTCAGGGCCTTCAGGGGATTTTTCGGGTTTACCACAATGGTAATGCCGTCGTAGCAGATTATGATCGTGTTGAGCATCTTCTCTTCTTCTTTTAGTTCCCTCGATGACATTCCTATGCTGACGGTGTTGTTAAGGCACGCCTGGATCCCCGCAGTGGACCCTCCTCCCTGAACGTCAATGACAAATTTGCGGTTGTCGATCATAAAATGTTCTGCGAGCTTTTCAGTAAAAGGCATTACCGATGTAGACCCTGCAATGGTAATTGTGTGCTTGTCCTTTTTTGTCCTGTCGGCTGGCTTGCCGCTGCAGGAGATTAACAGTGTTGCGATCGCAACAGCAATAATGCCAAATCTTCTGACCATTTTTTATTCCTCGGGGTCTTTCAGGTGCCGTATGATCTTCCCCTCTACCATAAATATTACCAGCTCGGCAATATTTACTGCGTGGTCAGCCATTCTTTCAAGATATTTTGATATAAAAAGGAGCCTTGTCGCCCTGGAGATCGTCCGCATGTCCTGCATCATATAGGTGAGCAGCTCCCGGAATATCTGATCGAGCAATTGGTCTACCTGCTCGTCGTCTCTGGTCACTTTAAGGGCAAGCTGCACATCTTCCCTTACAAAGGCGTCGAGGCTTTCCTTTACCATGAGCTGCACGATCTCGGCCATTTTCGGCAGGTCAATATAGGGTTTCAGCTGGGGCTCCTGGTTCAATTCCTGGACCCTTTCGCAGATGTTGACCGCCATGTCGCCTATCCGCTCTAAGTCGTAATTGATCTTAATGGCCGTTGTTATAAATCTGAGGTCTCTCGCGGCCGGCTGGCGGAGCGCCAGGAGCTTTAGGCAGAGCTCGTCCACCTCGATCTCGATGCTGTTGACAATATCGTCATTATCGATGACGCTCTTTGCACGGTCTGAATCTCTTTCGAGGAGCGACCTTATTGCGTTCTGAATGGCCTTTTCGACGAGGCCGCCTTCATAAAGGAGTTTTTCTTTTAATTCTTTTAATTCCAGATCAAAGGCCTTGTAAATGTGTCCTTCAAGCATACATCCTCCTTATAGCAGGTAAACAGAGTATAGTAATTTTTGCCGTTGATTACAATGAGATTTTGGATCAGCCAAATTTGCCGGTGAGGTACTCTTCAGTTCTTTTGTCTTTCGGGACAGTGAACATCTTTTCCGTGGGGCCGTATTCAATTAGCTCGCCGATATAAATGAAAGCGGTAAAATCTGAAACACGGGCAGCCTGGCCGATGTTGTGTGTTACGAGGAGCATTGTGACATTCTTTTTCAGCTCAACAAAGAGCTCCTCTATCTGAGAGGTAGATTTGGGATCAAGGGCAGACGTCGGCTCATCAAGAAGCAGTATTTCGGGGTTCATTGCAAGCGCCCGGGCTATGCAAAGCCTCTGCTGCTGCCCGCCTGAAAGAAAAGTGCCCTTCCTGTGGAGGAAATCCTTGACCTCATCCCAAAGGGCTGCGCTCCGAAGAGATTGTTCGACAATATTGTTGAAGTCTTCTCTTGAAAGTCCTATGCCATTCAGCTTATATCCGGCGATGACGTTATCGTAAATGCTCATCGTAGGGAAGGGATTTGGCTTTTGAAAGACCATGCCGACCTTTCTTCTAAGGACGATCGGCTCCATGGTGTAGATATCCTTTTCATTGAGAAACATCCTGCCCGCAACCTTTGTATCGGGGAGGAGTTCGTGCATACGGTTCACGCAGCGTATGAGCGTTGTCTTGCCGCACCCTGAGGGGCCCATAAGGGCCGCAACGACATTTTTCGGAACTGATAAATTGACGTCTTTCAAGACCTGGTGATCGCCGAAAAAGGCAGAAAAGGCATCTACCGTCAGAACTGGATTTTCCATTTGATCGAAACCCCTCTTGCAATAAGGTTAAAGGCCAATGTAAGTACCACAAGGACAAAGGATGCCCCCCATGCGAATGTGTGCCATTCAGGGTAGGGGCTCATGGCGTAGTAAAAGATCCGGTAAGGGAGCGAATCGACAGGCTTGAATATGTTCCAGTTCATGAACTGGTTCCCGAAGGCAGTGAAGAGAAGGGGGGCAGTTTCGCCGGTGATCCTTGCAACGCTGAGGAGAATGCCTGTAAGAATGCCGCTTAAGCCTGAAGGCAGGATAACTTTCAGGATCGTCTTGTAGTAGGGCACGCCGAGAGCCAATGACGCCTCCTTGAGATGATAAGGTATCAATTTGAGGGTCTCTTCGGTTGTTTTAATGATCACGGGCAGCATCATGATGCAAAGCGCAATGCCTCCGGAAAGGGCGGAAAATGTTCGAAGAGGCACAACGATCCAGGCGTATGCTATGATCCCGATCACGATAGACGGCGTTCCCTGAAGGACGACGACGCATAGCCTTACGAGGCTGCTCAGCCTGCCTTCTTTGTTTTCAGCAAGGTATATGCCGGCGGCTATTCCAAAGGGTACCGAAAGGACACAGGAAAGAACGATCAGCATGATCGTTCCCATGATGGCGTTAAAAACTCCGCCTCCTGCTTCTCCTATAGGGCGGGGAAGCTGGGTCAGAAAGTCCCAGTTGATAACGGAGATGCCGTTCTTTGTGATGTAATAGAGGATGAGCAAAAGCGGGAGCAGGGAAATAAATGCAAAGAGCATGACCATCCCTTTAAATATATGGTTTTTAATAAGTCTTGCACGCACATGATCTTTCATCATGTGACCTCTTTCGATGCCTCGACGCTGATCTTTTGAATGACATAATTGCCGAGAATATTTACAAGCGTTGTGACAAGGAAAAGCACCAGGGCGATATAGATAAGCGAAGAGGAAACGAGCCCCGTAGCCTCTGCGAACTCATTCGCTATGACGCTTGCCATGGTGTTTGCAGGGCTGAAGATGCTCGTGGGGAGAAAGCTGCTGTTGCCGATCAGCATGGTAACGGCCATTGTTTCGCCTATAGCCCTTCCCAGCGCAAGCAGTATTCCCGCGATGATGCCTGAACGGGCATAGGGGATGATGATATTTTTCAGGACCTCAAAACGTGTGGCCCCGAGCGAGTATGCCGCCTCCTTCAGATCGGAAGGCACGAGGGTGATGACTTCCCTGCCAATTGAGGCCGAGAATGGTATGACCATGACCGCCAGTATGAGGGCGGACGTGAAGATGCCGACGCCGTGAGGAGGGACGCCGAGCCTTGCCTCGATAACGCGCACCATGGGCATGAGGAAGAAAAGGCCCCACAGGCCGTATATGACGGAGGGGATCCCGGCGAGCACCTCGACAGAGCTCCTGAGGAACGTTGAAGCGGCACCTTCCTTGAAATACTCGCCGAGAAAGATCGAGATGGAGAGGGAAAAGGGGATGGAGATGATCAGGGCAAGGAATGATGTTAAAAGCGTTCCAGCAAGAAACGGAAGGGCGCCGAACTGCTCCGCTGCTGTATTCCAGGTTTTTGATACGAAAAAGGCTAAACCGAAGGTTTTTATTGAGGGTACGGCCTGAATAAAAAGCGTCAGCGCGATTGCAAAGAGGAGGCAGGCTATGAAAACCGCGGAGACCATAAGGGTCCTTGTAAATCTCTTTTCGGAGCGGCCGGCCCCGCTTTGCTGTGACGTAAAATTATTTACGGGTTTATGTGCGCTAACCATGAAATTTATTTCAGGATCGGCTTTCCATTGTAGGTCATAGAGCGGACGAGCTTCAATGATTTGGCTGCAGCTTCCTTTGAAAGAGGCGCATACTGGAGGGGCTCCACGTATTTCTGGCCGTCGCTGACCATCCAGAGAAGCATCCTGGCAAGGGCCCCGGCTCTTTCAAGGTTTCTTCCGCCATAGTTCTGCTCCTTATAGAATATCAGCCACGTAAAGCTGCTTATGGGGTAGCCGTCTGCCGCGCCGGTATCGGTAAGGGATACGTTAGTATCGTCCGGTATCTTCACATTAGCGGCGGCGCTGACCGCTTTGATCGTAGGTTCAATGACCTTGCCGGACTTGTTTCTGACATTACCGAAAGCCATCTTGTTCTGAAGGGCATAGAGAAGCTCAACATATCCTGCTGCTCCGGGCGTCTGCTTCACGTATCCTGCCACGCCGGGATTGCCCTTTTGTCCTATCATCCCTGCAGGCCATCTCAGGGATTTTCCTGTGCCCATGCTCTCTTTCCACTCCTTGTTTGCCCTTGTAAGATATTCGCTGAAGATATAGGTTGTGCCGCTGCCGTCGGCGCGATGGACAACGCTGATGGGAAGATCAGGCAATTTAGCGTTGGGATTGACAGAGGAGATCTGCGGGTCGTTCCATTTCCTGATCTTGCCCATGAAGATCCCTGCGATCGTATCAGGGGTTAAGTTAAGCTTAGGGTTTCCCGGAAGATTGTAGGTGACGACGACAGCGCCAAGGCAGGTGGGAATATGCAGTACCGTGTTGCCCGCCTCTTTCAATTCCTTTTCCGTCATGAACGCATCTGTCCCCCCGAAATCGACGGTTTTTTTGATAAGCTGGTTGATGCCGCCGCCAGAGCCGATCCCCTGGTAGTTGATCTTTACTTTATGCTGCTGGTTATAAGCATCAAACATCTTTGAGTAAAGCGGCTGTGGAAAAGTGGCTCCGGCTCCAAGGAGCTCCTGATCTGCGGCGGCCGAGCCGGTTCCGAAAAAGACCAGACAGAAGATCAACCCGGACATAAACAACATACCGAACCTTTTTAACATGCATTCCTCCTTATGAAAAGTTTTGTCGCTCTGAGATAACAATACGAAATGCATGTTATTGTTCGGTGAATATTTTGTTAAGATTTGGTTAATAATGAATGCGCTACTCATGATATAATAAAGAATAATGTTAATTATTTTGCGGAGGGGTGAAAAGATATATGGATAAAGCTGTCTTAGCATTCTTTTTTATTGCAGCGCTGATAATTCTAAACGGTATTTTTTCTGCCGGTGAGTTTGCAATTGTTTCTTCGAGAAAAAGCAAGATAAAGGAGATTGCGAAAAAAGACAAGGAGCGCAGGGCGGATATGCTGCTCGAAATGAAAGAGAACCCGGAAAGATTTCTATCGGCCGTCCAGATAGGCATCACCCTTTGCGGCACCCTCGCGTCCGTTATCGGAGGCATTCTCTCCGTCCAATACATCAGGCCTTTCATCAAGCGGATTCCCTATATCGGCGCCTTCGATGAAACCCTGTCGGTCGTCATTATGGTAGTGGTCCTGACTTACCTCTTCCTTGTGCTCGGCGAACTGGTTCCGAAGTACATAGGGATTAATTATAAAGAAAGAGTTGCCCTATGGATTGCCCCTTTCCTGCACTTCATAGCAAAGATATTTTTTGTTTTTGTTGATTTTCTCTCCTTTTCAACATCGATCGTCGTTAAGGCGCTGAATCTCAAAAAGGGAGAGGAGCATATAGGTGAGGGAGAAATAAAGGTGCTTCTTGAGGAGGGAAGGCGCAAAGGGGTCTTTGACGAGACAGAAGAGAAGCTGATCCACGGTGTTTTTGAATTTGCGGACAGGTCCGTGAAAGAGATCATGGTCCCAAGGCCTAATGTTTATAGCATCAATATTGATGATGGCAAAGATGAGATAGTGCAATATATCGTGGAAAATGAGTTTTCCCGATATCCTGTCTACAGAGAAAACCTTGATAAAGTCATCGGTGTTGTTTACCAGAAGGACATAACAAAACAGATATGGCTTCAATCCCCTTTAAACCTGGACAAACTCCTCAAAAAGCCCTATTTTGTACCGGAAACGATGGGGATAAGCGTTCTGCTGAAGGAAATGCAGAAAAGACGCCAGCACCTTGCTATCGTAGTCGATGAGTACGGGACAACGGTGGGGATTGTCACGCTTGAAGATATTATGGAAGAGATATTCGGCGAAATAATGGATGAAACTGATGTAGATGACCGCATAGAAAGGTTGAAGGACGGCTCTGTTATTATAGACGCTTCGTATTCGATAAGAGACCTGAACAATCGATTTAATCTCGAGCTGTCAGAATCTCCTGATTACGAAACACTTGGCGGCTTTATACTCACACAGCTTCAGGAAATGCCGAAAGGCGGGGAGATCATCATCCATGGTATTCACAGGTTTACTGTGGTGGGGGTCGAAGGGAGAAGGATCACCAAGGTGAAGCTTGACAGGCCAAAAAGGGCCTGACAAGCTTTTTAGGATTTTTCGATATCATACCTTCAATAGGGAATTATGCGAGCCGAACTCGTTCATGCTTTTTTCCTGATTTGCAGGGTCGTCCTGCCACACGCCATCGACAATGAACCGGTATTCATAGACGCCCTGAGACAGCATCATCGTCGTTTTCCAGATGCCTTTGGCATCCTTCTTGAGGGCTTTTGCCGTAGGGCTCCAGGCATTAAAAGAGCCGGCAAGAAAGACCTCCCCGGCGGAAGGATTTTCCAATTTGAAGGTTACCCGTTTCTTTGCCTCTTTCTTTTTCATTGCTGCCCCCTTTATGCAATTTTGTAATATCCTACCATAAAAAGCGTTTTTATGCTATCCGGGTTAAATCAAGTGAGAAAAAGGCATTCTTGCCGCTCATAGGGACAAAGCAGGGTCAAGAGGCAGTGCAACGGCAACCTTGGTCCCCACCCCCGGGGTGCTTTGCACGTCTATCTTACCGTTATGGAACAAGACAATATGCTTCACGATAGAGAGGCCCAGGCCGGTGCCGCCAAGCCTCTTGGACCGCGACTTGTCGACGACATAGAACCTTTCAAATATCCTTGAAAGATGGTCGCCCGGGATTCCGATGCCCGTATCCTGTATGGTGAATATTACCGTATCTTTCCCGGGCTCGAGCGATAAGGCGATCCCGCCTTTTTCTGTGTATTTGACGGCATTATCGAGAAGGTTGATGATCATCTGCTCAAGCTTGAAGGCGTCGCCTTTAATGATAGGCGCGCCGGGGTTGATCGCGACTGCGAGGTCCAAGCCCTTTTCGGCAAGCTGCTGCTCGAAGATCTTTACCGAGTTTTCCATCAAAACCTTCAGGTCAACCTTTTCAAGTTCGGGTTCCATATGTTTTTCTTCAAGCTCGGACAAAAGGAGCAGGTCGTTGATTATATTGATCAGCCGGTTGGTGTTCCGCTTCACGATATCGACGTAATGTTTTTGTTCTGTGCTGCTTACCGCCTCTCCAAGGGTTTCGATGAAGCCTTTGATTGACGTCAAAGGCGTCCGTAATTCGTGGGATACGTTCTGGACAAAATCGGTCTTGATCTTCTCCAGGTTTTTTATATCAGTAATATCATGGAACACTATCGCGATCTCTTCCTGCAAATTCAAGAACGTAGCGCTGCAAGAGAATGTCCTGTTGTTAAACTCGATCTCTTTAATGTGGTTATGCTTTGTTTCGCGAACATTTTTTATCAATTCGCTCAGCTTCGGCTCCCTGATTACTTCCCAGTAGAACTTTCCTTTATCGGGGTTTGCGTTGATGATCGATTTGAAGCTTTCATTGAAAAAAACGACCTTTTCCCCTTTGTCGAGTATAAGAAACCCTTCCCGCAGCGACAGAATGACGCTGTTCCATTCTTCCTTCTGCCTGGACAGCTCCGAGAAAAGCATTTTTATGCGGCTGACCATGTCATTAAAATTTTCAGCAAGGTCCCTGAGCTCGTCCCTGTTCTTGAGGAAAACCTTTACATTGAAATCGTTCTTTGCAACCCTCTGTGAAGCGGCAATCAGCTCGTGGATCGGTTTCGAGAGGTTGTTCGAAAAGATAAAGGCTGCAACGAGGGATGCGCCAATGATAAAAAGGGTGATCTGAAAGATTGACCATCTGATCCGGTTGGTAATCGTATCAATATTTTTTAAATACTGGCTCAGCCTGACGGCGCCTATTACTTTTTTATCTTTATAGATTGGAACGGCAACATAGAGCATCTCCCTTTTCAGGGTGTCGCTGAATCTTGCGAACCTCCCCGGAGACCCCTCAAGGGCGGAAGCGACCTCGGTTCTCGTCCGGTGGTTCTCCATCTTTTTAGGGTCTTCTTCAGAATCGGCAAGGACGGCCCCGTTAAACGCTATGATGGTTATCCGCGTACCGGTATCTTTTCCTGAGGACTTTGCAAGGGCATCGAGCTTCTGAAGATTGCCGTCGATAAGAGGTTGAGAAATTTGCGCCCCGATCACGGTGGCGAGGTCTCGCAGGCCGCCTGCAATAGTTTCTATGTGATAGTGGCGTATCACGGGGAATGAAATTGCAAGTATCAAGGCTGAGAGCGCTATCGTTAGAACAAAATATCCGCCGAATATCTTAAAGAACAGAGTTCTCTTCATGCTTCGAACTTATATCCTATGCTTCGAATATTTCTAATGAACCGGCCGGCGCTGCCGAGCTTTCCCCTGAGGTGCCTGATATGGACGTCCACAGTCCTGTCGATGACAAATTTTTCTTTTCCCCAAAGGTGATCGAGGATCTGATCGCGGGAATATATTCTGCCGGATTTTGCAGCAAGAAGATTTAAGATTTTGAATTCCGTGGGAGTAAGATCAACCTTTCTGCCTTCCACCTCTACTTCGTATTTTTCCAGGTCGATCCTGAGGATATCCTTGACCTCGATCATCTTTGATCCCATCTTATGTTCATGCCTTCTTAAGACTGCCTTGACCCTTGCGGTGAGCTCCCTGGGTGAAAAAGGCTTAGTGACATAATCGTCGGCGCCCAGCTCCAGGCCGAGGACCTTTTCGGCCTCCGCGGTCTTTGCGGTAAGCATAATAATTGGGATGGACGCATATCTATCGTTATTTTTCAAATATTTACAAACCTCGAAACCGTCGATACCGGGGAGCATAAGGTCAAGGATTATCAGGTCTGGAGAGGCGGTATGGAGGGATCTGTAAAAGCCTTCCACCTCGGAAAATCCGCTTACTTTAAACCCTGATTTTTTTAAATTGATCCCGACGAGCTCAAGGATGTCGGGCTCGTCATCTACGATGGCTATTAATTGGCTGCCCATAAGACCAGATTACTCCATTGCCCGATTTTTGAAAAGCCTTTTCTGAAACGGTATGTTATGCTCCATAATATTCTGTTGCAAAGTGGGCCTCCGTATAATAATCTTGTATAACTTAGCGGTAGATTGTTAATTTTTAATTAAGGAAGGTATTTTTTTTTAAAGAGGAGGTATGGCAATGAGGTCCGACAGAATGAAAAAAGGAGTTGAGAAGGCGCCGCACCGGAGCCTTTTCGGCGCCATGGGGTATACATCCCAGGAGATAGAAAGGCCGATCATCGGCGTAGCAAACTCTGCAAACGAGCTGATACCAGGACATATTCACCTCAACAGGGTCTCTCAGGCCGTCAAGGATGGCATCAGGATAGCGGGCGGGACACCGATGGAATTTTCGACGATCGGCATATGCGACGGGATCGCCATGAACCACGAGGGGATGAAATACTCTCTCGGATCAAGGGAGCTTATCTGTGATTCCGTTGAGGTAATGGCGAAGGCGTACCCCTTTGACGGTATCGTGCTGATGCCGAACTGCGACAAGATCATACCGGGAATGATGATGGCAGCCATGCGGCTTAACATTCCGGCCGTCATGGTAAGCGGGGGGCCCATGCTTGCAGGCCGTTTTCAAGGGAAGGCCGTAGACCTTATCTCTGTCTTCGAAGGGGTAGGAAAGGTCGCAGGCGGTCTCATGACCGAAGTCGAGCTCTCCATGCTCGAGGAGTGCGCATGCCCGGGCGCCGGTTCCTGCTCCGGCATGTTCACGGCGAATTCAATGAACTGCCTTTCAGAGGCACTCGGCTTGGGCCTGCCGGGAAACGGCACGATACCGGCGGTCCACGCTGCCCGGATAAGGCTTGCCAAACTGGCAGGGCAGAAGATCGTTGAGCTTGTAAAGAAGGATATAAAGCCGCGGGATGTTATGACCCTTGAAGCCTTTAAAAATGCCATCACGGTCGATATGGCCTTCGGCGGTTCATCGAACACGGCGCTCCACCTCCCTGCGATTGCGAATGAAGGGGGCATCAAGCTGCCTTTGACGCTTTTCGACGAGCTGTCAGAAAAGGTTCCGCACGTCTGCAATATGAGCCCGGCCGGACCGCACCACCTTGAAGACCTTTTTGAGGCAGGCGGTGTTTACGGGATAATGAAGGAACTGACAAAAAAGAACCTGATCAATAAGAAATGCTTGACCGTAACCGGCGGTAGGGTTGGCGATATCCTTAAGGGCGTCAATGTTGCCGGCCATGAAGTTATCCGCCGCATCGACGCGCCTTATCACGAAAAGGGCGGCCTCGCGGTGTTGACAGGGAGCCTTGCGCCCCAGGGTTCAATAGTGAAGAGGATCGGGGTGTCGGAGAGCCTGTGGCATTTTGAAGGCAGGGCAAAGGTCTTTGAAAGCGAGGAAGATGCCGGGAAGGCCATCATGGAAGGGAAGATACGGGCGGGCGACGCGGTCATAATCCGCTACGAAGGGCCGAAGGGCGGGCCCGGCATGCGCGAGATGCTTACCCCCACGAGCGTCCTTGCCGGCAGGGGGCTTGACAGGGTATGCGCCCTGATCACCGACGGGAGATTCTCCGGAGGGACAAGGGGCCTTTGCATAGGGCACGTGTCGCCTGAGGCAGCGGAAGGGGGCCCCATTGCGCTTGTAAAGAACGGGGACGCCATCGAAATAGACCTGGTGAAAAAGAGCATACGCCTCCGTGTCGATAAAAATGAACTGGCGAAGCGCAGAAAGGCGTGGAGGCGCCCTGAACCGAAGATCAAAGAGGGCTACATGGCGCGTTACGCGAAGCTCGTCACTTCGGCGGCAACGGGAGCGGTGTTTAAAGAATAGCTAACAGCTCTCAGCTAACAGCTGACAGCAAAAGCGCGTGTTGAATGCTGTTAGCTGTTAGCTTGTTACTTATTGGTGGATTTATATGGAAGATAAGATTATTGAAGAGATAATGAGGATTGTCGGGAAAGAGAATGTATTGGCCTCGCCGGAGGAGAGAAAGTGCTACTCCTATGACGCAAGGAACGAAGGGGTGATCCCTGACCTTGTGGTTTTTCCATCCTCTGCGGATGACGTATCGAAGATATTGAAGCTTGCGAACCGGCATCGTTTTCCCGTGATACCGCGCGGCCAGGGATCAGGGCTGACCGGCGGCTCCATACCGGTCTATGGAGGGGTTGTGCTGGTCTTTACAAGAATGAACCGCATTCTTGAGGTCGACACGGAGAACCTTACCGTTACCGTAGAGCCGGGCGTTATTACCTTTGATCTGCAGCAGGAGATGGCGAAGCAGGGACTCTTTTATCCGCCCGACCCGGCTTCATTCAAGTATTCGAGCATAGGCGGGAATGTTGCTGAGTGCGCAGGCGGCCCAAATTCGTTGAAATACGGCGTCACGAGGGATTATGTTCTCGGCCTTGAGGTGGTGAAGCCAACGGGAGAGATCATAAAGACAGGGGTAAGGACCATGAAAGGCGTCGTCGGTTACGACCTGACGCGCCTTTTTGTAGGGAGCGAAGGAACGCTCGGCATCGTCACGAAGATCACCATGAAGCTTATCCCGCTGCCGGAGGCAAAGGCCACGATCCTTGCCCTTTTCCAGGAGGTCGAAGACGCTGCGTCGGCAGTTTCGGCGATCATAGCCGCAAAGGTCGTGCCTTCGACGATAGAGTTCATGGATAAGGCATCGATAAAATGCAGTGAACAGGCATCTCCGATGGGCCTGCCTGAAGGCATAGGCGGGCTTTTGCTCATCGAGGTTGACGGCGACAGGGAATCGATCCAGCCGCAGGTAGAGAAGGTCAGAAAAATTGTCCTCGATAAAAAGGCGATCCGGTGCGACGTGACCGCAGACCCGCAGGAGGCCGACAGGCTCTGGCAGGCAAGGCGGGTCCTTTCCCAGGCAACGTACAATCTTAATCCGGTCAAGATTGCCGAGGACGTTGTAGTCCCAAGGTCTCACATACCGACGCTCATCAGGGCGCTTGAAGAGATGGAGAAGAGGTTCGGCGTGCCTATCCTGAGCTTTGGCCATGCGGGGGACGGCAATTTTCACGTGAGCATTATGATCAAGGATACGCCGGAGGACAGGGAGAGGGCGGAAAAGGCAGTGGAGGCCCTGTTCGAAGAGACGATAAGGCTCGGCGGCACGCTCTCCGGCGAACACGGCATAGGGACCTCGAAGTCGGCCTATCTCGGAATGGAGCTTTCCCCCGAGGTGATCGCGACGATGAAGAGGATCAAAGAGCTTTTCGACCCCAACAACATCCTCAATCCCGGAAAGATCTTCCCGGAATAAACAGACCGTATATCGTAAACGGCAAGAGAATCTTTTCTATATACGAACTACGATATACGAAAAATCAATGCGTGAGGCGTTAGGCGGTTTAGCCTCTTACACCCCACAGTTCACGACTCATGGATTTGCGGGTTTACTCTGTCTCAGGTTCGGGCAGGGTATCGGCGATCTGCCGGTATTCCTTCATAACCTTCTTTGTGAAACGGTTGTTCGGCACCCCGTCCTCATCACCGGAGGTGTAGCGTTTTGCCTTTCTCGGCCCGACATTGTATGCATGGAGGGCCGTATAGATATTCTCGAACCTCTCTATAAGCCTTGAAAGATAGTTGACGCCGATCTTGATGTTCTTTTCAGGTTCGTGGAGGCATTTGGCGCTCTTTACGGATATGTCAGAGGTCCTGGAGATATGCCTCGCGAGGGATGGCTTTATCTGGAGGAGTCCGCGCGCACCCTTTCGGGAGATCGCATCGTTCCTGAAATTGCTCTCGACCTTCATGACGGCAAGTATAAGCCTGTAGTCTATATCGTATCTTTGCGACTCGTCGTAGACGCTGCCGGCGATGGCCCTGAGCTTTTCGTCGCTTCCCCTGGCCTTTTTATCTTTCAGGTACTCGAATGTTTTTGCAACGATCAGCTCTTTCTGGCCGTTGTCCTCTTCAGCGGCCTGCGTAGCGGGAAGAAAGGCTATGAGAGAGAAAAATACCAGAAAAGCGGGAAGGACGATGCTTTTCATTCTTTTCAAAGGCAGCATGGCATATTTCAATACTACAAACAGATAGGAGAGTCAAACTATTTTTGTCCCGCCAGAGAGAAGTAAACCGTATATCGTATGTCGGGACCGTAAAGAGATCGTTCGGCGTAATGCGCTCGGCGTTCGGCGATTTTACCCCTTACGCCTGACGCCTTACGACTTACGGTTTTTTTAGCCGTGATTGACAATTTATATTGCTTCTGTTAAGGATTTACTATGCATGACAGGCTGAATTTCAGAGGCGACCTTTCCACAACGGCCATGGGGATCATGCCCCACGAGGACGTCCTGGAGGCGTTGGACGCTGCGCTCCAAATGGATATCCCCTTCTGGCCGCAGCTGCCCAAGCTGTCATACTATGAAGACATGTATGTACAGGCTATGGAGATGTTCCCGGGCGTCGTCATCGACGAGGAGCATATGAGGATATTTATCGACAGCGGGAAATTCCTCCACGACCTGCCGGAATATCTTGAAAGGGAGGACGACCCGGAGCTGTACAGGTTCTCAACAAAGTTTTCGAGGGTTTACGGGCGCTTCCTTTCCCTTGACCTCTCGACATGGAGGTCTGTAAGGGGCCAGGTCATAAGCCCCGTGAGCCTCTCGCTGAAAATAACAGATGAGAACGGCAAGCCTATAGTTTATAATGATGAGATACGTGCTCTCATATTTTCTTTTATTCAGAAAAAGGTGAACGTGCAATACAGAGAGCTTTACCTTAAGAACAGCAAAGCATTTGTCTGGGTAGATGACCCCGGGCTGGAATTTGTCTTTAACGCGATGTGCGGGTACGATCACCTTAAGGCAAAGGATGAGCTGACGGCATTCTTCGGCGGCATCGAAGGGCCTCGCGGCCTCCATCTTTGCGGCAGGCCCGATTGGGATTTCCTTCTTTCCCTTAATATAGATATCCTTTCATTCAACGCCTACGCCTTCGGCGATATTTTTGTTACCTACGAGAAAGTAAAAACGTTCCTGGAGAAGGGCAATATAATAAGCTGGGGCATCGTACCGACATACTATGAGGAATTTTCCAGGGAAGACGTCAAAAGCCTTGCGGAGCGCCTTGAGAATATGTGGCGCCACCTTGTGAGAAACGGTTTAGACATGGAGACCATTGCCAGGAACAGCATGATTGCCCCCGCAACATGCAACCTGATGAACGCCGATAAGACCGCTACGGTCGAAAGGTCCTTTTTGCTCGCCAATGAACTATCGGACTATGTAAAGGAGCGATACAGCGTATGAAAAATATCCATATTGTCTGCAAGAGGAGCAACGAGGATGCTGTCAGGGTAGCAAAAACGATAATCGATGCCTTTGGACAGAAGTGCGATATCTTTGTTGACGATGTTGCTGCGAAGGCTATGCATTATGAAAAAACCTTCGAGCTGGAACACGTCGGCGAAGATACGGACCTGATCATCGTTCTCGGGGGCGACGGCACGATATTGAGCGCCTCAAGACACTTGAAGGGAAAAGAGGTGCCCATACTCGGCGTCAATCTCGGCGGCCTTGGCTTTTTAACGGAGACATCTGTCGAAGAATTGCCGTCGATGCTTGAAAAGGTAATAAAAGGGGATTTCGGCGTTTCCAGGCGGATCATGCTGCTGGTCACTGTTAAGAGGGGAGACGATCAGGTTTTTGAGTTCTCCATTCTCAACGATGCCGTTATTACCAAGGATGCCCTTGCGCGGATCATTGATATAGAGACGTTCATAAACGAAGAGTACCTGACGACATATAAGGGAGATGGCCTGATATTTTCGACGCCAACGGGCTCGACAGGCTATTCGCTTGCAGCGGGAGGCCCTCTCTTATATCCTTCCTTGACAAACATCATCGTGACCCCCATCTGCCCCCATATGCTCACGAACCGGCCGATCATACTGCCCGAGGGCGTTACCGCCAAGGCAGTGCTGGCCTCGAGGGAAGAGAAGGTGCTCCTTACCATAGACGGACAGATAGGTTTTCCTTTGGAATACGGGGATGAGGTGGTTGTGAGAAAGTCTCCCTATACCGCCAGCCTCATCAAATCATCTTCCAAGGGATATTTCGAGATCCTGAGAACAAAATTAAAATGGGGTGAACGGTAGATATGCTGACCTTTCTCGGCGTGAAAGGTTTTGCCATAATAGATGAGCTTCGTGTTGAGTTTGGAGAAGGGTTTAACGTCATTACCGGCGAAACAGGCGCCGGAAAATCGATTATCATCAATGCCCTTTCAGCCCTGATGAACATGAAGATGGCCGGCGATGTAGTAAGGACGAGCGCAGCGCACGCTGAGATAACAGGCCATTTCTTTCGCGGAGAAGAAGAGTACCTTATCAGGAGGGTGATCGGAAAGACAGGACGGTCCAAGGCATTTATCAATGACGATCCCGTACTGTCAGGCCGGCTGGAAGAGGTTGGAAACAAAAGCATCAGCATATACGGCCAGAACGAGTTCCAGCATCTGCTGAATAAAGAAAATTATACGGCCATCGTCGACAGGCTCATCTCCCTGGAAAGAGATCAGCTGTTGCTTAGAGAAAGGTTTGAGGCATTAAAAAAAACAGGCTCCGAGCTTGATAAAAAGATGAAAGAGGCTGAGGGAAAAACAAAGGAGATGGAGCTGCTGGAGTTCCAGATCGAAGAGATAGCGCGCCACAACATCCTGGAAGGCGAAGAAGAGTCTGTCCGGGAGAGGCTGAAGACCCTGAAAAGCGCGGAAAAGATCAGCGCCTGCCTGGCAGAGATCTCGAACGGCCTCTATGAAGGCGAAGCGTCGGTGCAGGGAGTGGTGAAAGGCCATATGGGAATGCTCAGGCACTTCAGCGCCTTTGAGGCAATGGACGAGCTGCGAAAAAGGATGGAGTCCATATCCTTTGACATTGAGGATGTTCTTCAGGAGATACGGAAGGTTGAAAAAGGCCTGCTTTTTGACCCTGAAGAGCTGCAGGTGCTTGAAGACTGGTTGTCTGATATATACAGGCTCAAAGAAAAATATGGTAAGACATGCGACGCAATCCATAAGTACAGCGAGTCTGCAAAGGAGCGGCTGGAATATCTGAGCTCCCTTTCCTCCGACATCGATGGGCTTGCGGCAAAAAAGGCCCTGCTGATAAAGGAGGTGGAGGGGATGGCGGAAAGGCTCTCCGAAAAAAGGAAAAAGGGTTCCGCCAGGCTTGAAAGGTCCATCGTCGAAGAGCTTGGCTTTCTTTCCATGAAAGGGCTGCAATTCAATATCCGTATTATGGATAAGGGTTTTACTGACAGCGACGGAAAGGACGACATAGAGTTTTTGATAAGCACCAACCCGGGGGAGCCCCTCAAACCCCTCAGGAAGATAGCCTCGGGCGGAGAGCTGTCGAGGATCATGCTCGCAATCAAGAAGGTTATAGGCGGCGAAGAGGACAAGACGCTCATATTCGACGAGGTTGATTCGGGCATTGGAGGCAGGGTTGCGGGCATGGTGGGAAAAAGGCTAAAGGACCTTGCCGGAACGCAGCAGGTGATCTGCATTACCCATTTGCCTCAGATAGCGGCATATGCAGACCATCATTTTCTCGTGGAAAAATACTACGAGCAGGGGGCGACGAGAACGGGCATACGGGAGCTTTCAAAAGAGGAGCGGGTGCAGGAGCTTGCGAGGATGATGGGCGGCGCCGGCATAACGAAAAAAACGATAGAGAGAGCCGAGGAGATGATCGGGAATGATTAAAAAAGCCAATATAAAAGACATCAAAAAGATCCATGCCATGGTGAACGGCGCAGCGTCGCGGGGCGAGATGCTCCCGAGGCCCCTCGGGGAGCTTTACGACAACCTCCGCGATTATTTTATTTGCGAGGAAGGGGGAGACATTATAGGGACGGGCGCTTTCCATATATGCTGGGAAGACCTGGCGGAGATCCGCTCCATGATCGTTGCCGAACCGGAGAGAAAAAAGGGGATAGGCAGGCTGCTGGTCAATGCCTGTATCGATGAGGCGAGGGATTACGGCATCAGCAAGATATTTCTTCTTACCTACCAGGTGGGATTCTTTGAAAAGTGCGGTTTTAAGATCGCAGACAAAAGGATCTTTCCGCAAAAGATATGGTCGGATTGCGTGAAGTGCCACAAATTCCCCGAATGCGATGAGGTAGCGATGATACTGGAGGAGATATAAGTGACAGGCTGCGAAAAAATAGAGGCCGCCGTATCGGGATTGTTTGATGATTATGAGCTTTACTATCATAAAGAAAAAGGCAAGAAGATCGAAAGCAGGGAAAAAGAGCTCTACGGCATCGAGGTAAAAGAGGAAGAAGGAGTAGCGATAAGGGGGATCAAGGACGACCGCATGGCCTTTGCGTATACCTATGACCGGGGAGAAGAAGCAGCAGGATCTCTTGTGCGGAGCCTCGCGCAGCTTATCCCCTTTGCGGTTCACGACGAAGACAGGGATTTCCCTGTGGGATATGAAAAATACCCTGCTGCGGATCTTTGCGACGATAAGGGGGCGGATGATACGGAAAAGAAAGAGGCGCTCTTCAATATGGAGAAGGCCATCATAGATTACGACAGGAGGATAGTTGCGACACGCAACTGCGAGCTCCATGAGATCGAGATCGAGACGAGGATCATGAATTCAAAGGGGCTGAACGCTGAAGGGAAAAAGACGCTCTATATCCTTACCGGCCTGTGCGTCGCCAAGGGCGAAGATGAGGTCTCATGGTATGACTGGTCATGGTCCAACCACTGGAGCAGGCTGGACGGAGAGGTGCTGGGCAGGGGCATCGCGCAGAAGGCCCTTTCTTTTCTCTCGGGCAGGCAACTGGAAACAGGCACATATGAAGGAATGCTGACGCCTCAGGCCTCATGCGACCTTCTGGGCATACTGGCAAGCTCTTTTCTCGGCGAGAACCTTTATAAGAACAAAACCCGTCTCAAAGGCAGGGTAGGGGAGCAATGCTTCGCCGATGTGGTCAATGTCGTTGATTCGGGGCTGGCCGGTACAGGAGGGTTTTATTTTGACGGCGAGGGAGTGCCGGCAAGGGATAACGTCGTTGTGAAAAACGGTCATTTCCGCGGATTCCTGTACGATTCATATTATGGCAGGAAGTTTGGAGTACCTTCAACGGGCAACGGAACGCGAACAGGCATCAAGGAACCGCCAAAATGCGGCCCGCGCGGCATGTTCATAGAGAAAGGAGCCGCAGATATCCGCAGCTCATTTACCAGCGGCGTCGTGATAGAGGAGCTGATGGGAACCCATACTGCAAACCCTGTAACAGGCGATTTTTCCCTTGGCGCTATCGGGCATATCTATAAGGGCGGCGCGCCGTCGCCTTTCAAGGGAGTTATCTTCTCGGGAAATATCTTTCAATTGTTGAATAATGTGAAGGCGGTTGGAACTGACCTGATGTTTTACGGGACCTTCGGGTCGCCGTCCCTGTATGTCGAAAATATTAAAATAAGCGGGGTGTGAAAAATAACATGGCCGAGCTGAAAAGTTATGCCCTGAGCGGTACGAGAGAGTTGATCCTGCGTTATATGGAAAAAAATCCAAGGGGGGCCGTTCTCGATGTTCCCTCCGGGCAAGGGGCCTTCTCAAAGGACCTCGAAGAGATAGGGTTCACCGTCTTCCTCAGCGACCTGGAGGTGAACAATATACTGTACCAGAACTGCAGGGTTGCCCAGGCCGACCTGAACCAAAACCTCCCCTTCAGGAACGGCAGCTTTGATTATGTGATCTGCATCGAAGGGGTGGAGCATATAGAAAATCCCCACCATCTTGTCAGGGAATGTTCAAGGCTCCTGAAGGAGAACGGCTGCCTGATCGTTACAACCCCTAATGTGATGACGGTCAAATCGCGCCTGAGGTTTCTCTTCTGCAGCTACCTCGATTATTTCAGGTATTTCGGACCCGTTAAAGGGGAATCGAGATTTTTTGTTGAAGAATTCGACCACCAGCATATCAACCCTGTCTTTTACGGCGAGATGAAGCATATCCTTACGAAATACGGTTTTTCCATAGAAGCGGTTGCGACGAATAAAAAGGTGAAAAAATGGAGATTGATGCACCCGTTAATAAAATCAGTTATCAGGCATAAAACGAAAAAGAGATTCCCAAAGGACCCTTTTTACATATCTGATACGCTGCTTGATGGAGAGGATTTGATCTTTATCGCAAGGAAAAATTCAATTGGCAAGGTTGATCGGAAATAGCATGAGAGGTCGCAGGGTTTTATGAAAAAAAAGGTGCTGGCAGTACTTGGCACAAGGCCGGAAGCGATCAAGCTGGCGCCGGTGATCAAGAGGCTGAAGGCGCAAAAATCGAGATTTACCACGGTCGTTTGCGCTACAGCGCAGCACAGGCACATGCTCGACCAGGTCCTCTCGATCTTCAAGATATCCCCTGATTATGACCTGAACATCATGAAGGCGAACCAGGACCTCTTCGACATCACGCAGAAAGCGTTGAAGGGGCTCAAGCATGTTCTGGAAACGGTGCAGCCCGATATAATACTGGTGCAGGGCGATACGACAACCGCCTTTATCGCGGGGCTTGCCGCCTTTTACTTGAAAATCCCTGCCGGCCACGTTGAGGCAGGGCTCCGTACATACAACAAGCACAGCCCGTTCCCGGAGGAGATAAACAGGCACCTTTTAAGCGTGCTGGCAGATTACCATTTTGCCCCTACGGAGTGGAGCAGGTCGAACCTGTTAAAAGAAGGCATTCCGGAAAACAGGATATGGGTAACGGGGAATACGGTGATAGACGCGCTTATGGAGGTGGTCAGGGGCCAGGGGGCAGGGGCGAGGAAAAAGTTCTTTGAGGAGTCTTTCAGAAAGAAGCATGACCTGGAACTTTCAACTAAAAACATAAAACTGATCCTGGTTACCGGCCACAGGCGGGAGAACTTCGGGGAGGGCTTTGAGAACATATGCAACGCGCTGCGGAAGATCGCGGAACAAAGAAAGGACGTGGCAGTTGTATATCCCGTTCATCTGAACCCCAACGTGCAAAGGCCCGTTAAAAGGATCCTTGGCAAGATAAGGAATGTCCATCTTATCGAGCCGCTCGGATACGAGGAGTTCGTCTTCCTGATGAACAGCTCTTTCCTTATCCTGACCGATTCCGGTGGGATCCAGGAGGAGGCTCCCTCACTGGGCAAGCCTGTCCTCGTGATGAGGAATACAACCGAGAGGCCCGAAGGGATCGAAGCCGGCGTCGTGAAGCTCGTCGGAACAGGCGAAAAGGACATCATCGACGGCGCGCTGGAGTTGTTGGAAGATAAAAATGCTTACAGAAAGATGTCGCGGTCCGCGAACCCTTATGGCGACGGCAGGGCATCGAAGAAAATAACAGATATTTTGTTTTCTGTTTTACAATAGCCTGTTTATTGGATATAAAGTAATATGGGTTGTTAGCATTGGATCAAAAAGGGGAAGCATTTTAAAATGAAGCTGGTATACGCGATAAGGCACGTGGGTATGACGGGAGGAGTTAAGGTCTTTTTCCAGCACGTGGAACTCCTCAGGAAGCTGGGCCACAGGGTGCACCTCATTACGAGATTTATCGACGAAGAGTGGGGGTTCAAGGTGGAGCCGGAGGTCGTCCCGTCCTTCAGCGATGAGTGCGTGCCCGAGGCGGACGGCATTGTTGTTACGACGCCGAAAGACGTGAGAGACCTCTGGGAGATAGCCCGGAGAAGGAAGATACCGCTCTTCCATTTCATGCAGGGTTTTGAGCCGGACTATGTGCTCGAAAGGATCAGGGGGGATGTGGTGCCGGAGTTTTTTCGTTCCACGGATGTCCTGACGAGGATGAAATACGCAAAAAAGATATTCGGATGGAAGCGGAAATTGAGGAGGTTCGACAGGCTTTACAGGCTCCCTACAGTCAAGATCGCAATCTCCCCCCATCTCGTCGAGGGAGTGGAAAAGAGGTACGGTGTGGCGTGCAACCTTTTGCCGAACGGGATAGACCGGAACGTCTTTTTTCCAAAGCCGGGCGAGCTTGATTATTCGGGTACGTTGAAGATACTTTCGGTGGGCAATTCTACCCTTGAATATAAGGCGATACCGGACATCCTGAATGCCGTCAAGATCTTAAAGGACCAGGGAGAGCCGGTATATTTGACCAGGGTGTCGCCGGCAGACATCCCGGATGCTGAAAGGCGCCATGGAGAGGTGGACCGTTTCCTTGTAAAGGTCTCGGAGAAGGAAATGGCGGACCTCTACCGGGAGAGCCATATCCTTGTCTCGGCCTCAACAGAGATAGAAGGCTTCGGTCTGCCACCGGTTGAAGCGATGAGCACGGGGACCCCGGTGATCCTGACAAAGATATCGCCATTTCTTGCCTTTGACGAGACCCACGATTACGCCTATTTTGTGAATGTACACAGGCCGGAGAAGATCGCCGAGGGAATTTTGGAGATCGCCGGCAACAGGGCGCTGCGGAAATCGCTTGTCAGGCGGGGCTTTGAGGTATCAGAGAAGTACTCCATCGAGGCTATCGGAAAAAGGCTTGAAGGTATCCTAAGGAAACATATTGAAAGGAACAGGAGTGAGTGAACACAAAGGGGGAGAGACAGGTCGCCCCCCGGTTCTTGTCGATAAAAATGCACCAGGGACGCAGGAGAAGGTGCTCTCGATATTGCAAAATATGGCGCCGGGGAAACTTCTCGATGCGCCTGCAGGGGAGGGAGCCCTTTCGCAGCGGCTTAGAGAAACTTATGATGTTACACCCGTAGACATTGATGAAGGCTTTTTTAAATTAACAGGCTTTCCCTTCAAAAAGGTAGACCTCAACCAACCCCTTCCTTTCGATGACAGCCTCTTTGACTTTGTTGTTTCTATTGAGGGGATCGAGCACCTCGAGAACCCCTTTCTCTGCATAAGAGAGTTTTCCCGCGTGCTGAAGACGGGCGGTAGCCTTATCCTTACAACGCCGAACATAATGTCTGTAAAGAGCCGCACCAGGTTTTTCTTTTACAGTTATCACGATTTTTTCCGTTTTATAAGGCCGGGAGAGGATTTCCGCCACGCGCTGCCGGAATATGAACATGAGCATATTAACCCGATGACCTTTATGGAGCTCAGATACGCAATGCAAAAGGCAGGCCTTGAGATAGCCGGGATATTCACGAACAGGTATGTAAAGGCAAAAAGATGGGGCATATTTTACCCGATCATAAAAGATCTGATCATATCATCAACTAAAAAGAAACACCCCGGAGACCAATATATGGTATCAAGCGAAATCCTCGAAGGAGAGATCCTGATCGTACATGCAATAAAAAAATAGCTGTTCCCGGGTCTTCATTAAATAATTCCGGGCTGAAAATATATCTTGACTTATTCCCCCTTTCTTGTCATTATTAATATGTTCAATTAATGAACATTTATAAAATCATTATTATTTTTCGATTTATCCCTCCATTCTAACGGCGGTAGCCTGCCTAAATAAACCATAATTTTTCATATGTTACAGGGTAAACTATGAATGAAACAGAGTTCAAGGCCTTAAAAGAGCTGTCAACAAACAGGAATCTGTCTCAGCGCGACCTTTCAAAGAGGATGGGTTTGAGTCTTGGAAGCGCGAATTACATCATTAAAGAACTTATCAAGAAAGGATACATCAAAGTACAGAGGTTTAAAAATTCTAACAACAAAGCTTCATACATATATGCGTTGACACCTCAAGGGATCAGTGCCCGTATTCACCAGACACAATACTTCCTTAAAGTGAAGGTGGAGGAATATGAGCGACTTAAGAAGGAGATAGACGAACTGAGACAGGAAAATGTTCAGCAGACAGCCATGGAGAATGCTCAGGATTCAAGCGAGTAAAAAACTGCCGGAACACAAACAGAGAGAGAAAATTTACAAACATAATTAAGAACGCCATAGGGGAGACCAAGAGGGGATGAGTAACAAAAAAATATTGGTAACAGGTGCAGGAGGATTTATCGGAAGCCACCTTGTTGAGATGCTTTTGGAGGGTAATAATAACGTGAAAGCATTTGTTCATTACAATTCTTCCGGCTCGTGGGGGTGGCTTGACAACCTGAACGGTGAGATAAAAGATAATCTGGATGTTTCTGCCGGAGATATCAGAGATCCGCACGGCGTAAAAAAGGCCGTAAAAGGATGCGACGTCGTTTTTCACCTTGCAGCCCTCATCGGGATTCCTTTCTCTTACCACTCGCCCGACTCCTACATCGATACAAATGTCAAGGGAACCCTCAATGTGCTTCAGTCTTGTAGAGATTGCGATACGGACAGAGTGATCGTTACATCGACGTCCGAAGTGTATGGTACTGCACAATATGTCCCCATTGACGAAAAACATCCTCTGCAGGGTCAATCACCGTATTCGGCATCGAAGATCGGTGCAGACAAGATCGCCGAATCGTTCTACCGCTCTTTCGGGACGCCTGTGGTCATTGCAAGACCTTTTAATACCTTCGGACCCCGTCAGTCTGCTCGTGCGGTGATCCCAACAATAGTCGCTCAATTGCTCGCAGGAAGGAGCGAGATCAATCTCGGTTCCTTGTACCCCACAAGAGATCTGAACTTTGTCCATGATATTTGCAGGGGGTTTACCGCGCTTGTTAAATGCGAAGAGGCAATCGGCAAAGAAGTTAATATTGGGAGCGGTAGGGAGATCTCTATCGAAGACCTCGCGCGCCTGATTATCGCCAAGGTGAATCCTCACGCAAAGATAATCTCTGAAGACATTAGGAAGAGGCCGGAGAGAAGCGAGGTAGAGAGGCTTCTCTGCGACAGTTCCCTGATGTATAATCTTACCGGATGGGTGCCACAATTTACCTTGGAAGAGGGGTTAGAGAAAACCATTGAATGGTTCAGAAATAGTGATAAACTTGGAAAATATAAGACAGAGATCTATAATGTTTGAGAAGATCGTTCGATTCATCAGGGAGATATTCAATACGGATGGAGTTATTCCGCTTCATGAACCAAAATTTATTAGTAACGAGAAGAAATACCTTAACGAGTGTATAGATTCCACCTATGTTTCTTATGCCGGGGCGTTTGTGGAAAGATTTGAGACCATGGTTAGTGACTTTACCGGATCGAGGTTTGCGGTCTCAACGGCAAACGGTACGTTGGCTTTGCACCTTGCGCTTATGATAGAAGGAGTGAGACCGGGAGATGAGGTGTTGACTCAAGCCCTTACTTTCGTTGCTACTGCAAATGCGATCAGTCATTGCGGGGCAAGACCGATTTTCATCGATTGTGACAGGAATACGCTGGGGATGTCCCCTCAAAAGCTTCAGGAATTCCTTGAAGAAAATGCTCTATTGGGGGATGACGGCATTTGTTATAATAAAAAGACAGGGGAAAAGGTTGCTGCATGTATTCCTGTCCACGTATTCGGTCATCCTGCTGAGATTCGAGACATAAAAGGGATTTGTGATTCTTACAGAATACCCATAATAGAGGATGCTGCGGAATCCCTCGGGAGCTTCTCGACAGGAAAGCATACAGGTACTTTCGCAAATCTTGGTATCCTGAGTTTTAACGGAAACAAGGTAATAACAACAGGTGGTGGTGGGATGGTAATAACCGATGACGAAAAATTGGCAGGGAAAGCGAGGCACATTGCCACTACCGCAAAGGTAGGTGATTCGTGGAAGTTTATTCACGATGAGATAGGTTTTAATTATCGGCTTCCAAATATCAATGCAGCTATAGGTTGTGCTCAGATGGAAAAAATACATACCTTCCTTGAAAATAAGCGTGAGCTCGCACTGATATATAAGGAATTTTTTGGCAATATGGGAATAGAGTTTTTTGTTGAAAAAGGAGGATGCCGGTCAAATTACTGGCTTAATACGATTATTCTCAAGGACAGGGCACAGCGTGATGAATTCCTTGAATACGCCCATAAGAACAACATAATGTCAAGACCAGCGTGGGCACTGCTGAATACATTACCCATGTATACAGACTGTGAAAGGGACGATCTTGGAAATTCCCGATGGCTTCAAGACAGGATAGTAAATCTTCCAAGCAGTGTGAGAATATGAGTGAAAAGATAATTCTCTTTGGCGGCGGCGGCCATTGCAGGTCCTGCATAGACGTCATTGAAGCGGGGAAGGAATACCATATTGACGGGATCATCGATGTGGCTGAAAAGGTCAACCAGTCCGTGCTTGAATATCCCATTATAGGCACCGATGACGACCTAGACCGGCTGGTAAAAAAATACCGGCATTTCCTTATAACGATAGGACAGATCGGAAGCGCTGACTTAAGGATAGAAAAATATAAACATTTGAAGAAACTGGGAGCAAGCTTTCCGGTGATCGTTTCGCCGCGCGCCCACGTTTCCCGACACGGCGTTATCGGCGAAGGGACGATCATCATGCATAACGTTGTGGTGAACGCCGGAGCAAAGATAGGCAGGAACTGCATAATAAACACAGGCGCGATCATCGAGCACGACGCCGTCATCGGGGACCATTGCCACATCTCGACAGCGGCGGTCGTGAACGGCGGCACGATCATAGGCGAAAGGACGTTCCTGGGAAGTAACTGCAATACGAAGCAGTATATCGAGATAGGCGAAGGCTCGCTGATAAACAGCGGGATCAGCGTGCGAAGAAGCGTCCCGCCAGGCAAAAAGATCCTCCTTGAAAGATTAAAGCATTGACGAAAATTAAGCGGACATACATCATCGCTGAAGCGGGTGTGAACCACAACGGGAGCGTCGATATTGCGAAGAGAATGATCGACGCGGCGGTAAGGGCAGGGGCCGATGCGATCAAGTTCCAGACCTTTGTGCCGGAAGAGATAGCATGCGGAGATGCCCCAAAAGCGGAATATCAGAAGCGGACAACGGGAAGCAAGGGCTCGCAGCTCGATATGCTGAGAAGGCTCGCGCTCGACAACGATGCGCATCGAAGGCTTTTTGGATACTGCGGCAGGAAAAGGATAGCCTTCCTGTCCAGCCCCTTCGACATGCAGAGCATCGACCTCCTCAACAGCCTCGGCCTTTCTGTGTTCAAGATACCCTCAGGCGAGATAACAAACCTGCCATACCTGCAAAAGGTCGGGGGCCTGAAAAAGAAGGTCATCATGTCAACGGGAATGGCCGTCATGGAAGAGATCGACAGGGCACTGAAGGCCCTTATCAAGGCAGGCACTGCGAAGCGGAACATCACGCTGCTCCACTGCAACACGGAATACCCTACGCCCTTTGAAGACATGAACCTCCTTGCGATGATGGCAATGAAGAAGAGGTTCGGCGTGCAGGTGGGCTACTCCGATCACACGCCCGGGATAGAGGCGTCCGTGGCTGCCGTTGCCCTCGGCGCAGAGGTCATCGAGAAGCATTTCACCCTCGACAAAAAGATGAAAGGCCCTGACCACAAGGCATCCCTAGAGCCGAAGGAACTTGCAGCTATGGTCGCCGCCATAAGAAATATCGAGAAGGCCCTCGGCAACGGGATCAAAAGGCCGTCACCTTCCGAAATAAAGAACAGGGCCATAGCGCGCAAGAGCATCGTAGCGTCAAGGGATATTAAAAGAGGCGAGATATTCTCAAAAGAGAACATCACGACAAAGCGTCCGGGCACCGGCCTCGATCCCATGGCGTGGAATAAAGTGATCGGCAAAAAGGCAAAGCGGAATTTCAGGGCAGATGAGCAGATAGAAGTATGATGAAAGGGCAAGAGCAACAGCATATCGTATATCGTCGATCGTATATAGTGAACTGCAAAAGACCTTTAAGGCCTTTTACGATATACGAAATACGATATACGATATACTGCTCTATACTATATGAAAAAACCAAAACGTAAGATCGCAGTTGTTACGGGGACGCGGGCGGAGTACGGCCTGCTGTACTGGATCATCAAGGGCATCCACGAAGACCGTGGGTTTGAGCTGCAGCTTATCGTCACCGGGATGCATTTGTCCGCCGAGTTCGGCAACACTGTAAAGGAGATCGAGAAGGACGGGTTCCCGATCGCCGACAGGGTGGAGATGCTCCTTTCCTCGGACTCGGGGATGTCAACCGCCATCTCAATGGGCGTGGGCATTACCGGATTTGCAAGGGCCTACGAGAGATTGAACCCTGACATCATCCTTGTCCTCGGCGACCGCTTCGAGATATTCTCGGCTGCTGCTGCTGCGGTGCCCCTGAGGATGCCCGTTGCCCATATCCATGGAGGCGAGGCCACGGAAGGCGTCATGGACGAGCAGTTCCGCCATGCCATCACCAAGATGAGCTCGATCCATTTTCCCGCGACAAAAAAATATGCCGACAGGATCATCCAGATGGGGGAGAGGCCTGACAGGGTTTACTGCTTCGGAGCCCCGGGGCTGGATAATATAAACCGGCTGAATCTGCTGAGCGGGAAAGAGATCATCCGGGAGCTCGGCCTGCCTGAAAAAGGCAAAACAGGCGTTGTCACGTTCCACCCCGAGATCGTCGAGAATTTTCCTGTTGCATCACAGGTAAAGGAACTTTTAAAAGCGCTCTCGGAAACAAGGGGCATCTTCTGGGTTATCACCATGTCGAACGCAGATCCGGGCGGCAGGTCCATACAGTCCATGCTGGACAAGTTTGTCCTGGAAAAAGGCGACAGGGCAAAGATGTTCGCATCGCTTGGCCAGTTGAGATACCTCTCGCTCCTGAAACATGCCGACCTCATGGTGGGGAACTCATCGTCGGGCATCGTTGAGGCACCTTCATTCAGGCTCCCTGTGGTGAATATCGGCGACAGGCAGGGCGGCAGGATACGTTCCGGGAACATCATCGATGTTCCTGTATGCAGAAAAAAGGATATTGTGAAGGCTATCCATAAGGCGATCGGCGATGATTTCAAAGGATCGTTGAAAGGGCTTAAGAACCCCTACGGGAAAGGCAATGCCAGCGAAAAGATCGTGAAGGCGCTGAAGACAATGGATCTAAGCGGCATAGTGAAGAAGCAATTCTACGAGATGCCTCGATGAAGGCAATGAGGGTGCAGCATGGACAAGATTAAACTGAAATCGCTTCTTGTTCCGCCGGATACGACCATTAAAAAGGCTATGCAGCGACTTAGCGAAACATCGGAGAGAATACTTTTTGTTGTCGATAAAGAGGACAGGCTTGCAGGCACCATTACTGATGGGGATTTAAGGAGGGGAATTATTGCTGGAAAGCAATTTAATGAAGGCGTTGAAGGCATCATGCATAGTGATTTTATATCAGTAATGTCGGGCCTTAGAGATATTGAAAAAAGCGTAAAGGAATTGATGATCAAGACGGAGATCGAACAGATCCCGGTATTGAATGAGCAAGGACAGATTGTAGATGTTATATTATGGACCGATCTACTTGACGGAAAACGGATAGAAAAAGTGAAGGCAGAACATGATAACCAAGTTGTGATAATGGCAGGAGGACAGGGAACAAGGCTTGATCCTCTTACAAGGATACTGCCGAAGCCACTTGTCCCCATCGGAAATAAACCAGTGATAGAAGTTATTATGGAAAGGTTTTATCAGTACGGATTTTCGAAGTTTATATATACCTTGAACTACAAAAAGGAATATATCAAATTTTTCCTGAAAGAAAATACATATCCTTATCAAATTGATTGGGCAGAGGAAGAGGATTTTTTAGGTACTGCAGGAAGCTTAATTTTACTCAAGGATAAGATAACCAGCACTTTTTTTGTTACTAACTGCGATTCCCTTCTTGAAGTTGATTTTGAGAAGATCCTTGCATGGCACAAGGAAAATGATTCTGCATTGACAATCGTTGGGTGTCATAATGAGGTCAAGATTCCTTTCGGTGTGTTAGAAATATCGAACGGCAAACTGGAAAAGATATTGGAGAAACCTACGCACGATGTTATGATCAACACCGGCGTGTATGTAATGGAGCCTCATGTCATTTCGTATTTGCCTGATAGAAAACCTTTCGATATGGACGAGCTAATAACGGCAGTTTCAGGCAGAGAAAAAGTAACAGTTTATCCGATATATGGCGGGTGGCTTGATATTGGCCAGTGGGAAGAATACAACAGGACATTGAAGGAGTTGAGTCCAATATGAAATCAGACGGCCGGAAAAGAGTATTCCAAACAGCTGTTGTCGGGCTGGGGAATATAGGATTTTTCTTTAATCTTGACCCTAACAGGCGGGAAACGTGGAGCCACGTTACAGCTTACGAAAGATGCAAAAAGACAAAGTTGGCGGGTGTTGTTGAGATAGATCGAAGGAAAATCGAGATATTTAAACATTATTACCGGAATATTCCCGTTTTCGAAACAATTGCGCAACTTATGAATAACGTGGAAACGGAAGTTGTATCTTTGTGCACGCCCACTGAAAGCCATTATAAACTAATGATGGAACTGATTAAATATCCGATCAAAGGGATCTTTTGTGAAAAACCTTTGGCTTTAGATGTACGGCAGGCAAAAAATATGATCCAAAAGTGTGAAGGAAAAGAAATTGTATTAGCCGTCAATCATACGAGAAGATGGGACAGTAATTATCTGTTTGTCAAAAAGCTGATCTCATCGGGAAAAATCGGCAGTATCAAAACAGTGCACCTTGCTTATTCCGGTCAGATATATAATATCGGTACCCACTTGTTTGACGCCGTCAGGATGATAACCGGCAAAGAGGCCATTCAGGCAAGTGGGATCTCTAAAGATTGTAATGTATCTGACCCCCATATCTCTGGATGGCTTAAATTCGAAGAAGATATTCAATGTACGGTAATATCAACAGGCGGAGTAAAGGATCTGATTTTTGAAATTGATATAATAGGGAGTGAGGGAAGGATTAAAATATTGAACAACGGCGGCATTATTGAACTGTTTTTATTTACAGAAAGTCCTAAATATTCAGGTTACAGGGAGCTTCGAAGCGAATCTCCGGGGCGGGTCCATAAGGAAGACAGGCTTGTCGAGGCCGTATATGATATCATTTCGGTGATCGAGGGAAACAAAAACCGGGTTAATTGCACCGGATACGATGGCTTGGCTGCACTCCTCATATCGCACTGTATGCTGGAATCAGCAAAGAAGAACGGCAAACCTGTTTCCATATAATTATATTAAATCAGTTGCGCAAAGATTTGTGTGAAATGAGCGATCATTTCCGTATGGAGTTTATATGAGTTATTATATGGTTGATCTATGAAATGCTGTAATATGTTAAGGATGAGAGGAGGATTAATAACGTGTCAAATTTAGCATTATTTGGTGGAAAGCCTGTCAGAACCGAGCCGTTCCGCACATCAGTGGTTATTGATGATTCGGAGTGGAATTATGTAAAACAAGTACTGGAAGCTAAAGAGTTCTCCCGTTTTATGGGCAGCCCTGTAAAAGACATTGAGAAGATTCTTGCAATGTCATCTGTGGATGCCGAATTATACGAAAATCAGTATTTTTCTTTTTTAGGCGGCAAGATGGTGAGAAAATTTGAGGCAAATTTTGCTAAAAAATTCGATATACCTTACGCAGTTTCTGTGAATTCAGCCACCTCGGGGCTGTCTGTTGCATTGGGAGCTGCAGGAGTGGGACCGGGGGATGAAGTTATTACAACATGCCTGTCATTTAATGCGACAGCATTAAGCATCCTTTTTTTCAATTCTATCCCGGTATTTGTAGATGTAGATAAACACTCATTCTGTCTTGATCCTTTTAAGATAGAACAGGCCATTACCCCAAAGACAAAAGCTATCCTTGTAGTGCACATTCTCGGTAACCCGGCAGATATGGACGTAATTATGAAGATTGCAGAACGGCACAATCTTCTGGTGATTGAAGACGCAGCACAGGCTCCGGGTACAAAATACAAGGGCAGATATGTCGGTACTATAGGGGATGCAGGCGTCTTCAGTTTTCAGGAGACGAAAAATCTTATGACGGGCGAAGGCGGGATGATTGTTACACGTAATCCTGAAATAGTTAAAAAGATGCGCCTCATCAGAAACCACGGAGAATCTATCCCTGATATTGATTGGAATGAGGATTCATTGACAAATATTATAGGAATGAATTTTAGAATGACAGAGCTGACAGCAGCGATAGGAATAGCTCAGCTCGATAAGCTTGACGATAACAACAGCCGGCGCACAGCAAATGCTCATTTTTTGTTGAATGAGTTGAATGATCTTCCCGGGATTACTGTTCCCGAATATAGCGATGGTACAGTCCCGCATGTTCTTCCTCTTTTGTATGATGCTGCAGCAACGGGTGTTGAGAGGATCAAGATACTTGCTGCTCTTCGCGCAGAAGGAATACCGGCTGGTTCTGGATATCTGAGGCTGATGTATGAAAATCCTATATTTCTCAAAAAGATTGCTTACGGCAAAGAGCATTGCCCGTGGTCTTGTCACTTATATGGTGTAGATAGAGAATACAAACAGGGGGATTGTCCAATAGCCGAAGATTTGATCAGAGAAAAATTCATATGGTTTTACCATATACATCGTCCCAACGGGTTTGAGGAAATGAAAGATGTTGTTACGGCATTTCGAAAGGTTTTCAAGGAACTCGAAACCTTAAAAAGCAAAGAAATAGATAAGGAGATACCTTATAAATGGTAGGTTATTCAGAAAAAAATATTAATATAATTGGCATTATTCATGCACGGGGAGGATCAAAAAGAATTCCGCTTAAGAATATCAGACTTCTTGGGGGTAAACCTCTTATTGCGTACATGATTGAGGCGGCGCTTGGGAGCAAACAGTTAAGGCGCGTTATCGTATCAACAGATCACCCTGAAATTAAGAGGATATCGCTTGAGCATGGTGCAGAAGTTCCTTTTGACCGCCCTGCGCATCTCGCAGAAGATTGTCCATCCGAGTGGGTGACGCAGCATGCTGTCCAATTCGTTGAAAACGAAGAATCAAGAATGGTTGACATAGTCGTTACCATGCAGCCTACTACACCGTTCTGTGTCGGATCTGACATTGATGCATGCGTAGAGATGTTGATTGAAAACCGTGGATTCGGATCAGTGTTTACCGCAAAGGTTGTCCACGAAAGGCCGGAATGGATGTTTTATGTTACGGATCGCCATAAAGCAGAATTACTTCTTAGCGGTGAGCTGAAAGGGGAGAGGGGCGTTTTTCAATCCCTTCGACAGCTTGTTGTTCCAAATGGAGCGGCATATGCTACGAGAAGAGATGCTTTATTTGATGAAGGAGTTATCATATCGCGGAATACCGGCGTACATATAATGCCGGATAATAGATCGGTTGATATTGACGAAGAGATAGACCTTTTGTTTGCAGAGTTTATGCTGACAAAAAAGGAGGTATGTAATGAGTAAATTTTTAAAGGGCAATTATCGAGTAGAAAGTGCCGGTAATGACGATTATGAAACCAAGGATGAAGATTTTTCAAAGGTATTTGAAACAAAGGCGCTCGAAAGGCTCGGCGGCAGCATTGCCTTTGTGATGAAGTCAGACAAATTTATATGGGAAAGCGAAGAAGATGCTGAGTGAAGAACAATTCAGTCTGCTTGCCGAAGCAACATTGAAGAAGACAGCTGCATTAGGTTTGAAGCATGCAAGTGAGAATCTTAAATATATAAAAAAGACCATTAAGGATTTAAAGAGGGAGCTAAGAGGACAGCAACCAAGACCTTCACTGGTGGTTTCAGGAGGGCCAAGCCTTCATCGCATGAAATCGCTCGAAACTATCAAAGAAAAGGGTTTTAACGGTTATATAGTGACGGCGGATGGTTCTATGGGACATTGCTTCAGGAACGGCATTATCCCTGATTTCGTTGTAACGGTCGATCCCGATCCTCACAGGATTATCCGGTGGTTTGGCGACCCGAGACTTTCGGAAAGGCCTGAAGACGATTACTTTGAGCGCCAGGATCTGGATCCGGCATTGAATACTGATCAGATAGCCAAGAATGAGGAGCTGATAGAACTGGTAAACCGTTTTGGTCCTGAGATAAAACTGATCATTTCAACGAGCGTTACGCCAGAGATAGCTCAAAGGTGCATTGAAGCAGGAATGGAACTTTACTGGTGGAACCCACTTTATGATGATTATGAAAATCCTGAAAGCATAACAAGAAAAATATATGAAATGAATAAAGTTCCATGCATGGTAACGGGTGGAAATGTTGGGGCATCCGCATGGGTCTTTGCACATACTGTGCTTGGAAGTCCGGCGATAATATTGGTGGGAATGGACTGCTCATATCCACCGGGAACATCCGTAAGAAACACTCAATATTATGAACATCTCCTCGAACTGTTCCCGGATAATCTAGAGAGAGGGCTGGTCAAAGTATATAATCCCTTTCTCAATGAGACATGGATAACGGATCCGGGATATTACTGGTATGCACAGATCTTTCAGAAGATGGCGCCCCTTGCATCCTGTATAACGTATAATTGTACTGAGGGCGGTATACTTTTCGGCAAGGGGATCGAGTTCGCAAGGCTGTCAGACGTCCTGGACCGCTTCAATCAGCCGGATGATCAGGCAACGGTGCCAAAGGAGAAAGGATAAAACGTGGCAAAGGTGCTATTCATAAACCCTGTAATCCGTGAGGATGATAACCCTTCGCATATTCCGTACGGTTTGGCGCAATTAATTGCGATCTGTGCGAAGGAGGGCCACCTTATCCAGGTTTTCGATGCAAATGCATGGAGACCGACGGACGATGAAACGCGCGATGCCATTAGTTCTGATTCCTGGGATGTAATAGCAATAGGCGGATTGGTCACCACGTATGGCTATATAAAAAAGACTATTCAGATTGCGAAGGAAATCTTTAAAGACGCGCTTATTATAGCTGGAGGAGGCTTTATCACCCCTATCCCATTTGAGATTATGGATTTTCTCCCTGCGGTTGATATCGGCGTAATAGGAGAGGCCTACCTGACGCTCCCAGAAATACTGGCAATGGTTGACGAAGGGTCGCAGGACTGGGGGGCCATTAAAGGGATAGTCTTTCGGAACAACGAAGGAAAGGTTGAGCTTACAGAGGAAAGAACGCTGTTTGACCAGGTCGATACACTGCCTTTTCCTGCCTGGGAATACTTTCCGCTGGATATTTATTTTAAAAACAGCAGTCTTCTGCTTAGCGAAGAGGCTATGCTTTCAAAGAGACATATAAGTATTATTGCGAGCTATGGCTGTCCATATAAATGTAAATACTGTTTCCACCTTGGATTGAGCGGTGAACTGGCAATCTCCGATAGTGATGGAAAAAGGGAATTGATTGTCACATCGAAGAGGAAGGTCCGCTGGCATAGTCCGGAATATATCATCGAATTAATACGGCATGCAAAAGAAAGATTCGGCGTTGATTTCGTCTCCTTTCTTGATGAGAATTTTGCTGTCCTGGCTAAGAACAAAAAATGGTTCGAGAAATTTGAGGAACTGTGGATCAAAGAAGGGTTGCAGCCGGAATGCATAAGAAAGAAGAAGGCACACAATCCGGCTGAATGCAAAGGTATCCACTGGGGGACAACTGCACACCCGGCCATTGTGAACGAGGAAATGCTTATTCGCTTTAAAAATCTTGGTTGCTCACATCTCGATTATGGTCTCGAATCGTTCTCTGATGAAGTGCTGAAATCCATCGGGAAAGGATCAACGGCCCGCCAGAATACAGAGGCCATCAAAATGACCATGAAGGCTGGCATCAGGCCGATACCAAATCAGATCATCGGATTCCCGGAAGATTCCTTCGAAAGCATCAGGGCCAATATCAATGCGTGGAACAATCTCGGAATCCGTGTATATCCTTTTTTTGCAACGCCATACCCTGGCTCCGAGTGGTATTTTAAATATAAAAATGAAATACTTGAGCAATATGACGGCAGCCTGGAGGATTTTATTCTTGACCTTGGGGATGCAACCAAGATTACTGCCGTAATCTCAGAACAATTTAATGCAGTTGAACTGCTTGGCCTCAGGGAGTTGATGGTAAATAGGGATCTGAAAAGAATCAACAATTATGAAAAATACAAAGATAACATTACTCCTCCAAGAAAACGCCGTTAAGGAAAATACGGCATAAGTAATTGTAATATGAAGCAGGCCATTTGGATTGAAAGATTAAGCATAATAGATGTTTTCTTTATTTTCTGCAGATCAAGTAAGCTAATATATTATGATGAACATCAAACGTCGCATCTTTTGCGGGTGATAATCAAATTATTAAGGAATTGCGGTATATTGAAAAATGTTACCCCGGCAGCACTGTCTTTTAACAAAAAAACAAGTGACGGTAAAGCACTAATATATAGCGCTTTTAAAGATTTAAATGATCTCATTAATGAGATATTAAAGAATAATTTGTTATTCGATTCCAACCAGGCAAAAGCAATGCTGAAGACGTATCTCTCCGGCTATATACTGCCCAGCATCACCTTTATCAAGATGGTAGAGACAAAGATAGAATCGACAAACTCTCAGTACAATACGATTTATTTGAAAAGATCCCCCTTTACAGACTATCTTGTCCGGTTTTATGCAAATTCTGTTTTTTCGATTAAAGCTTCATACTCTTTCGGGGAGATGATTAAATACTATGTTCGGCCCTGTTATTTCTTGGTCATGCTAATTGCCGGGATTTGTACTTTGGGCAAAGCAAGAAGCAACATTTCGCAGATTAAACCTTCTGTCTGGGTTGAGTATACGCACAAAGATGTGGTTGATTTTTTATTTTGGCGTAATTATGCAAAATCAGAAGATTTTGATATTGTCTATTACCTGGACCGTGCAGATACGCCTCCTTCAACAGAAGTGGTGAACGAAATACAACGAAAGAATGTTTACTGGATCGATGCACACATAATACCATTGGTAAGATCTTCAGGCCATGGCTGGAGGTTTATAAAACAATTGCTTGCCGAACTTGTTCCATCGGAGATGAATTACCCTTATTGGTATATGATATTTCGCTTCGAGCATCTTTTTTGGTATACCCTTTACAGATCTACTTTCAGTCAATATAAGGTAAAGATCATTATACAGCACAAAGATACTTCGTGGAAGCAGGAGATCATTGCACAGTCTATAGAATCAACAGGAGGTATTTTAATAGGGTTTAATTGGTCAAACTATCCAACCGTGATGTCGCCTTCACATTTATTCCCCTTCCATACTTTATTTTATTGGGGTGAGATCATCGCTGATTTTATAAAACATGGAGAACATACGTGCAGATATATGCTGCCTTCAGGTGTATGGCTTACCTCCGATAACAATGAAAGACTATCCGTTTTTTTTCCGGACGATATAAAATTTATTATCGCAATCTTTGATTCCTCGGTTTTATATAATATTTCGCAGTCTCCGGAATCGCTCTCTGAATTCTATCAGATGCTGTTAAAGCTTATCGAACAAAATCGTCAATGGGGAGGGATTGTAAAGAGTAAAAACTGGGAAGTAAACGGATTTAGCTCTCTTCCGCATGGTCAAGAGATAACAGCGAGGATGAGGGAACTGATCGCTAAAAAGAGACTCGTTGTTTTGAGCCCTTTGGTTTCACCGGTCGCAGCATCCACGGCAAGCAATCTTTCTGTCTGTTTCGGATTGAATTCTGCCGGGATTATCTCGGGGGTGTATGGGAACCGCGTCGTGCACTGGGATTGTACAGGATGGATTGAACACCCGATATACCTGGACCCTGATCAGAATTTCCTTTTCAGGACCCTCGATGAACTAAAAGAGGCTGTTTTAATGGCCGGCAACGGCAACGCAAGTATTGGAGATTTCTCAAAATGGCGACAGAAATTCAACTATTTTGATGATGTCAGGGCGCCGGAGAGGGTAGGGAGCTTTATAAAAGATTTCATTGAAAGGACTATTGAAGTTAATGGTAATGCAGAAGGAGCTTTGAAATATGCAGTAGCGAAATATACAGATAAAAACTCGCTTATGGCCGATAATTATGGGCAGGCAAAATATACTATGGATCAGAAAGGGAGGAGTTAATGAAGTTCACGATCGGGTTTGAAAAGGAAGATCTTAAAAGATTGCATGGTTTCTGGGACGAGATCATTCAGACGCATCAATGGACCGAAGGGAAATTCACCACGATGTTTGAAGAAAAATGGTCCGAATACAACAAGTTGGATTCGATATCTTTTTCGAGCTGGACAGGTGCTGCTATGGCGGCGCTGGATTTTTTTAACGTCAAGGGAAAAACAGTACTGTGTCCTTCCAATACGTTCATGGCGACACCATTAAGTGCTGTCAAGGCGGGCGCACGGGTGGAGTTTGTGGACTGTAACAGGAGCGACCTCTGTATGTCTTTTGAAGATCTGAAAATCAAGGCTGAGAAATATAAGCCAATTGCGGTCTGGGTGGTCCATATAGGGGGTTATCTGGCATTCGAAATTGAAAAGATTGCACAGTTCTGCAAGGAGAAAGGGATCGTGCTCCTCGAAGATTGCGCCCATGCACACGGAGCAGCGTGGGGCGGGAAGAAACCGGGCATGTGGGGCGAAGCAGGCATATATTCCTTTTATGCAACAAAGACCATATCAACGGGGGAAGGAGGCATGCTTGTTACGGGCAATAAAGAACTGGCAGGATTTGCGAAGCAATACAGAAATTACGGAAAACCAGATTACAGTGTGGATGGTCTGAACTACAGGATTAATGAGTTTGCTGCTGCGATCGGCTGCGTACAGACCGACAGGCTCGATGAGATAGTTGGATGGAAGACTGAATACGCAAAGAAACATCTTGATCCGATATATATTAATAAGGTGAGATTGCCAGACGGTATGAGTTCGGGGTACTATAAGTATGTTGTCTTTGATCCGATAGAAAAATCGACCGGAAAGGTCTATGATACACCTTGCCATAAGATAATGAAAAAAGACTATGAACTTCCAAACACAGAATGGATTGCGCAAAATCACTGGTGCGTTCCTATTTATTATAAAGGTGATTCGAATCTCTGATCCTGTATGGCCTTTTCAATCCTTTTCGTTGCTACCCAGTACGGTTCTCTGAACATCATTTCCCCACTTATTGAGGCATGTCTTGCAAGATACAGGGTCGGATATATGGGTGTTAAACAAATCCCGAATAGGCGGCTCATCTTTAATCAGGCAATACTTGAAGACGATGAGCCTGTTTTTTCTTCCCTTGGCTCGTATGACCTTTATGTAACAGGTACCTCCCCTACATCGGATTTCGAATATAAAATATGGAAATATGCAGCCGAAAGAAAGGTGAAAAGTATCTGCCTGCTTGATTCAAGCAAATATGCAATAGATAGATTCCGAAAAGGAGGAGTGACATTTTACCCTGATATAATATGTGTAACGGACGATCAGGTCAAAGACATCGTTCTTTCTGTCGGCGTTGAAGCAAATAGGGTTATTGTTGCAGGCTCCCCTTATTTCGACAGAATCGGTACATTAAAGATTTCCGAAATTGAGAAACACAGGATAAAAGATGAAATGAACGCCTCGACGAAAAAGATCATCACGTTCTGCACCGAATATATAGCGCAAAAGGGTGAAAAGGACCGATATGGGTATGATGAGTTGTCCGTGCTGGATGATCTTGCTCAATATATTTCTTGCCGGGGCGCCGATAAATTCAGGCTTGCCGTGAGGGTACACCCGAATGATTCAAAAGAAATCTACAAACAATATCTGAAGTCAGTAACCGATGGAATAGAATGGGATATTATATCAGAGGATAATGACAGAAGATTATTTCAAATATCAGATGTCGTTATTGGAATGACATCTTTGATATTGGTTGAAGCGGTCATACTGGGGATCCCTGCAATAAGTTATCAGCCTGCTGATACGGCCACCAAGATACAGGAATACGATAGTATGGCAAATATCGAACTGATCACCTCAAAAGAGGATCTTTTCATTTCGATGGACAGGGACATTTTTAATTTCAGCATGAAAGCCGGGCGCCAGGTTACATATAGAAACACGCATTCGCTTGAAAAGATAATGGGCCTGATAAGATCATCGCTATTTAAAGACGGGGGAATACCTGCTTGAACCTTAACATCAGGTACGGGATGAAGGCAGCCCCTTATTATTTGGATCAACTTATTGACCGGGTTGAGAAATACAAGCAGCTTGGCATGAAACCAGCCATCGAATTACATCTGTTCGGATCCAGGGATATTTTTGGCAAAAGCAGAAAGATGGTCGAAAAGAACTGTCGCCGTATCCCTGAATGTGATTATATTACCCATTTTCCGATTTTTGACCTCGATACGGGCTATATATACGATGCAGCAACCCTTGACGTGTCGATATTGGAAAAGGTGTTCGATTTTTGCAGTGCGATCGGCTCTCATTATCTGGTCATGCATAGATGTTTCGGTTTTGGAAGCGATCTAAAGAAAGAAAAAGCCGATGAGGGCTTTCTTGAAATGGTGATAAATTGGGACAAGGAGGGAGCAGAAAGAGGCATCAGGATTCTGATTGAGAATTATGGATTTGTATGGTTGCCGAAGGAGCTCCATAAAGAGTTTGTCTCCAGCCCGATCGACCACTTCTTCCCATGGGATATAGAAAGATTCATAAAAAAGACCGATAAGCTGGGCCTCGATCATGTCGGCGTTCTCCTTGATATCGCCCATGCGTCATTGTCATGCAATATGTTCAATATGCTGAAAAAGGATACAGTATTAAAAGATGATAAGAGATTCCAGAATATCTTTGAGGAAGATTTGTTCAGAACGGATTCTCTATCGATTGGTGATTTTATTTTAGATTCAATACATTTTTTTCATATATCGGATACTTTTACCTGGAGTCCGGCAGACGGTATGGAGAATATGAGAAAGTATCTTTACACTGAAAACCTGCCTATAGGTGAGGGCAACCTGGATTTCCCCGGATTTATTGATCGTTTTCAAGAAGGCTCGTGGATGATCATGGAGATTGACCCCGAAGACGGTAATTATACAGACAACAGGGCGCAATTGAGCGCAATAAAATATTTTATGAAGGTGCTGAAGAGGAGATAAAGTATGTGTATTATCATAGCTGAAGCGGGAGAGAACCATCTTGGAGACATGGAAATAGCAAAAGGGCTTATCGATATGGCTGATAGTGCAGGGGCTGATTACGTAAAATTCCAATATTATGATGCAGAGGATTGTGCAGATTCTGACCCAGAGAAAGAGTGGTTCAGAAAGGTCCAACTCAATATGGATAAGTTGCGTCACCTGTATGAATACACAGGCAGGACGAAGTTGAAGTTCCTTTGTACGCCTTGGGACGCAGGAAAGGCAGAAGACCTGTTCTCTTTGGGAGTCAGAGACATGAAGATAGCATCTTTTCATATTGCGGATCGGGAAATGCTTGAAACAGTCAATAAAAAGGCTGAGAAGGTGTTCCTTTCCACGGGCATGAGTTCTGTTGAAGAGATTGATAGCGCAGTTCGAATACTTAACAATGTTGATCTTTATCTCCTGCATTGTGTTTCCGAATATCCACTACCGGAGGAGAATGTCAATCTTCTCGTTATGGATTTTCTCAGAGAAAGATACGGGTGCAAGGTAGGTTATTCCGACCATACTGTTGGCATTCTGGCACCACTCGCTGCCGTTGCGAGAGGTGCAGATGCGATAGAAAAACACATTACCATTTCAAAGACATATTTTGGAACGGACCATATCCTTTCTGCAGATGGCGCGGAATTCAAGCTTCTTATTGAATATTCCAGGAGGATTAACAGAATGCTCGGGGTGAAAGAAAAATCGATTTCTGAGACAGAAAAAAGGAACCAGGATTTCTTGAGGAACCGTTTCAATCGCATAAAAAATAGGGACCGGTAAAATGAGGGATATATGAAAAGAGATATGAAAAAAGTCATCATCTTCGATCTATGGGAGACGCTCATATTCGGGAAAGAGGATTCTGCTATTTCCCGTTTTTATAAAGAATTAACAAACTCAAAGATCGCCGAGACCGATTTAAAATCTGGCATGCTTATAAAGGAGTCCGACCCAAGGCTTTTTTTATCACGATTTTTGGAGATTGTTGAAAACCCGTCCGGTTTGTCGTCGATGCTTTTGAGCCTAAAAAATCCACGCTCGCCATTATACGAAAGGATAGTTGAGAAATTCAACGAGGCAATTGAAGAAGATTTCAAGGAGATGAGGTGGGTTCCCGGTGCAATTGAGCTTCTTCTGAGCTTAAAGAAAAAGTATACCCTTGTAATTGTTTCTAATCTGTGGGCTTATCAGAAAAAATATGTGCTCGAGCGCCTCAACGTGGCGCAATATTTTGAAAAATGTTTTTTTTCATGTGATCTGGGGATAAATAAAAATGCCATACTACAAAGTATTGAGGAGATACTGGGAATAGAAAAGGAGGATGCTGTATTTGTAGGAAGATCGTATGAGTACGATATAATTCCGGCGGTGAATGCAAATATCAGCGCTATCAGGATTACCAGCGAGAATAATGTTATTTTTCCGCATAAGCTGGGAATGCAGATACAGGAAGAACTGGATGGAACAGCAACAGCGACCATGGAACAGAAGAAGACGGATGGGAAAAAGAAAAAGGAGTGTCTTATTGTAATCCCTCCTTTTTATAAGTTGCTTGGAAGCCATAATAACAGGTTGAATCTGTCTGCTGCCAGCGTTTCAATGTCGTTATCAGTGCTTGGCTATGAAAGCCGGATTTATCATTGTGATTCAGAACCGCATGAAAATTACATAAACCGTTACCAGATGATGTTCAATTCTATTTCGTTCTATGATGAAATGGAAAATTCGAAGGCATATGAAGAATTTGCCGCTTATTATCAAAAAAATGCATGCGAGACTGTTTTTGTCACATGCGGTGATGTTTTGAATCCTTCCGTTGACAGCGGGAACTGGGATTCTACGGCAAAGATCGCGAAGATTGTAAGAAAAATAAATCCGCGGGCCTATATCATTGCAATAGGGCCAGAGATATGGGAGACGTCCGAAGATTTTGATCTGCTTGTCATTGGCGAAGTCGAGAATATATTGCCGGCAGTTATGAAGAAGGAGATCAGAGGGAGGGTCGAAGGAACGCTCTTTCCGGAGGAAAAACTAAAGAACATGCCATTGTATGATATGGACAATTTAGTGACCCCGGTATCACCGCTATCGTTAGATACAGTTATATGGCGGAGAGGTTGTACCGGTACATGTGATTTCTGCAGGGTTGCACAGATCAACAGAGGAACAATCAGGTATCGTACCATTGATTCGGTGATTGATGATGTTAGATTGCGTTACAGACGCTATGGTCTGAAAAATTTCTATATTGTTGATGCAAATTTTACCGTTCACAGGGATCTTGTAATTGGTTTCTGCAAACAACTGAGCAGGGAGTTTCCAGATATACAATGGCGGACGGAAAGCAGATTTGATACGCTTGATGTTGAATTATTAGATGAAATGAAGCGGGCGGGATGCACGCACCTGAAGCTCGGTCTTGAGAACGCGCTGAACGAAAAACATCAGGTTAAGACAAAGAGAGTGACCCTCGATTATGCGTCGGATTGGATAAAGAAAATACAGAATACAGGCATAAAGTGCATTGTATACCTGATGCTCGGTGGCAAATGGTTTACGTATGACCAGTATGGGGAGATGTATGAAAATACGAAGACGTTAAATGCTGATGGATATACGGTAAGTCTTTACAACCCCTATCCGAACACGCCTGCCGGTATTTCATATGAGGAATGGCGCATGAGACGGTTTACCGGAAGTCATCTCGATATACGGCTTATTGATTTCTGGAAGATACCAATAGACATTGTTGACGCCTTCTTTTCACTTGAGCTGGAGAAGGGAAGGGAAGATAAAAATTTGAGGAGTTTTGACAAATAAGGCAGATCTCTAAAGAGAATATAAAGCGGGATTGACATTGACAAAGCTGAAAACCGGTATAATAGGGCTTGGAAGAATTGCATCAGAGTACGAGGAGGATGATAAAGCAAGGCGCTACTATCCGTACCTGACACATACAGGTATGTATGCAAAGCACCCGGGATTCCAGGTTGTATGCGGCGCAGATATCGACAGACAAAGACTGGAAAGATTTCGGTCAATGTGGGGAGTAGGGCGGGTATACGAGGATTACCGTACCATGATTGCGGAAAATGCGCTCGATGTCGTCAGTATATGTACTCATTCCGAAAGCCACCGCGAGATTATCAGAGCACTTTTAAATAAGGTAAATGTTATATTTTGTGAAAAACCTTTTACTAATAATTCCGGAGAGATAAGAGATATTATAAAGATGCAGAGCTCAAGCAATACAAGGATTACCATAAATCTTTACCGCGAATACGACAGGTCACATCTAACCATAAGACGAATGCTCCAATCGGGAACATTCGGTAAGTTGGTCAGGTTCAACGCATACTACGGAAAAGGTTTGAGAAATCAGGGCACCCATCTTCTCGGCTACCTGGTGGGAACATTGGGTAAACCTCAATGCATCAGGTTGCTCGGGAAGAGAATGTATGCAGGTATGGACGAGTATGCTTACGATGCCTATATGGAATTTGGAAATGGGATTCCCGGGATAGTACAATCCTGTGATTTTAATAACTACAGACTATTCGAGTTCGATTTTGTGTGCGAAGAGGGAAGGATACAGATAATTGATGAAGGCCTTACAATCCGATTATTCAAAAAGGCTGCGAACAAGGCAGAGACAGGGGCATATGCGTTGGAAAAAGCAGATGAACGCATAAGGAGTACGGTCGGTTATGCCTTCAAATATGCAGCGGACCATATTGAAGATCTGTGCAGGGACAGCACGATGAAACCGCTTGTTTCTCCAGAAGCGTATCTTGATATACAACTGGTTATCGAAGAAATAGAAAAACAGGGGGAAGGGCTTATATGCAGTCCACATTAGCGATGTTTGGCGGGTCACGAATAAGAGAAAGAGGATATCCTCCTCACGCGACAACAAGTGAAGAAGAAAAAAGGGCTGTGCTCGGAGTACTTGCAAAGGGTATCCTTTCCGAGTTTGAAGGAACCAATAATGAGTATTTCTTCGGTGGCGAGCAGGTCAGGTCATTGGAGGAAGAATGGGCCAGGAAATTCAACGTACGTTATGCTGTCAGTTTCAATTCGGCCACATCCGCCCTTTTTGCTGCGATTGGTGCTTGCGGGATAGGTCCCGGAGACGAGGTGATCGTGACGCCGTATACTATGAGCGCAACCGCGACAGCAATTCTTGTCTATAACGGTATCCCCGTTTTTGCCGATGTTGAAATGGAAAACTATAATCTTGACCCCCTTTCTATAGAAAAAAAGATCACAGACCGGACGAAGGCGATATTTGTTGTTCACATCTTCGGACATCCGGCCGACATGGACCCCATAATGAGACTGGCAGAAAAATATGGCCTCAAGGTCATCGAAGATGCAGCACAGGCTCCGGGTGCACTGTATAATGGCAGACCGGCAGGAACAATAGGGGATATAGGGGTATACAGTCTGAATTGCAACAAGGTGATCCAGTGCGGTGAGGGAGGAATTGCCGTTACTGACAAAGATGACCTGTGTGAAAGGCTCCGCCTGATAAGAAATCACGCAGAAGCTGTTATAGCAGCGGGCAAAAATATGGATAGTATTGTAAACATGATCGGTTGGAATTACCGTATGAACGAGATAGAGGCGGCAATATCGAGAGAACAATTGAAAAAGCTCGACGCGCTGAATGCAAAAAGGCTTGAACTTGTTCATTACCTGAATGACAGGCTTCGGTCCTTTGAAGGGATCTCAATCCCAAATGTGAAGCAGGGTTGCACCCATGTCTATTACCGCTACGCATTAAAGCTTGATACTGAAAAGATAAGCATAAAGGCGCCACTCTTTGTGAAGGCATTAAACGCGGAAGGTATGGATTTTTACGTAAGCTACATGAAACCGTTATATCTTCAACCGCTTTATCAAAAACTTATCGGTTATGGCGATAAAGGCTGTCCGTTCAAGTGTCCTTTTTACAACGGAAAAGTGAATTATAAAAAGGGTATTTGCCCCAAAGCTGAAACGCTTGATGAAATTGTCATATCGACTGAAATAGTAAGACCGCCCCAAACATTTAAGGACATGGATGAAATCGTGGAGGCAATAAGGAAGGTAATGGAAAACAGTGACAGACTCGCAAACCAAAAGGAAACAGTACTTACATGACAGTCAGAAGGGTCAACGCGATCATCGAAGCGAGAATGGGGTCAACAAGGCTTCCAGGTAAGACGATGATGCCTATAGCGGGAAAACCGGCAATAGAATTGCTTATAGAACGCCTGCATATTGCAGAAACGATAGATAGCATTGTGCTTGCAACAACTACGAACCCCGAAGATGATGTTATAGAGCAGTTTTGCAGAGATAGAAAGGTAAACTGTTTCCGTGGTTCATCCGATGACGTATTAAACCGGGTATATAATGCTGCAAAGTCTTACAAGACGGATGTGGTGATAGAGGTTACCGGTGACTGCCCGCTGCTTGATCCCTGGCTTATTGATGATTGTGTGAGGATCTTTATCGAATCGCAGTATGACTATCTGTCTAATTTTATAGAACAATCATATCCGCCTGGGATTGATGTGCAGATCTTTACATTCGAGGTACTCGAGGAGATGGAACGTCTTGCTAAGGATCCGGAATACAGGGAGCATGTGACCCTTTATATACTGAAACATCCGCAGCAATACAGGATGCATAACATCGTTGCCCCACCCGAGCTGACATATCCTGACTGGCACCTTGAGCTTGATGAATTTAAGGACTACGAATTAATAAAGCTGATTTATGAAAATCTCTATTTTAAGGACCCGCGATTCAGGACGACAGATATCATAGCGCTTCTGAATTCTCACCCAGAATGGCTTGCAATAAACAGAAATGTCCACAGGGTCTGGGAAGAGGTAAGAAAGGATTAGAACGGTATATGGAAAAAGTTGTTTGTAATCTTTGTGGAGGCGATGATGCGGTTCTTTGGGGGAAAAAGGCCGGTATAGAAATCGTCAAGTGTCGTAATTGCGGCCTTATATATTGCAACCCCCGACCTGATAACGATGAATTGCAGAGGTTCTATTCAGAGGAATATTTTGTCGAAGGACATTACGAGGAAGACGTCCGTAGACAGCGCATGTACGAGATAGAGATCGATGAGATTGTAAAAAATATATGTCGGCAGGGGAAATTCCTTGATGTGGGTTGTGCTGTCGGCAAATTTCTGAACACCTTGCCTGATGCCTTCGAAAAGTGGGGCACCGAATTCTCAGAAGACGCTGCAAGGATAGGCAGGGAGAAATACGGTCTGAACATTATAACGGGACAGGTGAGGAATATTAAGCTGCCTGAAAAATATTTTGATATTATACAAATGCGGGGCGTGCTCGAACATTCTCAAAACCCTTTCGAGGATCTAACAAGCATACGGAAGGCATTAATTGATACAGGAACATTGCGCATAAGCCAGCTCCCGAATATCGGCAGTATCAGCGCAAGGCTTTTTAAAACTAAATTCAATCAAGTAAAACCCGGGGAGCATCTCTACTATTTTACGCCGGCCAGCATTAGAACGATGCTCAGGAAAACCGGCTTCACCGTGACGAAGATTTACTTTCCTTACTTAAAGACCCCTTATTGCTCGTTATTTAATGATTTTATTAATATGCTGAAATGTTTTTTCAATGAAATAGAATCACCAGCATTTTTTGGCAACATGATGATTGTATATGCAAAAAAGGAAATGCCATTATGAAGAAGATATTTTCGAGACAGGATAGTTCTAAATCGACAGAACAATTCAGCTATAAAGTGAATATCAATGATATTTTAGCAAGAAATATCGGGGAACAATTTAGCAGATACAGAGAAAGGCTCGAAAAGGCGGTTGCTTTCGAAACAGAACCTGACTTCCCGATCCACATCGATTTCGAGACAATCTTCGGTTGCAATCTTAGATGTGTAATGTGTACGCATGCGCATAAAGAATTATTCCCTCAAAGACAAAGATACTTAGAATATGACCTGTACAAAAAGGTTATCGATGAGGGATCGTCGCGAGGCCTTTCCTCTATTGGACTGGACCAAGAAGGTGAACCACTTTTAGTAGAAAACCTTTTAGATTATATTTCTTATGCTAAGGACAAAGGGGTGCTGGATATTATGATAAACACCAATGCCACGCTCCTAGATCGAGAAAAAACGGAGGCCCTTCTAAATTCAGGATTGACAAGAATTCATTTTTCGCTTGATGCTATCACTGAAGCCACCTACGATCAAATCAGGGTTGGGTCGGATTTTAAAAAGGTGATGGAGAATATACTCTACTTTTGCAAAAGGAAGAAAGAGCTAGGCAGGGAACTCCCGATAACGAGGGTAAGTTTTGTAAAAATGAAAAATAACGAACATGAACTGGATGACTTTGTTGAATTCTGGACCTCACATGTTGATGCTATAGCGATACAGGAATACAACAATCCCTTCCCGGATATTTATGAACTGAATCAACTTTTTTCAGCTAAGAAGGTGAAGGCAAAAGATTTCAGGTGCACACAGCCATGGTTCAGACTCGTCATCCTGACGGATGGAAGCATACTGCCATGTTGCCTGCTTGGGTATTCATTAAAAATGGTTGTTGGCAATATATACAATCAAAGCGTTTATGATCTCTGGAATTCAAAGGAAATGATACGGTTGAGGAAACTGCATAAAGCGGGAGAGTACGGCAGACATAGTATATGCAGCGTATGTGCAAAAAATTTTTTGTGAGCGAAACTTAAAGATAAGGATTAAGATTATATGAATATTCTGATGATAGAAGTTCCGACGAGGGAAAGGGACGGATCGGTCCCGTTCGGCCTCCTGTATGCTGCGAGCAGCGTTCACAGGCACGGGCATAAGGTAAAAATCGTTGATCTTGTGAAGGATGATTTAAATGGTAAAGAGGTTAACGACATTATAGAGGATTTTTCCCCCTCTGTCGTTGGAATGGGCGGAATCACCTCAAGCTATAGTCGGTGCAAAGAATTGATTCATCATATTAAGGACAATTTTAAGGATGTTAAGATTGTGGTAGGCGGCGTCATTACCTCCGTAGCAGACCTCCTAATTCTTAAAGCGGGCGTTGATTATGTCGTTCACGGAGAAGGTGAGATTACTTTTCCTAATCTTATCAGCGCTATAGAAAACGGAGAAGATGCTTCTCGCATTAAAGGGCTATCTTTCTGTGAGCACAAGGAAATTAGAAAAACTGAGGATCAGCCGCAAATAACAAACTTAGACGATATACCTATGCCGGAGTATTCCCTGCTTGAAATGAACAAATACCTGGAGCCCGCTGAAAGATGGAAAGACTATTATTTCAAACACGACAGATCAGAATATGAGCGAATATCGGACCAGCTATCAGGTAAAAGATATATATTCCCCATCATAACTGCACGTGGGTGTACACATAAATGCATATTTTGCTACAGGCATCACAGGGGTTTGAGACAGCACAGCGTACAATATGTCGTGTCGATGATCAAATATCTCCATACTCATCATGGCGTTGATGTATTTCAAATTAATGATGAATTGACGACTGGAAACAAATCATGGATGAAAGAATTCTGCGAGGCGCTTAAAAGGGAAGATATGCGAATATGCATTGTTATTCTTAGCGCAAGGGTCGATACGGTCGACGAAGAGATACTCACAATGCTCAAAGAGATTAATTGTATAATGATAAACTACGGGTACGAAAGCGGTTCGAATAAAATTTTGAAAGAAATACGGAAAGGCGTTACGAGGGAACAGGCGTTAAAGGCCGGATTACTTACAAAAAAGGCAGGAATTAAAAATATACCTGAAATCATAATAGGTTTTCCTTCCGAAACAGAAGAAAGCGTAAACGATACCATAGACTTTTTAAAGCAATTAAATACTTGGCCAATTTCTGTTAATACACCGATCCCTTTTCCCGAGACGCCACTCTGGCAGTATGCCATAGATCATAATCTCATAAAGGACAAAGAAGAATTTATTTTAGGTTACAAAAGAGGAAGGTTTATAAATTTTACAAAATTATCAGATAGTGAATTATTAAAACTTGTTGCAAAGGTAAAGTTTGACCCGTTTTTATACTGGCTGAAAAGCAAAAGAAAATACTTAAGATATTTTAAGTTCCTTTTAATAAAACTTTTTATGATGCACGTTAGACCGCTGCTCTCCGAAAAGACGTATGATTTTTTAAAGAAAAGTTACAAAAAGATAGCTTGATCCATTGCGATAATATACAGGTTGTTAAGTGCTGAAAGACAACAAAAATGTACTAATATTTTCCGAACCAAACAACGCAAATAAGATTGCACACTACCCGGCAACACATGATTATACTGCCGTCTCTTTTTCCATTGATGGAAAATTAGCCTTAGAAAAATATGCCATCGAGTGCTGTTTCCCTGATGACGTCATAGAGCTCCCCGATCTCGACAGGATTGGGACGGAAAATATGAAGTATGTTGGAGATTTTTGTAATATTGCAGACAGGCGGTTAAAAGAGAAGATATCTTTTTTAAAAGAAAATGATATAAATATATTTCAAAATGGTTTTTTTACCGTGAAGGTCTTTTTCGATAACCTTATCACATCCTATCTTATACTGAGAAAGCTATTTGAAAAGACCGGGAACAGAAAAGTTGTCGTTTTTAAAAACAGATACGGTCTTGATAAAATCGTAGAAGGGAAAGAAGCGCTTGTACCGGCGCTTATAGAGCATATATTTTTTAAAAATAACGTAAATATAAATATTGTTTTGAATAACCGACATGATATGAACGATCTGTTATTCGATGAATATAGAGATATTTATAGATTTTTTATGTCGTTATCTTCAATCTTCAGGCGGGATAGACGATTAAGAAAACACCATGATTGTGTGCTGGTAATGGATCACAGGTACGATGTAAAAAATCTTATAAATGGTGTCATCGGTGACACCGTTTTTTTTAAAGTCTTTGTTAACAGATGTTTCATTGCAATAAAAGCGGTTAACTCGAAAGGTTTGAGCTTTAAAAAAGTTACCAAAAGTATCGACCATGGGAGTATAATTCATAGTCTGTTCAAGGAGATCCAATACGATTTAAAACATCATGAACTTTTCAGGAATGATGCGGAACTTTGTGCTTTTGCCGTAAAATGTCTGGAGGCATACTTTAGAAAATCGTTAAGCTTTCTTTTGCCGTATGGCGGTTATATCAAACGACGATTATCAAGCCTTGGCGCAAAGGCTCTATTCACGTCGTCTTGCCGTTTGGATTTCAGAGATGCTTTGTTAATGGGAATAGTCAGATCATTGAAGATTCCAATCGTTGCATATCAGGAAGGCGGTGGCGCCGGCTATCTTGATTGGCCGCTATTTAACTTAGATACCGAATTATCAGACTTTTATTTGGTTTATGGAAAAGGGGTTGCAGAGAGTCCTTTTATTGAAAAAAACAATGCTGTAATATTTGCTGTTGGTTCCGTTTATCTCGATAACCTTAAAAGGAACGTTAAAAAAGGCCACAGCTTAAGATCAGAAATTTATGTGGTACTGGACAATATCAAGACCGGCACACACCAGCACTATCCCCATAACAACGGATTTTATTCTCATGCATACAGACACCAATTAAATATTCTGAATATGCTAAAACGTTTTAGGGATGCGCGCTTTGTATTGAAGACACTGAAAGGAAAGGAATATCTATACCTTTCATTTATAGATGGCAACCATATAAAGATAGATACAAGGCCGCTTTCAAGCGTATTGAATGCCGCGGATGCGTTCGTTCTTGATTATCCTTCAACAGTCCTGCAGGAATGTCTTTTAACAGACCGGCCCATTGCGCTTCTTTACAACAAAGAATTTGCCAGGTTCGAAGATAAAGCATTTGAATCCTTAAAAAAAAGAATCAGAGTGAGTTCGGAACCGGAAGGATATTATGATACTTTGAATTATCTGATTGACGATGTGAAGCATGGAAATAAGATGACAATTAATAATGATTTTGTTCAAAATTACTGTTTGATGGACAATCCATCGCACAATATACAGGAATTTTTAAACAGCTCTCTTCATAACAATAAGTAATGGAAATATGATATTGAGTTAAGGTTTGTCTACTTTTAAATTTCTTATAAGCAATTATTTTTGGCTGACCGCTTCTCGTTTCATTACAAAAATAGCCGCATTGTTTTCCCTGCCGATAATTACCTATTATCTTTCTCCAAAAGATTTCGGAACTATTGCGATGTTTTCCGTTGTCCAGGGTTTTTTGGGTAGTTTCTTCGGAATGGGCCTGCACTCATTCGCAGGAAGGGTAATCTATAAATATGAGCGAAGCGAAAAGGAGAAATGCAGAGAATATCTCAGCATAATACTTATATATATAGCTTTGTTTTCAATAACAGGCGTAATCATATCTTCAATTTTCGCTGAACAATTAGCGCACCTTCTCTTTGGCGATTTGTTGCTGCCGGGCAGGATATTTTATTATATACCAATAATTACAGCGTTTCTTGCATCCATACAGGGTTTTTCATCAAATGTGCTTCTAAACCTGCAGATGAACAAACGCCTATTTTACCTTGAAATGCTGCAGTTCATACTTTTTTTACCTGCACAATTGATTGGCTTAATATATTTTGAATTTACCGTTTGGGATGTGATTATTCTACAGACGTTTGTCCAGGCTGTCACATTCTTTTATGGTATGTGGTTGGTGAGAGAATGGATCAGTTTCTCAACAGGACGACTGAGAATATTTAAAGAGGCTATGGCCTATTCCCTTCCGATGGTTCCCTTAAATTTTGCCGGATGGATACAGGACAGGATCGATAAGGTTTTTCTTAACAGAATGGTTTCACTTGGTTCGGTAGGTGTTTATTCTGCAGGTGTGACCATTGCAAACCAATACTCTTTCATTTCACGCCCGATTACAACGACATTAAAGCCTGAAATATCAAAGAGGCTTGACGCAGACTCACCGAATATCCAGAGAGATATCAGAGAGATATTTATGTTCTTTTTCCAATTTTCAATATTTTTGTATCTTGCCATCTCGTTATTCAGTAAAGAAATTGTAACAATAATACTAAATGCCCGTTTTTATGAAGCACATAAAGTTATTCCAATTTTCTTATTGAGCATCATTTTTTCTGAGCTTACAGGAATATTCCATCTAAAATTTATTTACAAGAATAAAACTATTTGGTTTTCAATTACATTCATCTTGTCTGCTTTGTTAAATGTCAGTTTTAATTTGATATTAATTCCAAAATTCAGCATATACGGCGCTTCTCTTGCAAAAACATTATCAGAATTGTTCATCCTGTTTCTCACCTACTACATATCGCAAAAACTTCACAAATCCAGTTACCATCTTTATCACAATTTTATACCTCTTGTTGGAGTAATATTTATTGTGTTTCTAATCAATTCCTGCGAATTGTGGTTTTGCAAGTTCTTTATATTAAAGTTTGTTGTCTTACTTTTATATATTATGGGATTTGACTATTTCCTTAGAAAATATAATAATATATATAATACCTTACGTAATATGTTTACTAATAAGGTACAGGGGATTCTAAAGAAGATAATATGAATAAATTTGATTTGAAAAAAGGGGCTTTAAAAACAAGACTGGCTAAAAAGGAGATTACCGTGGGCTCGTGGATCACAATGAATGATCCTGCGGTTGCTGAAATAATGTCAGCGGCTGGGTTTGATTGGCTGACTGTAGATATGGAGCATAGCGGACTCTCATTTAATCAGGCGCAGGATCTCATAAGGGTCATAGAATTATGTGGAGTAGTACCATTAGTCAGGGTTATGGAAAACAATTCAGATCAGATAAAAAAATTTATGGATATTGGCGCTCATGGTGTAATTGTCCCTCAAGTCAACACCAAAGAAGATGCGGAAAAGGCTATTCATGCAGTTAAATACCCACCATTTGGCACAAGGGGAGTGGGCCTAAGTAGAGCTCAGAATTATAGTTTGAATTTGGATGATTACGTCAGATGGAATCAGGAAAATAGCATTGTTATTATTCAGGTAGAGCACATTAAGGCCGTAGAAAATCTCGAGTCTATAATGAGCGTAGATGGTATTGATGGATTTATAATTGGGTTGTACGATTTATCCGGTTCTTTAGGCTGCCCTGGTGATTTTGAGGACAAAAGAGTGATCGATGCGCTGGAAGAGATAAAGAACAAGGCAAATAAATACAACTACCTGATGGGGCAGCATATCGTGAAAATTGATCCTCAGCAGGTTATCGATAAGATAAATCAAAATATCAGATTCATCGGTTTCGGAGTGGATTTTTTATTTCTTGGGGAATGCTGCAATAAGTCATTAAGAGAAATTAAAAGAATGATATGAATCCGATGAAGAAAATAATTGCCTTGATACCAGCGCGGATGGCATCTTCAAGATTCCCCGGTAAGCCCTTGGTGGACATCTGCGGGAAAGCAATGATAGAACATGTCTGGCAGAGAGTAAGGCTAAACAACAAAGTGGATTCTGTATATATTGCAACATGTGATCCAGAGATCAGAACGGCCGCCGATAATTTTGGAGCTGAAGTCATAATGACATCTGATACGCACCAAAGAGGGACAGATAGGATAGCTGAAGGTTGCCTGAAACTATTAAACAGTGGTAACAATTTTGACATTGTATTAAATATCCAGGGTGATGAACCATTATTAAACCCAAGCTCATTGGATTTGCTTGTAAAACCATTTTATTCTGAGATGAATATTTCTTGTGTAAATCTAATAGAAAATCTGGAAAGTGAGTATGAAATTAACGATTACAATAACGTCAAAGTAATTTTCGATCAAAAGGGATTTGCATTGTATTTTTCGAGATTGCCAATCCCGAATGGTTTAAACAATAGGCATTACAAACAATTAGGGCTTTACGGATTCACAAAAGAAACTATACTAAAATATCCAGAAATGGACCAGACCCCGCTTGAAATTGCAGAATCTGATGATATGCTTCGATTCGTAGAAAATCAGATCCCGGTGAGAGTTGTCTTGTCTCCGTATAAAACTATAGGAGTAGACACGCCCGATGAACATGAAAATGTTTGTAGATTAATGGAAAAAGATGAGGTCTTCGCTCATTATAAAAATAAGTGATATTTAAAAGAGTATTGAACTTATATCAGAATAGGTTGATATGAAAAAGAGCATTTTAGAAAATTTCAGTCTAAATAAAAAGGTAGCAATAATCACAGGCACAACAAAAGGACTTGGACAGTCTTTGGCAGAGGCGCTTATTGAAGCAGGTGCAACGGTTGTGGCACTCGATAGGTCTGAAAATACTCATCTGACAAAGTTTTCATCTTCCCTTGGGAAAACCTTCAAAAGAATAATGATCGATTTATCGTATGCAAAAAAAGAAGATCTGCAGAAAATTGTTTATTCTGTTATTGAGGAGTTTTCGCATATTGACATATTAGTAAACAATGCGGGAATATCGAGAAGAGGTGAGGTTGAGGATCTCGATGAGAATGATTGGATAGATGTCGTGAATGTAAATTTAAATGTTCCTTTTTATCTATCGCAGGCAGTGGCCAAACCATTTATCAAACAGAGATCCGGCAAAATTATAAATATTGCATCAATGCTGTCATATCAAGGCGGCATACGCGTTCCTTCGTACACTTCCTCTAAACATGGTATTGTAGGGCTAACTAAAAGTTTTGCTGTCGCTTTAGCAAAATATGGCATCAATGTTAATGCCATCGCCCCCGGCTTTATGTCGACTGATTTAACACTTCCGCTTCAGCAGGATGAAGAAAGAAATAATATGATTTTAAAAAGAATACCCACATGTAGATGGGGAACCGGTGAAGATCTAAAAGGCGCATTGATCTTTTTAGCTTCTTCGATGTCCAACTACGTTAATGGGGCAGTTATTCCTGTTGACGGGGGATGGCTATCAGCCTGAAATAAAGCGAAATCAGCCATAAAGCAAATTTAATAACAGAGGTAATATCAATAATGGAAATTCCTGATATTATAATAGATCAAATAAAGGCTGATACGAAAAATTATATATCTTGGCTGGATAAGATTCAGATAGATGTTGATAATGATCTATACCTTGCAGGTCCTTTTAATTCTCCGGAATATCCAACATGGCCAAGGAACCATGATAATTTTCATTATCCTCTGGGAATGAAGAAATTGTTGTCCCTTGGTTTCTATGGTATTAAGGAAGCTGCTTATAAAAATATGGATAATTTTGGGGGGAATCAGAAAGAATATCTTTCATTAATATGTGAGGTTTACAGCGCGATAATAGAAGTTATTCATAAATTTGCAAATAGGGCAAAAGAAAAAGGAATAGTCAGACTTTATAAGATCTGTAATGCTTTAACTAAAAGAGCGCCTGAGAACCTTATGGAAGCATGCCAATTATACTGGTTTTCAACTATATTCAGGATAGGCACATCAACAATAGGACGAATAGATCAACATCTTGTCCCTTTTTATACAACTAACGTAAAAAAAGGATTAATTGACTTAAACCTTGCAAAGGAATTGATTTCAGAATTATTGTTTAGATTTGAAAGAAGGGGTGAAGGCAAAGGGGACACATTACAAAATGTTACACTAAGCGGTAAAAGTGTTTCAGGTAGTGATCTGACGAATGACTTGACATACAGTATTCTCGAATTAAGCATTGATAAATCCTATTTAGAACCTAAGATAAATGTAAGGATTCACAGAAATTCTCCAAAAAGATTATTGAATCTTATTTCCGAGCTTCAGTTTAAAGGTACGGGAATATGTACCATCTTCAACGATGACGCTATTATTAAAGGACTTATAAAGTATGGGAGGCCCCCGGACGTTGCCTTTAGTTACTGTAATGACGGCTGTTCAGAGATTATACTCGATGGTTTTGGTGAAACAATTTTCCGGTACATTGACTGCGTTAAGGCCGTTGAGCATGTATTGTTTAATGGCGGTGAAAATGTGCCGGATAAAAAGCAACTGCAATATTATTCAGAGGCTCAAGAATATATTGATGTTAACCCTCCAGTTAAAAAGGGACTTAAAACAGGTGAATTTATAAAAAAAGAAACGTTTGATGATTTTTATGAGGCCTATTTAAGACAAATAAAGCACCAGATAGATACAGTATTAAGAGAACCGTATAATTCCGATCAGTTTCCCATGAGGTTATTTACGGCTGCAACAATGCCAGGGGTTATAAAAAATGCGTCTGAGCCGTATTCAAATCAAGAATGCTACCATACCTACGGGCTTTTTATTGGATCTCTTGGAACTGCAGTGAACAGTATTGCCGCAATAAAATCTTTAATCTACGAAAATAGATTAGTTAATAAAGATGAATTGATAAAAGCCCTTAGGAGCGATTTTAAAAATTATCCGGCTTTGCAGCAACTTTGTAAGGATGCGCCAAAATTTGGTAACGATGATGAATATGCGGATAGTATAGCTGTCGACATTGCCGGCAGATTTGCCTCATGGGTGAAAGAATACAAAGATAGAACTGGAAGGCCGATATTGCCCGGTATCTATAATCATCTTTTTCAACATACAGCATATACGGTCGGAGCCACACCGGATGGCAGACGATTTGGAGATCCGGTTGGTGAACACTTATCGCCTACCCCCGGAACAGCGCTAAAGGGTCCAACTGCAATAATCAACTCAGTATGCAAGATTGATACGAGTGAGCAGATTTTCGGCTCTACACTGCATCTAAATATTCCAGCTGTTTCATTGATGGGGATCAAAAACCCTGAAAAAAGCCTGCGATATATGGATGAGGTTTTTTGCCTGAAAAAAGGATGCGTATTAAATATAAACATCCTGGATTCTGAAAAACTACTGGAGGCACAAAAATATCCTGAAAAATATAAGGATCTTATAGTGCGGGTCTGGGGTTTTTCCTATTACTTTACAAGACTAAGCAAAGAGATGCAGAACCATGTCATTTCGAGAGCTAAAAATCCATGGACGGCTTAGTTACAAGAATACAACGGTTCTCTATTCATGACGGTCCCGGGATCAGGACTACAGTTTTCCTTAAAGGCTGTCAACTGTCGTGCATCTGGTGCCAAAATCCTGAAGCAATAAAAGATTATCCAGAGGTCGTATTTTATCAAATAAATTGTATACATTGCGGTAAATGCGCTGAGGTGTGCCAACAACATTGCTTTACTTGTAAAGATAAGATTGAATTCGATAGCAATGAATGTATTCAATGTGGTCGTTGCATTGATATCTGTCCTGTAAATGCATTGAAATGGTCATCCTTAAAGATGTCTTCTGAAGATGTCTTGAAGGAAGTAACGAAAGACAGGGAGTATTATGATATATCTGGAGGAGGAGTTACGCTGTCTGGAGGGGAACCTTTAAGGCAAATTGAATTTTGCGTGGATTTTTTTAGAAAAGCTAAATCTTTGGGTTTGCACCTCGCCGTTGACACTTCCGGGTTTATTCAGACTGAACTACTTGATAAAATAGTCCAATATGTGGATCTTTTTTTATACGATATCAAATTTATTGATGCAGCATTACACTTTAAATATACCGGTCAATCAAACGATCTGATATTAACGAATTTTCAGAAAATATATGAAGAAAACAAAATAATAGTTGTGAGAGTCCCCCTTGTGCCGGGAATAACTGACAAAAAAGAGAATCTTTCACAGATTAATAAATTTGTAAAAACTTATTCAAATAAGATAAAGATTCAGCAAATCCCCTTTAATAACCTGATAAAAGATAAATACAAAATGTTGGGGAAAGACTGCTCTATTTAAAAAATATTTTTTAGGTATTTTTTTTATCAAATCATTTATGAAAGAGAATATCATAGTTTATTTAAAAGATATTTTTTTCAAGATACTGTCTATGTCTATTAAATCAGCTGCAAAGGAACAGGGTTTAATAGAACTAGCCGGTGATCTGGAAAAGATTGTGCCGGACATTACTGATCAATATTCGACCTTTAAGGTCAATATTCGATATCTCAATATAAAGGTACGAAGTGTTCATGCATTTCAGATATCTTTAATAAAAAAGGTAATAGAGGAAATGAAGAGCCCATTTATCGTTGATATCGGTGATTCTGCCGGAACTCATATTCAATATATCAAAGGAATATATCAAAAGAATAAAGATATTAAATTTCTCAGTGTCAATTTAGATAAAGAAGCGGTAAAAAGGATCGAGCAAAAAGGCCTTGAAGCGATTGCTGCAAGGGCAGAAGATTTAGTAAAGTACGATATAAAGCCGGATGTTTTTTTGTGCTTTGAAACACTTGAACATATTATGGACCCTTCCCGGTTCTTGTATGAGCTATCTCAAAAGACCGGTGCTCAATACCTTATCATGACAGTACCTTATTTAAAAAATAGTCGTGTCGGACTGTATCATATAAGGCGTGGAACAAACAATAAGGTTTATGCTGAAAATACTCACATATATGAGTTTAATCCGGAAGATTGGAAATTATTAGTAAGGCATTCCGGTTGGAATATAGTACACGAACAGATCTATTTGCAATACCCCAGAACTAATCTACTGAGGATAACGAAAACGTTGTGGAAAAAATTTGATTTTGAAGGCTTTTATGGTTTAATTCTAAAAAGAGATAGCCAGTGGTCATCCCAATATATGGATTGGTGATATGCCTGGTAGGATGAACTTTATTTATCATATAAAATAGGAAATATTATGAAAAAAGGAAATAAAAAAATAAGAGTTGGTATAGCTGGATATGGAATTGTCGGCAAGAGACGTCGGTTTTACATAGATCAAAATCCTTTCTTACAGACAGTTGCAGTATGTGATCAGAATTATTCAAAGCCTGGAATCATGCCTGACGGCGTGAGGTATTACACGAATTACAAGCAGCTGTTGGAAGAAAATCTAGATGTTATGTTTGTCAGTTTGCCGGTTTACCTTGCTGCAGATGTTACAATAGACTGTCTGAAAAAAGGCATGCATGTTTTTTGCGAAAAACCGCCTGGACGGGATTTGTCAGACATAAGAAGGGTTATAGAGGTTGAAAATAAGCGCCCCAAACAACTGTTAAAATATGGGTTTAACCATAGGTACCACGATTCAGTGAAGAAGGCAGTCAGCCTTATAAAGTCAGGAGAATACGGTGATATTGTAAATGTAAGAGGAGTATACGGAAAGAGTAAGATAATACCGTTTTCCGGGGGTTGGAGGGCAGAAAGAAAGTATGCAGGCGGTGGAATCCTGTTGGACCAAGGTATTCATATGGTTGATTTAATGAGACTGTTTTGTGGCGATTTTATTGAAGTCAAAAGTTATGTTACAAACAGATATTGGAAACACGACGTTGAGGATAATGCATTCGCGCTGATGCGAGATAAACAAGGCCGTATAACGATGCTTCATTCAAGTGCCACGCAGTGGCAGCACCGTTTTATACTCGAGATCAATCTTACAGATGGTTTTCTTGAACTGCGAGGGATACTGTCCGGTTCTAAGAGCTATGGGGAAGAACAACTGGTAATAGGAAGACGGGACGAATCTGACGTGGGGACATTGGAACAAATAACAATTAAGTATCTTGAGGATAATTCCTGGCGTGATGAAATAAATGAATTTACAGATTCAATTATCTGTGGAAAAAAGGTTGAATATGGCAGTAGTGCCGAGGCGCTTGCCACAATGAAAATTGTTTATCAAATATATTGGGCTGACCCGGAATGGAGGAAAGCTTTTCAAATTGAATGTCCAGAATGACATAGGGACACGTAAGGGGAGGGAACCTTGGCCTTAAAGATGACGTTCGAACGGCGTGAAGATGCGGCAGAGAATTTAAAAAAATATTGTATGTATGTCGCCAATCTGTTATCCCGGTTAAATTTTGAATCAATAAATAAGATAATTGATTGTTTTTGCGAGGCACGCGACCGGGATTCGACTATTTTTTTTATAGGCAATGGTGGTAGTGCGGCAACGGCCTCTCATTTCGCTCAAGATCTGGCAGAAGTTGGGAGAAAAACAGGGAAGAAAGAACATTTCCGTGCTTTAAGTTTAACCGATAACATATCTTTCATCACAGCAATGGGGAATGATTATGGTTATGAGAAAATATTCACTGGTCAGTTAGATAACCTTTTTAAGAAAGATGATGTACTGGTAGCTATTTCCGCAAGTGGAAACAGCAAAAATATATTAGAGGCCGTTAAATTAGTAAAGATATTGGGCGGCATCACGATTGGTATTGTCGGATTTGATGGTGGACAATTAAAGAACTTATGCGATATTTTGGTTCACGTAGAATCCAACAAAGGCGAATACGGTCCCGTTGAAGACCTTCACTTGGTTATAGACCATATGATAACATCTTATATCATATGGAGAGACTTATCTGCTCCATAATCGTTAGACAGATCTAAAAATAGTGTTAAATTTGATTAATGATCTTATGATTTGATCAGATAAAAGGAGATTAGATTGCCAATAAAGAAAAGAAAAAAAGTTTTATTAGGACCATCAAGTTTTTCGGAATTGGACAAAAAACCGCTTGAGAAACTGTTACAAAATAATCTTGAGGTATTAGACAACCCTTACAAAAGAAGATTGACGGAGGAAGAATTACTTACACTCCTTCCCGGTGTAGAAGGCTTGATAGCAGGTCTTGAGCCATTAAACCGGAAAGTGTTAGAGAGATCTAACCTTAAAGTCATTTCGCGATGCGGGTCAGGGCTTTCGAATGTAGATCTTCTGGCCGCAAAAGAGTTTGGGATTATTGTGCGGAACACCCCTCTTGGTCCTACAACTGCTGTCGCAGAATTAACCATAGGCTGTATGATCAGCCTTATCCGTCAGGTGCAGCAAATGAATCAAGCTGCACACGAAAAAAAATGGTTAAAAAGAATTGGAAGAGGACTTCATGGAGCATATGTAGCAGTGATCGGATTTGGTAATATCGGAAAAAGGGTCGGACAATTATTAGCCGGATTTGGCGCAAAAGTGATTGCCGTGGATCCAAAGTTATCCGGTACTATAAATGGCATTCCAATCGTTGGAATAGGTGAAGCGTTGGCAAAAGCTGATATAATTACCCTGCATTCAAGCGGAGAAGATTGTATACTGAGTAGAAAAGAATTTGACTTGATGAAACATGGAGTCTACATACTCAATGCCGCAAGAGGCGGCATGATCGATGAATTGGCGCTAAAAGAAGCACTCGATAGCGGGAAAGTAGCCGGTGCATGGCTGGATGCTTTTTCAATTGAACCGTATGACGGTATTCTATGCGAATATGACCAGGTAATTTTAACTCCCCATGTGGGTTCTTACACGATTGAATGCCGTAGCATGATGGAAATGGAAGCAGTGGATAACCTCATCGAGGCATTAAATGACTAACATACATAAAAAGGGATCGGGAGATGTTCATTATTTTTTGCAATTAGCTGTTGAGACTGCTAAGAACGCTGCGAAATTTATTTTTCATGATTTATCAAGCGACAATCGAGAAATAGCAGTCGATTTGCCGCACGATGTCAAAATTAAGGCCGATACCAGATCGGAATCTCTTATAATAGAAGAATTATCAACAAAATCTAAGCACCCGATATTATCCGAGGAAAATGGATTAACAAAAGTAGGATTGAATAATGATGAATATTGCTGGATTGTTGATCCGCTTGACGGGAGTCTAAATTATTCTCGGGGGATACCTATCAACTGCATTTCTATTGCACTGTGGAAAGGCATGGAACCCTTGTTGGGTGTGGTTTACGATTTTAACAGAAATGAGATGTTTACGGGTATTGTAGGCCATGGGGCATGGCTTAATAATATTCCAATCAAAGTAAGCGTCATAAAAGAAAAATCAAAGGCTGTTTTATTTACGGGTTTTCCGGCAGGGACGAATTATTCTCAAGAATCGCTGCTTGCATTTGTTGATGATATCAAAAAATATAAGAAAATCAGGCTCCTGGGTTCGGCGGCAATATCTCTTGCATATGTCGCATGCGGAAGGGGAGATTGTTATCGTGAAAATGATATTAAAATATGGGATGTGGCAGCCGGCCTTGCATTGGTTAAGGCTGCAAAGGGGTTAATTAAATATACTTTTTCGGAAAATACGTATTCGCTGAAAGTGGAAGCTAAAAATTATTTTTTGTAATAAAATCTGATATAAGACTAGAATTACGATAGACATCAATTAATAAGATTTATCACAGTCAGTTTTTTTAGTATGAAACTATTATATATCTTTGATAACAATGAAAAGGCTGGTAGTTTTGACCTTAAGGACAAGTATAACGCAATCGAGGAAATAACTCTCTTTCCCTTAACGTATGATACTTCTGTTATAGAACAAGTAAAGAGCTCGCTTGCACATGGTCAGGCAGTCAAAATATCTTTAATAAATACTGCAGAAAAAATTGACGCTGAGATCATGTGTTTACGAAGTAAAGTAGTTGAATGGTCTGCACAATTGGGCGAAGCAAAGATTGGCAATAAAAAGTTGAAGGAATGGTTTTTATTGCCGAAATATAATGTCAGTTCATGGTGGTTCACCTTACTTTCAGAAAAGAATACATGGAAAACAGACGCATTCCTCAAGATAGCGCAAGTTAATGCCATTAAAAAACTGATGACCGAAGACCAATATAAAATTTGCGCTGTCAGTGTTTCTGATAAGACATTGCGAAACTCGATCATTGCTCTTAATGATTCGATGAAAATTAAATCTGAAAAACTTTCCAGCGGCTACCCTACCGCAATGGAATCCCGTATAAAGATATTTGTAAACAGCGCTGGTTTATTCGGGAATATTTTATTAGGTCTAAGTTATTTGATCAGGTATTGTTTACACGTCTTATTAACCCGCAAACATTTAAGCTCAGAACATAAACGCTTATTCCATCCAGGTTCACTGATCTTTATCAGCTATTTTCCTTCAGTTGATAATGATTTTGCAGATAAGGGGATATTTAGAAACAAATACGCGCTGGCGCTTCAGGAAAAATTAAATGAAATGAATATCCCTGTAATATGGCTATTTTTGTACGTTCGTATTGGTGGCCATACTTTTACCAATGCCCTCCACCTTGCAAAAAAGCTCAAAAAAGGAGGGGAGACAGTTTATATGCTGGAAGAATTTGTTAATTTTAAAGATTTAATAAACGTCTTTTTATTATGGTCCAGATATGTTGCGCAAAGTGCATTCATCATATATTTTAAAAAAATAGAACAGCTCCTTTTTGATCATGAAGGAAGAGAAGTATTGCCGATAATAAGAGCATTATGGTTTCGATCGTTTTGCGGTCCCGTGGGAGTTGAAGGAATCTATTTTTTATCTGCATTCAGGCGTTTTTTTGAAAATTCGGAAGGAGCAAACGATTGCCTTTATTATTGCGAAATGCATGCATGGGAAAAGGCGATGAATGCTATGGCAAAAAGAACGAATACAAGTATACGGACAATCGGGTTTCAGCATAGTGCAATTTCGAAGAACGAATTTCAATATTTTTACGATAAGAACGAAATTAGTTTTAATAATAGCGCAACGGACATGCCGTTGCCGGATATTTTTGCATGCAATGGTAAAGCCGAATACTCTATTCTGAGGGAGCTCGGTTATACAAACCTTACTTTAGTAGAGAGTGTTCGATATATGTATATAAGCAAAATATTAACATTGCGACCCAATTCCCGACAGGGGGCACCTGTTTTATTAGTAGCAGGATCCAATGATAGATACGCATCAAGGGAATTAATATCTCTCGTATATGGAGCCTTCCCCAAGGTTGACAAATTTGATATATGTTTCAAGGCACACCCTGCAATGCCTTTTGAAGAGTTGTTCAAAGAGCTTAAGATTGACATTGATAAAGCGGGTTATACTATATTTCACGGTAATATATCAGAATATCTTGAACGCACATGGTCTGTTTTGACACCGACAGGGGTTGTCGCAATAGAAGCAATGGCTTATGGCTGTGAAATCATCATTCCATTTTTTCCTGATTCTGTTTGTATTAATCCTTTAGTAGGCTTTGAGGATTACTATCACAAGGTAACTTCTCCGGAAAATCTGATTAATACAGTTCAGAAAATATTTTCCGGGTATACGTTGAAAAGTTTGAATGATTATAGAAATTTTGTTAAAAATTATTGGGAGCTAAACCCTTCTTTAGAGAAATGGGCTATTCTCCTGTCATCCAAAACTGCATAGGCGTTTATGAACTTTATTCAAAATAGAATAAATCCATTGTAACATTAAAGGGGCGCATGAAGATATTAATTACAGGTATCACAGGCCTTTTAGGCTGGTCATTGCAGAGAGTGGCAGGACGTGAAATAGAGTTATTCGGCATTTATTACCCAGAACGAGTATTGCCGATACCTTTAAAGTCTAAAGCGCGTCCCGCCAACGTGGCTGATCGAACAGATATGAAAAGCATTTTCGAATGGGTAAAACCGGATGTTGTCATCCATACGGCAGCCATAGGCAGTGTTGACTATGCCGAGAAAAACAAAGAGCATACGAAATTGATTAATGTCCACGGTACAAAAATAATTATAGATCTATGCGAGATATTCGGCAGCAATCTTGTATATATTTCATCAAACGCAGTATTCGATGGCAAAAAACCGTTTTATAATGAATTGAATGAAATAAATCCAATAAACTATTATGGGAAACTAAAAGTAGAAGCTGAACAAGTTGTGATGCAAAGCAGCATCCGATGGTCGATTATTCGACCTATTTTGATGTATGGATGGCCATATCCGGAAGAAAGGGGCAACCTGGTAACCATGTGGATAAATTTACTTAGAGAAAAAAAACATATAAATGTTGTTGACAATGTTTATAGCAAACCTTTGTATTCCGATACGTGCGCAGAAGCAGTTTTTACTGCTATAGAAAAAAATAAAAATGGAATATTTCATATAGCCGGAGGGGACCATGTATCCTTATATGATTTCGCTAAGATTACCGCCGAAGTATTTGAACTTGATAGCGGCTTAGTACATCCCGTACCGGATAGTTTTTTCGATGAACTTGCCCCGAGACCTAAAGATACGTCATTCGATACAACCAAAATGGAGCGTGAGCTTGGAATAATGCCTACTTCATTGCGGGAAGGGCTGATCAAAATGAAAAAAACCGAAAAAGACCTAACAATAAGATAGATTAAAGATGCGTTAAAATGCGTGTACTGGTTATAGGCCCATATTGGATCGGCGGTTGGACAGAATCTGTCAGCAACGCCCTGAAACAGCTTCATTGCGAAGTTGATATTTTTTATTACAACAGAACTGCTACACAAAAAGCAGCAAAGAAATTTTTTACATCGCTTAATGTTATGCCTGCATGGTTTACACGCGAGATATTTTACTTAATTCATACCAGTAAAGAGATCGAGGGAGAGCTCCTTAAATTAGCGGTTAAATTTCAACCTGATCTTATACTGGTCCTTAAAGGTGAAACCATCCTGCCGAAAACATTACGTAAATTAAAGAATTTATCAAGTAGACCTTCACTGGTAAACTGGTGGGTGGACAATCCCATTATTTATGACGGGAAGCATAAGTGGTTAATATTTCCTCACTGTGTTCCGTATTATGACCAGTTATTTATTTTTGATTATTCATATTTTGAGCCGTTAAAAAAACTTGGCGCACGCAGTGTTTCATTCCTGCCTTGCGCTGTTGATCCTTCACATTATTACCCTAAGGACCTAACGCCTGATGAGTTATCGCGCTTAAAGTGCAATATCTGTTTTATCGCGACCTTTTATAAAGATAGAGGTGATCTGATAGAACCTTTTTTAAATATACCCGGTCTCGCTATATGGGGAGGCGGCTGGATTGATTTTTTCAAGAAAAAAAGGATAAAGAATATCCAAAATATTTTGAGAGGTAATTATCTCCCGATAGAGGATGTCAATAAGGCTTATCAGGCTGCCACAATAGTCCTTAATTTTCATCATCGGCAGACGAAAATAGCTGGTCTCAATTCTCGTGCTTTTGAGATTCCTGCGACCGGTGGTATGCAGTTGACCGATTACGTACCAGAGATGGAAGGATTGTTGGTACCCAATGAAGAGGTTTCTGTCTACAAAACACCAACAGAGGGAGCTCAATTGGCAAAAGATCTGGTTAATGACCCGGGGACCCGTAATAAAATTGCACGCGCAGGGTATGAAAGAGTGATATCTGAACATACCTATGTTCACAGAATGCAGGCAATTCTCAATAAGATCTGAGTAAATAAATTACCAGATTCATGGCATCTTGGTTAAGTATGAGAAAAAAAATATGTTTTGTAACTGCCGCTGAAATCACGGTCAAGGCTTTCCTGGTTGAACACTTAAAGGTTTTAAGTAATTATTATGACCTTAGTATAGTAACTAATACAAATAATGATAGTTTCTTAAAACATTACGGTTTAAACGTTAATGTTATCCACGTTGCGATAGAGAGAAAAATATCGCCTTTACGGGATATCACAACTTTTATACACCTTTTCTTTTTGTTTAAAAAACGCAGGTTTGACGTTATTCACTCGATTACGCCAAAATCTGGGCTATTATCAATGCTTGCAGCATGTTGTGCCTCAGCTCCTGTAAGAATACACATATTCACAGGACAAGTATGGGCGACGCGCACAGGAATCTACAGGTGGGGCTTAAAGTTCGCCGATAAAGTTATAAGTTTTTGTGCTACACATATTCTTGTTGACAGCAATTCCCAGAAAGATTTTCTTGTTAAAGAAAAAGTAATATCGGAATTAAAATCATGTGTCATTGCAAATGGCTCTGTCTGCGGTGTTAATACGCAGCGGTTTTCTTTTGACCAGGCAGCAAGGAAAGGCTTAAGAGAAAAATATCTTATTGATGAAAATGATATCGTATTTTTATATCTCGGCAGATTAAATGTCGATAAAGGACTGTTTGATCTTGCCCAAGCATTTGCAAAGGTCTGTGAAGTTAATGCCAGCGCCCGTCTTGTTATTGTGGGACCAGACGAAGAAAATATGAAAGAAAAGATACAAGAGTACTGCGAAACATATTCAGACAGGCTGATCTTTGAAGATTATACAAATGCCCCGGAAAAATATATGGCAATGGCCGATATATTCTGTTTGCCCAGTTATAGGGAAGGATTTGGAATGACAATCATAGAGGCAGGCTCTGTCGGCATCCCTTCTATAGGAACAAAGATTTATGGTATTATTGATGCAATAGATGAAAATGTGACCGGTTTCATTTATATGCCGAGGAACATCGAAGACCTGAGAAATAAAATGCTTAAAATGATGGATGAGCCCTCCATCAGGCTTGAGATGGGTAGATGTGCCCGTGAAAGGGCAATAAGACTTTTCTCAAAGGATTATGTTGTCGGTGCTTTTCTCAATTTTTATCAATCCTTGCCGGGAATGAGTGCCATTAATGGGGACAACGGTGAAAAGACTCTTTGATCTTATCGTATCGCTCTTCCTCATTATAATCCTGTCACCCGTAATTTTCTTGACAGGCCTGTTGGTCTTTGCTGCAGCAGGAAGGCCTATTTTGTTTAAGCAACTGCGTCCCGGCCATAAAGGAAAACCTTTTACGATTTATAAGTTCAGAACAATGAGGGGGCAGCCGAACAAAACAGGCGAACAATTGACAGATGAAGAGCGCCTTACCGGCATGGGTCTTTTTCTCAGAAGGTTCAGCCTCGATGAACTCCCGCAGCTTTTTAATGTCCTGAAAGGTGATCTGAGCTTTGTGGGTCCAAGGCCCCTTCTCATGGAATATATCCCTCTTTATACGCCGGAGCAGGCAAGGCGGCATGATGTAAAGCCTGGGATTACCGGACTGGCGCAGGTGAAAGGGAGGAATGCAATTACATGGGAGGAGCGGTTCGATCTCGATGTCTACTACGTTGATCACAGAAGTTTTTGGCTCGATATGAAGATACTTGCACATACTGTATTTAAAGTTATAACACAGGAAGGTATAAGCGCAGATCAATTTGCAACTATGCCAAAATTCACAGGCTCCAAGACAGGTACTGAAAAAGTATAATGAGATTATATTTATTCAGGATATTGATCTACGTGTGATTAGGTAAGGTTCTATTAAGGGTGCAATAGACTTGAGATTCCAAATAATAGAAATAGAAAAAAGAATCTGGCTGTTATATGTCCTTATTTTCTTTAGCGCTTTTTTAGTAAGGTTTTATTTGGTCCTTTTCTCAAGCGTCATAACACCTGATGGTATCTTATACATTAAAGCTGCAAAATTTATTGAGTCGGGGAAATTGGAAAATATTGCAGAATTTACATTATACCCCTTTCTTATCGTACTCGCTCATAAAATATTCCCAGACTGGGAAATGGCGGGACGGATGGTTTCTGTGCTAATGGGATCGCTGACCGTTATTCCACTTTTTCTTTTAGCAAAAAGGATGTTTGACGTCCGTGTTGCATTGGTAATAGCGTTTTTTTATATCATCAATCCGAGACTTGCAGACTATTCGGCTGATGTACTCAGGGAACCCACCTTTTGGTTCTTTTCAATGATGGCGCTATGGCTTGCTTGGGAAGGAATTTCTCGCAATAGCTTTATGTGCACTCTTCTTTCAAGCTTTGCCACTGGGTTATCAGTAATTACACGAACTGAAGGCATGGCAATTTTTTTGTTGATACTGTTGTGGATCTTTTGGAGCATTTGGAGATCGGAACACGATACTAAAAAACTTTTTTTTCATCTCATAATCTTTGTTTTTTTGCTTCCGGTCATGTTTTTACCCTTAATAGTTATTTTTAAGGAAAAGTATGATATCGCTTATACATTTTTAAAAACATGGTACTTTTTTAGAAATAAAAACAACGGAGTCTTTGAACTAACACCGGATAAAATTCAAGCTATATCACCTGGACTTTCGACATTCCTCGAACTTGCAAAGGGTCATAAGTATGTTATCTTTCTTTCTGAAATAATCGTAAAACTTGTCAAGTCGCTCAATGTGGTCTTTTTCTTTTTTGCGGTTATTGGCATTTTTGGAAGAAAGAGCATAGCCTACAGCAAGAACGAGGTCCCTGTCGCTATCTGGTTTAGCGTCTTTTTTATTACTGCCTTTTTTTATATTACCCAAACCTACTATTTCAGTACACGACATGGACTTTTACTGGGGTTTCCTTTATTGATCTGGGCAGGGATCGGTTTTATCGAGCTAAAGGAACAGCTCTGCTCATGGTTTAAAAGGATATATCCGTCAGCGCCCTTCACAAAGCATATGGCCGTGATCCTTATCTTTGCGATCCTTATTGCCATTCTGCCAAAGGCATTGTCGCCGGGGGGCTATGAGAAGAGGGAGCTGAAAGAAGCCGGCGCCTACCTCAAGGCAAAAGGCTATTCAGGGGCAATATTCGCGGGAGAGCCCGGCCTCTACAGGGTTGCCTTTTATGCGGGGTCCGAATTCATCCCGCTGCCCTTTGTAAAAAAAGAAGAAGAGCTGGCAGATTTGATGAGAGAGAACAAAGCGGAATTTCTTATCCTCGATAAAAAGACCGGCAGCGCATCGTACAAAGATATCCTGGACAACCTCAATAGCTCGGTCTTTGTAAAAGTAGATCTGCCGGAGCTTGAGCGATACAAAGAATATACCTTGTCCCTTTACAGGTTGAAGGGCAGGTAGCAGCACTGCGAATCTTACGCCAATGTTCGTCCTGTGCGGAAAATACGGATTTATGAAAGGCAGCGGGTGAAAAGCAGGGCAGTTCTCGTTACTGGAGCGACGGGCTTCATAGGGAAGTACGTTGTGTCCCACCTGCTCGAGGAGGGGCTGAGGATACTTGTCCTTGTTCCGGACGGCGAAGATTATACTCCGCCTGAGAATAGAGATGTAGAGATCATGAGAGGCGATATTACCGGCCCTTTGCGAATTCCGGATGAGGTGAGCGCCATCTACCATTGCGCAGGCGTCATCAAGCGGGAAGAACTGATGGAGCCGGTGAATGTTCGGGGCACGCGGAATGTTGTAGATGCTGCAATCGGACATAATTGCAGGCTGATCCACCTGTCGAGCGCCGGCGTGGTCGGGAATACGAAAGAGAAGGTCGTCGACGAAGAAACACTCTGCAATCCTGACAGCCTTTATGAGAAAACAAAATTCAGGGCGGAAGAGATCGTCAGGCAAGGGATCAACAGAGGTCTTAAGGCGCAGATCCTGAGGCCGACGATCGTTTTTGGAACGGGCAGGGCGCCTCAGGATGACAGTTTCCTCCAATTGATCCGAGCGATAACCGCAGGCAATTACAGGAATATCAGCGGAGGCAGCGGCATATATAATATCATCTATGCCGGCGAGGTCGCCCGCGCAATGTCCGCCCTTGATGATGATGCAATCCCGAACGGCAGCGTATTCATAATAAACACCCCCGTACGTTTCTCTGAATTTGCCTCGATCATATCCAGCGCGGCTGGAAAGGACAATATAAAGATCGGAAATATCCCCTACATCGCAGCATTGAGCGCGGCCGCCGTATTTTCCTTGTTGTCTTTGCTGACCGGCAGGAAAAGAAGCCTTACGTTCTCGCGCCTGAAGGCGCTGACGGAGAAAAGAAGCTTTTCCCAAGACCGTCTCGTCAGTACAACGTCTTACAGGCCCCTCCACACCGTTGCCGAATACCTGAAAAAGGTATGTATGGAATACGGTGTAGCCCCGCATTAACAACCCGCCTGATCTACTTTCACAAATCAGCAGACAGCAAACAGCATACAGCCGTCAGCAAATAACAGTTTCTCTGGTTGTAGCCGGACAGACCAGATAGACAAGATGAACTGATTTTCTGATGGCTGAAAGCTGATGGCTGAAAGCTTGTTGTTGAGAAATACGAAGAAGTAGATTATTATCTCGCTGTGAAGATCCTTGGCGCGCGGTATCTGAAAAGCGTTACATCCCCGGACAGGTCCCTGCAAGGGAAGATGCCCGAGATATCCTTTGTGGGAAGGTCTAACGTGGGGAAGTCGTCGATGATCAACAGCCTCGCGATGCGGAAGATCGCCAAGACAAGCTCGACGCCGGGGGCTACTAAGCTTGTCAACCTCTACCAGATCGACTATGAAAGTGGGGGCAAGCGGCAGCAGATCATCTTTTCTGATTTCCCGGGTTTCGGTTATTCGAAGGTGTCAAAGGCCATGCAGCAGGGGTGGCAGAAGATGATCGAGGGCTATATCGAAGGGAATAATGCGATACAAAGGATCATCTGGGTCTACGACGTCCGGAGAGAGCCAGACCGCCTCGACGATATGCTCCTGGAATGGTTCCTTGACCGGAAGCTGCCTTTTTTAGTTGTTCTGACAAAGACCGACAAAGAGAGCAGGGGCTTTGCTGCGAACAAGAAGAGGTTGTTCAAGGAATATATGAAAGAAGGCGATGTTTTCACCTTTTCTGCAAAGACAGGGGAGGGGAGGAAAGAACTGCTTGCGCACATCGTTGATGCACCGAGTTAATTCTACCTTCATATGATTAACACGATATACATTGGCAGCTGGACTTAAGAAATATAAACCGATTATGATTCGGATAACTTTTAAATATTTAAAAAAACCCTTGACAAAAATCCGCTGATTTTGATAATAGAATTTCAAGGGTTGTATCTTCAGGGGGGCACAAAATATTTCCAATTCGCACACGTAACAAATAGCAGAAGTTCTCTTTGATGCCTCTTTTCGTTCCCATTGAAAGTGACCGTACCCCTTCTTTAGTACAACCCCAGTTTAGAGGTTCTGCATTCATCCTGTCAATACCATCCGTTCTATAAATTCACAGGGTGTACAGTTACCAAGGGACCTATGTGGCCGCTCGGTATT